>Ga0207713_1000073_pt1 | contig 181519 bp, 156 predicted proteins | sample KBSS64metaG_FD_184404 | JGI IMG/M metagenome (GOLD analysis project Ga0207713, IMG submission 184404) | Switchgrass rhizosphere microbial communities from Kellogg Biological Station, Michigan, USA - KBS S6-4 metaG (SPAdes) (version 2) | ecosystem: Host-associated > Plants > Roots > Rhizosphere... | reverse complement strand
CGGCATGCGCCTCGACAACTGGCCGCCTGCAAGTCTTAAGAAGGACGACAAGGCGACTGCCTGATCGTCGTAATCACCGAACGTTGTGTTTGGTAAGGAATGAACCATGCGTCATCGTAAAAGTGGACGTCACCTGAGCCGTACCAGCTCTCACCGCAAGGCTATGTTCCAGAACATGGCGGTGTCGCTGTTCGAGCACGAGCTGATCAAAACTACCCTGCCAAAAGCCAAGGAACTGCGCCGCGTTGCCGAGCCGCTGATCACCCTGGCCAAGGTAGACAGCGTTGCAAACCGCCGTCTGGCTTTCGACCGTACTCGTTCGAAAGAAATGGTTGGTAAGCTGTTCAACGATCTGGGCAAGCGTTATGCAACCCGTGAGGGTGGCTACCTGCGCATCCTGAAGTGCGGTTTCCGCGCTGGCGACAACGCTCCTATGGCGTACGTCGAACTGGTTGACCGTCCTGTCGGTGGCTCTGTAGAAGCCGCTGAATAAGACGTCAAGTCGTTACAAAGAACCGGGCCTAGTGCCCGGTTTTTTGTTTCTGGACTTTGTCGTGCGACAACGCTTCCTCCATGGGCGTACGTCGAACTGGTTGATCGTCCTGTCGGTGGCTCTGTAGAAGCCGCTGAATAAGACGTCAAGTCGTTACAGAGAACCGGGCCTAGTGCCCGGTTTTTTGTTGCCCGCGATTCATGGGAATACAACGCGTTATCAGTTGAAGTGCGTGATTATTGCGCTGATCGCTAGTGATAAAGAGAACTCTCCTCATTTACCCGCGTTTTCGACACCAAATGTCAGAAATTCACCGCTTTTCTTCGTTTTTCTGCCTCCGAAAAGATGACCTTGAGCGGATGTTGGTTCAAACTATCGTCTTTCACGAAGGAGATTCACGGCGATGCAAGGCCACCCGGACGTCATCGATTACCTCAACACGCTGCTGACCGGCGAACTGGCTGCGCGTGACCAATATTTCATCCACTCGCGGATGTATGAGGATTGGGGTTTCAGCAAGCTCTACGAGCGTATCAACCACGAGATGGAAGAAGAGGCAGGTCACGCGGATGCGTTGATGCGCCGGATTCTGATGCTCGAAGGTACGCCGCGCATGCGCCCGGATGACCTGGATGTAGGCACCACAGTCCCTGAGATGCTCGCCAGCGATCTTCGCCTGGAATACAAGGTCCGTGCCGCGCTGTGCAAGGGCATCGCCCTCTGCGAGCAACACAAGGACTACGTCAGTCGCGACATCCTGCGCGTGCAACTGGCGGACACCGAAGAAGACCACACTTACTGGCTTGAAAAGCAGATGGGTCTGATCAAATCCATTGGCCTGGAAAATTACCTGCAATCGCAGTTCTGATTCCGGTTCAATAAAAAAGCCCCTGGCGCGTTCTCCGCTCCAGGGGCTTTTTCGTTACTGCTGCTTTCAGGCGATCAAGCGCGGTCGCGTTCCAGCAGTGGCTTGAGGTAGTGCCCGGTGTAGGACTGCTTCATCTCGGCCACTTGTTCCGGTGTGCCGGTCGCGATGATCTGGCCGCCTTTGGAGCCGCCTTCAGGGCCCAGGTCCACCAGCCAGTCTGCGGTCTTGATGACATCCAGGTTGTGCTCAATGACCACCACGGTGTTGCCGTGGTCGCGCAGGCGATGCAGCACGTCCAGCAGCTGCTGGATGTCTGCGAAGTGCAGGCCTGTCGTAGGCTCGTCGAGGATGTAAAGCGTCTTGCCGGTATCACGCTTGGACAGCTCGCGAGACAGCTTCACACGCTGCGCTTCACCACCCGACAGGGTCGTCGCGGATTGTCCCAGCTTGATGTAGGACAGACCCACATCCATCAACGTCTGAAGCTTGCGCGCCAGTGCCGGTACGGCATCGAAGAACGCACGCGCTTCCTCGATGGTCATCTCCAATACTTCATGGACGTTCTTGCCCTTGTATTTGATCTCAAGGGTTTCGCGGTTGTAGCGCTTGCTCTTGCACACGTCGCACGGCACGTAGATGTCCGGCAGGAAGTGCATCTCCACCTTGATCAAGCCGTCGCCCTGACAGGCCTCGCAACGGCCGCCCTTGACGTTGAACGAGAAACGCCCCGGGCCATAACCCCGGGAGCGAGACTCGGGTACGCCGGAAAACAGCTCGCGGATCGGCGTGAACAGTCCGGTGTAGGTCGCCGGGTTGGAACGTGGCGTACGCCCGATGGGGCTCTGGTCGATGTCGACCACCTTGTCCAGATGTTGCAGGCCATCGATGCTGTCGTGGGTCGCGGCTTCCAGCGTGGTCGCACCGTTCAGGGCGGTGGCGCTGAGGGGGAACAGCGTGTTGTTGATCAGCGTCGACTTGCCCGAGCCGGATACGCCAGTCACACAGGTCAGCAGGCCGATCGGGATTTCCAGATCGACATTGCGCAGGTTGTTGCCGCGTGCGCCTTTGAGCTTCAGCGACAGCTTCTTGTTGCGCGGGGTGCGCTTGGCCGGTACCGCAATCTTCACGCGGCCGGACAGGTACTTGCCGGTCAGCGAGTCAGGGTGAGACATCACATCCTGCGGGGTGCCTTCGGCGACTATCGAGCCGCCGTGAACACCGGCGCCCGGGCCGATATCGACCACGTAGTCTGCCAGGCGAATGGCATCTTCATCATGCTCGACCACGATCACCGTGTTGCCGATGTCGCGCAGGTGACGCAGGGTATCGAGCAGGCGGTCGTTGTCACGCTGGTGAAGCCCGATGGACGGCTCGTCGAGGATGTACATGACACCCACCAGCCCTGCGCCGATCTGGCTCGCCAGACGGATACGCTGGGCTTCACCGCCAGACAGGGTATCTGCGCTGCGATCCAGGGTCAGGTAGTCCAGGCCGACATTGACCAGAAATTGCAGACGCTCGCGGATTTCCTTGAGGATCTTGTCAGCGATTTCGCCGCGACGGCCGGTCAGTTTCAGCCCGCCGAAGTAATCGGTAGCGTCGCCGATGGGCAGGTTGGTCACGGCAGGCAGCGTCTTTTCACCGACCCAAACATGACGCGCTTCGCGACGCAGGCGGGTGCCGCGGCAGTCCGGACAAGGCTGGGTGCTGAGAAACTTGGCGAGTTCTTCGCGCACGGTCGCCGATTCGGTTTCGCGGTAGCGGCGCTCGAGGTTCGGCACGATCCCTTCGAACGGGTGTGCGCGTTTGACGATATCGCCACGGTCATTCAGGTAGCGGAAGTCGACGTTCTGCGTGCCGCTGCCGTTGAGCAGGATCTTCTGCTGATCGGCCGGCAGATCCTTGAACGGCACTTCCAGGCTGAAACCGTAATGCTTGGCCAGCGAACCGAGCATCTGGAAGTAATAGACGTTACGCCTGTCCCAACCGCGTATCGCCCCTTCGGCCAGCGTCAGCTCGCCGTTGACCAGCCGCTTGGTGTCGAAGAATTGCTTCACGCCCAACCCGTCGCAGGTCGGGCAGGCGCCGGCCGGATTGTTGAAGGAGAACAGCTTGGGTTCCAGTTCACTGATGGCGTGGCCACAAATCGGGCAGGCAAAGCGGGCCGAGAAGATGATCTCCTCACCGGGCTCGTCATCCATCGGCGCAACCAGCGCGATACCGTCTGCCAGTTTCAGGGCGGTCTCGAAGGATTCTGCCAGCCGCTGCTGCAGGTCCGCGCGAACCTTGAAGCGGTCGACGACGACATCGATGGAATGCTTCTTCTGTTTGTCCAGCTTGGGCAGCTCGTCGAGCTCGCACAGCCTGCCGTTCACCCGCGCACGGACGAAGCCCTGGGCGCGCAACTCTTCGAACACTGCCAGATGCTCACCCTTGCGCTCGCGCACCACAGGCGCCAGCAGCATCAGCTTGCTGCCTTCAGGCTGGGCCAGCACCAGGTCGACCATCTGGCTGACGGTTTGCGCCTCCAGCGGGATGTCGTGATCCGGGCAGCGCGGCGTGCCGACCCGCGCATACAGCAGGCGCAGGTAATCGTAGATTTCAGTGATGGTGCCCACGGTGGAGCGCGGGTTGTGCGACGTGGATTTCTGCTCGATCGAAATGGCCGGCGAGAGACCTTCGATGGTGTCCACGTCCGGCTTTTCCATCATCGACAGGAACTGGCGGGCGTACGCGGAGAGCGATTCGACGTAGCGGCGCTGCCCTTCGGCGTACAGCGTGTCGAATGCCAGCGACGACTTGCCGGAGCCGGAAAGCCCGGTGATGACGATCAGCTTGTCGCGTGGCAGGGTCAGGTCGATGTTTTTCAGGTTGTGGGTTCGAGCCCCACGAATCAGGATCTTGTCCAAGGCGGCCTCGCACGGCGGGCGTAAAACACTGGAGTATACGGCCAAATACTGGATGGATGCACACTATTGCGATGTCTGCCGCCGTACGTAAGAAAAAGAAATTTCCTGCGATGCGCGGCAAAGCGTCGTATGTGCTGTACATCGATGGGACTGGTAGAATCGCCGCCGGTTCACATGAGGTTCTTCCATGCACGATTCCCACAGCGAGCGCATGAGTGGCAGCGAAACCCGCGCAGCGGGTGGCCTGGCGCTGGTGTTCGCCTTCCGTATGCTTGGCATGTTCATGGTGCTGCCCGTCCTGGCCACCTACGGCATGGACCTGGCAGGCGCAAGCCCGGCACTCATTGGTCTGGCGATTGGCGCATACGGCCTGACCCAGGCCGTGTTGCAAATACCGTTCGGCATCATTTCCGACCGCATCGGCCGTCGTCCGGTGATTTACCTGGGCTTGATAGTCTTTGCATTGGGCAGCGTGCTAGCGGCGCAGTCGACATCCATCTGGGGCGTCATCGCCGGCCGCATCCTGCAAGGGGCGGGCGCGATTTCCGCAGCCGTCATGGCATTGCTGTCCGACCTGACACGCGAGCAGCACCGCACCAAGGCCATGGCCATGATCGGCATGACCATTGGCGTGTCGTTCGCCATCGCAATGGTCGTCGGCCCGATCCTGACCAGCGCCTTCGGCCTGAAGGGGCTGTTCCTGGCGACCGGCGCCATGGCCCTGCTCGGGATCCTGATCGTCGCGTTTGCCGTTCCCAAGTCGACGGTCACGTTGCAGCACCGCGAATCCGGGCTCGCCCGACAGGCGCTGGGTGCGACGCTTCGGCATCCGGATCTGCTGCGCCTGGATTTGGGTATCTTTGCGTTGCACGCGATGCTGATGTCCAGTTTCGTCGCGTTGCCGCTGGCGCTGGTGGAAAAAGCTGGCCTGCCCAAGGAGCAGCACTGGTGGGTCTACCTGACTGCGCTGCTGATTTCGTTCTTCGCGATGATCCCGTTCATCATCTACGGGGAAAAGAAGCGTCAGATGAAGCGGATTCTCCTCGGCGCCGTGACGGTGCTGATGCTCACTGAGCTATTCTTCTGGGAGTTCGGCAATACGCTTCGGGCACTCGTCATCGGCACGGTTGTCTTCTTTACCGCGTTCAACCTGCTGGAAGCTTCGCTGCCTTCGCTCATCAGCAAGGTGTCTCCGGCAGGCGGCAAGGGCACGGCCATGGGGATCTATTCCACCAGCCAGTTCCTCGGTTCGGCGGCGGGCGGCATCCTTGGCGGCTGGCTGTTTCAGCACGGCGGGCTGGGTGTGGTGTTCCTCGGCGGCGCCGGTCTGGCCGCCATCTGGCTGGCGTTTGCTGTTACCATGCGCGAACCTCCGTACGTGACCAGCCTTCGCTTGCCATTGTCGCCCGAGGCCCAGCGCGACTCAGGCCTTGCCGATCGCGTGTTGGCCGTACGTGGAGTAACAGATGCAGTAGTGGTGGCCGACGAGGCCGCCATCTATATCAAATTTGACAAAGAACTGTTGGATCGGGCGTCTTTCGACGACGTGGTCAATCCAGCGTCGGAAACGGTTGAAGCCTAGGAGAACGTTATGGCCCGTGGGGTTAACAAAGTCATATTGGTCGGCACATGCGGCCAAGATCCCGAAGTTCGCTACTTGCCTAACGGTAACGCCGTGACCAACCTGAGTCTGGCGACCAGCGAACAGTGGACCGACAAGCAAACCGGCCAGAAAGTCGAGAAGACCGAATGGCACCGTGTTTCGATGTTCGGCAAGGTCGCAGAGATCGCCGGCGAGTACCTGCGTAAAGGCTCGCAGGTCTACATCGAAGGCAAGCTGCAGACCCGCGAGTGGGAAAAAGACGGCATCAAGCGCTACACCACTGAAATCGTCGTCGACATGCAAGGCACCATGCAGTTGCTGGGCGGCCGTCCACAGGGCGACGCTCAACAAGGCCAGGGTGGCGGCGGTTACCAGAACTCCGCTCCTCGTCCTCAGCAATCGCGTCCGCAGGCTGCTCCACAGCAGCAGCCACAGCGCGAGTCGCGTCCAGCTCCGCAGCAGGCGCCACAGCCGGCTCCTGATTTCGACAGCTTCGATGACGATATCCCGTTCTGATCCCACTGGATCAACTGCGGTAACGCCATGAAAAAGCCCCCGGCAAGCTCAGCTTACGGGGGCTTTTCATTTCAGGTGCATCAATCAGCCAAACCGCACGCCATCCGCCAGGCGTTTCGCCAGCCACGGCTGTTTGAGTTTTTCCAGCCACCATCCAAGCGCGCGGCCTTCGTCCTCGCCACGCCAGCCGACGTATAGGATGTTCGGCTCTCTTGGGTCGGCCATCTGTTTTTCCAGCAATTGGCCGCTTTCCAGTAATGAGCTGACTCGATGGCGCGGCAACCAGCCGACGCCAAGGCCGTGAAGCTGGGCGCGGATCTTCGATTGCATGGTGGGGACGGCCAGGGTCTGCTGGCCACCAGAAACTCCGTAGGTGCGGCCCTCGCTGGTGCGCGAGGAATCAGCAACAACGATTGCGCGATGCTTCAGGATCGTTGCCCGATCGATGCTGCCTGTAACTTTCGCCAAGGGGTGTCTGGGTGAGACGGCGAACACCCAGTCCAGCTGCCCCAGTTGCATCCAGCGCAGCGACGCGATCTTGGGCGGCTCGTTGGTGGCACCGATGACCAGATCCGCCTGACCATTTTGCAGCACTTCCCACACACCCTTGAGGACTTCGTGGGTGAAGCGCAACGGCACGCCGGACTCGAGAGCGTCGAACTCCTGGATGACCGGCAGCAAGGTCTCGAACTCCAGCAACTCGTCGGTGACGATGCGCAGGCGGCTTTCCCAACCGCTGGCCACTTGCTGCACGCGTTGGGTCAGCCGTCCCAGTTCGTGCATCAGGCGTGCGGCTTCCTCGACGAGCAGCTCACCGGCAGGTGTCAGTTGCAGGCGATAACGACGGCGGTCGAAGAGCAGGGCATCAAAGCGTTCTTCCAGTTGGCGGGCGGCGTAAGAGACGCTGGAGGGGGCCTTGCCCAGGCGAGCGGCAGCCCGGGATAGGCTGCCGGTTTCGCGTATGGCGTCGAGCAGGGCGAAGTCGTCAGTGGACAACATGTTCCGATCCTTCGAACGAGTGGATCGGAGGAGCATAAGCCAGGCGCAATGTTTTGGCCTGGCGCTGGATCTCACACTGGTTGGCCAGAATGGAATTACTGAGCTTCGTTCTGCGGGAACAGGGCGCGACGGGTTTCTTCGTCGAACTCGGCCTTGAGCACCAGCTTCTCTTTCAGGCCCTGGGCGCGCTGTGCGGCAGGACGGGCGCTGATTTCGTCGACCAGGCGTTTGACGTTAGGGTAGTTGGTCAAACCGGCCTCGCCCAGAATGTAACCGGCGTAGTTGGCCCAACCCCACAGCGCCATGTCGGCGATGCTGTATTGGTCGCCGGCCAGGTAGCGCGAAGTGGCGAGTTTGTTGTCGAGCACTTGGTAGTGACGTTCGACTTCCTTGAAGTAGCGATTGCGGGCATACGGCAGCGCTTCAGGGGCATGGTGCAGGAAGTGCACGGCCTGACCTGAGAAGGGCGAAAGACCGGTGGCGATGAACAGCAGCCAAGACAGCAGTTCTGCGTTGCCTGCGGCGGTGGTTGGCAGGAAGCGCTGATGCTTCTGAGCCAGGTACAGCTGGATGGCGTGGGAATCGAACACCGTCGCGTCACCATCGACCAGTGCGGGCACTTTGGCGTTCGGGTTGATCTTGATGAAGGCGGGCAGGTGCTGTTCGCCCTTGAACGTGTCGACGCCGATCAGTTCGTAAGGCACTTGCAACTCTTCGAGCAGCAGGGCGACTTTCATCGGGTTCGGCGAAGGGTGGAAATAGAATTTCATGATGTGGCCTCAGATGATTGGCAAGTAGGTCAGTCGCGAAGATGCGGCTGAATCTGAGGTCAATGTTGCGCGGATGTCGTTCGAATGACTTACAGGTTATTGGGTGGAAACGTTCGTAAAAATCGAACGTATCAGTCCGGCTTGCCGGCGTTGGCGTTGGCGTTCGTGGGATCGCTGACGCCGGCAAGCCGGACTGCTACGGGGCGGGGGTGTTACAACCCCAGATCCGACAGCCCTGGGTGGTCATCCGGGCGGCGGCCCAGTGGCCAGTGGAACTTGCGCTCCGATTCCTTGATCGGCATGTCGTTGATGCAGGCAAAGCGGCGGTGCATCAGGCCGTCTTCGTTGAACTCCCAGTTCTCGTTGCCGTAGGAGCGAAACCAGTTGCCCGAGTCGTCGTGCCATTCGTAGGCGTAACGCACGGCGATGCGGTTATCGGTGAAGGCCCACAGCTCCTTGATGAGCCGGTAATCCAGCTCCTTCTTCCATTTACGGGTAAGGAAGTCCTTGGCTTCCTGGCGATTGGTCGCGAACTCGGCGCGGTTGCGCCACTGAGTGTCCAGGGTATAGGCCAGCGAGACTTTCTCGGGATCGCGGCTGTTCCAGCCATCTTCGGCCAGGCGAATCTTTTCGATGGCTGACTCACGGGTGAATGGGGGAAGCGGCGGGCGCGTTTGAGCAGTGGACATGGCGAAGCCTCCAGACAGTAATGGATACGGCAGTTAGTGGAGCGTTCTTGAAGCGCAGGCCTTCAGGGCGGGTGAGGCAAGGCCTGTTTCAGCAACAGCTGCGCAACGTCCCTTGCGCTGTCGGCGGCACTGTAGTCCCCCATGACGCGAGCCATGGTGATGGCGCCTTCCATCAGGATCAGCAACTGGGTGGCCAGCGCTGACGGATGTTCGATGTTCAGTTGCTCGCACAACTCGTGCGCGTAATCGAGCAGCTTCTGTTTGTGCAGCTTGGCGATCAGCCGGATCGGATCGTTCGGATCGCCCACTTCCCCTGCGGTGTTGATGAACGCACAGCCATGAAACCCTTCGGATTCAAACCAGCCCTTGAGCACCGTGAACATGTTCAGAATGCGTGCCTCGGGCGTCCGGGCCTTGTCGGACTCGGTCCTGAACCAGTGCATCCAGCGCACGTCGCGGGCATTGAGCGCGGCGGCGGCGACTTCGTCCTTGGTGGCGAAGTAACGGTAGATGCTTTTCCGGGCCACGCCCGACGTCTTCACCAGAAGGTCCATGCCGGTGGCATGAATACCGTTCTCGTAGATCAGCCGCTCGGCGGTGGCGAGGATTTTTTCCCGTGTTTGTGTCGTCGGTGTGTTCATGGTTTTAAAGGTAGAACGATCGTTCTCCTCGGTCAAGGTGGTTTCAAAAAAAGTCCTGCCCAAGCGATCAATGGGCGGCGCGGCAGATGAAGGTTTTACGCCCGGAGCGAACTTGCTGGATGAAATTCGATCAGTTCCTTGGGGCCTTGATTTCGTTCAGCCCAAGCCTGTGTTCCTCAACACACAAGGAGTGACCTGCGTTTTGTCGAACTTCAAATCCGTCCTTGTCTTGTGCCTGATGCTTTGCGTCAGCAGTTTTCACGTATCGGCCGCCGACCCGGCACCTGCGCCCAGTACCGCTCAATCAAGCGCGCCAGCAGAGCCCGCGCCCGCAGCAGAGCCCACCAAACCGGAGTTGCTGGTCAAGGGTGGATTGCTGGGGGCCATCAGTTCCAGCATCGACAGTGTTCAGGACAAGCTCGACCTGAACGCCAATCTGATCGACTCCTGGCGACTGCGTGCCGACCGCGCAGCCGATGAGATCGATACGCTGGTCAGCAAGCCGCTGACCCGATCACCCTGGAGCATTCTGGGGGACTTCCTGATTCTGTCGTTGGTGTGGATCGGCGCCTTCCTGTTGATTAACCGCATTGCCAGGTTTGTCGTCGGGCGCCTGTCGCGGCATCGGTTGCTGGTCAAGCGGGAGCGCACGGTGGGCGTGCTGGGCTACGTGCTGCCGTTCACGCTGCCGGCGCTGGTGTGTCTGCCACTGACGCTGTACGTCAGCCATTTCATGGCGCCCTCGATTGGCCGGGCGCTGGCGCTGTGTTTCGCCTATGCGACCAGCAGCGGTATTTTTTCCACGTCGGTGCTGATGTCGGTGATCGTGCTGTTCAACTCCGGGCACAAACGCACGGCGGTGCGGATCATCCGGGGTTATGCGCCGCACCCGCTGTTCATCATCGGTTTTCTCGCGGCCCTGAGCGACGCCCTGACCAGCCCGCAGATTTCCCGGCAGTTCGGCGGCAACGTGACCACCAGCATCGCGGCATTTACCGGGCTGATGGCGTCGGTCATGTTCTGCATCGTGGTGATTCGCATGCGCCGGCCGGTGGCGCACCTGATCCGCAATCGGCCCTTGAGCGCGCGCCTGACCCGACCGGCGCTGCAGCAGACCCTGAAGATTTTTTCGAGCCTGTGGCATCTGCCGATCCTGCTGATGATCCTGGTGTCGGCGGTCAACCTGATCGGCGCCGGCGAGGACAGCCAGGAGGCCCTGCGTTGCGCATTGCTGACCACCGTATTGCTGATCGGCACGGTGTTTCTCAGCACCCTGTTCCAGCACATGTTCAAACCGACAGAGGCGCGCACCGAGCGGGTCTACAAGGAGCGCTTGCTCAGCCTGTTGCATGCGGTATTGCGCATCGCGCTGGCGATCGGGTTTATCGAGATCCTGGGCCGGATCTGGGGGTTCTCGCTGCTCGAGTTCGCGCAGCGCAACGCGCTGGGCAAGGTCATCAGCGACTCGTTGAGCAGCATCGGCCTGATCTTCCTCGTGACCTGGCTGCTCTGGGTGGTGATGGACACCGCGATTCAGGAAGCGCTGAAGCCACCTGCCAACAGCCGGTCTTCGCGCCAGCCCAGCACCCGGGTCAAGACGATCCTGCCGCTGTTGCGCAACGCGATCAAAATCATCCTGGTGGTCATCTGCACCATCACCACCATGGCTAACCTTGGGATCAACGTTGCGCCGCTGCTGGCCGGTGCCGGGGTGGTCGGCCTGGCCATCGGTTTCGGTTCACAACAATTGGTGCAGGACGTGATTACCGGCCTGTTCATCATCATCGAGGACACCATTTCCATCGGCGACTGGGTGGTGCTCGATTCCGGCCATGCGGGCACCGTGGAGAGCCTGACCATCCGCACCCTGCGCCTGCGCGACGGCAAGGGCTTCGTGCATTCGGTGCCGTTCGGGCAGATCAAGGCCGTGACCAATCAGTCCCGCCAGTTCGCCTATGCGTTCTTCTCGTTCCAGTTCACCTACGATTCGGATGTGGACTCGGCGACCTCGCTGATTCGCGAGGCGGGGCAGGCGGTGTCTGACGACTTCCTGCTGGCCAGCAAGCTGCAAGGACCGCTTGAGGTGTTCGGGCTTGATCGCATGGACATGAACGGCATCGTGATCACCGCGCAGTTCCGCACTTCCTCGGGCGGGCAGTACGCGGTGAGCCGCGCGTTCAACGACAGGCTCAAGCGCCTTGTGGATAAGTCCACCGACGTGCGTTTCGCGCAAACTTATCCACAGCTGGTGATGAGCCCGCACAACGGCCAGTTCTCGCAGATGGAGGAGGGCGATGAGCAGCAGGCGTTGCCTGGCAAGACATCGGTGGTGAACAAGGATGGCTCTGAAAGCCCGGTGTAGCAGCACGGCTTGCCGGCGGGGCGGGATGGGTCTATCTGAACAACCGGTCTCGCACCTGCAACATGACCTGTTGCTCCAGCTCGCCCCAATACTGCGGTTTGCCGGCGATGATCGCGGCGATGGGAATGCCGTCGCGATAAACGAGGCGATTGCCCACCACCGCTGGCACCTTGGCGCCGGGCAATAGCGTGCCCGCCAGATTCAGCGGATCGACACCGCTGACACCGATCAAACTGCCGTCCAGCGGGCGCTTGCGCACTTCGCGCAGCAGCGGGATCGCTTCGGGCAAGGCGAACTGTTCGCCTGCAAATCCTGCGATAAAACGCCCGCCGCGAATCTCCCCGCGGGCTTCCAGGCGATGAAAAGTCCTGAGTAATTCGCGCCAGTTCGGCAGCCATTCTGCCTCACGCTCTAGCAGGCGCCAGAACACCACGCCATACCGACGCAACAAAGTCATGGCGATGTGCTCGAGCGTATCGCTGTCCAGCCGTTGAGCGGATGCCGGCGCTGGCGCCCGGCGCAACAGGGCCCAGCGCCCGGCGTCATCCATACCGCCGATGAACGCCCCTCGATTGCGCCGGCTGGTATGCGCCGCGCGCTTGCTGGCGGGGGTGATGAGTGCGCGCAGCCCGGCGAAACTGTCGGCATTGACCAAACCCGCGCCGACCAACTCCTGCAAGGCGTTTTCCAGTTCGGTGCGCAGCAGATGCGCTTCACTGGTCAGCTCATCGAAAAACATCGCGCCCTGAGTCGCGAGCACCTCATGCACCCGCTGGGCGCGCAATGACAGCTCGGTGGGCGCAGGCTGCTCAGTCAGGCCGCTCCACAAACGCACTTGCGGGCGAGGCAGCAATACAATTGGCGTACTGCGCAGCGCGGCGCTGGCAACCTTGTTGCGACTGGTCAGACGCATCCACACCAGCTTGCCGGACCGACACAGGTCATCCAGCCAGCTCTGGGAATAATCCTTCAAGCGTGCCGGAAGAATGTCGCTGTCCCAGGCGCCAGCGGCTGCGGAAAATCCTTCCAGCTGATCCACCACTTCCGGCAATGCCGCCTTGCCCTGGCTGAGCGTGGACGCGGACAGGTGCTGCCAGTCGAACAGAAAACGGGTGAAGTCCTGCAGCGACACCGGCTCGATTTCCCGGCGCAGGCGTTTGACCGTGTAGCGATGAATGCGCGACAGCAGATGTCGCTCGCACCACTGTTCTTCGCTGGCGCCGGGGCTGAACCGGCCGCGCAGGACGTAGCCCTGATTTTCCAGTTGAGCCAGCGCCTGGGCGACGTCGCCCTGGGCCATGGCCAGCGGCCCGGCGATGTCGGCAATGGGCAGCGGGCCGAATCCGCTCAAGCGTGCGCGCAGCAACTCCACCCGGGCATCGTCTTCACTCCAGGCTTCATCGAAACCGGCGAGCGCGGCCAGTGGCGGGTGCATTTCGGCGGTCGGGTACAGCGCCTGCAAACAGGTCAGGCGCTCGAGTGAAATCCACAGGGCATTTTCCGGCGTGATTTGCAGACGCGTCGCACGCCCGGAGCGGGCCAGGCTTTCCAGCCACGTCATCCAGCCCTGATTATCCCGAGCCTCGACGCCACTGATGCAGCCCAGGCTCATCAGCGCCTCATGTATTTCATCGGCGTTCTGCGGTTGTGGCCAGGCTTCCTGCCCCACTGCGGCGATGGCATCTGCGTCGAGCGCGCCCAGATCGTCGCTGGACTCAGGATCGCTCCAGCGCCGGTTGAGCACGGCCTGGGTGCGGCGTTCTTCCAGTGGCGCGTCGTCGAGAAAGCTGTAGGGTTTGGCGTTGAGAATTTCCGCAGCCAGCGGCGAAGGGGCCGGCAGGTCGCGGCTTATCAGGCGCACATCGCCGGATTCCATGCGCCGCAGCAACGCCAGCCAGCCTTCGGCGTCCATGGCTTCATGCAGGCAGTCGTCAAGCGTTTGCTCGACCAGCGGGTGATCGGGCACTTCGCGCTCACCGACCAGGTTTTCAAGGCAGGCGATCTGGTCGGGAAACACCGTGGCGATCAGGTCTTCACTCTTCATGCGCTGCAGTTGCGGCGCGACTTTGCGGCCCCCCGCATAACGCGGCAGGGCCAACGCCACACCGGCGTTCCAGCGCCAGCGCACGCCGAACAACGGCGCATCCAGCACGGCTTGAATCAGCAGGTGCTCGGCGGTGCTTGAATTCAGATAGCGCCAGACTTCATCCAGCGCAAAGCTGTGGCTGGTGGACAGCGACAGCACGATGGCGTCCTCGCTGGCGGCGGCCTGCAATTCGAAGTTGAAGGTGCGGCAGAAACGCTTGCGCAGCGCCAGTCCCCAGGCCCGGTTGATGCGGCTGCCGAATGGCGTGTGGATGACCAACTGTGTGCCACCGGACTCGTCGAAGAAACGCTCCATCACCAGCGTGTTCTGGGAGGGCAAGGCGCCTAGGGCCGCATGGGCGCGGGCCAGGTACTCGACCAACTGCCCGGCGCTGTCGGCGTCCAGCCCCAGGGTGCTCATCAACCAGGCGACGCAGGGCCGCACGTTGCCCGGATGTTCGCTCAACTGTTGATCGATTCCCGCCTGTAGGCGGCCGACGGCATAGGACAGCTCATCGCTGCGCCCCGGCGCCTCGCCGAGCCAGAACGGGATGTTGGGTGGCATGCCCTGGGCATCCTCGACCCGCACCCGGCCTGCCTCGATGCGCAGGATACGGTACGAAGTATTGCCCAGCTGGAAGACGTCGCCAGCGATGCTTTCCACCGCGAAATCCTCGTTGACCGTGCCGATGTTCAGCGCCTGGGGTTCGAGGATCACGCTGTAGTCGGCGTTATCCGGGATCGTCCCGCCGCTGGTGACGGCGGTGAGTTTGCTGCCTCGTCGCCCGCGCAGTGTGCGGCTCACGGCGTCACGGTGCAGATAAGCGCCGCGCACGCCCTGACGCCCGCTGTAGCCCTCGGCGAGCATGCCGAGCAGCGCCTGATAGTGGCCTTCATCGACGTCGGCGTAGGGCGAGGCCTTGCGAAACATCGCCAGCAGGGCCGCCTCTTCCCATTCCTGGCAACTGACCTCGGCGATGATCTGTTGCGCCAGCACGTCCAGTGGCGCGTGTGGAATCTGCAGCGTGTCAAGCTCGCCACGACGTACGCAATCCAGCAACGCCGCGCATTCGATCAGGTCGTCGCGGGAAATGGCGAACAACCGGCCTTTGGGCGTGCCGCCAACATGGTGCCCCGAGCGGCCGACCCGTTGCAGAAAGGCTGCGATGGAGCGCGGCGAACTGATCTGGCAGACCAGGTCCACATCACCGATGTCGATGCCCAACTCCAAAGACGCGGTAGCGATCAGCACCTGCAAATCGCCGCGCTTGAGCCGTTGCTCCGCGTCCAGGCGCTGTTCCTTTGCGAGGCTGCCGTGATGGGCCGCCACCGCGTCCTTGCCCAGGCGCTCGCTCAAATGCCGGGCCATGCGCTCGGCGAGGCGCCGGGTATTGACGAATATCAGCGTCGTGCGGTGTTCGCGGGCAAGGTTGGCGAGCCTGTCGTAGACCCGCTCCCAGACGTCGTTGGCCATCACCGCCGTCAACGGCACCGGCGGCACTTCGATGGCCAGGTCCCGGGGCCGGGCATGGCCGATGTCGACAATGGCGCATGGCCGGCTGACGGGATCGCTGCCCACCAGAAAGCGCGACACCCGTTCGATGGGCTTTTGCGTCGCCGACAGCCCGATCCGCAGCAACGGCCTGTCACACAATGCCTGCAAGCGCTCCAGGCTCAACGCCAGATGGCTGCCACGCTTGCTGGCGGCGATGGCGTGGATCTCGTCGACGATCACGGTTTGCGTGCTCGACAACATGCGCCTGCCTGAATCCGAACCGAGCAGCACGTACAGCGATTCCGGCGTGGTCACCAGAATATGCGGCGCCCGCTTGCGCATGGCCGAGCGGTCTTTCTGCGGCGTATCGCCAGTGCGTACCGCGGTGCTGATGCGCAGCCCCGGCAGGCCTTGCTGCTCAAGCTGTTCGGTGATGCCCGCCAGTGGTTGCGCAAGGTTGATCTGGATGTCATTGGACAGCGCCTTGAGGGGTGAGACGTAGACTACGAACGTCTGCTCCGGCAGTTCGCCGCCCGCTTCAAGGCCCTGATGGACCAGGTCATCGATCACCGCCAGAAATGCAGTCAGCGTCTTGCCAGAGCCGGTGGGCGCGGCGATCAGCGTCGATTGGCGCTGCTTTATCAGCGGCCACGCCTGGGCCTGGGCCGGCGTGACGGCCGGGAAGGTTTCGCGAAACCATGCGCTGACGGCCGGATGAAAGGCGTCAAGCACCGGGTTCAGGGGCTGGGGAAGGTTCATGGATGAATTTATGCGGGCGCCGGGCGACAGATGCAAGGCCCGGTGATCGGGGACAGCTCAAGGAGGGGCAAGGTCCGGTTGTTGGGCGAAACAGCTACAACGTGCTATGTTTGCGGCCGTTTTTCACCTATTTTCTAATTGATTTCCAAGACCGAGCCTGCTGACTCTATGCGAATGCGCCTTATGCTGTTGGGCGGCGGGAATGCCCTTGGGCAGGCGTTGATCCGTCTGGGTGCCGAGGAGGACATTGGCTTCCTCGCACCGCGTCCACCGCAAGACGGTTGGGATGCGGCAAGCCTGACGCAACTGCTCGATGACACCCGCCCGGATGCCTTGATCAATCTGGCTTACTACTTCGACTGGTTTCAGGCGCAGAGTGTGAGCAGCGAGAGGCTGGACAACCAGGAGCGCTCCGTCGAGCGTCTTGCCGAGTTGTGCCAGCATCACAACATCGTTCTGCTCCAGCCTTCCAGCTATCGAGTGTTCGATGGCTCGCGCGCGACCGCCTACAGCGAAAAAGACGAACCTGTACCCCTGGGCTCCCGTGGTCAGGCGTTGTGGCGGATCGAGCAGAGCGTTCGCGCCACCTGCCCGCAGCATGTGCTGCTGCGCTTCGGCTGGTTGCTCGATGACAGCGCCGATGGCGTGCTCGGGCGTTTCCTGAGTCGCGCCGAGCGGCTTGAAGAGATCCTGATGGCCGATGATCGCCGCGGCAATCCGACGCCGGTGGACGACGCCGCCAGGGTCATCATTTCAGTCCTCAAACAGCTCGATTGTGCAGCGCCGTTGTGGGGCACTTATCACTACGCCGGTCACGAAGCCACGACGCCGCTGGCACTGGGCCAGGCGGTGCTCACCGAAGCCCGCCTGCTGCGCGAACTGAAGGTCGAGGCGCCCACGGCCCAGGCTCACGCCGCCAGCCCCGACGTGACCGACGAGCCGCAGAACGCGGTACTGGCCTGCAAGAAAATCCTACATACATTTGGTATCAAACCCCGCGCCTGGCGTGCCGGTTTGCCCAGCCTACTGGACCGCTATTACCGTCATGTCTGATGCTCCTGTCCTCATCACCGGCGGCGCCGGTTTCATCGGCTCGCACCTGGTCGACGCCTTGCTGGCCAAGGGTTACGCCGTGCGTATCCTCGACGATCTGTCGACCGGCAAGCGCAGTAACCTGCCTCTGGACAACCCTCGTGTCGAACTGATCGAGGGCGACGTCGCCGACGCCGCGCTGGTGGCACGCGCAGCGGAGGGCTGCCAGGCGGTGGCGCATCTGGCGGCTGTGGCCTCGGTGCAGGCCTCGGTGGATGATCCGGTAAAAACGCACCAGAGCAATTTCATCGGCACGCTCAATGTCTGCGAGGCCATGCGCCAGGCGGGCATCAAGCGCGTGGTGTTTGCTTCCAGTGCGGCGGTGTATGGCAACAACGGCGAAGGTGAGGCGATCACCGAAGACACGCCCAAGGCGCCACTGACGCCCTATGCCTCGGACAAGCTGGCCAGTGAGTACTACTTCGACTTCTACCGTCGTCAGCACGGTCTGGAGCCGGTGGTGTTTCGCTTCTTCAACATCTTCGGCCCGCGCCAGGATCCTTCATCGCCGTATTCGGGCGTGATCAGCATTTTCGCCGAGCGCGCCGAGAAGGGGCTGCCGATTTCAGTGTTTGGCGATGGCGAACAGACCCGGGATTTCTTCTACGTTGAAGACCTGGTGGACCTGGTGGTGCAGGGGTTCGAGAAGCCTTCGGTGGAAGAGGGCGCGGTTAACGTCGGGCTGAACGCCACCACGTCGCTGAACCAGCTGCTGGCGGCGTTTGGTGAGGTTGTAGGCGACCTGCCAGTCGTCACTCACTTGGCTGCGCGTTCGGGGGACATCAAGCATTCCCGGGCCGATAACCAGCGCTTGCTGGCGCGGTTCACGGTTGCCACGCCAACACCTTTGAAGGTCGGGTTGGCGCGTTTGTTGGGGCGTTGAATCCAGGTACGCAAAAAGGCACCTTTTCAGGTGCCTTTTTTCTGCGCCAAGCTGCGCCCCAACCTGTGGGAGCGGGCTTGCCCGCGAATGCGTCGGACCGGGCGCATCAAGGGTGACTGACCCACCGCTTTCGCGGGCAAGCCCGCTCCCACAGGGTCCATCTCATCCGCGAGTCAGAACTTGTAACCCAACCCCACCATGTACACCCACGGGTCAATGTCCACATCCACCTTGGTCTTGCCCACGCTCAAGGCGGACGGGCCGTCGACGCTGGCCTTGGTGTCGATGTCGATGTACCAGATCGAGGCGTTGAGCATGACCCGGTCGGTGAGCATGTAATCCATGCCGATCTGCCCGGCCAGGCCTACCGAGTCCTTGAGTTTCAGATTGCTGAAGCCCTGCTGCTTGCGCTCGCCGGTGAGGTCGTTGTTGAAGAATTTGGTGTAGTTCAGGCCGATGCCGGCGTAGGGCTGAAACTTCGACGAACTGTCCATCGGGTAGTACTGCAGCGACAGGGTGGGCGGCAGCTGCTTGACGTCCGCCAGCTTGCCGTCCAGGCCCGGGCCCAGGCCTTTGACACCGATGGTGTGACTGAACGGGGTCGCGGCGAGCAGTTCCAGGCCCACGTGGTCGCTGAGCATGTAGGCGAAGGTCAGGCCCAGTTGTGTCGAGTTGTCAGCAGTGGCTTTGGTGCCGGCGACCTTGGTGCCGTCCAGTTTCAGGTTGCCGCTGTCCTCGTTTGGCGCAACACGCGCGGCACCGGCGCGCACGATGATGTCGCCGGTCTGGTGGGCCTCGGCGACAGGGGCGAGTAGAGCGAGCGCAACGAGCGGCGCGCCGAGGAGAGACTTGTTCATGGGGGCTCCGTAAAGGCATCAAAAAGGGGTGCCTTATGTTACGAAGCGTCTGGAACAGGGGTTTTGACTTGGCTCAACGAAAGCGCGATTAGATTCCCGTAGCAGCCCGGCCGGGCTGCTACGGGGGACGTGGGGTTCACTGATCAGGCAGTTCGTACACCAGAATCTTGTCCGCTTCCATCTGATACCCGGCATCGGCCAGTTCGCTGCTGGACGATTTGACCTGCATCGGGCCTTCGATCCAGTAAGGCTGGTACAGCTCGTCCACCTTCACCCCAAGCTCGCTGGTGACGTGCACGATCTGGTTGGGCGGTGGTGGCGGGACGTGGATGCAGGCGCCGAAGTACGGCACCAGCAGAAACTCGATTACCCGGCCTTCTTCACTGACCTCCAGCGGCACGATGTAACCCGGCAACCGCACCATCTGGCCGTCCAGCGCCTTGACCACCGGCGCGTGGGGCGCCAACTGGTGTGCGGCGGGCGCGGATTCCACTGACAGGGTGTCGGCCATTTTCGACAGGTCATGCATGGGCGTGGTGATGAGTTTCACCGGCGGCGCGTCGGGCGGGATCATCTCTTGCCAGGTCAGCACCCGCACGTCCTGCGCCCACGCAGCTGCCGCGACCAGCATCGACAGAACCGCGCATATCAGCATCCACAACCTGCGCATCAACATTTCCTCACAGACGAATCGACAAGCCGTCGGACAGCGACTGGCGATAGGCGCGCCACGCAGGCACGGTGCCCATCAACAGCGCCGCGCAGAGAATGCCGCCCAACAGCGTCCATTCATAGGTGCTCGGCAGCGACAGCGGCAAGTACAGGCCATAGTTGGCCTGCACGTAACCCTGCGCCGCCGCGATGCCGATGTACAGCAGCGCCAGCCCACTCACCGAGCCTGCCAAGGCCAGGGCGAAGGCTTCCAGAACTAGGAGGCTTGCAACATGCCAGGGCCTTGCGCCCACTGAGCGCAGGATCGCCATCTCGCGCCGGCGCTCGTTGAGGCTGGTGAGGATCGCCGTGAGCATGCCGATCAGGCCGGTCAGCACCACGAACAGGGAGATCACGAAGAGAGCTTTTTCCGCCGTGCCCATCAGGCTCCATAACTCTTGCAGCGCCACACCGGGCAGGATCGCCATCATCGGTTCGCCCCGGAACTCGTTGATCTCGCGCTGCAGGGCGAAGGTCGAAATCTTGCTGTTCAAGCCGAGCATGAACGCGGTGATGGCCGTGGGCGTGAGGTCCATGTTGCGCGCCTGATCGGCGCTGATACGCCCGGCACCCTGGGCGGGAACGCCGTTGTGCCAGTCGATGTGAATCGCTTCCATGCCGCCCAGGCTGATGTGCAGCGTGCGGTCCACCGGGGTGCCGGTGCGCTTGAGGATCCCGACCACGGTGAAGGGCTTGTCGTCATGCTTGACCAGGCTCACCGTCGCCACGCCATGGGCCAGCACCAGCTTGTCGCCGAGCTTGTAATGCAGGGCTTCGGCGACTTCCGCACCGAGCACCACTTCGAACGGGTCGGTGGCGAACGGGCGCCCATCGGCCAGCTCCAGGTGTTGCTGGCGGCCGTACTGATAGTGCTCGAAATAAGCTTCGGTGGTGCCCATCACGCGATATCCGCGGTGGCTGTCGCCCAGGGAAATCGGGATCGCCCACTTCACCTGCTTGTTGTTGGCGAAGTGTTCGAAGCTGTCCCAACGAATGTTGTTGGTGGCGTTGCCGATGCGGAACACCGAATACAGCAGCAGGTTCACCGAGCCTGAACGGGCACCGACGATAAGGTCCGTGCCGCTGATGGTGCTGGCGAAACTGGCACGGGCTTCGGTGCGCACCCGTTCTACCGCCAGCAGCAGGCAGACCGACAGGGCAATGGCGAACGCCGTGAGAAAGGCGGTGAAGCGGCGGTTGGCGAGACTGGCCAGCGCCAGGCGAAGAAGATACATCTCAAACCTCTGGGGCGACGGCGGCGCGATTGAGTTCGGCCAGCGACAGGTTGCGGTCGAACAGCGGCGCCAGGCTCTGATCGTGGCTGACGAACAACAGGCTGGCACCGGCCTCGCGGCATTCGGCGAACAAGAGCTGAATGAAGGCCTCGCGGGCATCGGCGTCGAGCGCCGAGGTGGGTTCGTCGGCGATCACCAGTTCCGGCTGGCCGATCAGCGCACGGGCTGCAGCGACGCGCTGCTGTTGGCCGATGGACAGCGAGTCGGCACGACGCCCCAGCAACGCCGGATCTTTCAGACCCAGGTGAGCGAGCAGGGTGGCGGCGGCCTGATCGACACTGCCGTGACGCTGGGTCGCCCGCTGCGCCCGCAGCCTGGAGAAATGGCAGGGCAGCTCGACGTTTTCCCGCACCGACAGAAACGGCAGCAAGTTGAATTGCTGGAAGATGTAACCGGTGTGGTCGACGCGAAACCGGTCGCGTGCGCCGGCAGACAACTGCGCCAGCTCCTGACCGAGCAGGCGGATGCTGCCGCGATCAGGTTTCTGCACGCCGCCCAACAGGCCCAGCAACGTGGTCTTGCCACTGCCGCTGGGGCCCTTGAGGAACAGGGTTTCGCCCGGCTCCAGGCGAAACGCTGGAATGTCCAGCAACGGCTCGTGGCCTGGCCAGGCAAAGCCGAGGTCGGACAGTTCGATGAGCGCCTGAGTCATGTTCAGAACTTGACCACTGGATTGCTCGGACGCACTTCGGCGCCCATCTGGCGTTTTGGCGTGACCAGTTGAACCTGGATGGTCTGGGTCGCCGGGAAGCTGGTGAACAGCTGGGTCAGGTCCAGTTTGTTCAGCACTGCAGGCACGCTGCAGGTGAACTGGTAGTGACCGTGGATTTCGCTGTGCTCGTGCTCATGTTCGTCGGCATCGCCGTCGTCGTCCTTGTCGCCGAACAGCGGGCTTTCCAGCTTCGCCTTGACCACGGTGCAGCCTGCGGCTTCCGGAATGCTGAACAGGCCATGGGGTTTGAGCAGGGTTTCCCGGGCCAGCGCCAGTTTCATCTTGTCGGCGTCGGTGGTTGCAGCGTGCTCGAAGCCGACGATGTTCATGGCCGGGGTGTCCAGTTCCAGTTCCAGCGTACGGCCATCGAGCGCCAGGTCCAGACGCGCAACGCCATGCACGTGCGCACCGAGGCTGCCATGCTCATGATCGTGGTCATGTTCGTCAGCGGCGTGGGCGAGGGTCAGCGGCAGCAACGCGAAGGGCAGGGCGAGTAACAGACGACGCATGGAGGGCTCCGGAGAAGTGTCAGAAAATTGTTATGTAATCTTATAACAATATTTCCTGGCGTTTCTTAACTTTTTCGAACAGCCGACTTTATCGCGCCCAACCTGACCGGCAGATGAACGCAGGATGGGTGCGGGGCTTCAAATCCTGTGGGACCATGCCACACCGCCCATCAGAGGACACACAAAATGTTGCGAATCCGTGGAACCGTTGGCGATGTGCCTGTGGATCTGACTGTGGAAATGGACGACAGCGACTGGGCCAGACTGGGCGCGCAGTTCGGCGCCCACGAGCAGGAGAACAAACCTGCGAGTGATCCTGTCGCCAAGCCACTGGCCAGCCGCAACGATGCCGTGTGGGACATCGCCCAGGACCTGCTGCGCAAGGCCGGACATCTGAGCGGGCCTGATTTGCTGGGGCAGCTTGAAGGGTTGGCGGGGAGCACGGCGGCGGGCAAACGCCTGATGGTGCGCATGCGCCACAGCGCCAACGTCAGGGTCGAGAGCCATGGCGATGCGCCGGAGTATTACTGGGTCCAATCCTGACGCCTCTGCGTCACGCCGTGATATCTGGCGGGCATCCTGATCCCTGTGGGAGCGAGCTTGCTCGCGAATGCTTAGTGTCAGGCGACCGATCTATGTCTGAACAACCGCCTTCGCGAGCAAGCTCGCTCCCACAGGTTTGTCCCCTCATGCCTGATGCTCGCCGTCAGTACAGCGCAGCAAACAGCTTGCGGCGGTAGGTGGTGACCAGCGGGTGGTCGTTGCCCAGCAGATCGAACACCTGCAGCAACGTCTTGTGCGGCTGGCCTTCGTTGTAGCTGCGGTTGCGGATGAACAGCTTGAGCAGGCCGTCCAGCGCAGCGTCGTATTGCTGACGCGAAAGCTGATGGATGGCCAGTTGGTACGCGGCTTCATCGTCCTGCGGGTTTTGCGCCAGGCGGGTTTTCAGCTCGGCGGCGTCCGGCAGGACTTTCGCTTCACCCAGGAACGTCAGTTGCGCCTTGGCGCCGGCCAGCGCCGCCTTGTGCTCGTCGCCTTTGACCGCATCCAGCACCGTGCGTGCTTCAGTCAGCTCGCCGCGCTCGGCCAGGCAGCGCGCGTACAGAATCAGCGCGGCAGCGTTGGTGTTGTCTTCGGTGAGGATGGTCTGCAGCACCGCTTCCGCTTCCGCGAAGTGGCTCTCGGCGAACATCGCCTGGGCCGTTTGCAGCGGATCGGCGGCGGCCGGTGGCGGCATCTGCACGTGGGGTTCGAGCAGTTTGCGGATTTCCGATTCAGGCTGCGCACCGGCAAAGCCGTCGACCGGCTGGCCGTCCTTGAACAGCACCACGGTCGGCAGGCTGCGAATGCCGAAGCGGCCCACAATGTCCTGCTCGGCGTCGCAGTCGACCTTGGCCAGCAGCAACTCGCCCTGGTAGCTCTCGGCGATCTGTTGCAGCAGAGGCATCAGCACCTTGCACGGCGCGCACCACTCGGCCCAGAAATCCACCAGCACGGGTTTGTGAAAGGAGTTTTCGATAACCAGCTGATCGAAAGTGGCGGTGGTCGCATAGAAGATGTACGGCGTTTCCTGGCTCATCGCAAGTCTCGAAAAAAGGCTTAATGGCGGCAACTATAAAGGGCTGCAGCGTATTCCACCAAACCTGTAGGAGTGACTAACGGGTGGCGTGATACAGGCTGACCTTGCGAAACTCCCACGGCTCGGCCAGATCCGGCAGGGTCAGGGCGTCGAGAATACCGAGGCGGCTATACGCCGGGTGCTGGAAATCCTTGACCCGTGAGTCCGCCACCAGCGCCTGCCGGCCGCGGGTCAGAAACTGATCGAGCAGCGGCACGTTGGCGCGGTCGTAGAGCACATCCGCCACCAGAATCAGATCGAAACGGTCCTGTTCAGCGAAGAAATCTGCCGAATAACCCAGCGTCACGCCATTGAGATCAGCGTTGGCCCTGCACGCCTCAATCGCCACCGGGTCCAGATCACAGGCCACCACTTCCAGGGCGCCGGCTTTCATCGCGGCGATCCCTGCCACCCCTGAGCCCGCGCCGAAGTCCAGCACGCGCTTGCCTTCGACCCAGTGCCGGTGCTCAGCCAGAAACCGCGCCAGTGCCAGGCCGCTGGCCCAGCAGAAGCTCCAGTAGGGTGGGTCCTCGAGGATGCGTCGGGTTTCTTCAGGGTTGAAGGCGCGGTCCATGTTGTCCGCGTCGATCAGCCACAGTTTCAGATCAGTGCCCGGCAGCGTTTCCGCGACGAGTCGGGCATCGCCCAGCAGTTGGCTCAGTTGTGCCTGAAGGTGCGACGGCGGAGTCATGGCATTTTGAAAAATTGCAGCTGGCCCAGCGATTGGGTTTCGGGCCTGGCGATCAATACCGACGGCAGGTGCAGGATCAACTGGCCGGACTGGCTGGCGCGCCCGCGCAGCTCGACCCGCGCACCCACCGGGAACGCTTCGGGGTTGAAGCGCAACTGGAACGGCAGCGACTGGTTGTTGCCGGTCAGCTTGGTGCTGCTCAGCAGTTTTTGTGGGCGATTGCGATCGTCGATGACCATCAGCGCCAGTTCCACCTCGGCGCCTGCCGGCACGCCCAGCAACTGGCCGCTGAGTTCACGCTGATAAGGCAGCAGCGGGCCCGGGCCTTCAGGCAGCTTGATCGCATTGGGGGCAGGCTTTGCCGGCTCAGCAGGCTTGGGCGCCTCGGCAGTGCTACAGGCACCGAGCAGGCCGGCCAGGCAAAGTGCAGCGAGCGTACGTAGCGTCATGAACAGCTCCAGCTAAAACGGTAAACGAACGGGATATGCGCCAGAAGATGCAGTATCGCCGAGGGTGATGGCTTTTGCGCGTCTGTATACCTCAAAGAACCGCACTTGTCTTGCCAGCGGGATGCGCTACCATGGCCCTCCCTTTTTTTGTTGCCTGCCACCATGCACTGTCCCTTCTGCGGTGCCAACGACACCAAAGTCATCGATTCTCGTCTGGTTGCCGAAGGCGATCAGGTCCGCCGTCGCCGCGAGTGCGTGGCCTGTGGCGAGCGTTTCACCACGTTTGAAACCGCCGAGCTGGTGCTGCCAAGGCTCATCAAACAGGACGGCAGCCGCCAACCCTTCGACGAAGAGAAGCTGCGCGCCGGCATGCAGCGTGCGCTGGAGAAGCGCCCGGTCAGCGTCGAGCGGCTTGAAGCGGCCCTGGCCCACATTAAGAGCAAGTTGCGTGCGACTGGCGAGCGCGAGGTCAAATCATTGATCGTCGGGGAGCTGGTGATGAGCGAGCTGCAAAAGCTCGACGAAGTGGCCTACATTCGTTTTGCTTCGGTGTATCGGCGGTTCCAGGACCTCAACGAATTCCGCGAAGAAATCGACCGACTGGCCCGCGAGCCGGTTAAAGAGTGAGCATGTCCAACGCAGAGCAAAGCGTGCTCGACGCCACCTACATGGCGCGAGCGCTGGAACTGGCGCGCAAGGGTGTGTATTCCACCCATCCCAACCCCCGGGTTGGCTGCGTGATCGTGCGTGATGGCGAGATCGTCGGCGAAGGCTGGCACGTTCGCGCAGGCGAGCCCCATGCTGAAGTCCACGCGTTGCGTCAGGCGGGTGACAAGGCCCGTGACGCCACTGCCTACGTCACCCTCGAACCCTGCAGCCACCATGGGCGTACGCCGCCCTGCGCCGATGCATTGGTCAATGCGGGCGTGGCGCGGGTAGTCGCCGCCATGCAGGACCCCAATCCCGATGTTGCCGGCCGCGGCCTGTTGCGCCTGATGAGCGCCGGTATCGCGGTGCAGAGCGGCGTGCTCGAAGGCGAGGCGCGGGCGCTGAACAAAGGTTTTCTCAAGCGCATGGAACACGGCCTGCCGTATGTGCGCGTGAAGCTGGCGATGAGCCTGGACGGACGCACGGCCATGGCCAGCGGCGAGAGCCAGTGGATCACCGGCCCCGAGGCGCGCTCTGCGGTGCAGCGTCTGCGGGCACAGGCCAGCGTGGTGCTGACCGGCGCCGATACCGTGCTGGCCGACAACGCGCGGCTGACCGTACGCCCTGACGAGTTGGGCCTGAACGCCGAACTGACCGCACTGGCCGTGACGCGCCCACCCCTGCGGGTGTTGATCGACGGCCGTTTGCGCGTGCCCCTCGATGCACCGTTCTTCAAGACGGGCAACGCGCTGGTCGCGACCTGCGCGGCGGCGTCGGCCCGAGAACGCTACAGCGACGAGGGCCATGAGTTGCTGGCACTGCCCAGCAGCGGCGGGCATGTGGACCTGCGCAAGTTGCTGGTCGAACTGGCGAACCGGGGCGTCAATGACGTGCTGGTCGAGGCCGGTCCCAAGCTTGCGGGTGCTTTCACTCGCCTGGGGCTGGTGGATGAATTCCAGATTTTCGTTGCCGGCAAGTTCATGGGTTCCTCTGCGCGTCCGTTGCTGGACCTGCCGCTGGCGCAAATGAGCGAATCGCTGGAGCTGAAAATCGTCGAAATGCGCGCCGTTGGAGGTGACTGGCGAGTCATCGCAATACCTGCGCCAAAGGCGAGCGTATAATTTTCGGCCATCGTCTTCACGCTGGCCCTGTTCTCCTGGAGGACCCATGTTTACCGGCATTATCGAATCCATCGGCAGCATCCGCGCCATCACTCCCAAAGGCGGCGATGTCCGCGTTTATGTAGAGACCGGCAAACTCGACCTCTCTGACGTCAAGCTCGGCGACAGCATTGCGGTGAACGGCGTGTGCCTGACCGCCGTGGAACTGCCGGGCGACGGTTTCTGGGCTGACGTCAGCCGCGAAACCCTGGACGTGACCGCGTTTGTCGATCTGAAGACCGGCAGCCGCGTGAACCTTGAAAAAGCCCTGACCCCGACCACCCGCCTGGGCGGTCATCTGGTCAGCGGCCACGTCGACGGCGTCGGCGAAGTGCTGTCCCGCGAGGAAAACGCCCGTGCGATCCAGTTCCGCATGCGCGCCCCGCGTGAGTTGGCCAAGTACATTTCGCACAAGGGCTCGATCACCGTCGACGGCACCAGCCTGACCGTGAACGCGGTCAATGGCGCCGAGTTCGAGCTGACCATCGTCCCGCACACGCTGGCCGAAACCATCATGGGCGACTACCGCCCGGGCCGTAAGATCAACCTTGAGGTAGATCTGCTGGCGCGTTACCTGGAGCGTCTGCTGCTCGGTGACAAGGCCGCCGAGCCGACGCCAGCCCAGGGCGGCAACATCACTGAAAGCTTTCTGGCCGCCAACGGCTACCTCAAATCCTGAATCAAGGGGGTGCCGCGTGGCGCTCAATAGCATCGAAGAACTGGTTGAAGACATTCGCCAAGGCAAGATGGTCATCCTGATGGATGACGAAGATCGCGAAAACGAAGGCGATCTGATCATGGCCTCCGAGTGCGTCAAGCCTGAGCACATCAACTTCATGGCGCGTTACGCCCGTGGCCTGATCTGCATGCCCATGACCCGTGAGCGCTGCGAAGCCCTGAAGCTGCCGCTGATGGCGCCGCGCAACGGTTCGGGCTTCGGCACCAAGTTCACCGTTTCCATCGAAGCCGCTGAAGGCGTGACCACCGGTATCTCCGCCGCCGACCGCGCCCGCACCGTGCAGGCTGCTGCCGCCAAGGACGCCCGCGCTGAAGACATCGTCAGCCCCGGCCACATCTTCCCGCTGATGGCCCAGGCCGGCGGCACGCTGTCCCGCGCAGGCCACACCGAAGCTGCGTGTGATCTTGCGCGCATGGCTGGTTTCGAGCCGACCGGCGTGATCTGCGAAGTGATGAACGACGACGGCACCATGTCCCGCCGCGCCGAGCTGGAAGTCTTCGCCGCCGAGCACAACATCAAGATCGGCACCATCGCCGACCTGATTCACTACCGCATGATTCACGAACGTACCGTTCAGCGGATTGCCGAGCAGCCGCTGGACACCGAACAGGGCCAGTTCAACCTGGTGACCTACCGTGATTCGGTCGAAGGCGACGTTCACCTGGCCCTGACCCTGGGCAAGGTTTGTGCAGAGGAACCGACCCTGGTTCGCGTCCACAACATGGACCCGCTGCGTGACTTGCTGATGGTCAAACAGCCCGGCCGCTGGAGCCTGCGCGCTGCAATGGCGGCGGTCGCCGAGGCGGGCAGCGGCGTGGTGCTGCTGCTCGGGCACCCGCTCGATGGCGACGCGGTGCTGGCCCATGTGCGGGAAACCGCAGGTGCGGCGCCGGCCAAGACACCGACCACCTACAGCACGGTCGGTGCCGGTTCGCAGATCCTTCGCGACCTGGGCGTTCGCAAAATGCGCCTGATGAGTTCGCCAATGAAGTTCAACGCGATATCCGGTTTCGATCTGGAAGTTGTAGAATACGTGCCCTCCGAATAAAGACCGGCAGGTCACCGGCCGTGAAAACCTCAGGATTTCACGGTTTTTGCCCCTGCGGTCGCCGATTCGTGGCCTAAAATCCCTGAAAGCGCGCGCCTGATGCGCGCTTGCTCTTTAATTATGAGACTCAGCCGAATGACCCTGAAGACCATCGAAGGTACCTTCATCGCCCCACAAGGTCGCTACGCCCTGGTGGTTGGCCGCTTCAACAGCTTCGTCGTCGAAAGCCTGGTGAGCGGTGCCGTTGATGCCCTGGTTCGCCATGGCGTGAGCGAAAGCGACATCACCATCATCCGTGCCCCGGGCGCGTTCGAAATCCCGCTGGTGGTGCAGAAAGTCGCCCAGCGCAGCGAATTCTCCGCGATCATCGCCTTGGGCGCCGTGATCCGTGGCGGCACCCCGCACTTCGAATACGTGGCTGGCGAATGCACCAAGGGCCTGGCCCAGGTGTCCATGGAGTTCGGCGTACCGGTCGCCTTTGGCGTGCTGACCGTTGATTCCATCGAACAAGCCATCGAACGTTCCGGCACCAAGGCCGGTAACAAAGGCGCAGAAGCTGCCCTGTCCGCCATCGAGATGGTCAGCCTGTTGGCGCAGTTGGAGGCCAAGTGATTAACGACGAAAGCGATCGCTTCAACCCACGCGAGCCGCGCCCTGCGGACGCCGGCAAGCCATCGAAAAGTGAAAAGCGCCGTGCTGCCCGTCAGATGGCGACCCAGGCCCTGTATCAACTGCACATGGCCAAGCAATCGCTGAACGAAATCGAGGCGCAATTTCGCGTCGACAACGATTTCAGCGATGTCGACGGAGCTTACTTCCGCGAAATCCTGCACGGGGTTCCGACGAAGAAAGACCAGATCGACAACGCTCTGGCACCTTGCCTGGACCTGACGATCGACGAGCTGGACCCGGTTGAACTGGCCGTTCTGCGCCTGTCCACCTGGGAACTGATGGAACGCATCGACGTGCCGTACCGCGTGGTCATCAACGAAGGCATCGAGCTTGCGAAGGTCTACGGTTCCACCGACGGCCACAAGTTCGTCAACGGCGTGCTCGACAAGCTGGCTCCGCGTCTGCGTGAAGCCGAAGTCAAGGCCAACAAGCGCTGAGGCGTCTGGATCTCTCCAGAACCTTGAGTGTTTGATGCCATGGGCGAGTTCGAGCTGATCCGCAACTACTTCGCCGCTGCACCCTGCGCGCAGCCGGGCGAAGGCGTTGCATTGGGGATTGGCGACGACTGCGCCCTGTTGTCGGTGCCGCCGGGCGAACAGCTGGCGATCTCCACCGACACGCTGGTGGCCGGGGTGCATTTCCCCGACGCCTGCGATCCTTTCCTGCTGGGCCAGCGTGCCCTGGGCGTCTCTGCCAGTGATCTGGCGGCCATGGGCGCCAGCCCCCTCGCATTCACCCTTGCCCTGACTCTGCCAGAGGTTTCTGCCGCCTGGCTGGAAGCGTTCGCCCGTGGTTTGAACCAGATGGCTCAGGGGTGCTCGATGCGTTTGATCGGTGGCGACACCACACGCGGGCCATTGAGCCTGACGCTGACGGTGTTCGGCTCGGTCCCGGCGGGGCAGGCGCTGACCCGTGGTGGCGCACGGCCGGGGGACCTGCTGTGTGTCGGCGGGCCCCTGGGCGACGCCGCCGGGGCGCTGCCGCTGGTGTTGAACCAGCGCACTGCACAGGCGTCTACCACTGAGGCGCTGCTCGCGCGCTATTGGTCGCCCCAGCCGCAACTGGAGCTGGGCATGGCGCTGCGTGGCAACGCCAGCGCGGCACTGGATATCTCTGACGGATTGCTCGCCGATTGCGGGCATATCGCGTTGGCATCGGGCGTACGCTTGCTGGTGGAGCGTGACAAGGTGCCGATGTCTGACGCACTGCTGGCTTTTTTCGGTCCAGACGAAGCGCTCAATTCCGCGCTCAGTGGCGGGGATGACTACAGACTCGCGTTCACGCTACCGGCATCATGCCTGCCTGATCTCATCGCCGCTGGCTGGCCGGTCCACGTGATCGGCCGAGTGGTCGAAGGGCAGGGCGTCACACTGATCGACGAGCATGGGCAGGACGTCACTCCGTTGACTCGGGGTTATCAACATTTTCGGGAGACACGGTGACAGATCATCCTAACCAGGTCCCGGCGGAAAACGTTCCGCCGTCGGTATGGACCAACCCCTGGCATTTTCTGGCGTTCGGCTTTGGTTCCGGCACCTTGCCCAAGGCGCCCGGCACCTGGGGCTCGATGGTCGCGGTGCCGTTCATTCCGCTGTGGCAGATGCTGCCGGACTGGGGCTACTGGCTGATGCTGGGCATCACTATGCTGTTCGGCTTCTGGCTGTGCGGCAAGGTGGCGGACGATCTGCGGGTGCATGATCACGAAGGCATCGTCTGGGACGAAATGGTCGGCATGTGGATCACCCTGTGGCTGGTGCCCGAAGGCTGGGTCTGGCTGCTGGTGGGTTTCCTCGTCTTCCGCTTCTTCGACATTCTCAAGCCGTGGCCCATCCACTGGATCGACAAGCACGTTCACGGCGGCGTCGGCATCATGCTCGACGATGTGCTGGCCGGGGTTTTTGCGTGGTTGGCGATGCAGGGTCTAGTCTGGGTGTGGGGCGTCATATAGGAAACGGCTCATGGGGCGCGTGGGTGTGAAGTGGCTGGCTGCCCTTGCTGCGTTGGTGGCGGGTTGCTGGATGATCGTCGGGCTGGTCTCTGCCCATGCTTCATCCGACAAGCCCAAGGACATTGTTCTGGTCAGCGAGCAGTGGAATGCCTATACCGAGGCGGACGGTAGCGGGCTGGGCTGGGACCTGATGCGCGAAGTGTTCGAGCCGGCCGGGATCAAGGTCGCTTCTCGCATCGAACCTTATACCCGTGCCGTTGGCCTGGTGCAGCGTGGCGAGGCTGATGCCTGGGTCGGTGCCTACGAGAATGAAGTCGAAGGCACGCTGTATCCGAAATGGCACTACGACACTGACGAAATCTATGCCCTGGGCCTGACCTCCAATCCGCCGCCGACCTTGGGTTCGTTGGGCAGTTTCCGCCTGGCCTGGGTACGCGGTTATGAATTCCAGCATTACCTGCCCAATGTCGAACACTTCAACGAAGTCGCCCGGCGCGACCACATTCTTTCAATGCTCGAACATGGGCGGGCTGACTTGTATATCGATGCCAAGCCTGAGGTGGACTACATCCTCGGGCAGACCTTGGAGCCGCAGCGTTTTCGTACGACGTACCTGACGGCCATCCCGCTGTTTCTGAGCTTTGCAGACAATGACCGGGGCCGGGCGTTGCGTGACATCTTCGATGAGCGGATGGCCAGGCTGGTGCGTTCCGGCAAGTTGCGGCCCATCTTTGCGAAGTGGAAGCAGCCTTATCCATTCGATGCGGACGAGGCTAGTGGAAGGACGAAGGTCAGACAATGATCGAACATACTGATCTGAATGGCCGACAATTCAGCCTAAGCGCCTGTCGAAGCCTGCTGTTACAATGCGGCCTTGCTAATTTCCAGTCCTCATACTGATCAGGAGCACACGGTGCCCGTCGTATTTGTCGCGGCTTCCAAGCTGCCTACCCCTTTTGCCACTTTCAAAATGAACGGCTTCCTCGAAGAGGAAACCGGTCGCGAACACGTAGTGCTGAGCCTTGGTGATGTGTCGGACGGCGCCCCCGTCCTCGGTCGGGTGCATTCCGAATGCCTGACGGGCGACGCCCTCTTCAGCCAGCGTTGCGACTGCGGCTCGCAACTTGAAGCCGCGCTGCGTGCCATTGCCGCCGAAGGTCGCGGCGTTCTGTTGTACCTGCGCCAGGAAGGGCGCGGCATCGGTCTGATGAACAAGATCCGTGCCTATGAATTGCAGGACGGCGGTGCCGACACCGTCGAAGCGAATGAACGCCTGGGCTTCGCCGCGGATCAGCGCGACTACGCCATCTGCCTGCCGATGCTTGAACATCTGGGCGTGACATCCCTGCGCCTGATGACCAACAATCCGCGCAAGGTCAAAGCCTTGACCGACATGGGCATCAAGGTTGCCGAGCGCGTGCCGCTGCACACCGGCCACAACCCGCACAACAAGCTGTACCTGGCCACCAAGGCCGGCAAGCTCGGCCACATGATGGGCAACGAGCACCAGAGCGAGGTCGACCCCGCGTGACACGGGGCAATGTGCGCCGTCGTCTGGCGCTGGCTTGGTGGCGGCAACTGGCGCTGACGCTGGCGCCGTTGCTGGTGGCGTGCCTGTTTCTGGGCAGCGATGAAGGGCCCACGAGCCCGTCGGTGTTCGCCATGCCGCTGTTCATCGCAGGCGTGGCCTCGATGTTCCTCAGCATCAAGCCGTTTGGCGTCTACAAGCGCGCATTGGTCAGCACCCAGAAAGCCCTCGACACACCTGAAGAGCCCGCCGCGTGGCTGCGGCTGGCGGCGGATCGACGCTTGGCGTTCCTGTTTGCAGGGCTGCCTGCGTGGATCGCCGCATTGGCGGTGCTCGCCGACCTTGAGGCCGTTCCTCTGGCCTTGCTGGCGCTTTCCAGCGTCATTCTGCTTTCCCTGTACCGCATTCCTCGCCAGTTGGCCTGATGCGCCGGGTTCTCGGCAGCCTGATGCTGTTGATCGCCTGGCAGGCGACCGCTGCCGAGCGGGTGGTCAGCCTCGCCCCTTCGCTGACTGAAATCGTGATCGAACTGGGCGCTGCCGATCGGTTGGTCGGTGTGCTCGATGGTGGCGAACGCCCCGCCCCGGTTGCTGCATTGCCTTCAGTTGGGCGTTACGGCCAGTTGAACATGGAACAGTTGCTCGCCCTGCGCCCCGATTTGTTGTTGCTGTGGCCGGGCAGCGTCAGTGCGGCCCAGCGCGATCAGCTCCAGCGCCTGAACATCCCCACCTTTACCGCCGAGCCGCATACGCTGGATCAACTGGCCGAGCAGATCGGGCAGATCGGCGAGCGCCTTGGCAGGGCCGAGCAGGGGCAGCAGGAGGCAGGAGATTTTCGTCAGCGGCTTGCTGATTTGAGAACACGCTATCGACGGCAGACACCGCTCAGTGTGTTTTATCAGGTGTGGGATCAGCCGCTATACACCGTCGGTGGCGGGCAGATCATCAGTGATGCGCTGAAGGTGTGCGGGGCGCGCAACCTGTTTGCCGATCTCACCCAGCCCGCGCCACAGGTCAGTCTGGAAGCGGTGTTGCAGCGCAATCCCGAAGTGGTGGCGGCCGGTTCGGCGGCTCAACTCGAGATCTGGAAAGCCTGGCCGTCGCTCAAGGCCCGGATGCTAGTGGTGCCCGACAAAGGCATCGAGCGGCCGAGCGGGCAGATGCTGGAGGCGGTGGCGAAGTTGTGTGAAGCCCTCTCTCCCGAGCGATGAAGGCCCGTAGCAGTCCGGCTTGCCGGCGTTCTGGCGCGCAGCGGCAGTAAGGTCAGACGCCTTGGCCGGGTCAGATCGATCTCGGTCAACAGGGTCTGCTGCCGCTTCGCGCCAGAACGCCGGCAAGCCGGACTGCTACGCGAATCTCATCGGGCTCACAACTCTGGCGTCCAGGTCACGCCAAACATCCAGGTCCGCCCCTCTTCGCGATAGCCGTAGTTGCTGCCATCGAAGCTGTACAGCGTGCGGCTGTAGCGCTTGTCCAGGGCGTTATCCAGTTTGAATTCCAGCTTCACCTCATCGCTGGCCTTCCAGCTGCTGCGCAACCCGAACAGTGCATACCCGCCGATATCCTGGGTATTGGCTTCGTCGTTGTAGCTGCTGCTGACGGCCTGCCAACTGGCGCCGACGCCGAAACGGTCGAACTGGCGGTCTAGGTCCAGGCTCACCGTGCGTCGTGCCCTACGGTTGAGCGTGTGGCCGGTGTCGCGGTCGCGCGGGTCGATGATCGAGGCGCCGAGTTTGCCGGTCCAGCCGAACAATTGCTGTTCCAGCGACGCTTCAAAGCCGTTGATCCGCGCCGAGCCGATGTTCTGTGGACGGAAGTCGGCATCCAGCGCAATGGCGTCTTCAAGGTCTGTGCGATACAGCGACGCCTCCAGTTTGCTGGTGTCGCTCAGTTGGCTGCGCCATTGCAGCTCGTAGCTTTTCGAGTGCTCGGGCTTGAGATTCGGATTGCTGAAGCCTGGGTAATACAGATCGTTGAACGTCGGCGCACGGAAGCCTTCGCTGTAGGACAGCAGCACATCGTTAGCTTCATTGATTGGCACAGTCAGCGTGCCGCTCCAGGTGTTCTGGCTGCCGAACTGCTGGTTCTCGTCGTGGCGCAGGCCCAGTTCCGTCGAGAAACCTTCCCCTTTGTAGCGATGCTGAACGAAAGCTGCGCGGTTCCAACGGCTGTCTTCATCGAAGGTTGTGCTGCTGTTGACCCGGTCCTCGTACCAGTCCGCGCCGAGCATCAGGCTGTTGCGGTCGTCTAGCGTCAGGTCGTTTTGCCAGTTCACCGAATCGCGGTAGGTGTTGAACACGTAGCGGTCGCTGCTGAGCTTGTCGAAGGTCTTCTCGCGGTTCTCGCTATGGCCCAGTTCCAGGCGAGTCTTCCAGCGGTCATTGATGCGCGCGTCGAGATAAGTGCCCAGGCTGCTCAGTTCGAAATCGCTGTACTGTTGCTGGCCGACGCTGTTGAAGGTGACCGGGTCGAACAGGCCGAACGGGTTGTCGAATTCGGTCTTGCCCCGGTTATCCAGAGCATTGAAGCCGATTTCCAGATCATCGCTCAGCCAGTGGCTGAGGTTCAGGCTGTATGACTTGTTGCGATACGCATCGTGATCGGCGTCGCTTGCGAAAGAAGGCCCGGTGCGGTCGATGCCATCGGTTTCGTCGAGGCTGGTGCTCAGATTGAAATGGGTCTGGGCGTCGCCGCCTGACAGGCCCAGGCTGTTCTGCGTGGTGCCGCGGTTGCCGAAACCGGTGTGCAGCCGGGCTTGCAGGCCCTGTTCGGCGCCGCGACGGGTGAAGATCTGGATCACACCGCCGATGGCGTCGGCGCCGTAAACCACTGAACGCGATCCGCGCAGGACTTCCACGCGCTCAACCTGATCAACGTTGAGGTATTGCAGGGCGCTGTCGGCCGAGGTGGCGTTGGCGATGCGCTGGCCGTCGACCAGCACCAGGCTCTGTGCGGCCTTGGTCCCGCGAATGTAGATCCCCGGCAGGCTGCCCCGTCCGCCGCTTGGCGCGACCTGTACCCCAGGTACGCGATTGAGCAGGTCGGTGACGCTGGTGGGTTGCAGGCGTTCGATGTCCGCTCGGGTGAATACGGTGTTGGCGGCGGTGCTGGCGTCACGCTGCTCGACCTGGCGGTTGGCGCTGATCAGTACGTCAGGCAGTTTCAGGGCTTGTTCGCGGTCGGGGAGATCGGCAAAGGCGTGGGTGCAAGGCAGCAGGGATAGAGCGACGGTGAGGCGTGAGAGAGTCATGATGTTCGGAAAACTGTCTGGCTGGCGCGGGCACTGTGGGAGTGAGCTTGCTCACGAAGGCTGATTTTCAGGCCCTGTATCAGCTGCGGATGTACTGGCCCTTTCGTGAGCAAGCTCACTCCCACAGGTCATCTGACATCACGGAAATACCGGAGTGTCAGATGATCGTGTGAGTAAACGACGGTTAGATTTTGGCTAGACGCGCAGTGATCGACGCTTCGATCCCGTCCGCATCCAGCCCGCACTCGGCGAGCATCTGTGCAGGTTTGGCATGTTCGACGTAGACATCCGGCAAGCCCAGGTGCAGCACGGACTTGAGAATGTTCTCCCGCGCCAGGAATTCGCTAACCGCTGCGCCCGCGCCACCCATGATGGCGTTTTCTTCGATGGTCACCAGCAGGTCGTGGCTGGCGGCCATTTCGCGGACCAGCCCCTCGTCCAGCGGCTTGACGAAGCGCATGTCGACCACCGTGGCGTCGATCTTCTCGGCCACTTTCAGCGCATCGGCCAGTTGCACGCCGAACACCAGCATCGCAACCTTGCTGCCCTGGCGACGGACGATGCCCTTGCCGATTTCCAGCGGCTCAAGGCTGCTGTCGATCACAGCGTTCGGGCCGGTGCCGCGCGGGTAACGCACAGCCGCAGGGCCGTTGAACAGGTGGCCGGTGCTGAGCATCTTGCGCAGTTCGTTCTCGTCGCTCGGCGTCATCACCAGCATGCCGGGGATGCAGCGCAGGTACGAAAGGTCGAAGCTGCCAGCGTGAGTCGGGCCGTCTTCGCCCACAAGACCTGCGCGGTCGATGGCGAACAGCACGTCGAGGTTCTGCACCGCGACGTCATGAATCAGTTGGTCGTAGCCGCGCTGCAGGAAGGTCGAGTAGATCGCGACCACCGGCTTGCTGCCTTCGCAGGCCATGCCGGCCGCCAGCGTCACTGCGTGCTGCTCGGCAATGGCGACGTCGAAGTAGCGGTCGGGGAAACGCTCGCTGAAGGCGATCAGGTCAGAGCCTTCGCTCATGGCCGGGGTGATGCCTACCACGCGTTCGTCGGCTTCGGCCATGTCGCACAGCCACTGGCCGAACACGCCGGAATATTTCGGACCGCTGGCCTTTTTCGGCGCGGCGGCAGGCGCGTTGAGCGGGTCGAGCTTGGTGATCGCGTGGTAGCCGATCGGGTCGACCTCGGCCGGCGCGAAGCCCTTGCCCTTTTTGGTCACCACGTGCAGGAACTGCGGACCCTTGAGGTCACGCATGTTGCGCAGGGTGGCGACCAGGGTCGGCAGGTCGTGGCCGTCGATAGGGCCGATGTAGTTCCAGCCCAGCTCTTCGAACAGGGTGCCCGGGACCAGCATGCCCTTGGCGTATTCTTCGGTGCGACGGGCGATCTCCCACGCGCCAGGCAGACGCGACAGCACTTTCTTGCTGCCTTCGCGCATGCTGGCGTAGGTGCGGCTGGAAAGAATCTTCGCCAGATAATTCGACAGCCCGCCGACGTTACGCGAGATCGACATGTCGTTGTCGTTGAGGATCACCAGCATGTCGGCGTTGACTTCCGGGGCGTGGTTCAACGCCTCGAACGCCATGCCGGCGGTCAGCGCGCCGTCACCGATCACCGCGATGGCCTTGCGGTCTTTGCCTTGCAGGCGATTGGCAATAGCCATGCCCAAGGCTGCGCTGATCGAGGTGCTGGAGTGACCGACGCCAAAAGTATCGTACTCGCTCTCGCTGCGGCGCGGAAAAGCCGCCACGCCGCCTTTCTGGCGCAGGGTCGACATCTGCTCGCGACGGCCCGTGAGGATCTTGTGCGGATACGCCTGATGCCCGACGTCCCAGACCAGCCGGTCATCGGGAGTATCGAAGACGTAGTGCAGGGCAACGGTCAGTTCGATGACGCCAAGGCCGGCACCGAAATGTCCGCCGGTCTGGCCAACGGTATAGAGCAGCTCCAGGCGCAGTTCGTCAGCCAGGGCTTCGAGCTCGGCTTCACCTAACCGGCGCAGGCCGTCCGGCGTCGCTGCCTTGTCGAGCAGTGGCGTGGACGGGCGCTCGCGGGGAATCTCTTTGAACGTCGTGGGCATCAGGCGAATCGTTATAAGTAAAAGACGCGGCAGTTTACCTGATGCATCGCAAGCTGCCCATGTCGGGGAGTCCGATCAGTTGCGGCGCTCGACGATATAACGGGCCAGGGCGCGCAGGGGCTCGGCCGCCGCGTCGAACGGTCGCAGGGCCGCCAGCGCCTGATCGCGCAATTCCAGCGCGTAATGCTTGGCTTCTTCCAGGCCCAGCAGTGCCGGGTAGGTCGGTTTGTCGCGGGCGATGTCGGCGCCCTGGCGCTTGCCCAGGGTCGCGGTATCGCTTTCGACGTCGAGAATGTCGTCCTGCACCTGAAACGCCAGGCCAACGGCCCGGGCGTAGATCTGCAGCGAGTCGAGCTGGACCTGGCTGGCATGGCCGCTGGCCAGGGCGCCGAGCCTGACGCTGGCTTCGATCAGCGCGCCGGTCTTGTGCCGGTGCATGAATTCCAGGGCTTTCTGGTCGAGCTTGAGGCCCACCGAGCCCAAGTCAATCGCCTGACCGCCCACCATCCCGGCAGGCCCTGCGGCGTGGGCGAGGGTGGTGACCATCTTCAGGCGGGTTTCGGCGTCCTGCGGGGTCAGCTTGCCGTCGCTGAGCACGCTGAATGCCAGGGTTTGCAGACCGTCACCAGCAAGGATCGCGCAGGCTTCGTCGAACGCCTTGTGGGTGGTCGGCAGGCCGCGACGCAGATCGTCATCGTCCATGGCCGGCAGATCGTCGTGAACCAGCGAGTAGGCGTGGATCAACTCGACCGCACAGGCCGCGCCGTTGGCCTGTTCGGCGTTGCCACCCAGGGCTTCGCAGGCCGCGTAGACCAGCAGCGGGCGCACTCGCTTGCCGCCGTTGGTGACGCTGTAGCGCATGGCTTCGTAAAGCCTTGTCAATTCAGGGGCAGGGGCGGTGAACAGGGTGTCCAGTGCCGCATTGACCCGAGCCTGACTGAGCGCCTGGTACTCGGCGATCATTCTGGCTGTTCCGCGTCGAAGGGTTCCTCGGCCAGTTCGCCATCGCGTTCGAGCAAGACTTGCACCTTTTGCTCGGCCTGGGCCAGGGCGCTCTGACACTCGCGGGTCAGGCGGATGCCTTGTTCGAAGGCGGTCAACGAGTCTTCCAGCGACAGCTCGCCGTTCTCCAGACGCTCGACCAGCGTTTGCAAATCCGTGAGGGACTGTTCGAAATCCAATGCAGCTTTCTTGCGGGCCATGGCGGCTATCCCGGTAGACGTTAAACCGGCGCGACACTAGCAGAGCGTGGGGCTTGGGGCAAATGAGAGGTGCCGGATGGGCGCGGTTTTGAGCGTCGCTTATGTGGCGTTGATTACAGATGCGTGAAGACTGTCTCGGCCGGCAGGCGAGACTTAGGCAGCTTGGCGTTGAAGTCCGTCTCGCTGCGGTAGCCCAGCGCGACGATCACAAGGCTGGTGAAGCCTTGCTCGCGCAGGCCCAGTTCCGCGTCCAGTTTCTTGAAGTCGAAACCTTCCATCGGGGTTGCGTCCAGACCCAGCGATGCAGCGCCCAACAGCAAGGTGCCCAGCGCCAGGTAGGTCTGCTTTTCCATCCAGTGCTGCACGTCCTTGGTGTCGTACTTGTGCATGTTCACGTAGCCGCGGCGGCTGTTGTCCTGCCCGGCCTTGGCGTCGGCGTTGGGGAAGCGGCCGTCCTGTTCTTCCTGGGCCAGGACGGTTTGCAGGTGTGCCTCGGTCATTTCAGTACGGGTGCACAGCACAATCACGTGGGACGCATTGAGGATCTTGCTCTCGTTGTAGGCAAAACCACCTTCCGCGCCCTTGGCCACGCGAGCCTTGCCTTGCTCGTCCGACGCGACAACGAAGTGCCACGGCTGCGAGTTCACCGACGAGGGGCTGTGGCGCAACTGGTCGAGCAGGGTATCGATGCTCTCCTGCGGGATCTTGCGGCTGTTGTCGTAGGCCTTGGTGGTGTAGCGGGATTTGGCGAGTGCGGTGAGTTGCACGGGAATCTCCTGGGTGAAGGTAACGAAAAAATAGGGGCGCAGCCGTGAGCCGGCACCGAAAACGGCGCCGATCTTCACATGCAGCAGGTCAGTTGAACAGGCGGTTCAGAAGCCTTCGAGGACAATCTTGCCGCGCGCCTTGCCGCTCTCGATCACGGCGTGGGCGCGGCGCAGGTTTTCGGCGTTGATGGTGCCGAAGTGCTCGCCGAGGGTGGTTTTCAGCACGCCCTGATCGATCAGCGTCGAGACGCGGTCGAGCAGTTCGTGCTGGGCGATCATGTCCGGGGTTTCATACAGCGAACGGGTGAACATCAGCTCCCAGTGCAGCGACAGCGCCTTGCGTTTCATCGGCACCACGTCGAGGGTTTTCGGATCGTCGATCAACGCCAGCTTGCCTTGCGGGCGCAGGGCGTCGATCAGCTGCGCAAAGTAGCTGTCGGTGTGGGTGAGGCTGGCGACATGGCTGACCTGGCCGACGCCGATCTTTTCCAGTTGCGCCACCAGCGGCTGGCTGTGATCGATGACGTGGTGCGCGCCGAGGTCTTTGACCCATTCAGCGGTTTCAGGGCGCGAGGCTGTACCAATGACGGTCAGCTTGGTCAATTGACGGGCCAGTTGCACGAGGATCGAACCCACGCCGCCGCCTGCGCCGATAATCAACAGGCTGTCACCTTCGCCTGCGCCTTCCTTCACGCCCAGGCGATCAAAGAGCAATTCCCACGCGGTGATCGAGGTCAGTGGCAGCGCCGCAGCGTGGGCGTTGTCGATGGATTTCGGTTTGTGGCCGACGATGCGCTCGTCCACCAGGTGAAATTCGCTGTAGTTGCCGGGGCGTGCGATGGAACCGGCGTAGAACACCTCGTCACCGGCCTTGAACAGGGTGACGTCGCTGCCGGTTTCGCGCACCACGCCGACGGCGTCCCAGCCCACCACTTTCGGTTCGGTAGCGGCCGAGCCTGCGCGGATCTTGGTGTCCACCGGGTTCACCGAAATGGCCCGTACTTCCACCAGCAGGTCGCGCGGACCTGGCGTGGGTTTGGGCAGGTCCATGTCGATCAGAGCCTGTGGGTCTTCGATAGGCAGGCCGTGCTGGGTAAAGGCGATGGCTTTCATGGCGTTCTCTCGTTGAAGGCTGCAATGGATGTTCAGAAGATGGAGCCATTGTGTTCTTCTCAACTGACAAGAAAAACAGGCAAAATCCGTCAAGACTTTCACCCTTGGAGTGAAAATGATCCGCATCGATGATCTTGCCCTGTTCGTACGTACCGCCGCGCTGGGCAGCTTTACCAACGCTGCCCGCGAGGTGGATTTGTTGCCTGGCCAGGTGGCCGCAGCGATGTTTATGACAAATGGCCAGTGGGTGGGCGGGTGTTCACGGTGTCCGGGCCGCTGATGACCGACGACGCCGACCTGGTCAGGCGCTGGGCGGTGAGCGGTGAGGGGATTGCCTATAAGTCCTGGGTGGATGTGCGCGAAGACGTGATGGCGGGGCGGCTGGAGTTGCTGCTGTCGGATTACGCAGGCGAGCCTGCCCCGGTCAATCTGGTTTATCCCCACCGCAAGCAGTTTTCGCCTGCGGTGCAGCAGTTGCATTCGATGCTCAAGAGCCGCTTTGCCGAGCTGGAGCAGGGGCTGCCCGAGTTGTTGTGAACACCACTGTAGGAGTGAGCTTGCTCGCGATTGCTGACTGCCAGACGCCACGAGGCAACTGAGAGGACGCCATCGCGAGCAAGCTCACTCCTACAGGGTTTGCGAATTGCCGGAATTCCGATCCGGCGCGATAAATCGACGTCAATGAGAATGCCGTGGCTCGCCGCTTCGGGCGATCACCCGCAGGTGCAGCGTCGCGGGCTCCAGGCAGCCGCCTGTGGATAACTGGCCCACCAACTGGCGGTACAGCTCTTGCCACGGGGTTTGCGAGGCCGGCATTTTCGGTTCGAATTGCGCCCGGCGTTCGGCCATTTCTTCGTCGCTGACCAGCACGTTCACGCTGCGGTTGTTGAGGTCTACCCGCAGCCGGTCGTTGGTTTTCAACAGCGCCAGGCCACCGCCCACTGCCGCCTCGGGTGACATGTTGAGGATCGACGGGCTGGCCGACGTGCCGCTCTGGCGCCCGTCGCCAAGGCAAGGCAGGGAGTCGATGCCGCGCTTGATGAGTTCGGCCGGAGGCGCCATGTTCACAACTTCGGCGCTGCCCGGATAACCGACGGTGCCTGCGCCACGGATCACCAGGATGCAGCGTTCGTCGATGTCCAGCGACGGGTCGTTGATCCGTGCGTGGTAATCCTCCGGCCCCTCGAACACGATCGCCCGCGCTTCGAAGCTGTTTTCCGCGCCGGGCTCGGAGAGGTAGGTCTTGCGAAACGCCTCGCCGACCACCGACATCTTCATGATCGCGCTGTCGAAGAAATTGCCGCTGAGCACGATGAAACCGGCGCGGTGCTTGAGCGGATCCTCGTAGGGGCGAATCACGTCGGCATCGTGGGCGACCGCGTTGCGCACAATCTCGCCCACGGTTTTGCCCGACACCGAGTGGCAGTCTTCATGCAGCTTGCCGGCCTTCTGCAACTCATGCATCACCGCCGGAACGCCGCCTGCGCGGTGGAAGCCTTCGCCCAAGTATTTGCCCGCCGGCATGCAGTTGACCAGCAGCGGGACGTCCTCGCCGATGCGTTGCCAGTCGTCCAGGCTCAGTTCAACGCCCATGTGCCGGGCGATGGCAATCAGGTGCGGCGGGCAGTTGCTCGACGCGCCGAGGGCCGAGGCGACGGCAATCGCGTTCTCGAAGGCTTCGCGGGTCATGATCTGCGATGGGCGTACGTCTTCGCGCACCAGGTCGCAGATGCGCTTGCCGGTCAGGTAGGCCATCTGGCCGCGCTCGCGGTAGGCGGCCGGAATGCTCGCGCAACCGGGCAGCGACATCCCCAGGGCTTCGGCCAGCGCGTTCATCGAAAGCGCCGTGCCCATGGTGTTGCAATGCCCCACCGACGGCGATGCTGCGGTGGTCATTTCCATGAAGCCTTCGTAGTTGATTTCGCCCGCCGAGAGCAGATTGCGCGCGTGCCAGAGCACGGTGCCGGAGCCGATCAGCTCGCCTTTGTGGCGGCCGTCAAGCATCGGCCCGCCAGAGAGCACTATGGCCGGCAGGTCGGTGGTGGCGGCGGCCATCAGGCACGCCGGGGTGGTCTTGTCGCAGCCGGTGGTCAGCACCACGCCGTCCAGCGGGTAGCCGTGGAGGATTTCCACCAGCCCCAGGTAGGCCAGGTTGCGGTCCAGCGCGGCGGTGGGGCGGCGGGTCTGCTCGGCCATCGGGTGCACGGGGAATTCCATGGGAATCCCGCCCGCGTCACGAATCCCGGCCTTCACCCGCTGTGCCAGTTCCAGATGATGACGGTTGCACGGGGCCAGATCGCTGCCGGTCTGGGCGATGCCGATGATCGGGCGGCCCGATTGCAGCTCTTCACGGGTCAGCCCGTAGTTCATGTAGCGCTCGACGTAGAGCGCGGTCATGTCGGCGTGGGTGGGATCGTCGAACCATTGCTGGCTGCGCAGGGGGCGTTTCGGTGATTCGGACATGGTTCGGGTTTCTCTTGTAATTGGAATATCGACATCTGGGCGGCGCATTGTGGGCGTCATTGGCGCGGCAGCAAGCCTCGCGCCGCCAGGTTGTGAAATAGCGCTCCAACACCGAAGGTCCACGGGGTCGCGCGGCTGCTATGGGTCACCTCGTTGTGCAGGCTGCCCAGGTGCCGGCTGCTGATGCTGACTTCGTCTCCCAGCTTGTGGGTAAAGCCGCCACCGACGTGATCGCGGTCTTCGGTCGGGGCGAAGAGGGTGCCCAGGTACAGCAGGAAGCCATCGGGATACTGATGATTCTCGTTGAGGGTCTGGGCGACCAGGTCTTCGGGGTCACGGCTGATCTGCGACATGGAGCTTGAACCTTTCATCACATAGCCGTCACTGCCTTTCACCTGCAGATCGACCACGCAGTTGCGCACATCGTCCAGCGAGAACGTCTCGTCGAACAGGCGAATGAACGGGCCGATGGCGCATGAGGCGTTGTTGTCCTTGGCCTTGCTCAGCAGCAGCGCGCTGCGACCTTCGAAGTCGCGCAGGTTGACGTCGTTGCCCAGGGTCGCGCCGTGAATCTGCCCACGGCTGTTGACCGCCAGCACCACTTCGGGCTCCGGGTTGTTCCATTGCGATTTGGGGTGGATGCCGATCTGGCTGCCACTGGTCACCGCCGCCAGCACCGGCGCCTTGGTGAAGATTTCCGCGTCAGGTCCGATGCCGACCTCCAGGTATTGCGACCACATGTTTTGCTCGATCAGCAGCGCCTTGAGCCTGCTCGCCTGTTCGGAGCCTGGCTTGATGCTGCGCAGGTTGTCACCGATGGCGCTGTGCACGATGGCGCGCACGCTTTCAGCCTTGGCCGGATCACCTGCGGCCTGCTCCTCGATTACCCGTTCGATCATGCTCGCGGCGAAGGTCACTCCTGCCGCCTTGATGACTTGCAAGTCCGCAGGCGCCAGCAGAAAGGCGCGGCCAAGGTCAGGCTCTGCGGTGGAGTTGGCCAGCAACTCTTCAACGCTGGCGATCAGCGTGCCCTGGGTTTCACGCACGGCCTTGAGCGGTGATGGGGATTCGAGCAGCTCACTCAGGGTGGCGAAGCGCTCGGACAGGTCGAACACCCCGTCGCTGCGCAATACCACCGGTGAAGGCCCGCCGACCTTGCCGGGTACCCAGGCGCGACCGATCAAAGTGCCGCGCAGGCCGTCGACCGGCAGGGTGTTCTGGGGAGTGAGTTCAATGGGCATGGCAATCCTCGAAGGTTCTTGTGCTTTTGCTACCGACCCTAATAAGCCCCGGCGATAAACTCCAATGACATCTGGTCAATTATCGATAACACTGGGTTATCACGATGGAGGCTGCCGCCATGTCCGATATTTCCTTCTCGACGGTCTGTAACTGGCTCAAGTTCAAGCATCTGGTGCTGATCGACACCCTGGCGCGTACCCGAAACATGCACGCCGCAGCCCTGCACATGAACCTGAGCCAGCCTGCGGTCAGCAAGATGCTGCGCGAGATCGAGCGCCTGCTGGGCTTCGATCTGTTCGAGCGCCTGCCGCGCAACATGCCGCCGACGGCACTGGGCGAGCATGTGGTGCGCTATGCACAGATCGCCTTGAACGACGCGAACAAGTTCGTCGACCAGATCAGCAGCCTGCGCGAAGGCGGGCACGGCTTCCTCAAGGTGGGCGCGATCTTCGCCGCCACCGCCGTGGTGTTGCCCGATGCGCTGGTGGAACTCAAGAAGCGCTGGCCGTTGCTGTCCATCGAGATTGTCGAGCAGACCAGCGATCACCTCATGGAAATGCTCGACGACAAGAAGCTGGATCTGGCCGTGGCGCGCTACACCCGCGAGAACCAGCAGCAGGTGTATGACTTCCAGGTGCTGGCGCCCGAGCCCTTCTGCATGGTGGTCAACAGCCGCCATCCGTTGACCGCACTGGAGCAAACCCCGCTCGAGGAACTGGGCAACTGGCCGTGGATTCTCTACCCGGTGGGCACACCGATCCGCGCGCGCATGGAACAGGCCTTCGCCAAGGCCGGGATTCCCCTGCCGCGCAACACCATCGACACCATCTCGATGCAGACCTTCCTGCAGGTGCTGCAGTCCGGCCCGACCATCGCCATGCTGCCGGTGCCCATGGCTCAGGCTCATCTGGACGCGGGCTTGTTGAAAGTGCTCAACACGCCACTGAAGCTCGCCCCGCAAGAGTACGGAATCCTTACGCGCAAGGGTGAGCCGTTGCTCGGCGCGGCGTCGGAACTTGCCAATATTCTGCTGGCAAACACCCAGGCTGCCCGCCAGTGATTCGATAACCGTTCGTTATCGATCAATGGGAACATGTCATTATTCTTCATCTATCGGTTGTCAGTAACATCCGCTGGTGTTTCGACCCCATAACAACAATACAGGCGCCATCAGGTGTCTGGAGGTCCCACCATGGCAACCGCATCTGATCGCCTGCCCGAATCGTCGGGCACCGGGCAAGCCGGCTTCGAAGATCGTACCTACCGTAAAGTCATCCTGCGCATCCTTCCCGTCCTGCTGCTGTGCTACATGGCCGCGTACCTGGACCGGGTCAACATCGGCTTCGCCAAGCTGGACATGCTCAATGACCTGCAATTCAGCAACACGGTCTACGCACTGGGCGCGAGCATTTTCTTCTGGGGCTACTTCATCTTCGAAGTACCGAGCAACCTGTTGCTGCATCGCTTCGGCGCGCGGTTCTGGATTGCCCGGATCATGCTCAGTTGGGCCATCGTTTCCATGGCCGTCGCGTTCACCGTGCCGTTGGCGAAATTTTTCCACATCGAGTCGGAAACCATGTTCTACGTGCTGCGCTTTTTGCTCGGCATCTGTGAGGCAGGGTTCTTCCCGGGCGTCATCCTTTACCTCAACTACTGGTTCCCGACGCGCCGGCAGAGCCGTGTAATGTCCGGTTTCCTGATGGCGATGCCGATCAGTCTGACACTCGGCGGTGTGATTTCCGGCTGGCTGATGACCAAGATGCAGGGCGTGCATGGCATGGCGGGCTGGCAGTGGCTGCTGATTATCGAAGGCTTGCCGTCGGTGGTCATGGCTTTCGTGGTGCTGGCGTTCATGGCCAACAACATCGACTCGGCGAAATGGCTGTCCCCTGAAGAGAAGGCCATGCTCAAGGCCAACCTCCAGCAGGACAACAAAGGCAAGGCGTCCAACCTGCGCGAGGTGGTCTTCAATGGTCGCGTGTGGCTGCTGGTGCTGATTCTGTTGACGTTCAACACCGGGTTCTACGGCCTGGCTTTCTGGATGCCGTCGATCATCAAGAGCGCCGGCATCAGCAACCCACTGGACATCGGCCTGCTGACCGCCATTCCCTACGGCATCGCCGTGATCGCCATGACCCTTAACGCGCGCCATTCCAACAAGACCGGCGAGCGTCGCCTGCACGCCGCGATTCCCGCGATCATCGGCGGCATCGGTCTGATCCTCAGCGCGTATTGTGCCAACAACGTGGTGCTGTCGATCATCTTCCTCAGCGTCTCGGCTTCCGGCGTGCTGAGTCTGATGCCGATCTACTGGACCCTGCCGGGCACGGTATTGTCCGGCGTCGCGGCGGCGGCGGGCATCGGCATGATCAACGCTATCGGCAACCTGTCAGGTTTCACCGGTTCGATGATTACCGCCGTCGCGGAAAACCTGACCGGCAACATCAACAATGGGACCTACGTGCTGGGCGCCTGCCTGTTCATCAGCGCTGGCCTGATCCTGTCGATTCCGCGCTCGATGCTGCAGCGCGAAAATGAGCCGGCACCTGTGCCGAGCGGCACGCTGTCCAACGCCTGACGCTTGCAGCGCGGGTTCTCTGTGGGAGCGAATTCATTCGCGAGACGGGGCCGGAGCGAAACAACTGTGTTGAATGTTCCGGCCTCTCGCGAATGAATTCGCTCCCACAAGGCTCTTCCACCTGCCATCGTCATGCGCGATGGCAGGCTCGCCAATGCCTGATGTACGTCTTCTTCCTGCACTCCTAACATCGGTCGCACATGACCCGCGCCAGTGGCGCAATGCAGGAGAGCCCATGAAAAACTTCCGGATCGGCCAGATCGTCCCCAGCTCCAACACCACCATGGAAACCGAGATTCCGGCGATGCTGACCTCGCGCTATTCGCTGTTTCCCGAAGAGCGTTTCACCTTCCATTCCTCGCGCATGCGCATGATGCACGTCAGCCCCGAAGAGCTGAAAAAGATGGACATCGATAGCGACCGCTGCGCGCTGGAGCTGAGCGATGCACGGGTGGATGTCATGGCCTATGCGTGCCTGGTGGCGATCATGTGCCAGGGCGCCGGTTACCACAAAGTCTCGCAGGAGCGGTTGGGCAAGACGGTCGCCGGCAACAAGTCCAGCGCACAGGTTTTGAGCTCGGCCGGTGCGCTGATCGACAGCCTGAACATGCTGAACTACAAGAAGGTGTCGATCATTACCCCGTACATGAAGCCGCTGACGCAGCAGGTCATCGACTACATCGAAGCGGCGGGGATCGAGGTGGTCGATTCGATCAGTCTGGAAGTTTCCGACAACCTTGAAGTCGGCCGTCTGGACCCGATGAACCTGGTGGCCCACGCCGACAAGTTGAATATCGGACAAGCCGATGGCGTGGTGCTGTCGTGCTGCGTGCAGATGCCCTCGCTGCCTGCGATTCAAGTCGTACAGGATCGCCTGGACAAACCTGTACTGTCGGCGTCGGTTGCCACCGTCTACCAGATGCTCAAGACTTTGGGCTTGAAGGCCCAAGTGCCGAACGCAGGTCATCTGTTGTCCGGGGCGTTCTGAGCCGGTGAATCACGAGGTACTATGGCGGCCACTCAGGCCAGCATGCCCGGTACCTCACATGAAGCTCGATCCTGTCTCGCTGCGCCTTTTCGTCAGTGTCGTCGAAGAAGGCACTATCGCGGCCGCCGCCAAGCGCGAACATATCGCTGCGGCGGCGGTGAGCAAGCGGCTCAGCGAGCTGGAAGAATTGCTCGACTCGCGCTTGCTCAACCGCACCAACAAGGGCATCACGCCGACCGATGCGGGCCTGTCGCTGTTGTTCATGGCCCGCAGCGCGCTGAACAACCTCAACGAGATTGTCGTGCAGATGCGCGACTACTCCCACGGGCGTCGTGGTTCGGTGCAGGTGCTGGCCAACATTTCGGCGATTACCCAGTTCATGCCGGGGCTGATCAAATCGTTCATGGTGCAGTACCCGTTGATCAACGTCGGGCTTGAGGAACAGCCGAGCCTGGCGATCACCAAGGCCGTGGCCGAGAACCGCGCCGACATCGGAATTTTTACCCGCTTGCCCCATGGCGCAGACATCGAAGTCTTCCCGTTTCGAACCGATCAACTGGTGCTGCTGGTGCCCAACGACCACCCGCTGACGGGGCGTGAATCGGTCGCTTTTGCCGAGACGCTGGATCACCAATACGTCACGCTGCGAAGCGGTACGCATCTGAATTTCCAGCTGATAAAAGCCGCCAATGACATGGGCCGCTCGTTGAAAGTCCGCATGGAAGTGTCGAGCTATGACGCCTTGTGCCTGATGGTTCAGGCGGGTGTCGGGCTCGGCATCATGCCCAGGGGCAGCGTCGAAATTTACCGCATGGAGGGCGCCACGGCCGTGCAGTTGACCGATGACTGGGCGCGGCGTGAACTCAGTGTTTGCGTCCGGTCCCGTGAAGGGTTGTCGATGGCGGCAGAGTTGTTTCTGGAGCATCTCCTCAAAAGCTGATCCGTGCACCGTCGAAATCGGCGCCACAACCTGTGGGAGCTGGCTTGCCTGCGAAGGCGTCTTTGAGATCGCCGACGCCGGCAAGCCGGACTGCTACGGGGGAATGAGCGAGGCCCGCTTATTTGGGGTCATACCCCCCAAAACACGCACGGACCAATACCAGCATCAACATCAGATTGCCCTTGAGTCCGCCGATCTTGGTCGGCACTTCACCCTGTGGATAACGTCGTACGCTCGGCAGTTCGATGCAGTGATAGCCCAGTTTAGGCGCGCGGTAGGACAGGTACGCCAGCAGCTCGTAGGTCAAGAAAACATCCCGAAAAATCGCCAGCCGCGGGTCGAGGAGCAGTTTGCGGCTGTAGGCGCGAAAACCCTGGGTGGTGTCAGTCCAGTCATGGCCTGAGGCAATACTCAGCATCGGCGCGTGTATGAAACGGATGGCGATGTCGCGGGACTTTGGTGTGTTCTCTCCCGCACCACCGGTGAGAAAACGCGATGCCTGAACGAAATCCACACCTTGTCTGAGCGCGTTGATGAAGCGCGGAATCGCCTGCGGATCGTCCTTGTCGTTGCCGTCGATGGTCACAATGCCTTCATAACCCTGGTCGAGAGCGAACGCATAGGCGCAGCGCAACTGCGCACTGAGCTTGCCGGGTGCAGTCTTGACCAGCAGCCCACGCACCGCAGTGACTATCAGCATGTCGTGGGCCAGTGAATTGTCGGTGCTGCCGCCGTCGACGATGATGATGTCGGCCATTTGATTGATGGCCAGCGCCGCCATGCGCGCCAGCAGGCTGACGATGCGCTCGCCCTCGTTGATGACCGGGATAATCACGCACCAGGGATGCAGTCGCCCCAGCCACAGCGGGGTGTCGAAGGCGGGAACCTGGCGTGTCAGTTGGGCCAGGCTCGGTCGTCCGGAGGTGTAGGTTGTGTCGGTCATCACGCCACCCGCGCAGTAATCAGGGCGACACCTGCGATTACCAGCACAATGCCGGCCGCCGTCGTCCAATAGAAGGTTTCACGAAAAATCAGCGCCGAGGAACAGGCCACGGCAGCCACCGCTCCGGCGGTCAGCACCGGGTGGGCGATGTTGAGCGGCAAGCGCGCCAAGGCGGCGGCGTACAGCAGGAAGGCCGTGCCGTATAACCCCAGGCCCAGCCAGAACGGCCAGTTGCTCAGGGCTTGCAGCGGGGCATTGAGCGAGGGAAAGCTGCGCGGCGGCATCATCGCCATTTTCACCAGCACACTGGCCGAGGCGTTGGAGAGTATCCCCAGAATCAGAATCGCCCACTTCATGATTGGGCCCTCAAGGCTTCGGCGCGGTAATGCCAGATCGCGACGTTCAGCGCACGCTCGATGGTATCGACGTGGGGCTCGTCGCGCTTGGGCAGCATTTCGATAGTGATGAGGTGATCGGGAAGGTATTGGCTGATTGCCGCCGCCATCTGCGCATGATCGGCACTACCATCGCCCAGTGTCAGCAGGCAGGGTTCGCTGGCATGGACATGCCCGACCAACTGGCCTGCGTCATGCAACACTTCGAATGGGTCTTCACCATTGATCGCCAGGGAACCTGTGTCCAGTTGCATGAGGATGTTGGGGTGATCGACACGCCGGACCACTGCGGCGGTCAACGCGCTGTTGGTCATGAAGTTGGCGCCGTAGCATTCCGGATTCGGCTCCAGGCAGATGGTCAGGCCGTGGTCTCGGGCGACGTTGCCGAGCATCCTGAAAAACGGCACGGCGATGTCCATGGCCTCCTCATCGCCCAGCCCGCTGCGGTCACGGTTCTTCGGCGAGCCGAACGCCAGCCGGGTCGCACCCAGTCCCTCGCCGATCCGACAGACCTCATCCAGGTGCTGCAGCATCGAGGTCTGGCTCGCGGCACAGCCAAACACATTCAACCCCTGAGTGCCGAACAGCAGCGCCTGCATGCCCGTGATGTCGATGCCGCGCTCGGCCCAGCTGTCGCGCACGTCGGCAATCTGGCAGGGCGTCGCGGCAACCGGGTCCGGGAAATACTTGCCCGGCGCGACGTCGATGGCATCGATGGCGTAGCGCTTGAGCAGGGCTGCGATGTCCCGGTCCTCGACGATGTCCCAGGCGATGTTGGAGATGGCCAGTCTCATGCCCGATGCTCCCTCGAATGGGGTTCCGATTGCGCATAGGCACGCACCGCCATCAATTCTTCCCGTGCGCTGTACTGATAGCGTCCGCGGGCGCCGAACAGGGCGGCGTGACAGGTCTGCATCGCGTAGCGTGCCGGCATCACGGTGCGCACGTTATCGAACGGCTTGCCGAAACCTTCCTGCGAAATCTCGCTCACCGTGACCGGTTCGGCGCACAGGTGCACCAGCTTCAGGCCGGCATTGAGCGCGACCTGAATGTCGTGGCACAGGTTGACCATCGGGTAAAACTGGAAGGTGCCACGGCTGTCGATAGCCGATAGGTTGTGCTGGTTGTGAAGGTCGAATACCACGTTCTTGCGCAGCCCGGGACCGACCAGGCCAGGCAGACGCACGATCAGATGCTGTGGGAAGTAGTCCTCGACAAAACACTCCAGCAAACGCCGATTCATGCCATAGGCGTGCAGGCCCACTTCTTCGACCTGGCTGTCTTCGTCGACGCCCATCGGGGTGTGAAAAACGTCCACAGTGCTTATCAGCACGAAGGTCCGGCAACGCACCGTACGCAAATGGTCGATCAGGTATTCGATCCTCTGCCGGTCGGCATCGGGGTCGCGGTTGGCGATCCATTTCTGTGCCGGGGCTCCGGCGCACACCAGTGCGTCGAAGGAGCGACCTTCGATTTCGTGAATGTTGGTGGAGCGATACAACGCGCCGAACTCGGTTTGACGCATCAGGGTCGAGCCGACGAAGCCGGTGAATCCGATCAGACCATTCATAATTGCGCATCCAGCGGGCAGTGCACCCGGATCAGTTGGGCGTTGTAGACGTAGAAGTAAGAGGTGTAGGTGCAGTTCAGGCGGCTGATTTCGGCCTCCAGCGCCTTGCCGCGCCCGCTGATGTCCTTGTCCAGATTGACGTGGGACACCAGTACGGAGAAATCCTTGGAGGGGCGCTGTCGCAACAGCTCGGCGAGGGAATCCAGGTACTCGACCTTGCCCATTTTCGGATCGCGCATGCGGGTCATTTCGTTGTTCACCCGCACGTACTGATGCTTGCTCAGGCGCTGGTCGAGGAGGGTGTAGTACTCAAGCGACGGCTGGGCGTCGGGGTAGACCAGAAACTCGGTGGGCGGCATCTGCGCGATGTGCTCGTACAGCGCGTTGTTGTCGACGTATTCGTAGTTCACGCCGCGAAGGTTGTTGTAGCAGGCCTTGCCCGCTTGCAGTGTCATGAGGGTCAGGAGCAACCAGCCCAATACCTTGAGCGAGCGCGAAGGGCTGGCGGTGAATTCCAGTACCCCAAGACAGGCGATGACCATGCTGAACGGCGCCAGCCAGATCACGTGCCGCGGATAGGTGGCGGGGTAGAACCCGGCGATTCGTCCCACGATCACGATCAGCACAATACCGAGGAAGAACAGATTCAGCCGACACACAAAGCCGCTTTTATGGGTGAACAGCAGCACGACACTGGCGACCCCGGAGGTGATGAGCAAGGCTTTGCCATAGGCGCCGAGAATCGCCTCTTTCAGCACGCCCAACGAGCCGAGCGCGCTGGTCTTGTAGTAATCGTCATAGTTGGCCAGTTGAAAAACCGTCAGGTACTTCATGTACCCGTACGCCATCGCTATCACCAATGCAGCGCCGAAGAAAGCGACGACGGTCGATGCGTCGCGCTCGCTTCTGGGCCGCAACGCAAAACACACAAGGGCATACATCAACAGCGCGCCTGAAACGATCAGTGTCGAAAAACCCAGCAGGCTGACCGCTGCCGCCATCCCGATGGGCCAGTGAAGGTGGTCGTGTTCTCCGGCGCGCCACAGCGCGGTGATCGCCAGAAAACTCACCGACACTTCGAGGAAGTAATGCTTGAGCTCGGTGAGGAACAAGCCCATGGAAAACGAGTGGCCGATCAGCGCCAGGACAAAGACCAGTGCCCCCCAGCGATACGGGCGGAACACCGCGAACACCGGTGCGATCAGCACGCAGGAAAGCGCCAGGACCGACAGCCTCAAAGGCTCGATGTTGTAGTGGAACAGCAGCATGATCGCCTTGAAAAACAGCGAGGCGAGCACCGGTTCCGCCTGGTCATAGAAGGGCAGCGGCTTGAAGAACGCCTCGGGGCTGCGTAGCTCGATGATGTCCTTGAGCAGCATTGCCTCGTCGATCCAGATCGAACGGGTGGCAAGGGTCAGAAACAGGCTCGCCAGCACCGCCAGGGCGACAGGGAGAATGAAGGTCGGGTTCAGGCGCGAAAGATCAAAAGACTTCATTGTCCAGTTTCTCCAGCACGTCGTAGATGTTGTCGATCTTGCCGCCAAGCACCGAGTAGCAGCCCGGCAAGCTTGCGTGCTTCTCGAACAGAATCGGGCGCCCGTCGTTGCGGTCGTTGCGCGCCAGTACGGTCTTGACCTCATACAGCGAATCGATGTGCTGCGAGTCGAGGATCGCCGGGATGTACCTGGCCACATCGCGCACCATTCGCTCTACACGGCTTGCACGCTCATGCCCGGCGAGCCTGTCGTAGGGGTTGATCGATTTCTCATCGTCCCAGTGCAGGTGTGGCGTGAAACGCACGTGGGACAGCGTGTGCAGGTTGCGCGACGGAAACGGCATCATCGAAAAGAACGGCCCGTCCATCACCGTCACGCCCAGGCCCTGCAGCGCGGACGGCATCTGCATCAGCGCCATTTCCGTGATCTCGTGACGCAGGTCGGTGTCCAGCCCCGGAAACTCGCCGTTGAAGTGATTGCTGCCGCTGTAGGTGCAATTGAACAGGTAACGGCAGTTCAGACGCTGCGGCCCACCCTCGCTTTCCGTGACCACCTGCAATGTGCTGTCGGGCCCCTGGTAGATCTCGGTGGCGCGGGTCAGCAGGCGGATCTGTACGCCGCAGTCTGCAAGTTCACGTTCGGCCCAGCGCGCCAGGCGAGTGGAATCGAACGCATATTCCTGAACCTGAAACACCGCTTCGATCAGGCGTGGCTCGAACAGCCCGTGGGCAGCCGCGTCCGCACGCCTGACCTGCGCGCCGATATCGTGACAAAAGCGTTCGAACTGCCGGGCAGTGACTTTCGAGTTGTGTCGGGCAATGGCGTAGAGCTTGGTGAAGTCGCTCTTCACCGCATTGGGCCAGTCAGCCACGAAACGCGGCAGGTTGACCCGGCTGCGATAGGCCGTGGTGAAACTGCGCGGGTAGTGATAGCCGTTATGCACCCGCGCCTGGTTGTTGTAGGAGGCGCGCCTGAGCAAGCCGCTTTCGCGCTCCAGCAGCACGATGCGCTTCAGGCCCCGCTGGCGGGCCAGATGCACCGCAATCGCGGAACCGTAGAAACCACCGCCGATGACGATTGCGTCCAGGCAATCCTCTGGCGCGTTCATCGTGATGCCTGCTCGGCGCCCCAGGCCCGGGCCAGATGGGGACGGGCAGCCATGTCCTCGACGTTGAGCCGTTCAAGCCGCGTCATTCGGCAACTGGTGAACTCCTGGCCGATGTAATACAGCGGCCCGTCATTGGAGAAACTGGCCATGTTCAGGATGTACTCACCCAGCACCAGCAACACCAGTGAAATCAGAAAGAACATCCCCGACTGCTGCAGCGAAAGGCTGGTCCAGCCCGCTGCCACATCGGTCTTGAACAGCGCGACCCCGACCACGTACGCGCAATAGATCAGGTTCATCACCGCGCCGAACAGCGACAGCGCCGTCACCAGCCGCATCGGCGCCCGGGTGCTGGAAATCAGCATACGAATACCCCGGTCGACACTCTCCCCCAGATGCTTGCGCGGCTGCGCCTTGGGCGGTGCCGAGTAACTCAGGCAGACACGGGCAAATCCGCCCGTCGCCGGCAAATGACGGTAAATCATCGTGGGTTTGGGGTGTTGCAGAATGAAACTGATGACCTTGCGCGTCAGCAGCCGAAACTGCGGCGCCTCCTTGACCAGATGAATGCCGTTGAACCAGCGATACGCCCGATGAAACAGCTTGAAGGCGAGGTAATAGGGGAGGCTTTGCGCGGTATGCTCGGTGTTGCAAACGAAGACCACGTCCGCCCCTTGAGCGGCCTGCTCCAGCATGTTGGGCAGAAAGGCGATGTCGTCGGCCAACGGATCGAGCACCACGGCATAATCCCCCAGCGCATTCTCAAGCCCGACCCAGGACGCCGTATCCAGATCGACTTCCCGGGTCAGCGCATACACCTGAAGATTCGCCATCCCGTCCTCCGCCGTCAGCCGCTTGAGCTGTCCGATACTGCCGTCGGTCGAGGCGTTGTCGACGATAATCAGCTCATAGTCCGACACCATCGAAGCAATCAATCCCGTCGCCTCGACCAGCATCCCCTCAAGCCCCTCGGCCTGATTACGCACAACCAACACAACCGACAGGAAACAGGGAAAGAACGCCATGGCGAGATACTCGAAACGGCCTTCCCTGGCGGTGTTTTTTTATAGGAGCGTGCAGACGGGTGTTATCAGGTGAACACGTGGGGAACGGGAATTATTCACAGGGCGGGAGGCGCGGTTTTGAGAGGTTTCTAGCGTGGTTCGTCGGCTGCTTCGGAGCGCTTTCGAGGGCTTCAAAGGGCTGATTAATCAACGGGTTGCTTTTAACGATGGGGGGGTATTCATATCCGTGAAGGGAGACGGATGTCAGGAGTTTTTACAGAATTTGGTGATGCCCAGAGCTATTTAAAGTTTGCATGGGTGGGGCATACACTGGAGGGAATAATGGCGTCAGGCTTTAGCCTGCCTGGACCACCAGTGGTAGAGCTTAAGCCAGCCCGTTTTGTTGTCGCTCATTTGAAGGTAGGGATGCATCATGTTGATCTTCGACTGCACTCAGGCGGCCTGCGAGTTTTTCTCTCGCAAGGTAAAGGGCAAGCTTGTTAGCCCGGTTCAACCACCCTCGGCCATAAGCCTGCTTCCTGTCAACGAAGCGAGTATCGAGCGATGGCAACTGCACACGACCAAGTTTGGTAAAACCAACATTCTCGTCGCGATGAATGTCGAAACCCGCTACGCAATGCTCTTCGTTGGCCTTGGGCGCAATGACGTCGATGGTTTCCTCAGTCAGTTCATTCCCCGCTATTTAGGCGGCATGGTGCTTATGGCCCTGAACATGGGATTAGTGTTGCCACCTGAGGTGGAACTGAATCGGTATGTCAATGAATGGGCAGACACTCTCGAGGATGTACATTTTTTCAAACGTGGTGATCGAAGCGTCCAGGCTCACATCAACGATGTCTTGGGTCTCGCCGCGCATGAGGCATATGAAGGGCCAGGGCTGCCCATCGAACTTGGTGGCCTCGTTGGGTTTGATGGGATTGCCAACAGATTCCTGAGATCAATCAAGGGGGGTGATTATTTTCGGCCAGCAGAACTCGCTTTCCAGAAAGCCTACAGGCATTTGGGGATAACGATGGATCCGCAAGAGGTGGCGCAGGCACACCAGCGGTGGTTTGCTACCCGGTGAGGATTGCCCATGAGCGTTGCCCGACGCTGGGGCATCTAGCCAACCATTGGACGGGTTGAGTAGCAGCGTTCCTTTACCATCTCACTGATCTTGATCTGAGAAATGAATTAAAAAGCCGGCTTGTGGCCGGCTTCTCGGTGACAGGTTTGATTAGTTTTTGGCTAACCGCACCCGTCCGCAAAAGTGCGCGCTGCAAGGAGGCGCTTGTAAGGTAGACCGGGCGTGTCGCGGGGACGTTGCCGGGTCGATCACCCATCCGCGGGTAGCCGATGGATGTTAAAACGAAGGCGTGCAGGATACTCATGTTCTGCGTTCATGCCCAGCCTTTGGGCTGCCATTTGTCTTTTGCTGTGGCGCATCAGGGCATTGTGGCGGGGTGGCGGCGGTTGTTGAGGGTGGACCACCAGAAGATCCAGCCCAGGATCCGGATGTTCTGTTCCTGTATCTGCTCGGCGCTGAAGATCTCGTCAGGGTATTCGCCGGCGTTGTGGCTGCGCAGGCGCAGGCTGCCGCCGGGCAGGCGGTAGAGGTATTTCACGCGCAGCATGCCGGCGTGTTCGAGGGCGTACATTTCGCCGTCGATGACGTTGATGCGGCCGCGGTCGACGCCGATCAGGGAGCCGTCCTGAATCTTGTCCTCCATGCTGTTGCCGACCATGGCGATGCAGATGGCGTTGTGCAGTTCGACGTCCATGGCTTCCAGGACGCGGCGTGACAATCGCACCTTGTGGTTGGGTATTTCACTGACGGCTGTCTGGCCGGGGTTCTGGGTTTGACGTTCGGTGTAGACCGGCATGTCGAGTTCTTCTCTGCCGTGGCCGCGCGCAGGGGGCGTGCGGGACGTGCGGTCGTGGCCGTTTTTTTCGCGGCCTTCCCCTGGGTGCTTCGGGCCGTCGCCGGTGCGCAACCATCGCGCGTTGACGCTCAGCAGTTCGGCGACTTCTTCCATGCGTGCCATGGGGATGCCGCGTTTGAACCAGTTGTTCACGTGTTGCGGCGTCACCTTGCGGTTGGCGGCGAAGTCTGTGGCGGAGAGATGGCACTCCCGCAAAAGGACGCGTAGTCGATCACCTGATGTATTCATGGATCGAATTTTACGGACAGTTCAAGTTTGTTTAAATGAACGAAGTGTTCAAATGCGTCAAGCATCAAACTTGAAGTTGACGGTAGGGATTACAACGTTCGAATGAAGTTGTAGGGTATGTCATTCACTGTTTTGTTTTCGATCAACAATCCATGACGGTTAACAAAAGTCCGGATTTTCAATGGCGTTCTGCGAGTCGCCCGATTTAGAGCCTTGGGTGATCGGTTTTCAAGTGCAATGCAGTGAAGTTTTATTGCCAAAGGGCTCGCAGCGTTTTATTCAGATAAACGGCAACGCTTCAGGCTGTAAACTTTAAACATTCAGGGCAAAAAAGTTGCGGGAGAGTGGGCGTCGACAGGGAGTGGGGCGAGCGAGGTAGCGAGATATCTGCATCGGAGGTTGCCACCTGCGAAGCGGCAAACGCTTCGCAGGGAGCGAATCGGATCAGCCCTTGTAGGCAGCGACCGATTTGGTGATGGCTTCGCGAGCGGCATCAGCGCCGGCCCAGCCTTCGATCTTGACCCATTTGCCTTTCTCGAGATCTTTGTAGTTCGCGAAGAAGTGCTCGATCTGCTGGATCAGCAGTGGCGGCAGGTCGGTGTATTCCTTCACGTCGACGTACAGCTGGGACAGCTTGTCGTGAGGAACTGCGATGACTTTGGCATCACCGCCGCCGTCGTCGGTCATGTTCAGCACGCCGACTGGACGGGCGCGGATGACCGAGCCTGGTGCGACCGGGTACGGGGTCACGACCAGCACGTCGAGGGGGTCACCGTCGTCGGCCAGGGTGTTTGGAATGAAACCGTAGTTGGCCGGGTAGAACATCGGGGTGGCCATGAAACGGTCAACGAACAGGCAGTCGCTATCCTTGTCGATTTCGTACTTGATCGGCGCGTGGTTGGCCGGGATCTCGATGGCGACGTAGATGTCATTCGGCAGGTCTTTACCGGCCGGAATTTTGCTGTAGCTCATTGGGCTTTGCCCCCTTGGTTGACCATTGCTGAATCTGGCGTGCAACGCCAAAAAGTGGCCGGATTATAGGCATATTTGGTAACCGTTACCATTACACCCATCGGTCCTGGACCTTGTCTTGAGCCTGATAGACCTGCTTCTTCGCCTAAAGTGCTGGCTGAAGTGCTGTGAGCCGCGCCAGAGGATCCTGGCGGTAGAACGCCTTGAGCTGCTGATAGACGTCCGGATAGGCCTCGACCAGCAAATCCGGGGCGCTGAAGAAGTACTCGGTGGTGACGGCGAAGAACTCGGCCGGGTTTTCCGCAGCGTAAGGGTCGATGGCCGTTTCAGCGTCAGGGTCGGCGTCCAGCTGGCGATTAAGGTCATCGAAGGCGCCTTGCATGGCGCTGGCCCAGTCGCTGATGCGCATGTCGCTGTGCAGGGGCGGCAGGCCGTTGGCGTCGCCGCCCAGCATGTCGAGTTTGTGTGCCAGTTCGTGGATCGGCAGGTTGTACGCCTCCCAGCCGCCGCTGGACAGCACCCCCGGCCAAGCGAGAATCACCGGGCCCTGGCTCCAGGCTTCGCCGCTGTGCTCGCCATCCCACTCATGTTCGATGCCGCTGGCGTCGCGGTGTTTCTGGGGGCTGATGAAGTCATCGCCATACAGGATGATTTCGTGAAAGCCCCGATACCAGTCCAGGTCGCCCAGCGCCAGCAACGGTAACTGGGCCTGCGCCGCGAGGAACAGGCAGGACTCATCGTCCAGCTCGACGCCTTCCAGCGCGGTCAGGGTCTTGGCTTGCAGAAACAGGATGCAGCCGTCGAGCAGGCGGCGATCCTCTTCGGCGCTGAGGCCGTCGAGGATCGGTAAACGCTCGCGCACCCGGCCCCAGAGCTCAGGGTCGACCTGGTGACGCGCCAAGGTGCGGCGCTTGAGCCAGTTGCCAAACGGCCACATGGTTCAGCGCGCGGTGGCGGAACGGCCCATGCGGCTGCGGACCAGGCCGATGATCATCGGCAACAGCGAAATCAGGATGATGAACAGCACCAGCAGGGTCAGGTTCTTCTTGATGAACGGGATGTTGCCGAAGAAGTAGCCCAGGGTGACCAGGCTGCCGACCCACAGGATCGAACCCAGCACGCTGAAGCTGACGAAGCGCAGGTAGTTCATCTTGCCAAGGCCTGCGACGAACGGGGCGAAGGTGCGGATGATCGGCAGGAAGCGCGCCAGGGTCACGGTCTTGCCGCCATGGCGCTCGTAGAATTCGTGGGTCTTGGTCAGGTAGTCGCGGCGGAAGATCTTCGAATTGGGGTTCTTGAACAGCTTGTCGCCCACCGTTCGGCCAATGACGTAGTTGGTGCTGTCGCCAATGATCGCAGCCGCCATCAACAGGCCGGCCAGCACAACAGGGTCCAGGCCGCCACCGGCTGCCACCGCGCCTGCGATGAACAGCAGCGAGTCGCCCGGCAGGAACGGCGTCACCACAAGACCGGTCTCGCAGAAGATCACCAGGAACAGGATCGCGTAGACCCAGGTGCCGTAGTTGGTCACCAGCATGTCCAGGTAGACGTCCAGGTGGAGAATGATATCGATCGGGTTGAAATCCATGTACGGCACCTGATGATGAGACCCGGTCCGGGTCAGTGGAAAGAGGTGATGTGGGCCGCATTATAGAGGTAAGAATCGGGGTGTTGCTGGCACTGTGTGCAGATTGAAACGTTTGGTATCGATGCGTTCGCCTGTAGCAGCACGGCTTGCCGGCGGGAGCGCCCGCAAGATCGCACCCGCCGGCAAGCCGTGCTGCTACGTGATTGGCATTGTGTCAGGCGTGCTCTGCCTCAATTGATCGGCAATACATAGTTCTTGAACTGGGTATCCTCGCGAAATCCGATGGATTCGTAGACTTTCTGTGCCACATCATTGTTGGCGCTGGTGGAAACGCGCATGCGCACAGCCTGGGTTTCGCGGGCCATTTTCTTGGCTTTCTGGATCAGGTGATCGGCGACCAGTTGGCGGCGGGCATCTTCGGCGACGTAGATATCGTTGAGAATCCACACGCGCTTGAGCGACAGCGAGGAGTAGCTGGGATACAGCTGGCAGAAACCCAGCAACTTGCTGTCGTCATCCACCGGCAGCGCCAGGTAGATCACCGACTCTTCGCGGCGCAGGCGTTTTTCGAGGAAGTCACGGGAGGAATCGGGGTAGGGCAGTTCGCCGTAGAACTCGCGGTATTTGACGAACAGAGGGGTCAACAGGTCCAGGTGCTCCAGGGTGGCTTGGATGATCCGCATGGTTGGGCCTCAGCTTCATTGTGCAATGCATGAAAGGGGGAGGACGCCTGGCGCTGGGACAGACGGTTTCGACTTTGCCCAAGCGCTTTAGAAAGTGCAATCCAAAAGCGGAGCGAATGGGCCGTAGCCGATCACTCTGTAGCAGTCCGGCTTGCCGGCGGTGGCGATTTCGATGGCGCCACCGCCGGCAAGCCGGACTGCTACGGACACGTGTGTTTTTCCAAAGAATGCGCGGCCATAAAAAACGGCCTCCGAAGAGGCCGTCATCTGGCTGCTGTCACTGGATCAGAAGAAGCCCAGCGGGTTGATGTCGTAGCTCACCAGCAGGTTTTTGGTCTGTTGGTAGTGTTCGAGCGCGACTTTGTGGGTTTCGCGGCCAACGCCGGACTTTTTGTAACCACCGAATGCAGCGTGCGCCGGATACAGGTGGTAGCAGTTGGTCCACACGCGGCCAGCCTTGATGGCGCGGCCCACGCGGTAGGCGCGGTTGATGTCGCGGGTCCACACGCCAGCGCCCAGGCCGAACTCGGTGTCGTTGGCAATGGCGACGGCTTCGGCTTCATCCTTGAAGGTGGTCACGCTGACCACCGGGCCAAAGATTTCTTCCTGGAACACACGCATCTTGTTGTTGCCGCGCAGCAGGGTCGGCTGGATGTAGTAGCCGGTCGCAAGCGAGCCTTCCAGCTTCTCGACCTTACCGCCGGTCAACAGCTCGGCGCCTTCGCCCTGGGCGATGTCGAGGTAGGAGAGGATCTTGTCGAACTGTTGCTGCGACGCCTGGGCGCCGACCATGGTGTCGGTGTCCAGCGGGTCGCCGCGCTTGATCTTCAGGACCTTCTTCATCACCGCTTCCATGAACTGCGGATAGATGGACTCCTGAACCAGGCAGCGCGATGGGCAGGTGCAGACTTCGCCCTGGTTGAAGAACGCCAGCACCACGCCTTCAGCGGCCTTGTCGATGAACTCGGGTTCGGCGCTCATCACGTCTTCGAAGTAGATGTTCGGCGACTTGCCGCCCAGCTCGACGGTGGACGGGATGATGCTGTCGGCCGCCAGTTTCATGATGTGCGAACCCACTGGCGTTGAGCCTGTGAACGCGATCTTGGCGATGCGCTTGCTGCTGGCCAATGCTTCACCGGCTTCGCGGCCATAGCCTTGCACCACGTTGAGCACGCCTTTGGGCAGCAGGTCGCCGATCAGCTCCAGAAGCACGGTAATGCCCAGCGGGGTCTGCTCGGCAGGCTTGAGCACGACGCAGTTGCCCGCCGCCAGGGCCGGCGCGAGTTTCCAGGCGGCCATCAGGATCGGGAAGTTCCACGGGATGATCTGGCCGACGACGCCCAGCGGCTCATGGATGTGGTATGCCACGGTGTTGCCGTCGATCTCGGCAGCGGAGCCTTCCTGCGCACGCAGCACGCCTGCGAAGTAACGGAAGTGGTCCACAGCCAGCGGGATGTCGGCGTTGAGGGTTTCACGCACGGCCTTGCCGTTGTCCCAGGTCTCGGTCACGGCCAGCAGTTCGAGGTTCTGCTCGATGCGGTCGGCGATTTTCAGCAGGGTCAGCGAGCGCTCCTGGACGGACGTCTTGCCCCACGCATCGGCAGCGGCGTGGGCGGCATCCAGGGCTTTATCGATGTCTTCGGCAGTCGAGCGAGGGAATTCGGCGATCAGTTTGCCGGTGATCGGCGAGGTGTTTTCAAAATACTGGCCTTTGACCGGCGGCACGAATTCGCCACCGATATAGTTGCCGTATTTGGTCTTGAAGGTAACGATCGAGCCTTCAGTACCGGGATGGGCATAACGCATGGTGAATATCTCCTTGCTCTTGTGATTGTGTGGGGATAACGCGCTGCTGCGCTTGATTAAAGCGTAGAGCAAAGCGCGGGCCACTGCCGTGCGGAGCCCGGTTTACAAGGGTTTTGCCGGAAAATCAGACGCTTGGCTGCTGTCGTTGTGCCAGTTGCGGGACGGGCAGAGTGACAGTTTGTATCGAATGTGGGACAGCGCCATGTGTGGCGCCATGGCAAGGATTGCAATAGAGGGAGGCGTGGAGGATGCTGGTTCGCGAGCATGCACAGGAACAACAAAAAAATGCATAGCAACCACTTTACCCGCCATGCGCAACAAGTCCTGACATTTGCCCAAGGCAAGTCAGATCAGCGCTACGGCCCCGGCGCCGACCCTTCCATCGCCCGCTCCTGGCAGCGCTGCCTTGACGACTATCACCTGGACCCCGCACAGGCCATGGCGCCCACCGTGCTGGAGCATGCCCGGGTGCTGGAAAGCCGCGAACGTCTGCAACAAGTGCTGACCATTGCCGGTGGCGAGATGAACAGCCTGCATCAGCAGCTGTCTGGCGGTAATGCGGTGCTGCTGACCGATGCCCGCGGGGTCATCCTTAACTGCGTGACCCAGGACGGCGAGCGCAAAATTTTCGAGCGCGCCGGGTTGTGGCTGGGCGCGGACTGGAGCGAAGCGCGTGAGGGCACCAACGGCATCGGCACGTGCCTGGTGGAGCGCCAATCGGTGACTATTCACCGCGACGAGCATTTTCGCGGGCGGCACACCGGGCTGACCTGCTCGGCCAGTCCGGTGTTCGATCCCCATGGCGACCTTCTGGCGGTGCTGGATGTATCCTCGGCGCGGCACGATGTGTCTCGCCAGAGCCAGTTTCACACCATGGCGCTGGTCAATCTGTCGGCGAAAATGATCGAAAGCAGCTACTTCCTGCGTCATTTCGACGATCAGTGGCTGCTGCGTTTTCACCTGCAGGCCGGCGCCGTCGGGCTGTTCAACGAAGGGCTGCTGGCGTTCGACGGCGAAGGGCGGGTCAGGGCACTCAATCAGAGCGCGCTGAACATGCTGAGCCTGGGCCGCGCCGACCTGATCGGTCGGCAGGTGGAGGCATTGTTCGAGTGCTCACTGGACGAACTGTTGAGTCGCGCTTCGCCCGATGCAGCCGCCAGTTGGCCACTGCGCACCCGAGACGGTCGCGGCTTTTTCGCCGTACTGCGTGGGCAGGCTCAGCCGGTGCTCAGAGGCATCTCCACGCCTGTCGTCAGTAAACCGGTCCAAAAGCCCGCATTGAGTGGCATCTGCCTGGGCGATCCTTCATTGCAAGCCGACTTCCGTCGCGCCTTGAAGGTGTTCGAGCGTGATGTTCCGCTGTTGATTAACGGTGAAACCGGCTCGGGCAAGGAAGCGTTCGCCAAGGCCGTGCATCAGGCCAGCGGTCGCTCCCACCAGCCTTTTGTGGCACTCAACTGCGCGGCCATCCCTGAAAGCCTGATCGAAAGCGAGCTGTTCGGTTATCGCGGCGGCAGCTTCACGGGCGCGCGCAAGGAAGGCATGCGGGGCAAGTTGCAGCAGGCCGATGGCGGCACCCTGTTTCTCGATGAGATCGGCGACATGCCGGTGGCGCTGCAGACGCGGCTTCTGCGCGTGCTGGAGGATCGTCTGGTGGTGCCCATCGGCGGCGAGCCGCAGTCTGTGGATGTACGAATCATCAGCGCGACCCACCGCAATCTCTTGGGGCGTGTGGAGGACGGCAGCTTTCGCGAAGACCTCTACTACCGACTCAATGGCCTGGAAATCGCTTTGCCGGCATTAAGAGAACGCAGCGACAAGGCGCAGTTGATGGACTTTCTGCTGGAGGAAGAGGCAGGCGGCCAGCGGGTCGTGATCGACGCCGAGGCCCGGCAGGCGCTGCTGGATTTCGCCTGGCCGGGCAATGTGCGGCAGATGCGCAATGTGTTGCGCACGCTGGCGGCGCTCGCTGAGGATGAAAAAGTCTGCCATGCCGATTTGCCGCTGGTGGTCCGGCAAGGTGCTGTGAAAAAAGATGTGGTTGCGAAACCTGAGGATTCGCCACTCGATTGTGCCGAGCGTTCAGCGTTGATCGAGATACTGGAGGCGCAGCGTTGGCACATGACACATGCTGCCCAGGAGTTGGGCGTCAGCCGTAATACCTTGTATAGAAAGCTGCGCAAGCACGGGATCGCGCGATAGCCCGGCAGGTGAAACCGCTGCGCCGATTGAACTGTGCGAACCGACCCTCTCTAAGCTAACCTGCGCGAATGTTTTAAGAGGTTGGTCATGCACATTCATATTCTGGGTATCTGCGGCACGTTCATGGGTTCGCTGGCGGTTCTCGCCAAGGATTTGGGCCATAAAGTCACGGGCTCCGACGCCAACGTCTACCCGCCGATGAGCACGCAGCTCCAGGCGCAGGGCATCGAGCTGATGCAAGGGTACGACCCTTCGCACCTTGAGCCTGCGCCGGATCTGGTGGTGGTCGGCAACGCCATGTCCCGGGGCAACCCGGCTGTCGAATACGTCCTGAACAAGGGCCTGCCCTACGTCTCCGGCCCGCAATGGCTGGCCGATCACGTGCTGCGCGGTCGCTGGGTGCTGGCGGTTGCCGGGACCCACGGCAAAACCACCACCAGCAGCATGCTGGCCTGGGTGCTGGAGCACGCGGGCATGAGCCCGGGTTTTTTGATTGGCGGCGTTCCGCAGAACTTTTCTGTGTCTGCGCGCCTGGGCGATACGCCGTTCTTCGTGGTCGAGGCCGACGAATACGACAGCGCGTTCTTCGACAAGCGCTCCAAGTTCGTTCACTACGGCCCGCGCACGGCGATCCTCAATAACCTTGAGTTCGATCACGCCGACATCTTCCCGGATCTGCCAGCCATCGAGCGGCAATTCCACCATCTGGTGCGCACCATTCCGAGCGAAGGCCTGGTGATTCATCCGACCACCGAGCCGGCCCTGGAGCGCGTGATCCAGATGGGCTGCTGGACGCCGGTGCAGACCACCGGGCAAGGCGGCCAATGGCAAGCGAAGCTGCTGCGCGAAGACGGCTCCAAATTCGAAGTGATCTTCGAAGGCGTGGCCCAAGGCGTGGTTGAGTGGGACATGACCGGCCAGCACAACGTTGCCAACGCGCTTGCCACACTGGCAGCGGCGCGACATGTCGGCGTCGTGCCGCAGCAAGGCGTCGAAGCCCTGAGCGCGTTCAAGAGCGTGAAGCGGCGGATGGAGAAGGTCGCAGACGTGCGCGGCATTACTATTTACGACGACTTCGCGCACCACCCGACCGCCATCGCCACCACGCTGGACGGCCTGCGCAAGAAGGTGGGTGACTCGCCGATCATCGCCGTGGTCGAGCCGCGTTCGAACTCCATGAAGCTCGGTGCGCACCGCGATGGCTTGCCGGAAAGCGTCGATCAGGCCGATCAGGTGGTCTGGTACGCACCGGCCAATCTGGGCTGGGACCTGGCCGCGACCGCCGCGCTGTGCAAGACACCGTCGGTGGTTTGCGATTCTCTTGAAGGCATTATCGAGCGCGTGAAAAGCCAGGCCCAGCCTGGCACCCACGTGGTCATCATGAGCAACGGCGGCTTCGGCGGGCTGCACGGCAAGCTGGCCGAGGCGCTGAAATGAACGGGCCGGAGCGCATCACCCTGGCGATGACCGGCGCGTCCGGCGCGCAATACGGTCTGCGCCTGCTCGATTGCCTGGTGCGTGAAGATCGAGAAGTGCACTTCCTGATCTCCAAGGCTGCGCAGTTGGTGATGGCCACCGAAACCGATGTCACGTTGCCGCCCAAGCCGCAGATGATGCAGGCATTCCTTACCGAATACACCGGCGCGGCGGATGGCCAGATTCGGGTGTATGGCAAGGAAGACTGGATGTCACCGGTGGCCTCGGGCTCAGGTTCGCCTGCCGCGATGGTGGTGGTGCCGTGTTCGACCGGCACCTTGTCGGCCATCGCCACCGGCGCCTGCAACAACCTGATCGAACGCGCTGCCGACGTGACGCTCAAGGAGCGCCGCCAGTTGATCCTGGTGCCCCGCGAGGCGCCGTTTTCCAGCATCCATCTGGACAATATGCTCAAACTGTCGAACCTGGGCGCGGTGATTCTGCCGGCCTCGCCTGGCTTCTATCACCAGCCGCAGACCATCGATGACTTGGTGGATTTCGTCGTGGCGCGCATCTTGAACCTGCTCAACATTCCTCAAGACATGCTGCCACGCTGGGGTGAACATCATTTGGGCGCCGATGAATAAGAAGCTGTTCGTGCTCACCCTCGGGCTGTTGCTGGCCACGGGGTGCTCGACCGTGCGTACCCTGGATGCCAACCAGCCCGGCGCGCCGGTGGTGTACTCCGGTACGCGGCTGGACCTGTATGCGATTCAGGGTGGCTGTTGCGAGAAAGACCGCTTCGGCGCTGAAGCTCCGAAATACCCGATGCTGGATCTGCCGGGGAGCGCGCTGCTCGATACGGTTTTGCTGCCGTTGTCGATCCTGACGGCGTTGGGGGTCGGCTTCCAGGCCACGGGCGGGATGTAGGACCGCTACTCACCTGCGGATGACAGGCCTGTGGGAGCGAATTCATTCGCGAGGGGCCATCACATCCGACGCAAATGTATTGGATGTACCAACGTCTCGCGAATGAATTCGCTCCCACAGGGTGATATGCGTGTTTGAAAGTACGCCGTTACTTACCCAACCGGCGCAACTCGTCCGACTCCACGATCCGCACCCCGTCCTGCTCCTCCAGTGCCAGGCGCCACAGCGCCCTTGCCAGTTGGCAGGCTTCGATGCCGCCGTATTTGCCGGGGATCAGCTTGGCGATGGGCGCGGCCAGTTGCTCCACCAGGCGCTGATCGGCGCGCTCGCCCAACAGCAGTGACGGGCGGGCGATGGTCAGTTGCGGCCAGTTCTGGTCCCGCAGCGCGGCTTCCATTTCGCCTTTGACGCGGCTGTAGAAGATGCTCGATTCGGGATCGGCATTCACCGCGCTGACGACCAGCAGATGGCGGGCGCCCAGTTCACGGGCGCGTTTGCCAAAGGCCACGACCATGTCCATGTCGACGGCGCGAAAGGCGTCTTGCGAGCCTGCCTGCTTGATGGTGCTGCCAAGACAGCAAAAGGCAATGTCCACTCGCCCGCCTAGTTCAGCGAGCAGCGAGGTGAAGTCGCCTACGGGGTTTTCCAGGTGCGGATGTTCAGCAAGCGGCCTACGGCTAGGGGCCAGCACGCGGCTGACAGTGGGTTCGCTGAGCAGGCGATCGAGCAAGTGTTCGCCTGTCAATCCAGTGGCTCCGGCAAGCAGGATGTGTTGCGGCGTCAAGTACATGGTCTTTCTCCCTTGATACGACACAAGCATAGGCGCTCTAACGAAACAGACTGTCCACCGACATTGCTGGTTTCACAAAACTTCGCAAATCTTCATCCATCCCGCGTCGCGGGATATCTCAGTGGCGGGTGACAGCCTTGGCGTTCTTGTCGATGGCCACGGTATTGAGCGCACGCTCCGCCTGGCTCTTGCGCAGTTGCTTCCAGCGCGCGATCACGCCTTTGGGCGCCCAGATCTGCGGCTCGGAGGCCTCGAAGTTTTCCTCGATTTCCCGCTGTGCCACCGTGACCTTGGCATCGTTGAAGGCTTGCTGCAGATCGTCGGTTTCCACCAGTGCCTTGCCGAACAGCGCTTCGCCGAAGTAGGTGAAATCCGCCTCTTCGGAACAGCCAAATGACACCCGATCTTCCCGCGAAGCGGTGATGACCATGGTGCGTTCGTCCTTGATCGCCGGAATGAAACCTCCGGAATAACAGGCCGAAATGACCACTACCTTGTCGCGATTCTTCAGAGGCGCAAGCACCGAAGCCATCTCGTTGGCGGGCAGGTCCGACAGTTCCAGGCGCGGCTGGTCCAGCACCAGTTCGTGGTCGTGGGTGCCGTGGCTGGTGAGGTAGATGAAGATCAGATCTTCCGGGCCGCTGCGCAGGGCGAGGGTCTGCACCGCACGGCTGATGTTCTCCCGCGTCGCCAGTGGGCGGTCAGCCATGTGATCGCGATGGTTGACCAGTGAAATCTGGCCATACGCGCCGAAGCGGGTCGCCAGCAGCTTGTTGACGTAGTCGGCCTCGCGCAAGAACACGCTCTGCTTGCCGTCGCCACCCACCACCAGGCTATAGAGTTCGATGGCGGGCGTGGAGGCCGGGACTGCGGCGAGGGCCTTGTCCAGCAGGGGGCCTTGGGCGAGCAGGCCAGTTTCCAGTGGGTCGGGCAGTAGCTTGCCCATCGCGTCACGTACCTGCTGGCCGTTGGCCCAGGTTCCGCTTTGCATCTTGCCATCAGGGGTGGTCAGCACACCCGGACCGTCGTAGGTGTCGTTGTCGAACTGGCCGACATACACCGTGCCGTCCGGCAGTTTCAGACGGCCCTCGCCGGCGAAGCGCCAGTTGCGAAATTGCCCCTGGTAGCTGGTGCCGTCGGCGCCGATCAGTTCGCCTTTGCCAGTGAAGGCGCCATCCTTGAACTGGCCCGACCAGACATCACCGTCGGCGTTCTCGTAGCGGCCACGGCCGTTGAGCTGGTTGTTGTGAAAGCCGCCGACGTACTGATCGCCGTCAGCGCTGTTGAAATTACCGGTGCCTTCGAGCTGACCGTTAACGAACTTGCCGCTGAACTGGTTGCCCGCCGTATCGCTGCGCTGGCCTTCGCCATTGGGTTTGCCGCGGGTGAACTGGCCCTGATAATCGCTGCCGTCTTCGAGCTCAAGATGGCCAAGCCCGTCGTACAGGTCAGCCTTGAACTCGCCGCGGTAGCTCATGCCGTGCTCTTTGAGCGTGCCTTCGCCTTCGCGCCGCCCCAGTTTGTAGCCGCCGACGTAGGTGCCGCTGCTGGTGGTGAGCGCCCCCGGCCCGTCGAACAGGCCGTCCTTGAAGCCGCCTTTATAGACATCTCCGTTGCTGGCGTGCCACTCGCCCTGGCCGTTCCATTGCCCCTTGCTGAACTCCCCGGCATACCAACTGCCGTTGGGGTAGTCGATGCGGCCTTTGCCCTGGAGCACCCCATTGATCACGTCGCCCCGGTAGCGGCCGCCATCGGGCAGGCGCGCATCGGGCGGCAGAAGCGATTCGCCGTCACCGCAAGCGGTCAGCAGAAGGGTCAGGGCCAGAGGGGCAAACGCACGCATGGTAAATCCCGCAGATGAATAAGTTCGGCGTGATCGGATTCGCGTTCTTGTATCGAGTCGCTCACACGGCCGCAGCGAGTATGCCGCAGCCGGGAAGCGTCATGAAACAGTCAGTTACGACTGTTTCATGTTCAGGGGCGCTTACACGAAGCAGAGAGAAAGTGGTTCAGCGATGAACGCAGGCTTGTCCTGCCCTTCGATTTCAAGCGTTGCAGTGGCTTTGAGCAACCATTGGCCAGGCTTCTTTTCGGTGACTTCGATCAGCGCAACTTTTAGACGAACGCGCGAGTCGACCTTGACCGGCTGGATGAAACGCACGCTGTCCAGGCCATAGTTGACAGCCATTTTCAGCCCTTCGGGCATGACCAGCAGCGACTCCATGAGCTTGGGAATCAGCGACAGCGACAGGAAACCATGGGCGATGGTGGAGCCGAACGGCGTTTGCGCAGCCTTGACCGGGTCAACGTGAATGAACTGGAAGTCGCCAGTGGCTTCGGCAAACAGATTGATACGTGCCTGATCGATCGTCAGCCACTCGGAACTTCCCAGTTCCTTGCCTTCATAACTCTTGAGCTCTGCAACAGGTACATAGGGCATTGATACTCTCCTTAGTGAATCAACTATGTTTTAACCAGTCTTCTCAATCGGGCGCTGTTATTGCTTGCTATGCGTCCGATGTAGCAGCACGGCATGCCGGCGGGGGCGGCCTGGGGCTAAAGATCACCACGCCTATCGGCGTTGGTCAAGAACCCCAGGTTCTGGCGAATACCGTCCCATAGCTTGCCGGGCTGCATGGGTATAATGCCGCCGCGAATTTGCTGGAGTTTTCTATGTTGCTAAGAGGCCTGACGTGGTTGGTGCTGTTCCAGTTGCTGGGAACGGCGCTCAATCATCTGATCCTTTCGATACTGCCGGGGCCGATCATCGGGCTGGTGCTTTTGATGATCTACCTGATGGTTCGCGGTGAAGTCAGCGAGTCAATCAGCCTGGCTGCGAGCAGTCTGCTGCGTTATCTGCCGCTGTTGCTGGTGCCTCCGGCCGTGGGAGTGATGGTCTACGCCGGCCAGATCGCCAACGATTTCTGGGCCATTGTAGGTTCTTTGGTGTTGTCGCTGATGATCTCGCTCACGTTTGCCGGCTGGTTGATGCAAAAACTCATCGACCGTCAGCACACCGAACATCAGCCCAACCCTCGGGAGCCGTCATGAATCTGGACTGGCAGGGCGCGTGGCTGTCGGTGATCCACCATCCGCTGTTCGGCATCGCCATTACCCTGGGCGCCTATCAACTGGTGCTGGCCGGTTACGAGAAAACCCGCTGGGTGTTCCTGCAGCCAGTGCTGGTGTCGATGCTGGTGGTTATCGGCGTGTTGGTCGCCTGCGGGCTGGACTATGCCGAGTACCGCAAGAGCACTGACATCCTCAGCATCCTGCTGGGCCCTGCGACGGTCGCGCTGGCGGTGCCGCTTTATCTGAATCTGCGGCGCATCCGGCAGTTGTTCTGGCCGGTGTTGACTACGCTGGTGATTGGCGGCGTGCTTGCGACCGGGCTGTGCGTGGCGCTGGGTTGGGTGCTGGGCGCCGATCACATGATCCTGATGACCATGGCGCCCAAGTCGGTCACCTCGCCCATCGCGATGTTGGTGGCCGAGCAAATTGGCGGCGTGGCCGCGCTGGCTGCGGTTTTCGTGTTGATTACCGGTGTTATCGGCGGCATATTCGGCCCCGGCCTGTTGACGCTGGCCGGTGTGCAGAGCCCGGAAGCCCGTGGCATGGCGCTGGGGCTGACCGCCCACGCCGTTGGCACCTCGGCTGCGTTGCAGGAAGGTGAAGAGTGTGGTGCCTTTGCGGCACTGGCGATGAGTCTGATGGGTGTCGCCACGGCGCTGTCCCTGCCGTTGGCGGTGTCCCTGGTGGCTTGAAGATGGGTTGCTTGAGGATGGATTTATGTCGTTGCCCCTGTTTCCGCTGAACGCCGTGCTGTTTCCGGGCTGTGTCCTGGATTTGCAGATATTCGAGGCGCGTTATCTGGACATGATCGGGAGCTGCATGAAGCAGGGCAAAGGCTTCGGCGTGGTCTGCATCACTGAAGGCAGCGAAGTAGGCGATGTGCCTGAAGGTTTCTCGCAGATCGGCTGTGAGGCGCTGGTCACTGACTTTCAGCAACAGGACAACGGCCTGCTGGGCATTCGTGTGGTCGGCGGGCGGCGTTTTCGTGTGACCGACGCCCAGGCCCAGCGCGATAATCTCCTGATCGCCGAAGTGCAGTGGCTGGAAGACCCGCAAGAGCAGCCCTTGCAGGAAGAGGACGAAGACCTGGTGGCGCTGCTGGCAGCGCTGGGCGAGCATCCGATGGTGGCGGCCTTGAACATGGGCCTGACCGCCAGTGGTCAGCAGTCACTGAGCAACCAGCTGGCCTACCTGTTGCCGTTCGCCGAAGAAGACAAGATCGAATTGCTGGAGATCGACGACGCCGAAGAGCGGCTCGACGCCATTCAGGACCTGCTCGATGAGATGCAGGGGGATATGCAGGCGTAGATTTTGCTCCGCAAGCTGACTGTGGGAGCGAATTCATTCGCGAGAGGCTGGGCTAGACGACGCATATTGGCTGTCAGAAATACCGTCTCGCGAATGAATTCGCTCCCACAGGGTGTGTTCCTCATGCAGGGATTTGTGCAAACCCTGTTTAATACTCGTAACGAATCAAGCCATGGGCCAGCGAGTGAAAAGCAAAGCCCCCCAGCAGCGCGACGATCGCCGGCAGCAGCAACCACCAAACGCGCAGCGGCAGTGCAGGCAACGGCTGGTTCTTCTCGACCAGCGCCAGGCTCGCCGCGCAGGCAAAAAACGCCAATAGCATCCCCGCCAGCACATCCGTGGGCCAGTGCACGCCCAGATAAACCCGCGACATCGCAATCGACGCTGCGGGAATTGCCCCGAGCAGCAGCCAGGTCAGGCGCAACCGGACCGGCTGGCCGCGGCCTGCCAGCACCGCCAGTGTCATGAACAGCGCAAAGGAGGCTGATGCGTGCCCGCTGGGCATGCTGAACGTAGTCAGGGGTTCGGCCAGGACTTCCGGGCGGGCGCGGGCGAAGGTGTGCTTCATGCACTGGTTGATGATTGCCGCGCCCAGCGTCGTCGAGCAGGCGAAGATTGCATGGCGCCACTGCCGGGTCGCCAGAAGGATCAGCAATAGCAGAGCTGCGGCGCAGAACTGGGTCCGAAAGTCGCCAAGGCCTGTAACCAGCACGACGAAAGTTTCCGCCGTCGCGCTGCGGTGCTCCTGCACCAAAGTCATCACGCCCTGGTCGAGCTGCGCGAGGTACGGCCAACCGAGAAACACGGCCGCCAGCAGGATAAAACTGACCAGGGCGATCAGGCGGGTCGCGTAGGGTTTGCCGTGCGCGCTGCAGTGAGCCCCCACGCCGAGCAAAATCGCCAGGCCTGCACCGACCACGCCGGCTTGTGGCCAGAAGCCCTCGGGCAATGGCAGACGTACCGCTGCACCTGCCGCCCAACCCGGAAGAATGTAGGCCATGGACCAGCCCGCTGCGGCAACGACGCTGACGGCGGCAAACCGCACGAACGGCATGTCGAACATGCCTGCGACCATCGGCAGCATCGGGCGCAGAGGGCCGATGAAGCGGCCTACCAACAAACTTGCGATACCGTAACGCTGAAAATAGGTTTCGGCGCCTGTCATCCACTCAGGGTGATGGCGCAGGCCAGGCAAGCGGCGGATGTTCTGGTGGAAACGTCTGCCAACAAAGTAGGAAACCAGATCACCCAGCAGGCCGCCGAGAAAACCCAGCAGCAGCGCCTGGTGCAGCTCCAGAATCCCGCTGCCCGCCAATGCGGCAATGGCGAACAGCGCCACCGTGCCGGGCACGATGATGCCCGCGATGGCCAGGCATTCCATGAACGACACCAGAAAGAGCGCAGCGCCCAGCCAGGACGGATTGAGGGTCAGCCATGCGGTGATGCTGTCGAGCCATGCGCCCATGGGTCAGTGTCCTTGCTCGATGAAAAGGTAGTCGCGGCCTTCGACTTGGCCGCGTCGCAGAGGGTTCCGTGTGCACACGCGTGCGTACTCGGCGTCGACGAAACGGTACATCAGGTGTTCGTCGCGCCCGGTGGTGATGCCCAGGCGAGTGGTCTGGATGATTCGCTGCGGGCGTTGGCCGACGTCTTCGACGAAGATCCGCGCATGATCGAAGCGCTTGCCGTCCCACATCGGCACCTTCAGGCCCAATGCCTTGCACAGCAGCGTCTGACCGGCACATAACCGCTCGCTTGGGCGCAGGCTGCCGCTGGCGTCGGGGTTATTGAGCTGCATCTGCGCCAGGCTGTTTTCGTCACTGAGCCCGCCTTGGCTGCCTTCATCAACCCAGGGATAGGCCGACTTGATCAGCACGGCGTTCCCCGGCCCCTGGGCGCTGAAGTTCAGCGAATCGCCGCCTCGGGAGTAGTACATATAGATGTGGCCGCCATCCAGAAACAAAGCCTTACGCTTTTCCGTGTAGCCGAGGGAGGCATGGCTGCCTTTTTCCTCGAGGTAATAGGCTTCGGTCTCTATGATGCGTGCCGACAACCACAAGTCGCCGACCTTGTGCCGGACGACCTTGCCCAGCAAATCGCGGGCGAGTGTCTGGGCATCGCGGTCGAAGAAGCTGTCGGGCAGGGCGCGCTGGGCGTGATCGGGCATGGGCGAGGCAACGTGATGGAATGACGGCCGATAATAACAATCCGGGGCTTAATTGCAGCTGAATGGCTGGCGCTGATTCGACTGCTACGGGGGATTCGTCGCGTCTGACTGCGAGTTTCACCCAACAAAACCGGCTTATATCGACCATCCGCCCCTCGCCGCTGTCGTTCGTCACGCCCGACAGCTATAATCGGCCGCTTTCTTCTCTGCCAAGACCTCTGAGACCATGACTGAGTCCGTTCTTGACTACATGACCTGCCTGGGTCGCGCCGCCCGCGAAGCTTCGCGTGTGATCGGCCGCGCCAGTACCGCGCAGAAAAACCGCGCGCTGGCTGCTACCGCAGCGGCGCTGGACGCTGCCCGTGACGAACTGGTCGCCGCCAACGAACAGGATCTGGCCGCCGGTCGCGCCAATGGTCTTGAGCCTGCCTTGCTGGAACGTCTGGCCCTGACCCCGGCTCGCATCGACAGCATGATCGCCGGTTTGCGTCAGGTCGCAGGTCTGCCGGACCCGATCGGCACCATTCGTGACATGAGTTTTCAGCCTTCTGGCATCCAGGTCGGCAAGATGCGCGTGCCGCTCGGCGTGGTCGGCATCATTTATGAGTCGCGTCCGAACGTGACGATTGACGCCGCCAGCCTGTGCCTGAAGTCCGGCAACGCCACCATCCTGCGTGGCGGCTCCGAGGCCATCAATTCCAATCGTGCCATTTCCGCCTGCATTCAGCGCGGTCTGGCCGAGGCCGACTTGCCCGCTGCCGTGGTTCAGGTGGTGGAAACCACCGACCGCGCCGCCGTTGGCGCCCTGATTACCATGCCTGAATACGTGGACGTGATCGTCCCGCGTGGCGGCAAGGGCCTGATCGAGCGCGTCAGCCGTGAAGCCCGGGTGCCGGTCATCAAGCACCTGGATGGCATTTGCCACGTTTACGTCAGTGCTCACGCTGATCTTGCAGCGGCCCAGCGCATCGCGTTCAACGCCAAGACCTACCGCTACGGCATCTGCGGCGCTATGGAAACCCTGCTGGTGGATCAGGCCATCGCCGCCGATTTCCTGCCGCAAATGGCTGCCCAGTTCCGTGAGAAGGGTGTCGAGTTGCGCGGTTGCGAGCGCACCCTCGAACTGATCGAAGCAGTGCCTGCCACCGAAGACGACTGGCACACCGAGTACCTGGCTCCGATCCTCTCGATCCGCGTGGTGACCGGCCTGGACCAGGCCATCGAGCACATCAATCATTACGGCTCGCACCACAGCGACGCCATCATTTCCGAGCATCAGGGTCAGACGCGCCGCTTCATGGCCGAGGTCGACTCAAGCTCGGTAATGATTAACGCACCCACCTGTTTTGCCGACGGTTTCGAATACGGCCTTGGCGCGGAGATTGGCATTTCCACCGACAAGATCCACGCCCGTGGCCCGGTTGGCCTGGAAGGCCTGACCTGCGAGAAGTACCTGGTGGTCGGCGATGGCAGCCAGTTGCGCGGGCAGGGGCCGGTCTGACTTGGCCGACCTTCGGCAGCCGACGGGCAAGAATACGGAAACAGTGGTCAAGTCTGCCGGGAAGAAAGCCTCGCGCACGCCGAAACGTATCGGCATGCTGGGCGGGACCTTCGACCCGGTGCACATCGGCCACTTGCGCGGCGCACTGGAAGTCGCCGCGCTGCTTGAACTCGATGAGTTGCGCCTGACGCCCAGCGCCCGGCCTCCTCATCGCGATATGCCAGGTGTATCTGCGCAGGACCGTCTGGCGATGGTTCGCAGCGCGGTGCAGGGCGTATCGCCATTGACGGTGGACGACCGCGAATTGTTGCGGGACAAACCGTCTTACACCATCGACACGCTGGAATCGATGCGCGAAGAACTTGCCGTCGATGATCAGCTATTTTTACTGCTGGGTTGGGATGCCTTTTGTGGCCTGCCGACCTGGCATCGATGGGAAGAGTTGCTGGAGCACTGCCATATCGTGGTGCTGCAACGCCCGGACGCCGACAGCGAGTCGCCTGACGCCATGCGCAACCTGCTGGCGGCGCGAGCGGTCAGCGATCCGAAGGCCCTGAAGGGGCCGGGCGGACACATTACATTCGTCTGGCAGACACCGCTTTCGGTGTCTGCCACCCAGATCCGTCAACTGCTGGCCAGCGGTAAGTCGGTACGTTTTCTGGTGCCAGACGCGGTACTGGCCTACATCGAGGCGCACGGACTGTACCGCGCGCCCAATTGAACTGAATGAGTTTTATATGACACAGCAAAAAATTACCCTGTCCGGCGAAGAGCTGGTTGAACTGGCCACGGCCGCCCTGGAAGACGTCAAGGCCCAGGACATCCAGGTCATCGACGTCAAGGACAAGCACAGCCTGACCGACTACATGGTGATCGCCACCGGTACCTCGAACCGTCAGATCAACGCGATGCTCGACAAGGTTCGCGAGAACGTCAAATCCCGTGGCGCACAGCCGCTGGGCGAAGAAGGCAAGGGCGAAAGCGACTGGGTCCTGCTGGACCTGGGCGACGTGATCGTGCACATGATGACCGCCGCAGCTCGCCAGTTCTATGACCTGGAGCGTCTGTGGATGGGCGCCGCGCAGAGCCGTGCCGCCAGTGGCGCGCACCACACGCCAGGCAACGAATAAGGGCTTGTCGTGCGTCTGCGCCTGATTGCCGTCGGTTCACGCATGCCCAAGTGGGTGGAAGAGGGTTGGCACGAATACGCCAAGCGTCTGCCATCGGAACTTGCCCTTGAGTTGGTGGAGATTCCACTCAATACCCGCGGCAAGAACGCCGACGTGGCCCGCCTGATCCGTCAGGAGGGTGAGGCCATGCTCGCGAAAGTGCAGCCGGGCGAGCGGATCGTCACCCTCGAGGTGCATGGCAAACCGTGGAGTACAGAGCAGCTGGCGGGCGAGCTTGACCGTTGGCGGCTGGATTCGCGCACGGTCAACCTGATGGTCGGCGGCCCGGAAGGGCTGGCGCCGGAGGTCTGTGCCCGTGCCGAGCAGCGCTGGTCGTTGTCGCCGCTGACGTTGCCGCACCCGCTGGTGCGCATCCTCATCGGCGAGCAGATTTATCGTGCCTGGACGGTGTTGTCCGGTCACCCTTATCACAAGTAGCGCCGCTGCCTTCACTGTGAACACGCCCTAAATGTCTCAGCCGATACGCCTGAAAGATCACGAAAAGGACGCACGCCTGGTGCGTAACCGTGTCGTGGTCGGCGCTGGCATCGTGATCGTGCTGATCTGCGTGTTGGTGGCGCGGCTGTATTTCCTGCAGGTCATCCAGTACGACTATCACTCGACCCTGTCGGAAAACAACCGTGTTCACGTGCAGCCGATTCCGCCGAGTCGCGGCCTGATCTTCGACCGTAATGGTGTGGTGATCGCCGACAACCGGCCCAGTTTCAACCTGAGCATGACCCGCGAGCGTTCGGGAGGTGACTGGGCCAAGATCCTGGACACCATCGTCGAAGTGCTCGAACTGACGCCGGACGACCGGATCATCTTCGAAAAACGCATGAAACAGGGGCGTCGACCTTTCGAGCCGGTGCCGATCCTGTTCGAGCTGACCGAAGAACAGATCGCCCGGATTGCCGTGAACCAGTTTCGTCTGCCGGGTGTGGAAGTAGTCGCGCAGTTGATCCGTCACTACCCGCAGGGTGCGCATTTCGCGCACTCGGTCGGCTACATGGGCCGAATCAACGAAAAAGAGCTGAAAACCCTTGATCCGGTGAACTACAGCGGCACCCACCACATGGGCAAGACCGGCATTGAGCGCTTCTACGAGCCTGACCTGCACGGCCAGGTGGGTTACGAAGAGGTCGAGACCAACGCTCGCGGGCGGGTGTTGCGCGTGCTCAAGCGCACAGACCCGGTGCCCGGCAAGGACATCGTCCTGAGCCTCGACATCCAGTTGCAGGAAGCCGCCGAGATCGCCCTGGGCGGGCGTCGTGGCGCGGTGGTGGCGCTGGATCCTGCGACCGGCGAAGTGCTGGCGATGGTCAGTCAGCCAAGCTTCGACCCTAACCTGTTCGTCACCGGCATCAGCTTCAAGGCCTATTCCGAGCTGCGCGATTCGGTCGACCGCCCGCTGTTCAACCGCATTCTGCGCGGCCTGTATCCGCCGGGCTCGACCATCAAGCCGGCCGTGGCCATCGCCGGCCTGGACACCGGCGTCGTGACGGCCAGCACCCGGGTGTTCGACCCCGGCTACTACATGCTGCCCAACTACGATCACAAATACCGTAACTGGAACCGTACCGGTGACGGCTGGGTCGACCTGGACACCGCAATCATGCGTTCCAACGACACCTACTTCTATGATCTGGCGCACAAGGTCGGCATCGACCGGCTGTCTGCGTACCTGAACAAGTTCGGCATCGGCCAGAAGGTCTCGCTGGACATGTTCGAAGAATCCCCGGGCCTGATGCCATCGCGGGACTGGAAGCGGATCACCCGCCGTCAGGCGTGGTTCCCCGGCGAAACCCTGATTTTGGGGATCGGCCAGGGCTACATGCAGGCCACCCCGTTGCAACTGGCACAAGCCACTGCGCTGGTGGCGAACAAGGGCAAGTGGAACCGGCCGCACCTGGCCAGGACCATCGAGGGGCAAAAGCCAGTCGATCCCGATCCTGTGCCCGATATCGTCCTGCGCGACCCGTCCGACTGGGCCAAGGTCAATCACGGCATGCAGCAGGTGATGCATGGGGCGCGAGGCACCGCGCGCAAGGCGTCTATCGGCGCGCAATACCGCATCGCGGGCAAGAGCGGTACGGCGCAGGTCGTTGCCATCCGCCAGGGCGAGAAGTACGACCGCTCCAAGGTCCAGGAGCGTCACCGCGACCACGCCCTGTTCGTGGGCTTCGCCCCGGCGGACAACCCGAAAATCGTGGTGGCGGTGATGATCGAGAACGGTGAGTCCGGCTCCGGCGTCGCCGCGCCTGTGGTGCGCCAGGTCATGGATGCGTGGCTGTTGGGCCCGGATGGCCGCCTGAAACCCGAATATGCCAGCAATACACTGCCTCCGGAGACCGCGGCCCGTGAAGAGTAATTTCGACCGCATCCTCTCCAGCGAAGATGTGATGCGCCGTCGCGCCACCTTCTTGCAAAAAATCCATGTCGATGGCCCGTTGCTGATTCTGTTGCTGACGCTCGCCGCCGGCAGCCTGTTCGTTCTTTATTCGGCCAGCGGCAAGAGTTGGGACCTGTTGATAAAACAGGCCACCTCGTTCGGCATCGGCCTGGTCTCGATGTTCGTCATCGCTCAGCTCGAGCCGCGTTTCATGGCCCGCTGGGTGCCGGTGGCCTATGTATTCGGGGTGCTGTTGCTGGTGGCGGTGGACGTCATGGGCCACAACGCCATGGGCGCGACGCGCTGGATCAACATCCCCGGGGTGATTCGCTTCCAGCCCTCGGAATTCATGAAGATCATCATGCCGGCGACCATCGCCTGGTACCTGTCCAAACGCACGCTGCCGCCGCATCTGAAGCACGTTGCGGTGAGCCTGGCGCTGATCGGCGTACCGTTCATCCTGATCGTGCGCCAGCCTGACCTGGGTACGTCGCTGCTGATTCTGGCGTCCGGCACCTTCGTATTGTTCATGGCCGGCCTGCGCTGGCGCTGGATCATCGGCGTGCTTGCCGCTGCCGTGCCGGTGGCCGTGGCCATGTGGTTCTTCTTCATGCACGACTACCAGAAGCAGCGAATCCTGACCTTCCTCGACCCCGAGAGCGACCCGCTGGGCACCGGCTGGAACATCATCCAGTCCAAGGCGGCCATCGGTTCAGGCGGGGTGTTCGGCAAGGGCTGGCTGCTGGGCACGCAGTCGCACCTGGACTTCCTGCCGGAAAGCCACACCGACTTCATCATCGCGGTACTGGGCGAAGAGTTCGGTCTGGTGGGCATCTGCGCGCTGCTGCTGATTTATCTGCTGCTGATCGGCCGTGGCCTGGTGATTACCGCCCAGGCGCAGACGCTCTACGGCAAGCTGTTGGCAGGCAGCCTGACGATGACGTTTTTTGTGTATGTTTTCGTCAACATCGGTATGGTCAGCGGTTTGCTCCCGGTGGTAGGTGTACCGTTGCCCTTCATTAGTTACGGCGGAACTTCGCTGGTGACGCTGCTGTCAGCGTTTGGGGTTTTGATGTCGATCCATACCCACCGCAAGTGGATCGCTCAGGTTTGATTAAGGTGATAAACCGTTCAGGTTTTCCTAAGGTAAAGAATTCAATGCAGGTAGTGCGTGGCTGGGCTGCTCGGTATGTGCCGCTGGTCGGTCTGATGGGCATCCTCGGGTCAGTGCAGGAGTCGCTTGCAGGCGACTATGAGGGTTCGCCCCAGGTCGCCCAGTTCGTCAGTGACATGACGCGCGACTACGGTTTTGCGGGCGAACAACTGATTGAAGTGTTTCGTGACGTGCAGCGCAAACAGTCGATTCTCGATGCGATTTCGCGGCCCGCCGAAAAGGTGAAGCAGTGGAAGGATTACCGCCCGATGTTCCTCACCGATGCCCGCGTCGCCCGTGGTGTGGACTTTTGGCGTCAGCATGAGGCAGTGCTTGCCCGAGCTGAAAAAGAGTACGGTGTGCCTGCCCAGGTGATCGTTGCGATCATTGGCGTGGAAACATTTTTTGGTCGAAATACCGGAAATTATCGGGTGATCGATGCGTTATCGACGCTGAGTTTCGACTATCCTCCACGTGCGGAATTTTTCCGCAAGGAGCTGCGAGAGTACCTGTTGCTGGCCCGCGAAGAGCAGGTCGACCCCTTGACGCTCAAGGGGTCGTACGCCGGCGCCATGGGTTTGCCGCAGTTCATGCCGAGCAGTTTTCGTGCGTATGCGGTGGATTTCGACGGTGATGGCCACATCAATATCTGGAACAACCCGGATGATGCCATCGGCAGCGTCGCCAGTTATTTCAAGCGCCATGGCTGGGTCGCGGGCGAGGGTGTAGTGAGCCAGGCGAGTGTCAGCGGCGAGCGTGTCGACCAGGGTTTGAGTCCGGGCATCGAGCCGGTCAAGACTGTCGGGGAGTTGCGAGCCTTGGGCTGGGCGAGTCATGATGCGCTGCGCGATGATATGCCGGTCACGGCTTTTCGCCTCGAAGGCGACAATGGCCCTGAATACTGGATGGGTTTGAAGAATTTTTACGCAATCACGCGGTACAACCGCAGCGTGATGTACGCCATGGCCGTGCATCAGCTGTCTGAACTGCTCGTTCAAGCTCGGGGCGTCAAGTAATGCGGTCATTGCCGATGCAACAACCATTGAAACTGATGGCCTTCGCGGCGCTGGCACTGCTGGTCGTCAGCTGTTCCACCAGTCGACCGACACAGCAAGGCAACATCATCCGTTCCCAACCGGGGCTGGACATCAACCGTGCCCACAAAGACGGCGCGCCGTGGTGGGACGTCGACGTGTCGCGTATTCCCGACGCCGTGCCGACCCTGCATACCGGCGCCTACAAGGCCAACCCCTACACGGTGCTGGGCAAGACCTATTTCCCGCTGAGCGATTCGGCCAGCTACGTGCAGACCGGCACGGCCTCCTGGTACGGTACCAAGTTCCACGGCCAGAACACGGCCAACGGCGAGGTCTACGACCTGTACGGCATGAGTGCGGCGCACAAGACGCTGCCGCTGCCCAGCTACGTGCGCGTGACCAACCTGGACAACAACCGCACCGTGATCCTGCGGGTCAATGACCGTGGGCCGTTCTATTCGGACCGCATCATCGACCTGTCCTACGCGGCGGCCAAGAAGCTCGGTTATGCGGAGACTGGCACGGCGCGGGTCAAGGTTGAGGGCATCGACCCGGCCCAGTACTGGGCTCAGCGTGGCAAGCCTGCGCCGTTGATGCTCGATCAGCCGCAAGTGGCGATCAGCGGTCCTGCGGCAAGACCGCAGGCGGCGCCTGTGATTACCGCGTCGGCGGGCACCATCGAACAATGGACGCCACCGCCACAGCAACATGCCGCACCGGTATCGCCGGTCCCGATCGATGCAAAAAAAAACGCTTCCGGACCAGCGTCTGGGCTGTTTCTCCAGGTGGGAGCCTTCGCCAACCCGGACGCTGCGGAACTCCTGAGGTCCAAGCTGAGCGGGATGGTGCGGGCGCCGGTTTTCGTCAGCTCGATAGCGCGCAACCAGCAGACGCTCTATCGCGTGCGGATGGGGCCGGTCGACACGCCGGGTGAAGCCGCGCAACTGCAGAACAGTGTGAGATCGGCCAACCTGGGGTCGCCGAGCGTAGTCACTTCAGATCAGTAACAATTGGATCAGACTTGCCGCAAGAGCAAGGGTTGTCAGCCACATTTCACGGGCACATCTGTAGAATGTGGGCCCGTTTGCCGGGAAAGCCCGGCACCACCGCTTTGCCCGCAAGGGCATGTTTGCCCATTAGCATTTTCGAGAGACGGATGAACATCACCACCTTCGCAAAAAGACTTTGCCTGCTTATTCCACTGCTCACCGCGCCTGCCGTCTTCGCGGCAGAGCAGATGACGCCCTCGGCACCGCAACTGGCAGCCAAGGCGTATGTGCTGATGGACGCCAACAGCGGTAACGTCCTGGTTGAAAACAACGGCGACCAGCGTCTGCCACCGGCCAGCCTGACCAAACTGATGACCGCGTACATCGCGACCCTGGAAATCCGTCGCGGTCAGATCGGCGAGAACGACCCTGTGACCGTCAGCGAAAACGCGTGGCGCACCGGCGGCTCGCGGATGTTCATCAAGGTCGGCAGCCAGGTGACGGTCAGCGACCTGCTGCACGGCATCATTATCCAGTCGGGTAACGACGCCAGTGTGGCGCTCTCTGAGCACATCGCCGGCAGCGAAGATGCGTTCGCCGACATGATGAACAAGACCGCTGGCGACCTGGGCATGGTCAACAGCCACTTCATGAACCCGACCGGTCTGCCGAACCCGGACCACTACGCCACCGCGCACGACATGGCGCTGCTGGCCCGTGCGATCATCCACGAAGACCCGGCTCACTACGCGATCTACTCGCAGAAAGAGTTCTTCTGGAACGGCATCAAGCAACCCAACCGCAACCTGCTGCTGTGGCGTGACAAGACCGTCGACGGTCTGAAAACCGGTCACACCGAAGAAGCCGGCTACTGCATGGTGTCCTCGGCCGTTCGTGACGGCATGCGTCTGATCGCCGTGGTATTCGGTACCAACAGCGAGCAGGCCCGTGCTGCTGAAACCCAGAAGCTTCTGACCTACGGTTTCCGTTTCTTCGAAACCCAGACCTTCTACCAGAAGGGCACCGAGCTGGCTCAGGCGCCGGTCTGGAAAGGCACCGAGCGTCAGGTCAAGGCTGGCCTGGCCGACGACCTGTCCATGACCATGCCTAAAGGCGAGATGAAGAAGCTCACCGCCAGCATGACCATCAACCCGAAACTGGTTGCGCCTATCGCCAAGGGCGACGTGATCGGCCAGGTTGAAGTGAAGCTCGAAGACAAGGTCGTGCGCACCGCCAATCTCATCGCGATGGACGGCGTTGATGAAGGTGGTATCTTCCGTCGCCTGTGGGACAGCATTCGCATGTTCTTCTACAGTCTGTTCAACTGATCTCATAAGGGATCAGCGTTCCGTGCGCCCCTGCCGCTCCTGCGGTGGGGACTGTCCGTTTTCCGGCTTACGAGGCCGTTACTGCCATGACAGATACCGAAGTTAAAGCCCCAAAAATCGAATTCCCTTGCGCCGATTATCCGATCAAGATCATCTGCGATACGGGCGCTGGCAATAAAGACAAAGCCATCGAGATCGTAGGCAAACACGCCACGATCAACGATGAACGCGTGGACGAACGCCAGAGCAGCAACGGCAAGTACACCACCGTGCAGCTGCATATCCTGGCCAAAGACCAGGATCAGCTCTACAACATCAACAGCGAGCTGCGGGCCACAGGTTTCGTGCACATGGTGCTGTGATGGGTGAGCTTTTGGGCTTTCGCGATCTCGGACTGATCGACTACGAGCCCGCCTGGCAAGCGATGAAACGTTTCACGGACGGGCGCAATCGCGAAACCCCTGATGAAATCTGGCTGGTCCAGCACCCGCCGGTCTTCACTCAGGGGCAGTCCGGAAAGCCCGAGCATCTACTACTTCCGGGTGATATTCCGGTAGTACAGGTCGATCGCGGTGGCCAAGTGACTTATCATGGTCCCGGTCAACTGGTGGTTTACCTGCTGCTGGACGTGCGTCGCCTTGGTTTTGGCGTACGCGAACTGGTCACCCGGATCGAAAACAGCCTGATCGATCTGCTGGCCAGCTACGGCGTCACGGCAGCTGCCAAACCCGAGGCACCGGGGGTCTACGTCGATGGGGCGAAGATCGCATCCCTGGGCCTTCGTATCCGTAACGGTTGCTCGTTCCATGGACTGGCGCTAAACGTCGACATGGACCTGGAACCGTTCCAACGGATCAATCCCTGTGGGTACGCGGGGCTGGCCATGACCCAGCTGCGCGATCTGGCAGGGCCGATTGAATTTGCCGAGGTTAGTGCCCGGCTGCGTGCGCAGCTCGTCAGACACCTCGACTATGCTGAGCAGACGACCCTAGCGGGCGGAATCGATTGATATGACTACTGCGCATGAAGCGGCAGAGACAGCCGTGATTACTGAGACCCTGATCCCGACAGTGAACGTTGTAACGCCTGAGCGTGCAGCGCGTCCCAAAGTTGAAGCCGGCGTGAAGCTGCGCGGTGCGGAAAAAGTTGCGCGCATCCCGGTGAAGATCATCCCGACGGTCGAGTTGCCGAAGAAGCCCGACTGGATTCGCGTGCGTATTCCGGTTTCCCCGGAAGTCGACCGCATCAAGCAACTGCTGCGCAAGCACAAGCTGCACAGCGTCTGCGAGGAGGCTTCCTGCCCGAACCTGGGTGAGTGCTTCTCCGGTGGCACCGCGACCTTCATGATCATGGGTGACATCTGCACCCGTCGCTGCCCGTTCTGCGACGTGGGTCACGGCCGTCCGAAAGCCCTGGACGCGGACGAGCCGAAGAACCTGGCTGTCGCCATCGCCGACCTGAAGCTCAAGTACGTCGTGATCACCTCGGTTGACCGTGACGACCTGCGTGACGGCGGTGCCCAGCACTTTGCAGACTGCATCCGCGAAATCCGTGCCCTGTCGCCGAACGTGCAGCTGGAAACACTGGTTCCAGACTACCGTGGCCGCATGGACATCGCGCTGGAAATCACCGCTGCCACGCCGCCAGATGTGTTCAACCACAACCTGGAAACCGTGCCGCGCCTGTACAAGGCTGCGCGTCCGGGCTCGGACTACCAGTGGTCGCTGACCCTGCTGCAACGCTTCAAGGAAATGGTCCCTCACGTTCCGACCAAGTCCGGCCTGATGCTGGGTCTGGGCGAGACCGATGAAGAAGTGATCGAAGTGATGCAGCGCATGCGCGAGCACAACATCGACATGCTGACCCTGGGCCAGTACCTGCAACCGTCTCGCAGCCACCTGCCGGTGCAGCGCTTCGTGCACCCGGACACCTTCGCCTGGTTCGCCGAGGAAGGCTACAAGATGGGCTTCAAGAACGTTGCGTCGGGCCCCCTGGTACGTTCCTCGTACCACGCCGACGAACAAGCCAAGCTGACCAAGTCGTTGCTGACGGCGGGTTGATTGCTCGCGCAATTGCCCGCAACACGAAAAAGGGCCGGATAGCGATATCCGGCCCTTTTTTATGGAGACGCAACCGTTGCGTTTCCTCGCACCGTAGCAGTCCGGCTTGCCAGCGTCGGCGATCTCGAGGACGCCACGCCGGCAAGCCGGACTGCTACGGGAGGTACCGGCGCTTTTTATGGCCGGCGCAGGTTATCCAGCAGCTCCTGCGTAGGGTAGCCATCGGCTGGCCAGCCAAACGACTGCTGCGCATTGCGGATGGCCTTGCGCGTATTGGCGCCGATGATGCCGTCCGGGGCGCCTGCGTCGTACTGGCGGGCCGAGAGCAGGGTTTGCAGTTCGATGCGCTCGGAGCGGCTCAGGGGGCGGTCACCGCGTGGCCATTGGCCAACAACATACCCACCACCCGTGAAGCGCTCGGACAACAGCCCGATGGCCAGTGCATAGGACGACGAGTTGTTGTATTTGAGGATCGCCCGGAAGTTATCCATCACCAGGAACGCAGGGCCTTTGTAGCCTGCTGGCAGCAACAGCGCGGCCTGCTGTTGCAACAGGTTGGCGGGCAGGGTCGAGCCGTTTGGCAGCTTAAGCCCCAATTGCTGCCATTCGCCAATGCTCTTGCGAGTCGAAGCATCGGCCAGGGCATAGTCGAAACCCTGGCTCAATTGCACTTCGAAACCCCAGGGCTGGCCTTTCTGCCAACCTGAGCTTTGCAGGTAGTGGGCGGTGGAGGCGAGGGCGTCGGCAGGCGAGTTCCAGATGTCGCGTCGGCCATCACCGTCGAAATCCACGGCATGGGTGTTGTAGGTAGTGGGAATGAACTGCGTCTGCCCCATCGCCCCGGCCCACGAGCCCAGCATGCTTGGCGCATCGATATCGCCGTGCTGGATGATCTGCAACGCAGCAATCAACTGATCCTGAGCGAACTGAGGCCGACGACCTTCATAGGCCAGTGTCGCCAGCGAACGGATCACCGACTGGGTGCCCTGGAACTGCCCGAAGCTGCTTTCCATGCCCCACACCGCGATCAGCGCCTGGCGGTCGACGCCGTAGCGTTGTTCGATGGCCGTCAGCACATCGGCGTATTGAGCCAGCAACGCCTGGCCCTTGCGCACGCGCACAGCGGACATCGCGCCATCAAGGTATTCCCACACCGGGCGGGTGAATTCAGGCTGGCTGCGGTCAGCCTTGACCACGCTCATGTCCGGCGTCACGCCAGCGAAGGCCTTGTCGAAGACATCCGGGCGGATCCCGGCGTTGAGGGCCTGGGCGCGGAACATGCTCTGCCACTCACTGAAGCTCATGGCCGGCTGGATTTCGAAATTGCCGTCGTCCGGCTGCGCTACAGCACCAGTAGGGGGCGGAGCGGCTTTGGCGACCTGCATGGGAGTGGTTTGAAGCGGGGTGGCGACGGCGGCAGTGGGCTGCTCCGCGCAGGCAACCAGCACGAGCGTGCTTGCGGCGGCGATCAGTTGGCGGACATGCCAACGACGGGGAAAGCTAGAGGGCATTCTGGGGTCCACAGGTATAAACCGTAAGGTGTAGACCTTAACATGCTGGCCCGGCCGACGGGGCGCCGGTCAGTAACCTTGCGTGTATTTCAGGCCGCCATAACGGAAGAAGCCTCCCAGTTTTTCGACTGGAAGGCTTCGCGGCGGTAGCTGCCCTTGCCCTTGGCGGGTTGTTCCTGGCGGCTGCGGAACAGGGGCTGGGCGATGATGGATTTGGCCTTGTTCGGCCGCTTCTTGGCTTTGCTCATGGCATTTTCTCTCGAAGGTGTGGGTGAGGCGGCGAGATGATCGGCCAGATCCGGGCGCAGGTCTAATTGATCTGCGCTATCGGCAGCTACCCGATCGCTATCAGGGTGTCCCGGCCCATCGCGAATGGATCTGTCCACTGTTATTTCTGACAGTTGTGTCTGGCGGATGGCTACCAGATACTTTTTCGGAGTCGCGGTGCATCAGGGGTTCGGTATGAACGAAAGGATTTTGTTATCGCTACTTTTCCCTGACGCTAGCTGCCGCGATCAGTCGGAAAGCAATGTCCGCATCCGTTCCAGGCGCCCAGGTGGTAGCAGTTAAATCATGGTTTAAACATGGCAGATCTCCGGTATGGCGAGTAAGAGCGTACGCCTCTTCCTGCCTCCCGCAATCCGCGTAACAACACTCGAATCTGAAGATCGGGCGTGGCTCGGTAGTGAGCCGCTTCCAGGTGTCGCGGCTGACTGTCGTGTCAAAAGACGACATATTTCGTTGTTTTAATGAGAGCGATATTGGAGAACATTATGAAAAGGATAATTCTGGCTTTAGCAGTTTCGCTGTTATTCGCTTGTACTCAACATGAAACAGCGCCTCCTCCCACGACAGCAAATAGTGAGCAGTCAGCGCCTCTGGGGCGTGCCGCGAATAATGGAGCGGCTGTTGCTGCGACACTGAACTCTCGTTATGCACAAACTACCCGCAACTGTTTCAACAGTGAAACGGCACCGATATTTTTATGTTCGGGTATCATAGTCCGAGCAACGTCGACAGGGGCAACCTATAACGTCTGGGAACCTAGCGATGGACAATTAAGTAAAGGCTTTGTCTCGTTTTCCTACATGCGCCAGGACGCAAAATTTCCCGCACTTTATAGTCATCAGAATAACGGCTATATCGTCCGTCCTCTTTCTGCGGCGGTGCCAGGCGAGATAACGCTTAAATACAATTGCTTTTTCCCTACCGACGGCGCCACGGAGTGGCGAGCAGACAAAGGATGTGGACAACACAGTCTGCATGGAGCCATCAGCCGGTATTGCTCTCTGCAGGGCATCACCACGGCCAATCAGTTTATAGATCATTACATGTCGAATACGCCTGTGAGAGAGCAGAAGCAGTGCAGCTTCGACGTGCGTGACTCATCGCCTTACCAGACTGCTGCGCTGTTTCGAGAGGCGCTAGCGGCGATGCCCCGTATACCGAAGAATGGCGTGAACGATGAGAACGAACTGGTCGCAATGGTATGGGCCAGGCAGGAGGCCATAAAGATTCCTATTGAGGCGTTCTTTTATACCAGCGGGTCAACACCGGGCTGGACTCAGGCCAGGTTTAACCAAAGCGCTTACTACCGTGCGAGCGGCGGCAAAATCGTACCGATCGTTATGCTGGCCATTAACAGCTCATCGTGGAACGCCACGTTTACCTATTCTGCAACAGACCAAGTTTATCAGTGAACTTCGCGGAATCGATGGGGCGCGCCCACCAGGAAGACGAGATACCAGCGTCGAATATTACTCCGACGGCAACGCCAGCCGTTGACCGACCATGTGCAGCGACAACAGGCTCAGACTGTTCCACACCGATCCCTCGGCCTGGCCCTTGATCTGTGCATCGATGCGCTGGGCGTCCATCCTCAGTTGGAGTAGGCGCTGGCCACCTCGCGTTCACCAGAACCTTGCTATCGGCAGCTACCCGATCGCTATCAGGGCGGCCCGGCCTATCGCGAATGGATCTTTCCACTGTTATTTCTGACAGTTGTGCCTCGGGGAGGGCTGCCATAGAGTGTTCCGAGATGGCTGCGCATAGGGAGCTTCGTATGAACATAAGGATTTTGTTAGCGCTACTTCTCATTCTTGCCGGGTGTACTCGAAGTGAAGCGCCAAGCGTGAGAACGCTGCAACAGCCGATTGTGGCCGTTGCGGAGCGGTTGAACGCCCGGTATGCCAATACCGTCTCCAGTTGTCCAGGCGGTGTGCCGGCCTACGATTGCTCGGGTGTTTTGTTTCGGCGAGTCACCTATAACCCGGGCTACGATTTCTGGGGGCACAGTGCCAGCGCGATTCGGCTAGGTTCATCGACCTTTTCTTATATTCGCAATGGCGTGAGTTCTAGCAGCGCTGATGTCACCAGTGGCTACATTTTGATGGACCCCGCAAGTGCGCGGGCGGCTGGCAAGAAGGTATTGACGCCTCGCTGCATATTTCCGTTTATGGCCGACACTCAAGCGAACAGTCGTGCCATGCACGGCTGCGGCTTCGCGAACCGGCCCAGTCCTGATCCGCTTCCCGCTGATTTGAGCAATTGTGCAACCCTGGCTGTGCCGGCGGTGACAGCGGCGGCCTGGGTCCAAAACTTCAGTGAGCATGGCGCCAACATCACCAATCAATGTTCGTTGAGCACCAAAGTCGCCGAGCAATTCGCGACCAGCCTCGCCGTGCGCGCCTCGTTCCCCGATTTGACGAGAGTTTACGGCAACGAGATGTTGTATGAGCTTTGGGATACCGGCGCACCTGAACAGTTGCCCATCGAAGCGATTTTCTACAATGCGTCGAAGGAGGGCAGCCTGATCAATGCGCAAGCGCTCAAGCATGCTTATCAGGTGAAAACCAATATTGAGTTGCCTATCGTGCGGCTGGATTTTGGCACAGGGGCGAAGCGCTTCGTGCTCAGGGATCTGGATCAGGAGGATGGCTGGGCCGTGGCGAGACGGCTCAATGAGCGCCATGCGAATACCACTGTCAAATGTCCGGACGAGAAGGCGGCGGTCTATTGCAGCGGCATTTTGGTGAGGGCTGCTTCTTACCGCACCAGCTATCACGCGTGGGATCCTAATGTGGCCTCAAGCCCTGCTGGTGCTACGTCTTTGTCGTACCTGCGAGGAGACATAAAGACGCAGGCATTGTTCGCCAATAAGCCCCAAGGGGTGATTTTTAAAGACTTGGACTCGGTTCCCGCGGGACTGGAGCCCATGCAGGCACTGTGTATTTACATGGCGGACGCCGACACTTGGGAGCGTGCCGACAAAGGATGTGGCGCGAACAGTAACAGCCCCATACCAGGAACCGAAAGCTGTGCATCGCAAGGCATTACGACACTGGATCAGCTTCGGGCTCATTGGCTTGCGGCCCCTGTCTCGCCTAGCTGGCAAAGATTGCAGCACCAGTGCAGTCTGGCCATCAGCCCGGTGCCGTTCATGCTCGCTATCGAAGGGCGCAGGCAAAATATCACCGGGACAGAGTCGAGATTTTATCAATACAACGAAATCATGATTGCAAACTGGAGCATGAACGCACCTCAATACGTTGATGGGATCTACTATGAGGCAGGCAATGCCGAAGGGCTTAGGCAAGCGAAAGAGATTCAAAAGGACATTATGCGGTCAGCCCAAGGATTGACCAAGCCGGTGATCCGATTGGACCTGGCAGCCGCCGCCGACGCACTGTTCAGCTACCTGCCTTCAGATCAGGCGTACTGAGTGGGGAGCCCGATCGTGTCGCTCTGCAAATCCGCACCCGACAGGTGGTGAGATCACTCCGACGGCAATGCCAGCCGTTGCCCGGCCATGTGCAGCGACAGCAGGCTCAGGCTGTTCCACACCGAGCCCTCGGCCTGGCCCTTGATCTGCGCGTCGATGCGTTGGGCGTCCATCAGCAACTGGGCCCAGCGGCGCGCCGAGTGGCGTTGCAGGGCTTTGCTCATCAACGGCTTGCGCTTGTCCCAGATCGGTGGCCGCGCCTGGCTAAATGCCTTGTCCAATGGCACACCCTGGCTGTATTGCAGCGCCAGGTTGGCCAGCACCCGCAGCTCCCGCGACAGCGCCCAGAGGATGACCGGAGGCTCGACGCCTTCGCCGCGCAGGCCTTCGAGCATGCGCAGGGCGTGGGAGGCTTCGCCATTGAGGATCGCGTCAGTCAGGCCGAAAACGTCGAAGCGCGCACTATCCGCCACCGCGGCTTGCACGGTTTCGACGGTGATCTGCCCTTGTTCGGCCATCAGCTTGAGCTTTTCGATTTCCTGGGCGGCGGCCAGCAGGTTGCCTTCCACACGGGCGGCGATCAACTCGACGGCGTCGGGGCTGGCAGCCAGGCCAGCCTGGCCCAGGCGCTGACGAATCCACTGCGGCAACTGGCTGGCGTCTACCGGCCAGATCTGCACGAACTGGGTTTGCGCACCTTCGACCAGGGCCTTGCCCCATTTGGTTTTCTGCGCGGAACCGTCGAGCTTGGGCAGGCTGATGAGCAGCAGCGTGTCTTCGGCCGGGCGGCCGCAATATTCCAGCAGCGCGGCGGCGCCTTTGTCTCCGGGCTTACCCGACGGCAGGCGCAGTTCAAGCAGACGCCGTTCGGCAAACAACGACATGCTTGCCCCGGCTTGCAGCAGCGTGCCCCAGTCGAAACTGGAATCGGCGCTGAACACCTGGCGTTCATCAAAACCTTGCTGGCGAGCAGCAGCGCGAATGGCGTCGCAGGCTTCCTGACATTGCAGCGGGTCATCGCCGCTGACGATGTACACAGGCGACAGCGTGCCTTGCAGGTGCTTGGCGAGTTGGGCGGGGGCGAGTTTCATGATCCGGAAAAGGTTGGGGCCGGCGAACCGGCCCCAGTGCCATCACTTGGACGGGATTTCGATAGGAGACTGCTGAGGCGTCTCGTCGCGAACGCGCTGGGCGGCGGCTTCGGCGTCGGCCTGTGCACGGGCCGCAGCGTCAGCCTTGGCTTGCAGCTCGTCCAGACGCTCCGGCGTCAGATGTTGCAGACGCGCGACCATCTTCTGCACGAGATCGTTGCGCATTTCCTTGCGGATCTGCTCGGCTTCCTGGTCCGAACCGATCAGGTTGTTGCCGTCATGGAGGAAGACTTTCTGCGCCTGGACGCTGTCATCGAGCAATACGACGCCCTTGCTGCCCTGGATTTCGTATTTGAGCACGGTGGTCAGCTCGTATTCAGCCGAACGCCCCGAGCCTGCATAGCTTGCGGTGCGCTGGGTTTCGTCTTCACGGGCCAGGAACAGCTTGTACTGGGCGCCGGTGTAGACGTGCACGCCGCTGCTGGTCAGCGTCTGGCGCAATTGGGTGACAACCTGGCCGTACGCGTCACGGGCGCTCAGGTCCAGCTCCTTGATCGACAGGGCGTTGGTGCCAGTGCCGCGCAGCTGGAAACCACAGGCGCTCAGCATCACGGCCAGGCCCATTACCAGCAAATTGCGTTTGATCATCTTGTTGCTCCCCTTGAATCCGTTTGAGCCCGAAAGTGCGGGCTCTGCAAGTGTGTTCGGCGCCAGAATCGTTCTGGCGCCCGATCCAATCAGCTGGCGACGATGTTCACCAGTTTGCCGGGTACCACGATCACTTTGCGGATCGTCAGGCCGTCGATGAAGCGCAGGACGTTCTCGTTGGTCCGTGCGGCGGCTTCGATTTCCTCGCGGCTGGCGCTGGCTGGCATTTCGATTTGCCCGCGCAGCTTGCCGTTGACCTGGATGACCAGCGTCAGGCTGTCTTGGACCAGAGCGCTTTCATCCTGCACAGGCCAGGTCGCATCGATCACGGCACCGGTGTGGCCCAGTCGGTTCCACAGCTCATGGCTGATGTGTGGAGTGATCGGTGCCAGCAGCAGGGTGACGGTTTCCAGACCTTCGTGAACCAGCGCGCGATCCTGTTCGGTGTCCTGGGCTGCTTTTTCCAGCACGTTCATCAGCGTCATGACCTGAGCGATGGCGGTGTTGAATTTGTGGTTCTGGCCGACGTCGTGGCTGGCCTGCTTGATCGCCAGGTGGATCGAACGGCGAATGGCTTTCTGCTCGTCAGTCAGGCTGGAAATGTCGAGCTTGCCCGGCAGCCCTTGAGAAACGTGGGCTTGAGCCAGACGCCAGACGCGCTTGAGGAAGCGATGCGAGCCTTCGACACCCGAGTCGGACCATTCGGCGCTCATGTCTGGAGGCGATGCGAACATCATGAACAGTCGGCAGGTGTCGGCGCCGAACTGATCGATCATCGACTGTGGGTCGACGCCGTTGTTCTTGGACTTGGCCATCTTCTCGGTGCCGCCGATTTCCACCGGCAGACCGTCGGCGATCAGTTTCGCGCTGATGACCTTGGCTTTGCTGTCGCGCTCGAGTTCGACGTCCGCCGGGTTGAACCAGGTGTAGGCACCGTTGGCTTCACGACGATAGTAAGTCTCGGCGATCACCATGCCCTGGGTCAGCAGATTCTTGAACGGCTCGTTGGAGCTTACCAGGCCTTCGTCACGCATCAGCTTGTGGAAGAAGCGCGCATAGAGCAGGTGAAGGATTGCGTGCTCGATACCGCCGATGTATTGATCCACGGGCAGCCAGTGGTCAGCCGCGGATTTTTCTACCAGGCCACCCGTAAAGTGTGGCGAGGCGTAGCGGGCGTAGTACCAGGACGACTCGACGAAGGTGTCCATGGTGTCGGTTTCGCGCTTGGCAGGCTGGCCGCATTTCGGGCAGTTGCACTCGTAGAACTCAGGCATGCGCGCCAGCGGCGAACCGGCGCCGTCCGGCACCACGTCTTCAGGCAGCACGACGGGCAGTTGATCTTCCGGCACCGGCACATCGCCGCACGCCTGGCAGTGAATGATCGGGATCGGGCAGCCCCAGTAACGCTGGCGGCTGATGCCCCAGTCGCGCAGGCGGAACTGGGTGCGGGATTTGCCCAGCTCTTTTTTGATCAGCGCAACTTCGATGGCATCGAACGCGCCGGAGAAGTCCAGGCCGTTGAACTCACCGGAGTTGATCAGTTCGCCGTGCTCGCCATACGCTTCCTGCCATGGGGCAGGGGACTCGTCGCCCGCGCTGGTGCGCACCACCGATTTGATCGGCAGGTTGTACTTGGTGGCGAATTCGAAATCACGTTCGTCGTGGGCCGGCACTGCCATTACAGCGCCGTCGCCGTAGTGCATCAGTACGTAGTTGGCGACCCACACCGGCAGTTTTTCGCCAGTCAGTGGGTGCTCGACGAACAGCGAGGTCGCAAGGCCTTTCTTTTCCTGGGTGGCGACGTCGGCTTCGGCGACGCTGCCGCTCTTGCATTCGTTGATGAAGGCTTGCAGCTCAGGATCGTTCTGCGCCGCCAGGGTCGCCAGCGGGTGCTCGGCAGCCACGGCCACGTAGGTGGCGCCCATCAGGGTGTCAGGACGGGTCGTGAAGACTTTCAGCGCACCGGCTTCGCCGATCGAGGCCTGATCGTAGGGGAACTGCACTTCCATGCCGCGGGATTTACCGATCCAGTTGCGCTGCATGGTCTTGACCTGTTCAGGCCAGCCCGGCAGGTCATCCAGACTCTCCAGCAGCTCATCGGCGTAGGCCGTGATCTTGAAGTAGTACATCGGGATTTCGCGTTTTTCGATCACTGCGCCCGAACGCCAGCCGCGGCCATCGATAACCTGTTCGTTGGCCAGAACGGTCTGGTCGACCGGGTCCCAGTTCACAGTGCCGTTCTTGCGGTAGATCACACCTTTTTCGAACAGGCGAGTGAACAGCCATTGTTCCCAGCGGTAGTAATCCGGTTTGCAGGTAGTGACTTCACGGGACCAGTCGACCGCCAGGCCCAGGCTGCGAAGCTGGGTCTTCATGTAGGCGATGTTTTCGTAGGTCCACTTGGCCGGGGCCACGTTGTTTTTCATTGCGGCGTTTTCCGCCGGCATGCCGAAGGCGTCCCAACCCATGGGTTGCAGGACGTTCTTGCCCAGCATGCGCTGGTAGCGGGAGATCACGTCGCCGATGGTGTAGTTGCGCACGTGCCCCATGTGTAGCTTGCCGCTCGGGTAAGGGAACATCGACAGGCAGTAGTAGGTTTCCTTGCCTGGCTGTTCACTGACTTCAAAGGACTTTTGCTCTTCCCAGAAGGTCTGGGCGGCGGCTTCGATTTCGCGGGGCTGATAGAGTTCGTGCATGGCTACTTTTGACTTGAGATTGGTGACCCTTGACCTCTTCGCTGCGTTCCCGGAACGGGTGGGCGTTACCTGCCTCAAGGGGCATCGGCTGACGCGCGGTGTTCGTGTTCCGGTGAGCGGAAGTGGAATTACAGGAAGCGCCGTAGCATACATGAGCGCCGACTGCCTAGGGAAACCCTGATTTGCCCCGATGGCCCGCGCGCCGCCGTTGGTCGCGGCATCGCGCCGGTTTTTACAGTGCCGCTAAGCTCATTTACGAGGGTATGTGTTTATCTTCAGTGAGGTGAGCGGATGGGAGAGTTGCGGCACCAAGTAGAGAAACCTGATCTGTATGACCGTTTGATCGATCGTCTGGGGCTGGCCTTGGACATGGCGAAAACAGCAGTCCGGCTTCGCAATGAATACCCCGCTGAACTGGAGTTGCGTGGTTTGAGCCAGGCCGAATTCCAGCTGATCGAGGCTTATCTGGATGCAGCGCATCCGGACAAGAGAGAAGCCGTCGCAAAAGAGGAAGCATCGAAACTGAAGAAGGGAAGTTCAAGCGCGTCACGTGAGCCATCCGAACCGGTCCGCGCTCCGCGCACATCAGCCAATGTCATCTGGCTGAAGGATCAGCGTCGCGCCAAGGTGTCGTCGAAGTTGAGTCGTTACAGTTCCAGCAAACATTTCAAGCGTTAACCTTCGCGGGTTTCAATCCCGCCTGATTAAGCATTGTTGCTTAGCGTCAATCCTTTTAGGCTTCGGGCATCTTTCTGGAGATGCCCGATGCCTTTTCGTTACTTCCTGAAAAACCTGTTATTGCCGCCGGGCATTTTTCTGTTGTTTCTTCTGTTTGCCTGGTGGCTGAGAAAGTCCAGGCCGGTACTTGCGCGAGTGCTCTTTGTGCTCGGGTTGGGCGGCATGTGGGCGATGAGCCTGCCGATCGTGGTCGAGTGGTCGGCCAAGGGCATCGAAAACATTGCTCCTCTGGCCCAGAGCGACTGGGTAACGCTTGCGCAAAGGGCTGATGCCATTGTGGTGCTGGGCTCGGGACGTGAGCGCAATGACCCGAGTTGGGGAGGCGACATTCCCACCGGCACCGCCCTTGAACGGATGCGCTATGCGGCGCGGATGGCCAAGGCTTCGGGATTGCCGATTCTGGTCACCGGCGGGCTGCATTACGGCGAGCCGCCCAGCGAGGCGGCGATCATGGCAGATTCGCTGCGCGATGACTTCGGCGTGACCGTGCGCTGGCAGGAAGGCGAAAGCCGCACGACCTGGGAAAACGCCACGATGTCCGCTGCCATGCTGTTGCCCCAAGGCATCAAGCGGGTGGTCGTGGTGACCCAGGCCTGGCACATGCCGCGTTCGGTGTGGAGTTTCGAGAAGGCCGGTTTCAGCGTGGTGCCTGCGCCGGTGGGGTATCTGAGCAAGGACAACGCCCGACCCTTTGGCGGCTGGTCCCCAGAGGCCCGGGCCGTGTGGCAGAACGGGCAGTTGTTGAACGAGGCGGCGGGGCTGGTGGGTTACCGTTTGTTCTACCGCTGACGCGTTGCATTCGTAGCAGTCCGGCTTGCCGGCGACGGCGTTCTTGAGGTCGCCATCGCCGGCAAGCCGGACTGCTACGGGGCAAAGGGTATCAAAGGGTTTTGGCGATTCGGCTTGCTATCAGCGCCCAGCCGATCAGCAGCAGCGACAGGGCGATCAGCGGCCACGAACGCCAGTGCAGGTAAGGCGTGAGGTTGCGCATCGGCGTGACTTCGCCGTACATCACCGCTTTCTCGAACTGCGGCACGGTGGTGGTGATCTTGCCGAACGGGTCGATCAGCGCGCTGACGCCGTTGTTGGTGGCGCGTATCATCCAGCGACCGGCTTCCAGGGCGCGCATCTGGGCCATTTGCAGGTGTTGCAGTGGGCCGATGGAGGTGCCGAACCAGGTGTCGTTACTCACGGTGAGCAACAGGTCGCTCTGGGCAGACAGCCCGGCCGCGAATTCCGGGTACACCACCTCATAGCAGATGAACGGTGCGATCTGATACCCCTTGGCCTGCAACAGCGGCTGGTCGGCGGGGCCGCGAGCGAAGTCCGACATTGGCAGGTTGAAGAAGGTAATCAACCCGCGCAGCAGATCCTGCAGGGGAACATACTCGCCAAACGGCACCAGCTTCTGTTTCAGGTAGGTGCCATCGCCTTCGCCCGTCACGGTAATGGCGTTGTAGTAACGATACTCACCGCGTCCACCCTTCTGCCGCAGCGGCACGCCGGTAATCAGCGCTGAATTGCGCTCGGCGGCAAATTTGCCCATCACCGACAGATAACCTTCCACCGATTCCTTGAGCACCGGCACGGCGGTTTCCGGCCAGATAATCAGGTCGGCTTTCTGCGCCGTGAACGTCATGTCCCGATACAAGGCCAGTTGCGCGTTCAGCGCCGCCGGGTCCCATTTCATGCTCTGCTCGACGTTGCCTTGCATGGCTGCGACCTTCAATGGCGCGCCGGAAGGCTCGGTCCAGGCGTGATTCTTCAGCGCAATGCCTGCGACCCAAGGCGCCAGCAGCAGAACGATACCGATGACCAGAAAGCTTTTGCGTGCCCGCAGGCGAGGCAGGTTGCACAGCAAGGCTGCCGTGAGGGCGAGGGCAAAGGAGATCAGCCACATTCCGCCCAGCGGGGCGAGGCCCTGGAGTGGGCCGTCGAGTTGGCTGTAACCGGAATAAAGCCAGGGGAAGCCGGTGAGGAACCAGCCCCGGAACATTTCCTGGCCGAACCACAGGGCGGCGAAGGCCAGTGCGTCGGCCAGTGGCGCCTCGTTGCGGCGAATCCAGCGGGCCCACAACCATGCAGGCAGCGCGAAGAAGAACGCCACCGATGCGCAAAACAACACCATCAGGAACGCCGCCAGCCACACCGGCGCCTCGCCATAGGTGTGGATACTGACGTAGATCCAGCTGGTGCCGCCACCGAACAGGCCAAAGCCGTAGCTCCAGCCGCGCCACAGTGCCTGACGAGGTTTGAGGTCGCGCAGACCCAGGTAGAACAGCACCAGCGCCACTATCGCCAGCGGCCAGATATCGAATGGCGCCAGGGCCAGGGTGACCAATGCGCCAGCCACCATGGCCAGCAGGTTACCGGGCCAGCCGGGGCGGGTGATCCAGCGCATTTACATTCCTTAGCGTGAGATCGGGCTCAGGCGCAACAGGTGGATACGACGGCTGTCGGCGTTGAGAATCCGGAAACGGTAAGCGCCGATTTCGGTGATTTCGTTACGCTTGGGCAAATGCCCGAACGCATTCATCACCAGGCCGCCGACGGTGTCGAACTCGTCGTCGGAAAATTCGCTGTCGAAGAACTCGTTGAAGCTCTCGATCGGCGTCAGCGCCTTGACCAGGAAGTCGCCGCTGGGCAACGGCTTGATGTAGCTGTCTTCCTCGACGTCGTGCTCATCCTCGATGTCGCCGACGATCTGCTCCAGCACGTCTTCGATGGTGACCAGGCCCGCCACGCCGCCGTACTCGTCGATGACGATGGCCATGTGGTTGTGATTGGCACGGAACTCACGCAGCAGCACGTTCAGTCGCTTGGACTCGGGCACGAAGGTGGCCGGACGCAGGAGATTCTTGACGTCGCCCGCACCGCCGTCGTCCTTGAGGATCAGCGGCAGCAGATCCTTGGCCAGCAGCACGCCGAGCACGTCGTCGTGGCTTTCGCCGATGACCGGGTAGCGCGAGTGCGCCGAGTCGATCACCGCAGGCAGGAATTCACGAGGGCTATGGCTGGCCTTGATACTGATCATCTGCGAACGCGGCACCATGATGTCGCGAACCTGCAGGTCGGCGACCTGAATCGCGCCTTCGACGATGGCCAGTGCTTCGCTGTCCAGCAGCTTGTTCTGATGGGCTTCGCGCAGCAGCTCAAGCAGCTCCTGGCGGTTTTTCGGCTCGTGGGCAAATGCCTGGGTCAGTTTGCCCAACCATGACTTTTGCCCGTTGCTCGATCGGTCTTCGCTCATAGCCCTTACTCGTGGTCCTTGCCGGGTGTTGCAGTGTGTGGGGTGTCGACGAGTTCGTCGTCGGCGTAGGGATCGGGGTAGCCCAGTTCTGCAAGCAACTCCCGTTCCAGTGCTTCCATCTCTTCGGCTTCGTCGTCTTCGATGTGGTCGAAGCCCAACAGGTGCAGGCAGCCGTGGATCACCAGGTGCGCCCAATGTGCATCCAGTGCCTTGCCTTGCTCGGCAGCCTCGCGGGCCACGACCGGGACGCAAATCACCAGATCGCCCAGCAGCGGGATGTCCAGTAGCTCGTCGGGCACGTCGGCAGGAAACGACAGCACGTTGGTGGCGTAGTCTTTGTGCCGCCAGGTTTGGTTCAGCTCGCGGCCTTCGGCTTCCTCGACCAGGCGGATGGTCATTTCAGAGTCAGCCGAGCGCTGGCGCAGGCCCATCTCGCACCAGAGGCGAAACTGGGCTTCGCTCGGGGCGCTGGCTTCACTGGCAATTTGCAGGTCCAGTTCAAGCATCGCGGCGATTATCCCCGCTGGCCTGGCCGTTCTGGGCGGCATTGGCCTCGAAGCGCTCATAGGCTTCGACGATGCGTTGCACCAGTGGGTGGCGCACGACGTCCTTGGGGGCAAAGTGCGTGAAGCTTATGCCGGGGACGTCCTTGAGCACCTCGATGACGTGGTTCAGCCCGGATTTCGTGCCGCGGGGCAGGTCGATCTGGGTGATGTCACCGGTGATGACGGCGGTGGAGCCAAAGCCGATACGGGTCAGGAACATCTTCATCTGCTCGACGGTGGTGTTCTGACTCTCGTCCAGAATGATGAAGCTGTTATTAAGGGTGCGGCCGCGCATGTAGGCCAGCGGCGCGACTTCAATCACCTGTTTCTCGATCAGCTTGGCCACGTATTCGAAGCCCAGCATCTCGTAGAGTGCGTCGTAGAGCGGTCGCAGGTACGGGTCGATCTTCTGCGCCAGATCACCAGGCAGGAAGCCAAGCTTCTCGCCCGCTTCGACCGCCGGGCGCACCAGCAGGATGCGGCGAATGGTTTCGCGCTCAAGTGCATCGACGGCAGCAGCCACGGCAAGGTAGGTCTTGCCGGTACCGGCCGGGCCGATGCCGAAGTTGATGTCGTTGGCGAGGATTTCCTTCACGTAGCGCTGCTGATTCAGGCCCCGTGGGCGAATCATGCCTTTCTTGGTGCGCAGGGCAACGCCGACTTCGGCGGCAGGGTGATTATCCAGCTCTTCGACGCCGGATTCCTGCAGGAACAGGTGGACCATGTCCGGTGACAGCTCGGTACTCTTGGTTTCCCGATACAGTCGACGCAGCAGGTTTTCGGCCGAGGTGGTCTGTTTGCGCTCGCCGATCATCTCGAACTGGCCTCCGCGATTGCGGATCTCGATGTCCAGGCGTTGTTCGATCAGGCGCAAATGCTCGTCGAATTGCCCGCACAGATTGGCGAAGCGATGGGCCTCGATAGGTTCGAGGCTGAAACGATGTGGTTCGATAGGTGCGTTCAAAGTGGTTTTTAGCCGCCCGACGGCAAGAATGATGAGATGAAGGATAAACCCTGTGGGCAGTGTTCGAAAGGGGCCGTTTACTAATGGTTCAATGGCCTTGGGATTTGTACGCGGCTTTCAGGCTTTGAAGCGATCTCTGTGGGAGCGAGCTTGCTCGCGAAGAGGCCGTTACATCCGACGAAGATCGGGTGTCTGGGCCGCCGCAATCGCGAGCAAGCTCGCTCCCACAGTTGGGAAGGGACCTACTGAAGCAACGACCCGCGCAGCGAGTGCGGTTGCGCGCTGTCGATGTGCACGTCGACGAACTGGCCGATGAGCTTGGGGTTGTCGCAGCGGAAGTTGACGATGCGGTTGTTCTCGGTGCGCCCTTGCAGCTCGCCGGGGTCCTTTTTCGAATAGTCGGTGACCAGGATGCGCTGCACGGTGCCCGCCATCTTGCGGCTGATCTCGAAGCCCTGACGGTTGATCAGCTCCTGCAGTTGCTTGAGTCGTTCCTTCTTCACTTCTTCCGGCGTGTCGTCGGCCAGGTCCGCGGCTGGCGTGCCGGGGCGTGAGCTGTAGACGAAGGAGTAGGAGAAATCCATACCCACGTCTTCCACCAGCTTCATGGTGTTCAGGTGGTCTTTCTCGGTTTCGCCAGGGAAGCCGACGATGAAGTCCGAACTGATGCAGATGTCCGGGACCGCCGCCCGCAGTTTGCGCAGGCGCGATTTGTACTCGAGGACGGTGTGATTGCGTTTCATCGCAGCCAGGATGCGGTCCGAGCCCGATTGCACCGGCAGGTGCAGGTGCTTGACCAGCTCGGGCACCTCGGCGTGGGCCTGGATCAGGCTGTCCGAGAACTCCAGCGGGTGGGAGGTGGTGTAGCGAATCCGGTCGATGCCGTCGATCGCCGCGACGACGCGAATCAGCTCGGCAAGGTCTGCCACGTGCCCGTCATGGGTGGTGCCGCGATAACCGTTGACGTTCTGGCCCAGCAGCGTCACTTCACGCACGCCGTTCTCGGCGAGGTGGAACACCTCGGTGATGACGTCATCTAACGGCCTGCTGACCTCTTCACCACGGGTGTAGGGCACGACGCAGAAGGTGCAGTACTTGCTGCAGCCTTCCATGACCGATACGTAGGCGCTCGGGCCGTCTACGCGCGGCTCGGGCAGGTGGTCGAATTTCTCGATCTCGGGGAACGATACGTCTACCTGGGGCAACTGTGTGGCGCGCGCTGCATCGATCATTTCCGGCAGACGGTGCAGGGTCTGCGGGCCGAACACCACATCGACGTACGGCGCGCGGTCACGAATGGCCGCGCCTTCCTGGCTGGCGACGCAACCGCCGACGGCGATCACCATTTCAGGGTTCGCCAGTTTCAGTTCGCGCCAGCGGCCAAGCTGGGAGTAGACGCGGTCCTGCGCCCGCTCGCGAATCGAGCAGGTGTTGAGCAGGATGACATCGGCATCTTCCGCGCGAGCGGTGACTTCCAGTGCTTGATGTTCGCCCAAAAGGTCCACCATGCGCGAGCTGTCGTACTCGTTCATCTGGCAGCCGTGGGTTTCGATGTAAAGCTTCTTGGCCATGCGGGTTCATCAGGTGATTCGAAGAACCGCGCATTATAGTGCTCCGGGCCCCGGGTTCCTAGCATTGCCTCGCGAGCGGCATGCTATAGTTCGCGCCCTTTTCAAAACACCGATCATTACCTGCCTGATATGACCAAACGCGAAGCTCCAATCTACAAGGTGATTTTTCTCAACCAGGGACAGGTGTTCGAGATGTACGCCAAACAGATCTACCAAAGCGATCTGTGGGGTTTCCTGGAGGTAGAGGAATTCGTCTTCGGTGAGCGCACGACCGTTGTGGTGGATCCCAGCGAAGAAAAGCTCAAGGCGCAGTTCGATGGCGTGGTGCGCAGCTTCGTGCCGATGCATTCGATCGTGCGTATCGACGAGGTGGAGCGCATGGGGACGGCGAAAATCAGTGAGGCGCGCCCGACAGGAAACGTCATGCCGTTTCCAATGCCGATGCAGGACAAGTAACCCGCTTAGGGCTTGCTGGTGTCGGGGAAGGGCGCGAAAGGTGTGCGCCCTTCGGCGGTTTGCAGTTCCAGCAGGTATTTGCGGAAAATCTGGCCCAATACCTGGGTCGCGACTTCCAGGTCTTCTTTCTTCATTTGTGCGGAAACTTCGTCGGCCTGGTCCAGGGCGTCTTCCGAACCGTTGACCGCCGCCATCTTCAGCACGATATAAGCCTGGATGTTATTGGCTTGCACGCCTTCGCCACGGAAGAACATCAGGCCCAGTTGATACTGTGCCTGCGCATGGCCTTGCAACGAGGCCTGTTCGAAGTAGTTGAGTGCCTGAGCCAGATCACGCGGTGCATTCTTGCCGTCGTAATAGAACTGCCCCAACTCGTATTGCGCTTGTGCATCCCCGCCCTTTGCCGCCTGCTGACAGGCCGCCAGCGCTGCTGGCAAGTTGTCCGGCTGCGTATTGAGGGTGCAACGACCCACCGCTGGGATTAACAACGAGTTGCCACCTGCATTCGCCAGCAGGGGATGAAGAAGCAACAGGCAGCCCAATGCAAGGGTGCGGCCGGTGCGATTCATGGAAGTCGACTTACCTCTGAAAAAGGTGCGGGTATGCCCGTCCAGCTAAACGTGCTGGCTGCGCATTATGAAATAAGCAGGGCCAACCTTACAAAGTCTTTGCAGTTTTTCTGCTACACGGCCTTGATTTGCCAGTATTCAGGGCTTCAAAGCAAGGTGCAGAACTAAACATTGAGTAAAAATAATCCACAGGTGTCGCAAAATTCGTAGCAGAACGGCTTGCCGGCGGGGGCGTCTTCAAGATCGCCCCCGCCGGCAAGCCGTGCTGCTACGGGTGGTGTGTGTTACTTGAGCTGTGCAAACGCCTTCTCGGCCGCATCCAGGGTCAGCTGCAACTCTGCATCGCCATGGGCGATGGAGGTGAAGCCGGCTTCGAATGCGCTCGGTGCCAGATAGACGCCGCCTTCGAGCATCAGGTGGAAGAAGCGCTTGAAGCGCTCTGCGTCGCTGCTCATGACGTCTTCAAAAGTGATGATCTGCTTGGCGTCGGTGAAATACAGGCCGAACATGCCGCCTGCCTGGGTGGTCACGAACGGGATGCCCGCCGCGTCCGCGCGCTGTTGCAGGCCTTCGAGCAGGCGCGTGGTGAACGCGCTCAGTTCGTCGTGGAAGCCCGGACGGCTGATCAGGCGCAGGGTGGTCAAACCAGCGGCCATCGCCAGCGGGTTGCCCGACAGCGTACCCGCCTGATAGACCGGCCCCAGCGGTGCGATGTGCGACATGATTTCGCGCTTGCCGCCGAAGCAGCCCACCGGCATGCCGCCGCCGATGATCTTGCCGAAGGTGCTCAGATCAGGCTTGACGCCGTAGTACGCTTGCGCACCGCCCAAGGCAACGCGGAAACCGGTCATCACTTCGTCGAAAATCAGCACCACGCCGTGCTTGTCGCATTCTTCGCGCAGGCCTTGCAGGTAGCCGGGTGCAGGCGGAACGCAGTTCATGTTGCCCGCGACCGGCTCGACGATGATGCACGCCACTTCCTGGCCCACTTCGGCAAGCATCGCCTTGAGCGCTTCAATGTCGTTGAACGGCAGGGTCAGGGTATGTTTGGCGAACGCGGCAGGCACGCCCGGCGAGCTTGGCACGCCCAGGGTCAGCGCGCCGGAGCCGGCCTTGACCAGCAGGCTGTCGGAGTGACCGTGGTAGCAGCCCTCGAACTTGATGATGCTGTCGCGGCCGGTGTAGCCACGGGCCAGGCGGATCGCACTCATGGTCGCCTCGGTGCCGGAGCTGACCATGCGCACCATTTCCATCGACGGCACGATGGAGCAGACCAGGTCCGCCATCTCGGTTTCCATCGCGGTCGGCGCGCCGTAGGACAGGCCGTGCTCCAGTTGCTTGCGCACGGCATCCAGTACATCCGGGTGGCTGTGGCCCAGGATCATCGGGCCCCACGAACCCACGTAGTCCACATAGCGCTTGTCGTCTTCGTCGGTGACATAGGCACCGGCTGCGTGCTTGAAGAACAGCGGAGTGCCGCCCACGCTCTTGAAGGCGCGAACCGGCGAGTTGACGCCGCCGGGGATGTGTTTCTGGGCGTTGGCGAACAGGGTTTCAGAACGGGACATGATGAGGTCTCTGTTTGAATCGAATCGGGTTGTGACGGCCTGAAACGAGATCAGGCCGGTTTGAACAAATCGTTGAAGGCGCGGGCGCGGCGGGTGACTTCCTGAGCGCTCTCTGCACCGAACAGGCCATGCACCACGGCCAGCAGATCGGCGCCGTGGGCCACCAGGGGCGCTGCGTTTTCCAGGGTGACTCCGCCAATCACGGCAATCGGCAGCGAGATGCGTTTTCGCGCTTCGGCCAGCATCTCCAGGCTGCACGCGGGGGCGCCGGGCTTGGTGCTGGAGTTGAAGAAGCGCCCGAAAGCCACGTAGGTCGCGCCGTCGGCCTTGGCTTTTTCGGCCAGCGCAAGTTCAGCGTGGCAAGTGGCGCCGACGATGGCCTTGTGTCCGAGCAGGGCGCGGGCGTCGGGCAGCGAGCCGTCGGTCTGGCCCAGGTGCACGCCAACGCCCAGCCGTGCAGCCACTTCGGCGTCATCGTTGATGATGAGTCGCGTTTTATAGCGCTCGCAAAGCTTGAGCAGTTCCGATGCCTCGCGCAGACGGCGGGTTTCGTCACCGGATTTGTCGCGGTACTGCAGCAACGTCACGCCGCCATCGAGGGCCGCTTCGACATAAGACAGGAATTTGCCAGCCAACAGTTGGCTGTCGGTAACGGCATACAAGCCACGCAATTTCATTCAGGGGTGCCTCTTGATCTCGTGACGCTAGGAGCAGAAATCCAGCGGCAGGCGACGAGGCACGAACTGGCCTTTGCCCAGCTGTTCGGCATCGCGCAGCGTGCGCCAAGTGTAGTCCAGCGCGGTTTGTACCGCGCTGATGACGTCCTGCCCCAACGCCAGGCGACCGGCCAGAGCGCTGGCCAGGGTGCAACCCGAACCGTGATAGCTGCCCGGCAGGCGCTGGCAGGTGAAGGTGCGCGACTCGCCGTTGCGAATGTACAGGCGGTTGTGCACTTCCTGTTCGTCGCCATGGCCGCCGGTGATCAGCAGGTGCTCGCAGTACGGCAGCAGTTTCTCTGCGCACTCGTCGGCTGTGCCCTCCGGCAGCTCGGCCAGGATCCGCGCTTCGGGCAGGTTCGGCGTGGCGATGGTTGCCAGCGGCAGCAAACGCTCGCGCATGGCATAGCCGACTTCATCCTTGCCCAGCCTGCCGCCACCGCCTGCGCGCAGCACCGGGTCGCAGACCATCGGCAGATGCGGGTGGGCGCTGAGCAGTTCGACAACGGTGTCGACCATTTCCAGCGAGCCGAGCATGCCCAGCTTGACGCCGGCAACGCTGGAGTCGTTGAGCACGGCGTTGGCCTGGGCCAGCACCCATTCACGGTCCAGAACCCGGAAGTCAGTGACGTTCACGGTGTCCTGCACAGTCAGGGCGGTGACCGCAGGAGCGGCGTGGCAACCCTGGGCGAGCAGGGCTTCGATATCTGCCTGCAGGCCGGCGCCGCCACTGGGGTCGTGGCCGGAGAGACAGAGGACAACGGGGCGGGAGCTATAGATATTCATGGTGCGCGAGCTTACCACTAAAGTTTTTGCCGGGCCGCTGGTCGTCGGCAGATTTTTCAACTCGCCGCGCGCTCACCGTTCGTAAGAATGTGTGTGCCGGTCGTCCTGAAAGCATCAAGAAAGCTTAACGTGTGACGATTAAGGTGGTGTCATCTAGCTATCAGTGGCTATGCTGTCCAGCCTGTTTATCTGTCCCGCCAAAAGAGTGATTGCAAGTGCGTTGCCCGTCTAGTCAGTTGGCCGAGCGCTCGGCCCGGATTCTCACGTTGTTTCCAATGCACCGGGGGATTCGCCACGCCACCCAGACGGTTGCGGGCGGTGTTGCATGCGCTTTCTACTGATCCTCTTTCTCGTCTGCCTGCCGATGCTGGCCAGCGCCGTGGAATTCGACGAGAACACGCGAACCCTGTCATTGGGCCGCGCGACGCAAGTGTTCGAAGACCCTACCGGGGACGCCACCATCGAACAGGTTGCTTCGGCTGAAAACGCGACGAAGTTTCGCGCGCTGGACGCCGCGACCCTCAACGCCGGCTATTCGCGCTCGGCGTTCTGGCTCAAGGTGCAACTGACCTATCGCCCGAAAAATCCTGTGGCGTCTTCGGACTGGTTGCTGGAGCTGGCCTATCCGCCCATGGATCACGTCGATCTGTACCTGGCCAGCGAGACGGCGCCACCGAGCCTGACCTGGCAGACGGGCGACATGCTGCCGTTCCAGAGTCGCCAGATCCGGCAGAACAACTACCTGTTCGACCTCAACCTGCAACCCCATGAGACCAAGACGGCCTACGTGCGGGTTGCCAGCCATGGCTCGGTGCAGGCGCCGCTCAATCTCTGGGCCAGCCATGCCTATATAGAAGAGCAGCCGTCGCGCCTGTATATCCTGGGGATGATCTACGGCGTGCTGGCGGTGATGCTGGTCTACAACCTGTTCATCTACCTGAGCGTGCGCGACACCAGCTACCTCTATTACATCCTGTACATCACCTGCTTCGGCCTGTACCAGGTGTCGGTCAACGGTGCCGGGATCGAATACCTGTGGCCCGACAACCCCTGGTGGGCCAATACCTCCACGACCTTCCTGATCGCCGCCGCGATCCTTTTCGCCAGCCAGTTCGCCCGCAAGTTTCTGCAGACCCCGCGGCTGGGTTGCTGGCTGGACGCGCCACTGCTGGTGATGATGGCCTGCGCCGCTGTCATCATGATGATGTCCCTGACCATGGATTACGGCGTGGCATTGCGGCTGGTCACGGGACTGGTATTGATTTTCACGCCGGTCATCCTGCTGATCGGCATCGTCGCCTGGCTCAAGGGGCGGCGCGTTGCGCGCTATTTCATCTTTGGCTGGTCAGCGTTCCTGATTGGCGGGATCGTCAATGCGACGATGTTGCTGGGGCACCTGCCCAACACGTTCTGGACCATGTACGCCAGCCAGATCGGCTCGGTGATCGAGGTCGCCCTGCTGTCGCTGGCGCTGGCCGACCGCATCAACACCATGCGCGAGCGCCAGACACAGATCACCGAAGATTCGGCCCGGGACCTGGAAAAACTCAACCAGCAACTGGCGGTCAGCAACCGCTTGAAGGATGAGTTCCTGGCCACCTTGACCCACGAGTTGCGCACGCCGATGAATGGTGTGATCGGCTCGCTGGAACTGATGCAGATGGAAGGCGGTGAGGACGAGATTGCGTTGTATCGCCAGACCGCAGCCGATTCGGCGCAAAACATGATGGGCATCGTCAACGGCATCCTCACCTTGACCGAGTTGCAAGCCGGACGCGTCGTCTATCAGGGCGAAATGTTCAGTCTGCGCAATCTGTTGTTCCAGGCCCGCAGCACCTTTGAGCCACTGGCGCGTTGCAAGGGGCTGGCCCTGAGCGTCGATGTGGCGGACGAACTGCCGGACAGTCTGGAAGGGGATGCGCTGAAGCTGCGTCAATGCGTGGATTGCCTGATCGACAACGCGATCAAATTCACCCGGCAAGGCTCGATCAGGATTCGCGTCAACGGTCAGTGCACCGATGCGCAGCATGTTCGCCTGCTGGTCGATGTGATCGACACAGGGATCGGTTTCAACCGCCTGGACGAAGAAACGCTGTACGCCAACTTCTACCAGGTCGATGGCTCGATGACCCGCGAGTACGGCGGCCTGGGCATAGGTCTGGCGATCTGCCGGCAACTGATCGAGCTGCAAGGCGGGCGTTTGAGCCATCAGTCCGAGCCCGGCGCCGGCAGCCAGTTCAGATTGAGCCTGGATGTGTTGCAGGCAAAAGAGGGCAAATCCGCCGTTATTTAGTCGCCTTCAGCACTTTGTCAGGCGCAGGGTGCGTGCTTCACTGGTGGATGACTGCCAACGGAGCCGCCTCATGAACCTGCATCAGTTCGCCGAGACCCACGAAGTCACAAACCAGCCGCCGTCGCTGGATGGCGCCAACCTTTATCGCATCGACCTGCCGTTGCAGGAGTGGTCGCAGCGCTTCGGTGCCGGGTGGGCGCAGGCGCGGATAGATGCCTATGGCGCGCTGGCCGGTGGCCCGCTGATGGAGGCCGGCTTTCTCGCCAACCAGAACAAACCGGTGTTCGCCAGCCATGATCGCTATGGGCATCGCATCGATCTGGTGGAGTTTCATCCGGCCTATCACCAACTGATGCAGACGGCCGTCGAACACGGCATTCCATCGCTGCCCTGGACCGACCCCCGCGAAGGCGCCCACGTCGCTCGCGCCGCGATGAGCTACCTGCACAGCCAGGCCGAGGCGGGCAGTGGTTGTCCGCTGACCATGACCTTCGCCAGCGTGCCTGCCCTCAGGTTGCAGCCGGACCTGGCGCAGACCTGGCTGCCGAAAATCCTCGCCACCGAATACGACCCGCGCAACGTCGGCATCGCCCACAAGGCCGGCGTCACCATCGGCATGGCCATGACCGAAAAACAGGGTGGCACCGACGTGCGGGCCAATACCACCCGCGCTTATCCGGTCGGCCAGCCAGGCCCCGGGCAGGCCTATGAACTGGTGGGCCACAAGTGGTTCTGCTCGGCGCCGATGTGTGATGCCTTTCTGACCCTGGCTCAGACCGACAAGGGCCTGACCTGTTTCCTGCTGCCTCGCCATCGCCCGGACGACACCCGCAACGAGTTCTACATACAGCGCCTGAAGAACAAGCTGGGCAACTGGAGCAACGCCTCAAGCGAGGTGGAGTTCCGTGGCGCGCTGGCGTGGATGGTGGGCGAAGAAGGGCGCGGCGTGCCGACCATCATCGAAATGGTCGCCATGACCCGCTTTGACTGCATGACCGGCTCCAGCGCCCTGATGCGCCAGGCCCTGACCCAGGCAGCCCATCATTGTGCTCACCGGAGTGTGGGCGGACGTGTGCTCAGCCAGCAGCCTTTGATGCAAAACGTGTTGGCCGACCTGGCGCTCGAGAGCGAAGCGGCAGTGGCGTTGAGCCTGCGCATGGGGCGCTCGCTGGAGCGGCTGGACGATTCCCATGAAGCGCGTTTTGCGCGGCTGGTCACGGCGGTGGGCAAGTACTGGATCTGCAAGCGCGCGCCCGCAATGATCAACGAGGCCGCTGAGTGCATGGGCGGCGCGGGTTACGTCGAGGACACGATTCTGCCGCGCCTCTATCGCGAGGCGCCGGTGAACTCGACATGGGAGGGCTCGGGCAACGTGCAGTGCCTGGACGTATTGCGCGCCCTGTCCAAGGAGCCTGGCGTGCTCGATGCCTTGTTCGATGAGTTGGGGGATGGCCATGGTGACAGGCGTCTGGCGGCGCACATCGAGCAGTTGAAGGCTGCGTTCAAGGACACCAGCGACATCCAGTACCGCGCCCGGCAACTGACCGAGGACATTGCGGTCGGGCTTCAGGCCAAGCTGTTGCTGGAGGCCGGAAATTCGGTGGTCAGCGACGGCTTCATCGCAGGCCGCCTGGAGCACCCCGGTCGCGTGTACGGCGCGCTGCCGCGTGGGGTGGATGTCGAGGCGTTGGTGGCGCGCTCGTCCCCACACATTTCCTGATTCACGCATAATCCCGTAGCAGTCCGGCTTGCCGGCGACAGCGATTTTGAGGGCGCTGTCGCCGGCAAGCCGGACTGCTACGTGACGGAGTTCTTACTCGACACTCATTTCGTGCCTTCCCTCGCCGTTGCAGGCAAGATGGAACCTTGCAAGATCAGAAGGATGCACATCGTGACTGAAGCCTTTGTTGTTGTAGAAACCGCCGAGCAGGCCGTCGACCGCCTTGCCGAGCTGCACGCACGTGCAACCACTGCCTTGAGCCAGGCGCTCAAGCGTTATCTGAAAGACCGCGTTGAGCCCGACGCCGCCGAGCGTCTGCTGTTCCGCTACCCCGAATTGCGCCTGACCTATCACTGCCACGGCGAAGTGCCGCTGACCACCCGCGCCTATGCCAAGGTTCAGTTGCCGGGCACCTACAGCGTCACCGTCACCCACCCGGCGGCGTTTCGCAAATACCTGATCGAACAGCTCGTGCCCTTGATGAATGACTTCACCGTGACGGTGCAAGTGGGCGTCAGCGAGCAGAACATCCCGTATCCGTATGTGGTCGAGCAGGGCGATGAACTGGCAGGCACCGGCGTGACTGCCGCGACCCTGGCCCGCGTGTTCCCCAGCACCGACCTGTCCGCCGCAACCGATGGCATCGCCGACGGCCTCTACGACTGGGCCAACACCGACCCGTTGCCGCTGGCGCTGTTCGATGCCGCCCGTGTCGATTTCTCCCTGCGCCGCCTGGTGCACTACACCGGCAGCGACTGGCGCCATGTGCAACCCTGGATTCTGCTGACCAACTATCATCGCTATGTGGACCAGTTCATCGTCCATGGCCTGGAAAAACTGCGCGACGATCCGCGCTTCGTGAAAATGGTGCTGCCGGGCAACGTCGTCGTCGACAAGAGCATGGATCACGGCGAGGCCCAGGCCATCGTCTCCAGCGTGGTCTGGCACCGCTACCAGATGCCGGCCTATCACCTGATCGCCGAAGATGGCCACGGTGTGACGCTGGTCAACATCGGCGTCGGCCCGTCCAACGCCAAGAACATCACCGACCACCTGGCGGTGCTGCGTCCGCATTGCTGGCTGATGATCGGCCACTGCGGCGGGTTGCGTCAGTCCCAGACCATCGGCGACTACGTATTGGCCCACGCCTACATGCGCCGCGACGGCATTCTTGACCGCGTGCTGCCGCCGAACATCCCGATCCCGGCGCTCGCCGAGGTGCAGCTCGCGTTGCAGGAGTCGGCGGCGCAAGTCACCGGCGAGCGCGGCGACGATCTGAAAAAACGCCTGCGCACCGGCACCGTGCTGACCTACGACGACCGTAACTGGGAGTTGCGCTGGGCTCAGGAGCGGCCATTGATCAACCTGTCCCGTGCCGTGGCCGTGGACATGGAAAGCGGCACCATCGCCGCTCAAGGCTACCGCCTGCGAGTGCCTTACGGGACCTTGCTGTGCGTATCCGACAAGCCGCTGCACAGCGAAATCAAGCTGCCGGGCTCGGCCAACGCCTTCTATGAACGCGCGGTCACCCAGCATCTGAAGATCGGTATCGCGGCGGTGGACTTGATGCGCACGCAGCTCAATTCCCTGCACTCGCGCAAACTGCGCAGCTTCGACGAACCGCCATTCCGCTAGGCGTTTGACGCAAGGGCCACTAAAGTGGCCCTTTCTGTTTTCACGCTTCGAGCCGATATGCCCCGCAATCTACGTCCCGTTTCCCGTCGACCCGCGCCGAACAGCGCAGGCGCCTCCCGTCGTGTCGCCAAGGCGCCGCCTTCCGAGCCGCGGCTGATCCTGTTCAACAAGCCGTTCGATGTGCTGACCCAGTTCAGCGATGGCGAGGGGCGGGCGACCCTCAAGGATTTCATCGAGATCCCCGGCATCTATCCGGCCGGGCGGCTGGACCGCGACAGCGAAGGGCTGTTGCTGTTGACCAACGACGGCCAGTTGCAGGCGCGTATTGCCGACCCCAAGCACAAACTGGCGAAAACCTACTGGGTGCAGGTCGAAGGCGAGGCGAGCGAGGAGCAACTGCAAAAACTCCGCGATGGCGTCGAGTTGAATGACGGGCCGACGCTGCCTGCCCAGGCCCGTCAGCTCGACGAGCCTGACCTGTGGCCGCGCAATCCGCCGGTGCGGTTTCGCAAGAGCGTGCCGACCAGCTGGCTGGAATTGATTATCAAGGAAGGGCGCAACCGCCAGGTGCGGCGCATGACGGCGGCGGTAGGTTTGCCGACGCTGCGGCTGGTGCGGGTGCGCATTGGCGATTGGAGCATCGAAGGGCTGGATCAGGGGCAGTGGCGGGAAGTGCCGGCGAAGTTGTGATCCCTCTCAGGGAAACTTCAATCCGTAGCAGTCCGGCTTGCCGGCGATTGTGATCTCAAGAACGCCGTCGCCGGCAAGCCGGACTGCTACGTGGGGAATCTCCGGTCACCGCGTCAATCACCCATGCTGCTCAAGATACGCAATCACCACGCTCTTGATCACAAACGCCAGCACCCCCAGGCCCAGCACGCCGAACAGGAGCAGGGTGCCGAAGCGGCCGGCCTTGGACTTCTTCGCCAGGTCCCACACAATGAAACCCATGAAGGCGATCAGCACGGTGACCAGGATGGTCATCATCCACTCTTCGAACATCTCGGGTTCCATGGGGCTTCTCCGGCACGTGGGCGGGCTTGCGAGTATAGGGCGCGCAGCGATGATCAGCTGCGCAGGTGCACCAAAGGCAGCTCGGTACTGGCCAGCACCTGGTTGAGCACGAAGCTCGAACGCACGCTGGTGACGCCATCGATGCGGGTCAAATGGCCGAGCAGGAATTTCTGGTAATGGTCCATGTCCGGCACCACGACTTTCAGCTGATAATCAGCGTCGATCCCGGTCACCAGGCTGCACTCCAGCACCTGCGGCAGGTTGCGGATGTGCTGCTCGAAGTTTTCGAAGCGGTCCGGGGTGTGCCGGTCCATGCCGATCAGCACATAGGCGGTCAGGCTCAGCCCCAGCTTCTTGCGATCGAGCAAGGCCACCTGGCGCACGATATAGCCGTCATCCTCCAGCTGCTTCACCCGCCGCGAGCAGGGCGAGGGCGACAGGCCGATGCGTTCGGCCAGCTCCTGGTTGGAGATGCGCGCGTCACGTTGCAATTCGGCCAAAATGCTCAGGTCGTATCTGTCGAGCTTGCTCATCTTAGGTCCCTTTAATGTATCTATTGCGCTGAATTATTCATCCGAAGTGAAAAATTGCGCAAGTGATGTTTTCATCAGCAACATTCGCAATCCTGTGCTATGCGCCAAAGCCTATTCTTTTAACCAGAATCACTGCCCGGACATTAGCGTCCAGCGCGGCCCGCCGAATCAGGCCAGCCGCGGCCTCCAGCCCAACCGGGTTGACCAGGCCACCGGGCTACGCACTGTCCAGAAGACGATGCGAGGTGAGCCGGCGCCAAAAGCGTCGTGCCAGGACGAAGCATTCAAGAGAGGGCCATCGAGCCCTCTTTTTTTGTGCCCGCGATTCAGCGCGACTGATAGAGTGCGGCGAACGGCGCACCCAGAGTGCAGTCCTATTAACAGGTATCCGCGCCGCAGTGAGGAAAGCATGAACATGCGCATCTGGCGTTTGGCAGGTGTCAGTCTTTTGGCCTTGAGTGTCAGCGCTCAGGTGTTGGCCGACGATAATAATCAGCAGCAACAACAGCGCAACGAACAGCGTCAGCACGGTTTTGATATGCAGCGTCAGCAGCAACAAAACCAGCAACGCAGCTTCAATGAGGATAGACAGCAGAATCAGCAGCGCGAGCAACAGCAACAACGTCAGCAGCAACAACAGCAGTATCAGCAGCAACGCCAGCAAGAGCAGTTGCAGCAGCAAAGGCAGATCCAGCAGAACCAGCAGCAACGCTTCGATCAACAGCGCCAGCAGCAGGAGCGTGAGCGCAACCAGCAGCGCATGAATCAGGCCCAGCAGGACCAACGCCAGCAGCAGCTCGAGCAACAGCAACGCCAGCAGCAACAACAGTTGCAGCAGCGTCAGTTGCAGGACCGCCAGAACAACCTGCCCATCCAGAGTCGCCCGGACACCGCGGTGCAGACTCAGCCGCCGCGTCAGGGCTTCTACCGTGACAACCCCAACGATCACAACAACCCGTGGCGCGGCGGCGACAATCGTCCGGGCAACGGCAACTGGCAGGGTGGCCGCCCGCCGGGAGGCCATGGCGACGGCTGGGGTTCAGGCCCGCGTTATCGTCCTGGCTATCAGATAGATCGTATGCCAGGCGGTTATTCGCGCGTGCCTTATCGCGGCAATGACTATTTCTATTCGAGTGGGTACTGGTATCGCCCGCAGGGTCCGCGCTATGTAGTGGTCGCGCCGCCTCGTGGGGTTCGTGTGCGCTACCTGCCCGATTATGCGCAGCAGGTCTGGCTGGGCAGCGCGCTGTTCTTCGTGGCAGCGGGCACCTACTACACCTACGAGCAGAGCACCCAGGAATACATCGTGGCTGAGCCGCCCCAAGGTGTGGAGCCGGTGTACACCCCAGAGTCGCTGCCACAGCCTGCGCAGCAACCCGACAACCCTTACGACGTGATCGCCTATCCGGCCAACGGCCAGACCCAGCAGCAGGTCGAGCAGGATCGCTATGACTGTTATCGCTATGCGGTGCAGCAGAGCAATTTCGACCCGGCTGCAGCGACTTATCAGCCGGCGCCGGAAGTGCTGGGAATCTATCGCCAGGCGATGGCTGGCTGTTATGCGAGTCGGGGATACAGCGTTCAGCAGTAGAGCTGATGATGTTCCTGTGGGAGCGAATTCATTCGCGAGACGCCGGCGAGGACGACATATTTGCGTCGAATTTACCGGCCCATCGCGAATGAATTCGCTCCCACAGGCATCAGCCTAATTCAACACCGGGCTATTGGCCCGATTCACCACTTCCTGAGGGTCGGCGTGCACCAGCACTTCGGCCTTCGGGAATTCGGCCATGATCGCCCGTTCCACCTGCTCGCACAGATCGTGGGCCACCGACAGCGTCAGCGCCCCCGGCAATTCCAGATGCAGTTGCACGAACCAGTGGTTGCCCGACACCCGGGTGCGCAGGTCGTGTGCACCGAGCACCCCCGGTACCGCCTGCGCCAATTCCTGCATGCGAGCGCTGACGCCCGGTTCAAGCTCGGCATCCATCAGCACCGAAACCGTTTCGCGAGCAATCGAGATCGCGCTCCACAGGATGTAGAACGCAATCGCCAGGCCGAAATAAGCGTCCAGCTGGTCATAACCGAAATAGGCCAGACCCAGCGCCAGCATGATGCTGACGTTGAGCAGCAAGTCCGAACGGTAGTGCAGCGAGTCAGCACGAATGGCCGCCGAACCGGTCTCCTTCACCACCTTGTATTGCAACATCAGCAGGCCAATGGTGAGTGCAATCGACAGCACCATCACCAGCATGCCCAGCCCCGGAGCGCTCAATGCCTGCGGATGCTGGATACGCTCGATGGCCTGAAAGCCGATCAAAAACGCACTGACCGCAATGAACAGCGCCTGGGCCATGCCCGACAACGCCTCGGCCTTGCCATGGCCATAGCGGTGGTCGTCATCGGCGGGGCGCAGCGCATAGTGCACGGCCAGAAGATTCAGAAACGACGCCGCGCCATCGAGCAGCGAATCGGTCAGGCCCGCCAGCAGGCTCACCGAGCCGCTCAGCCACCAGGCCACCGCCTTGGCGATGATGAGGACACTGGCCACCGCCAGTGATGCCCGCGTCGCCAGACGCATTAACCGGGCATGTTCAGGGCTGCTGCTCATGGCGCTTCCTTGAGTGACAACTGCGAAATATCAGGCCGACGGCACCAGGCCCAGTGAGGCCAGTTGCTGCGTGCTGCCCTTGTGCTGGATCAGGCGCGGATCATCCAGGGGCAGGCTGCGTCCCAGTTCGGTCTGGATGATCGCCTGCAGCTTGGCGTTGTCCACAGTGCCGTCGGTGCGCACGGCAGGCTGCAGTTTCTGCGGGTCGATCTGCGCTTGGTTGCCATTGGGCAAGTAGATCGCGCCAGTGGCGAAGTCGACTGCGAAAGCGATCACGCCGGGAATGATGTAGAACAACAGGCCAATGGCGTCGAGCACCACGATGGCCGGGTCCATCCTGCCGCTGCCTTGAATCTGGCCGCGACGGTCAGGGTAGAAAATGCTGCCGCAGGCAGTCAGTTGAGCCAGCAGGCTGCCGATCAGAACGGTGCCAATCAAACGCGAAGGAATGCGCATGGAAATCTCCTCAGACGAAGTCGCAACTATACAAGGCAAACGCCTAATCATTAAGACTATCCAAGTTGTAGGACGGTTCTGTGTCGCAGTGCACAAACAGGATTTTCCCAACTCCGTGCCGCTGGCCTGACACAACCTGAAGGGGCCGGGCAAGCGAATGTCCATAATGCTGAGAGGCGCGGGGCAAGGGTGCGAGGGAGGATGGCTGGCTGACAAATCGGAGGAACCGACGCCAGAAAAAAGGAGGCCCCGCTGAGCGGGGCCATCACATAACCTAGTCTCTTCACCGTTTCGTGGATCACGGGAGTGGAGGTTCCTAGGGCTGCCCAGTCAGGTTACCAGCCTCGGTGTGCAGGTCAACCCCCAGACAGGGAACTGAGGAACCAGACCGGGCCTTGGAAACGAAACTGAGAGATATTCTAACGGCGCCTTTCTGTTCTCGAATCAAACCAGTCTGTACGATCCCCCGCTTGGTGCGTCTTCTTGCGCAGAACGGAGGCTGTGGGTAGATGGTCTGGCAGACATTGGAGGCAAGGCTCTCCACTCCGAGAATGGGCCGGTATCTGAAGGGATATCAGGGCAATCAGGCTGATGCAGCTGCCGCCTATTTGCATAACATGCGGATTGCGGAGTCGCTGGTCTCGATTTTCCACGTGTTGGAAGTCGGGCTGCGTAACGCAATCCAGCGTGAAATGGTTCGTGAGTACCAGCGTGATGACTGGTACGAATCGTTCAAAGACAGCAACAACAGAGAGCTCGTGCGCAGCTATGAGAAAGTGGGAGATGCGCGCATTTCGCTGCAAAAGAGAGGTGTCGCTCCAAGCGTGGACGATATCACCGCTGAACTGAGTTTTGGCTTCTGGACGGCGTTGTTCAACCGCAAGGCGTTTGCACACCTATCAAAGCCTCTCATGCGCGTTTTCCACTATTGCCCAAAACATTCCAAAAACGCCGATACCATACGCAGCCGCTTGAACCATGCGAGGGATTTGCGAAACCGCTGTTTTCACCATGAGCCACTCCTGTGGCAACCGCTTTTTACCCTGCATCGTGATATCACGGAAATTGTCCAGTGGATCGATCCGGATCTGTGCACGTGGATCAAGAGCCATGACCGGCTTCCGATTGTTTTGGCAGATTGGAATGGATGGAGGGAAGGGTCCAGACGCATGGCCCGCCGGTCTCTTGATGCAAGTGTCCGAGTAGATCCAGAAGGAGGCCGTAAATGACGTGCCAGGTTGCTCTTGGTCGACACTGCCCTGACGCTCACCTGAACACGGTAAAAGCGCTGCAGGGCGGTCTCTGAACCTTTGTATAATCCCGACCTTGTTGTCGGAGCCCTCATGAATTCACTGCCCATTGATGCCGTCCTGCCTGTGTTGCGCCAGGCCCTTGCCGATCGTGACGAAGCCGTGCTCGAAGCGCCGCCCGGCGCGGGCAAGACCACCCGGGTTCCGCTCGCGCTGCTGGGCGAAAGCTGGCTGGCCGGGCAAAGCATCCTGATGCTCGAGCCCCGTCGTCTGGCGGCAAGGGCGGCGGCGGAGCGGTTGGCGTCGGAGCTGGGGGAGAAGGTCGGGCAGACCGTGGGCTACCGGATTCGCCTGGACAGCAAAGTCGGGCCCGATACCCGGATCGAGGTGGTCACCGAGGGCATTCTCACCCGGCGCTTGCAGGAGGATCCGTCGCTGGAAGGGGTCGGGCTTCTGATCTTCGACGAGTTCCACGAGCGCAGCCTCGATGCAGACCTGGCGCTGGCGTTGAGCCTCAATGGCCGGGCGCTTTTTCGTGATGAGCAACCCCTGAAAATCCTGTTGATGTCGGCGACGCTCGAAGGCGAGCGGTTGTCGAGCCTGCTCAATGATGCGCCGGTCATCAGCAGTGAAGGGCGGATGTTCCCGGTGTCGATCCAGTGGGGGCGGCCGTTTCAGCCTGGGGAGTTCATCGAGCCGCGTGTGGTGCAGACGGCGCTGGACGCGCTGGGCAGTGAAACCGGCAGTCTGCTGGTGTTTCTGCCGGGGCAGGCGGAGATTCGTCGCGTCCACCAACAGCTGGTCGATGCGCTGGGCGAGCGCAGCGATGTGATGCTCTGTCCGCTGCATGGCGAGCTGGACCTGAACGCCCAGCGCGCCGCCATCGACCCTGCGCCGAGCGGCACGCGCAAGGTGGTGCTGGCGACGAACATTGCCGAAACCAGCCTGACCATCGATGGCGTGCGGGTGGTGATCGATGCCGGTCTGGCGCGGGTGCCGCGTTTCGATCCGGGCAGCGGCATGACCCGGCTGGACACCCAGCGCATCTCCCGCGCCAGTGCCACCCAGCGGGCGGGGCGCGCCGGGCGTCTGGAGCCTGGGGTCTGTTATCGCTTGTGGTCCGAGGCCCAGCACGACCAATTGGCCGCCTACGGCACGGCGGAAATTCTTCAGGCTGATCTGGCAGGGCTCTCTTTGCAACTGGCGCGCTGGGGCGTCGAGCCTTCGCAACTGGTGTGGCTCGATACGCCGCCTGCCGCTGCTTATGCACAGGCGCAGGACTTGCTCGGTCGGCTCGGGGCATTGAGCCGCCAGCCGGGCGAAGACTGGAAACTCACCTCCCATGGCCAGACCATGGCCCAGCTGCCTGCGCATCCGCGTATCGGCCATCTGTTGCTGCGTGGCCAGGAATTGGGACTTGGCCCGCTGGCCTGCGACGTCGCCGCCTTGCTGGGCGAGCGTGACATCCTGCGAGGCGCAGGTGCCGACCTGCACAGCCGCCTGACGCTGCTGGCGGGCACCGAGCGTGCGGGCCGGGGTGCTCAGGGTGGGGTTCAGCGCGCCCGGCAATTGTCCCGTCAGTACCGCAGCTATTTGAGGGGAGGGGCGAAGCAGGCCGTCGCCGATCCCGATCATCCTCGCTGGCTGGGGGCGCTGCTGGCGCTGGCCTATCCGGACCGTGTCGCCCAACAACGCAGGGCGGGCGGCGCCGAGTATCGTTTGGCCAACGGGCGGGCGGCGTTGTTCGCCGAGCCCGATGCGCTGATGAAGGAGCCGTGGCTGGTCATCGCTGATCTGGGTAGCCGACAGGGTCAGCGCGAGGAGCGCATTTATCTGGCGGCGGATTTTGATCCGGCGCTGTTTGAGTCGGTGCTGGCCGAGCAGGTCAGCCAGGTCGATCAACTGGATTGGGACGAGCGCGAAGGGGTGTTTCGTGCCGAACGCCAGCGCAAGGTGGGCGAGTTGATCGTCAGCCGCGAGCCGCTGACTGGCCTGGACGATTCGGCCCGTGGGCAGGCATTGCTGGCGCTGGTGCGGCGCAAGGGGCTGGAGCTTTTGCCCTGGACGCCGGAGCTGCGTCAGTGGCAGGCTCGGGTGTCGCTGCTGCGCGGGCTGGATCTGGAAAGGAACGGCGCCAGCGAGTGGCCGGACGTGGGCAACACCGCTCTGCTCGATCAACTGGAACACTGGCTGCTGCCTTATCTGGGCAAGGTTACGCGACTGAGCCACTTCGCCAACCTCGACCTGTCTACGATCCTGCATAACCTGTTGCCCTGGCCGCTGCCGCAGCGTCTGGAAGAACAGGCGCCACATCACCTGAGTGTGCCGTCCGGTTCCTCCGTACGGCTGGACTACAGCGAACATCCGCCGATTCTGGCAGTGCGCCTGCAGGAACTCTTCGGCCTGGCCGACACCCCGCGCATTGCCGGTGGCCGGCAGATCGTCAAACTGCATTTGCTGTCTCCGGCGCGCAGGCCGGTGCAGGTGACCCAGGATCTGGCGAGCTTCTGGAAGAACACCTATCAGGAGGTGAAGAAGGATTTGAAAGGGCGGTATCCCAAGCATTACTGGCCGGATGATCCCTTGGTGGCGGAGCCGACGGCGCGGACGAAGCCGAGGGGGACGTAGATCGGGGTTTTGCTGCCGCTGCGATCTGCCGGGAACCGGCAGTAAGTCCGGTGTTCGCGGTGTGTCTAAATGACTCGTCGCTGCCGGTCTGCAGAATGCCCCGCGTCTAACACGGGCTAACACCGGATAACTGGCAGCATTCAACCGTGCCCCTCACTCTGTAGCCTCGCCACCCACAACGTAAAAGCACCCCATGTGGTGCTGTCCGTGCCATGGCGAGTTGCCAATCATGAGAGTGCCGATCATGTCCGAAGAATTTCGCCAGAGTTGCGTGTGCGGGGGCGGCAGGCCGAGCAATGATGAGTTGAGCGCGTTGATCGTCATGGGCGGTCAGGGCGACACGCAGCCGTTGTTCATCGCGGTCGCGCCGTTGCTCACGGCATTTTATGAGGGGCAGGTCCAGGCCGGACGAGCGCGGCGGGAGGATCTGGAAGGGCTGGTGCATCAGGCGTTTGCGGCACTGTGTCGCCATCGTCAGAGTTACGACGCCGCGCACCCGTTCCGTGCCTGGCTGATCGAGATCGCCCGCAGCACGTTGCGCGACTATCTGCATCGCAACGATGTCAATCGAGTCGAAGCTTCGCTGGCTTTTGCCGCGTGTACCCCGCGCCAGATCCTGCGCGCAGTCTGAACTGCCTGTTCCCTGTCGGACCCTCCTTGATGATCAGTATTGAAAAGATTCTCTACACCGGCCACACCTACACCACCGGTGGCCGTGACGGTGAAGGCCGCAGTCACGATGGTCGACTCGATCTGAAACTTTCCCCGCCGGGGGCACCGGGCACCGGAACCAACCCCGAACAGCTGTTCGCCATTGGCTGGTCGGCCAGTTTCATCGGTGCGCTGCGCCATGGGTGCAACGCCCGCAGGATCGGTTTTCCCGCCGAAACGGCAGTCGATGCCCAGGTTGATCTGGTGCATGGCGAGCAGGGCTTTTTCCTGCGTGCACGATTGGCGGTGTCCTTGCCTGGGCTCGAAGGCGAGGTGGCAAACCAGCTGATCGAAGCTGCGCGGCACAACTGTCCTTACTCCAAGGCCATGCGCGATGGCCTGGATCTGGCCGTCACGCTGGTCTGAGTCACCTGGCGGGGCTCAGGCCGGGCGCGATGGCTTGATCGCTGGATCAAAACACCTATCATGCACAAGCGTGCGCCCATCGTTCATCATCGGGTGGCATAACCCTCAATTCTCGGACAACGATCCCGTGGAGTCAGCCCTGGACGACCTGCACGAATCCTTCGCCTTGCGCTTTGCCTTCGGCGCCTTCTGCGTGACGCCGGGCAAACGGTTGCTGACCCGCGACGGCGTTGCCGTCGAGATCGGTGGCCGGGCGCTGGATTTGCTGATTGCGCTGCTCGAGCGTCCGGGCCGGGTCTTGTCCAAGCGTGAGCTGATCGACCGGGTCTGGCCGGATGTGGTCGTGGAAGAAGGCAGCCTGCGCTTCCACATGACCGGCCTGCGGCGAATCCTCGGCGATGGCGAGGAGGGGGCCCGCTACATCAGCACGCAGGTGGGCGTCGGTTACGCCTTCGTCGCGCCGATCGAGCGATTCGACGGCGAGCAGTCATCGGTCGAACAGCCAGTTACGGCCGCGCCGGTCCGCCGTTTTTCCAGTACGGTGGGCAGTCTGCCTCCGCGTACTCGGCTGATCGGGCGCGAAACCGACGTGCAGATGGTCGTCGAGCGCTTGCAGACGCCCAAGCTGTTCACCATCGTCGGCGCGGGCGGCGTCGGCAAGACCAGCCTGGCGATTGAAGTCGGGCACCGGATGGATGCGACGCGTCCCGGCGGTGTACGTTTCGTGGACCTGGCGCAAGTCGAAGATGCCTTGCTGGTGCCCTCAGCGCTGGCAGGCTCGCTGGACATTCCAGTGCAGGTCGATGACCCGATGGTGGTGTTGCTGGCGCATTTGCAGGCCCAGGAATTGTTACTGGTCATCGACAATTGCGAGCACCTGGTCGATGCCGTCTCGGTCATTGCCGAACAGATCCGCGAGGCCGCGCCGCGAGTGAGTCTGCTGGCCACCAGTCGCGAGCCGCTGCGTGCCCGTGGCGAGCATGTGCATTGGCTCAACCCGCTGGATTTTCCGGGTGAAACCCAGCAATTGTCGGTGGATGAAATGCTCGCGTTTCCCGCCATCGAGCTGTTCGTCGAGCGCGCATCGTCGGGCAATGCGGCCTTGGTGCTGGACGCCGAGGACGCGCAGATGATCGCCGACATGTGCCGCCGCCTCGAAGGCATGGCGCTGCCGATCGAGCTGGCCGCTGTGCGCGTCGGCGCCTATGGCGTGCGTGCCACCCATGCCCTGCTCGGCGAGCGGTTTTCCCTGGGTTGGTCCGGTCGGCGTACCGCTCAGCCGCGGCACCAGACCCTGCGCGCCATGCTCGACTGGAGCTACAACCTGCTATCGGCGGACGAATGCCTGGTGTTTGCCCGCCTGGCGATTTTCATCGGTCCGTTCTCACTGGAGGCCGCCTCGCAGGTGGTCGCCGATGGGCAGATCGATTCGGTCACGGCGGCCGCAATGCTCGACGAACTGGCCGCCAAAGGCCTGGTGGCGGTGGACCTCACCGACCCGACAGGCGCCTACCGCCTGCTGGAAATGACCCGCGCCTATGCCCGGGAAAAACTGGTGGCGCAGGGCGATGCCCAAGTGCATGTCCTGGCGTTTCGCCACGCGGCGTTTTACATGGACCTGCTGGGCCATCTTGGCGTATCGCCGGCTGAGATCTACCAGTGCTCGGCGCGCCTGGCCAGCCAGTTGGGGAATGTGCGAAGCGCGCTGGAATGGAGCTTCGGCCCTCATGGCGACCCCGGCTTGGCGCTGCCGCTGGCGGCGGCCAGCTCACAGTTGTTCCTGCATTTCTCGCTGATGGTCGAATGCCGCACTTGGTGCGCGCGGGCCATCGAGTTGCTGGAGCTTGGGTACTTCGGCACACCGACCGAAATGGAGTTGCAGGCGGCATTGGGGTTGACCTTCATGTTCACCCAGGGCAACAGCGAGTCTGCCGAAAAGGCCTTGCTCAGGGCGCTGGATATTGCCGTGGCGCTGGGGGATCAATGGTCGCGTCTGCGCGTACTCGGCCGGTTGCAGATCTTCTACGAACGGATCGGAGATTTCCCGTCCTCGCTGGCCTGGGCGGAGCAAGCGGTCGAGGTCGGGCACGACATTGGCAAGCCGGAGGCCATCGCCGTGGCGGCGTCGCTGGCGGGCATTTCCCATCACCTCCTGGGCAACCAGACCGTGGCGCGCGAGGAGCTTGAACTGTCCCTGCGCAACAGCCTGCCTTCCGAGCGCAGCAGCACCATTCACTACGGCTTCGATCATCGCAACCGCACCGGCCTGGGCCTGGCCCGCACGCTCTGGCTGATGGGCCATGCCGATCAGGCGCGCGAGTGGGCCGAGCAGGTCGAGGCCGAGGCGGCGGCGCTGGACCACTCGATCACTTACTGCATCGCCCTGATCTGGACGCTGTGCATCTATGTCTGGACCGGCGATCTGGACAAGGCCGCCGAGCGTGTCGACACCTTTGCCGGCATCGCTCACGCCAACGCCTTCGGTCCCTATATCGCCGCGGCCATGGGCATTCGCGCTGCCATTGCGATTCGTGCCGGCGAGCCGGGCGACGCCGTGGCCATGCTGGAAGAGAGCCTGGCCCGGCTGCAAGGCATGCGCTACGAGCTGTTGACCACCTCGTTCGAAATCTCGTTGGTCGAAGGGCTGATCCTTGCCGGACGCCACGAGCAGGCGCTGGCCCAGGTCGACCGCACCATCGCTCACTGCCGCATCAGCGCAGACGCCTTTGCATTGCCTGAGCTCTTGCGGATCAAGGCGGGCATTCTCAAGACGCTGTCGCCGCAGGACTACACCAGGGTCGAGATCACGCTGACCGAATCCCTGGATCTGGCCCGCAAGCAAGGCGCTCGGGCGTGGGCGCTGAGGACCTCGATGGATCTGGCCACGCTTTGGCGGGACCGAGGGCGGCGCAGCGAGGCAAGGGCGCTGATCGGTCTGTGCCGCGAGCAGTTCACCGAAGGCTTTGACACACTGGATGTGCGGCAACTCCAGGCACTCTGGGAACAGCTTTAGTCCGGCGCCTCAGCGCAGTCCCAGCAGTGCAGACATCTTGACCAGATCAGCCACCGAACGCGCCTTCATCTTGCGCATCACTTTGCCGCGATGGGCCTTGACGGTGATTTCGCTGATGCCAAGGTCCGACGCAATCACTTTGTTCAACCGGCCTGCCACCACCATGCCCAGCACCTCGTGCTCGCGCGGGGTCAGGGTGGCGTGGGCGCTGCGCAGTGAACGAAGCCCGTCTTCACGGGCCAGCGCTGCGCGGCTGTGGTCGAGCGCATCGGCGATGGCGCGCAGCAGCACTTCGTCATCGAACGGCTTGGTCAGAAACTCCATGGCACCGGCCTTCATTGCACGCACGGTGAGGGGCACGTCACCGTAACCGGTCAGGAAAATGATCGGCAGGTCCGGCCGCTCCGTGGCGATCATGTTCTGCAGGTCCAGGCCGTTGAGATCAGGCAGGTTGATGTCCAGCACCAGGCAACTGGGCACCGGAGGCTGCGGTTGATCGAGGAACGCCTGGGCGGACTCGAACAGTTTTGGCCGCCATTTGGCGAAGTCGATCAGCAACTCCAGTGACTCGCGCACTGAAACATCGTCATCGACCACGAACACCACCGGTGTGGGATCGCTCGTCACGGCCTTGCGTCCTTGCGCAAGTGCGTTGTCAGTCATCAAAAGCCACCTCCTTAAAGGCTTGATCGCACAGTCAGCTCACTGGCAGCGCGGCGCTCAAGGCTTTGAGCAACGCAGCTTCACTGAAGGGTTTCATCAGGCAGTCCACGGCGCCCTGACTCATCAGGCGCGGGCGCTCGGCAGGATCGCCGTGAGCGGTGATGAAAATGATCGGGATGTCGTAGCGACGTAACTTCAGTTCTTTTTGCAGTTCAAGGCCTGACATGCCCGGCATGGCGATATCCAGGATCAGGCAGCGGGTCTGCGCAAGGTACTCGGACGTCAGGAAATCCGGTGCCGAGGAGAAGGCCTGAACCCGAAATCCGAATTCGCGCAGCAGATCCGGCAACGATTCGCGCACGGACTCGTCGTCATCGACCACGGTAATCAGCAGTGGGGTATCCATCAAAGGGGCTCCTGGATCGTGACGCTCTCGCCCGCGTTGTCGCACTGGGGTTTGCGCGGCAGCGCGAAGCGGAAACTGGCGCCGGGGCCGTCCTCGTTCACGGTCGCCCACAGCGAGCCTTCGTGGCCTTCGATGATCGAACGGCTGACCGAGAGGCCAATGCCCATGCCTGAACTCTTGGTGGTGTAGAAGGCCGTGAACAACCGCTGCGCGTCTTGTGGGTCGAAGCCGTTGCCGTTGTCGCGCACCGTCAGGCAGACGCGATCGTTGTCGTCAGCGTGGGTGCTGATTTGCAGGTGTCGCGAGCGGCTGCTGATAGTGTTCATCGCCTCTGTGGCATTGAGGATCAGGTTGAGAATGACCTGCTGCAATTGCACCCGGTCGCCCATCACCTGAGGCAGGTTGTCGGCGAATTCGGGGTGCAGCATCACGCCGTTGCGTTGCAGTTCGCCCAGCAGCATGGCGATGACTTCCCGCGCGGCTTCGTTGATGTCGACGCTTTCCAGAGTGATGCTTTTCTTGGAGAACAAAGCCCGCAGCCTGTTGATGACGTCCGAGGCGCGGTTGCCGTCGCGAATGGTGCGGCGTGCGGTTTCCAGCGCGCCGGTGACATTGGGCGGGTCGGCGCCGAGCATGCGCAGGCAGGTGCTGGCGTTGGTGATGATGCCGGCCAGCGGCTGGTTGACCTCATGGGCGATGGACGCTGTCAGTGCGCCCAGGCTCGCGACCCGTGCCAGGTGCGTCAGCTCGGAACGTATCTTTCCCAGGGCGGCTTCGTTGCGTGCGCGGTCGATGGCGATGCTCGCCAGGTGGGTGCACTGGGCGATGAGATTACGCTGCGCCGTGGACGGGGTTTGCGGCTCGCTATGGAGGATCGACAGAATTCCGCTGACCGTGCCTTTGCTCGAGGTGACGGGCGTCGACCAGTTGGCCTGCAAACCATGTGACAGCGCACGGGCGCGCCAGCCGTCCCAGCGGGTTTCGTGGTTCAGGTCGCCCACGATCACCTGTTCGTTGGCGACGGCGGCCATGGCGACGGGGCAGAGCACTGCATCGGCAGGCCTGCCATCGGCGCCCGGCACCAGGTTGGGCGGCACATGGGGCGCGGCGCCGGGCTGGATGCGGGGCACCGGTTCGGATGCGGGATAGGGGTGTTTCAGGTCGACCAGCACAATGCTGCACAACGCACCATTGAACGAGCCCTCGACCAGCTCGCAAAGCGCCTCCAGGATCGGCGTCAGGGCAGAGCCGCCGGCGATCATGCTCAGCAGGTGTTTCTCGCCGGCCAGCAGCATCTCGGCGCGCTTGCGGTCTTCGATGTCGGTGTTTTCGCCGTACCAGCACAGGATCGCGCCGGACTCGTCACGCTGCGGCACGGCGCGGATCAGGAACCAGCGATAGCTGCCGTCGAAGCGCCGCAGCCGTGCTTCGTACTCGCCAGCCTCACCTGACTGCAACAGCTGGCCCCAATAGACCGCAAGCGCCGGGGCGTCTTCGGGATGCAGCGACTGGGTCCAGCGAAAGCCCTGGGCATCGCACAGTTCTACCCCGGTGTAATCCGCCCAGCGCTGGTTGAGGAAGGTGACGTTGCCATCGGGCGCGGCGCTCCAGACAAATCCCGGCACGGCGTCGATCAACCTGCGCAGGCTGTCTTCGGTTGCACTGGATCGCACGCATTCATTGTTCATGCCGTTCTTGTTCTCGCTGTCGCCGATTGTCGAGGATGCGCCACTGGGCTTGCGCGAGAACATCATACTTTGGTGTCGCCGTGGCACGTGGTTAGTTCCTGATAGTCGCCGTTATGCGCAGCCCTATACATAGGTATGCACCGACACCTTGGTGTAATCGTGCAGGATACAGGGGCGGTGGTGTCATCAGTCTCACGTGAGTCGGAGCGTGGCTAAGCCTACCCATCCGGGCCGGCCACTTCCCAAGGAGATTGATCATGCATGCAGCCATCCCCCCGATGAACTGGCGGCGTCGTCTGGCCGGTTCGGCCCTGGCAGGTGCCTTTGGCCTTGCGTTGTTCGCAAGCTCGACGCCCGTTGTCCTGGCAGCCGACCCTGCGAGCGCCGCCATCCGGCCTTACAAGATTCATGTCGACGAAGCCCAACTGGTCGATCTCAAGCAGCGCATCGCCAACACCCGCTGGCCGGACAAGGAAACGGTGGGCGATACCTCCCAGGGCGTGCAACTGGCGCAGGTCCAGGCGTTGGTCAAGTACTGGGGCAACGGCTATGACTGGCGCAAGGCCGAGGCCCGGCTCAATGCGTTGCCGGAGTTCATCACCACCATCGACGGCGTGGACATCCAGTTCATTCACGTACGCTCGCGCAATCCCCACGCCATGCCGCTGATCCTGACCCACGGCTGGCCGGGCTCGCAGTTCGAGTTCCTCAAGACCATCGGCCCGCTGACCGATCCGGTGGCGTACGGCGGGAAAGTCGAGGATTCGTTCGACGTGGTGATTCCGTCGATCCCGGGCCACGGTTTTTCCGGTAAGCCTACGGAGCTGGGCTGGGGGCCTGATCGCGTGGCCAAGGCCTGGGATGTGCTGATGAAGCGCCTGGGTTACACCCACTATGTGTCACAGGGCGGCGACCACGGCTCGGTGATTTCCGATGCACTGGGGCGTCTGGCACCTCCCGGCCTGCTGGGCATTCACCTGAACATGCCGGCCACCGTGCCGCCGGAGTTGGTCAAGCCGATCAACAGCGGCGAGTCGGCGCCCACTGGCCTGGGTGATTCGGAGCTGCGTGCGTATGACTCGCTGAAAACCTTCTTCGGCCGCAACGCCGCCTACGGCGCGATGATGGTGACCCGTCCGCAGACCATCGGCTACCTGCTGGCCGATTCGCCTGCCGGCACCGCGGCGTGGATGTACGAGAAATTCGCCGCCTGGACCGACAGCGACGGCCAGCCCGAGCGCGTGCTCAGCCGTGACGAGATGCTCGATGACATCAGCCTCTACTGGCTGACCAACACCGGCGCGTCGTCCTCCCGGTTCTATTGGGAGAACAACAACAATAACTTCAGCGCCGTCGCGCAGAAGACCGACACCATCAAAGTGCCGGTGGCAATCACGGTATTCCCTCACGAAATCTACCGCGCGCCAAAAAGCTGGGCACAGCGCGCCTATCCTTCCCTTTCCTACTTCAGCGAAGTGAACAAGGGCGGGCATTTCGCGGCGTGGGAACAACCCCAGTTGTTCAGCGAAGAACTGCGCAGTGCGTTCCGTCCACTGCGTGCCTCGGTCAAATCCGCCACCGCGAAGGCCGGCCAATAACCGGCTGTGACCACTACCTGTGCCGCTCCTGGCGGTTCGCAAAGGAGGTTCATCATGAAAACGACTGCAAAGAATCAGAGCGCCGCGCCCCTGCGTCGGCGCCTGCTGGCGCCCTCGATCCTGGCTGTTGCCCTGATGCAACTGGGCGCGTTGGGCGGGGCATGGTCCCAGGCCAGCGCCGCTGAAACAGCCTCGACCACAATTGGCCCGATCACGGCTGGCAGCAACACCTCGTTCGGCCCGCTCAAGCACGTGAAAGCCGGGCTATTGGATGTGGCCTATGCCGAAGTCGGTCCGGCAGACGGGCCACCGGTCATCCTGATGCACGGCTGGCCCTACGATATCCACAGCTACGTGGACGTAGCGCCTGCGTTGGCGGCCAAGGGTTACCGCGTGTTGATTCCCTACGAGCGCGGCTATGGCGACACGCGCTTCCTGTCGGCCAAGACCGTGCGCAACGGCCAGCCTGCCGCGCTGGCCGTGGACCTGATCGACTTCATGGATGCCCTGAAGATCAAGCAGGCAGTGATCGGCGGTTACGACTGGGGTGCGCGCACCGCCGACATCGTCGCCGCCCTCTGGCCGGAGCGGGTCAAGGCGCTGGTGGCGGTGAGCGGTTACCTGATCGGCAGCCAGGAAGCGGGCAAGGCGCCGTTGCCGCCAGCGGCCGAATTGCAGTGGTGGTATCAGTTCTATTTCGCCACCGAGCGCGGGCGACTGGGCTATGAGAAAAACACCCACGACTTCGCCAAGCTGATCTGGAAACTGGCCTCGCCCAAGTGGGAGTTCGACGACGCCACCTATGACCGCAGCGCAGCCGCTTTGCAGAACCCTGACCATGTGGCGGTCTCGATCTTCAACTATCGCTGGCGCCTTGGATTGGTAAAAGGTGAGGCGCGGTACGACGCCATCGAGAAGAAACTCGCAGCCTTTCCGTCCATCAGCGTGCCCACCATCACCATGGAAGGCGACGCCAATGGCGCGCCGCACCCACCGGCCGAGGCCTACGCTAAACGCTTCACCGGCAAGTACGAATACCGGCTGATAAGCGGCGGCATCGGCCACAACCTGCCCCAGGAAGCGCCGCAAGCGTTCGCCCAGGCGATTGTCGACGCCGATCATCTCTGAGTCAGTCAGGCAGAGGAATGCAACGATGAAACTCAAGCAGCTGACGGCCATTGGCGTCATTGCGGGGGCGGTTGCGCTGGCCACTGCTGGAGTCGCCCTGGGCGATTCCAGTGATGTCCAGGTGTCGCCGATCTACGGGGTCAAGGTGCCCCAAGGCTACAGAAAGTGGGTATTGATCGCCCCCGCGCAGGAAGCGGCGCCCTTGAATGAACTGCGCGCGGTGGTTGGCAACGATGTGGCGATCAAAGCCTATGAGGGCGGTGAGCTGCCGTTCCCCGATGGCACAGTGCTGGTCAAGCTGGCGTGGAAGCACGTCCAGTCACCTGAATTCGAGCCGGCCTCGATTCCCGGCGCCGCCACCACGGTTCAGGTGATGGTCAAGGACTCGAAGAAGTACGCCTCCACCGGCGGCTGGGGATTTGGCCGCTTCATTGACGGCAAGCCTGCCGATGAGGCTCAACACCAGACGTGCTTCGCCTGCCATCAGGCTCGCGTGCAAAACCACGATTACGTCTTCACCCGGTTCGCGCCATAACGCGCCCATCAAGGAGTTATCCATGAACAAAGTCTTAGTCGCACTGACGTTTGCGGCCAGCCTGGTGGTGGGCGCAAATGCGTCTGCCCAGACGGAAAAACCTACTGTCGTGCTGGTGCACGGCGCTTTTGCGGACGCATCGAGCTGGAACGGCGTGGTGCAGATTCTGGAAAAAGACGGCTACCCGGTGGTGGCTGCGGCCAACCCGCTGCGTGGGGTCAAGAGTGACGCCACCTCGATCTCCAACCTGATCGCCAGCATTGCACACCCGGTGGTGCTGGTCGGCCACTCCTATGGCGGTAACGTCATCAGCGAAGCCGCCAACGACCGGCCAAACGTCAAGGCGCTGGTGTATGTCAGTGCCTTCGCGCCGGAAACCGGTGAAACCGTTGCCGGGCTGGCGGGGAAATTTCCCGGCAGCACGCTCGGCCCGACCCTGGCCCCTGCGGTCCCCCTGGCCGATGGTGGCAAGGACCTGTATATCCAGCAGGACAAGTTTCACGACCAGTTCGCCGCGGATGTTCCTGCTCCCCAGGCCGCGCTGATGGCCGCGACCCAGCGGCCGGTCACCGAGGCTGCGTTGAACGAAAAGGCGGGCGACCCTGCGTGGAAGCACATCGCGTCCTGGTACATCTATGGCGACAAGGACAAGAACATCCCGCCACAAGCCATGGCGTTCATGGCCAAGCGGGCCAATGCCAGGGAAGCCGAAGTCATCCAGGGCGCCTCACATGTTGTCATGGTTTCCCATCCCGAAGCCGTGGCCCGTTTGATCGAGAAGGCCGCGACGGCCAATTGATGCTTAAGCGGATCGGAGGTGCGCTGACATCCGCCTTTGATTCTGCCCGAAGGGCGTAGCTGGCTTGCCTGCGATCTGGCGCGCAGCGGCAGTAAATCCGGTGCACGCGGTGTGTCTGGCACGACCGAGGTGGAGGGTCTTACTGCCGCTGCGTAGCAGGCAGCAGGAAGCGTCCTATCACTGGCAGGTGGTCGGAGATCAGCAGGGTGTCGGCCTGGCGGACCCGACCGTCAACGCGCTTCAAGGCCGGGCTGTAGAACAGGTAGTCGAGGGTGCGGTCCGGCCCGCTGATTCGCGGATCATTCGGAAAGCGGGTGTACCACTTGCGGCGATCCTCGCCGTTGGTGTCGTCATTGCTGGGGATCATCGGGTATTTGTCCCAGAGCGCGTGCAGCTGGCTTTCTGCCGAATATTGCGCGCGTTGCTCGGCGGGCAGGCGTTGGTACTGGCCTTGGGGCAACAGGTTGAAGTCGCCGCCGCTGATCCACGGGATAGCGTTTCGCTCGAACCCGTCGAGCAACTGCGTGGTGGCCGCGACCTGACGTTGCAAGGTGTCGTCGCCTTCGTGGAAATCACCCAGATGGGTGTTGACCACGGCCAGGTGCCCGCCATCGGCTAACGGCAGGTAGCTGACCAGCAACGCGCGGCGGGGCTCGAACTGGCGGCCGATCAGGTTCCCGTTGGGGGAGGGCAGTTGCAGGCGCTCGGCCTTTTCAATGCGAAAGCGGCTCAGGGTCGCGAGCTTCATGCCGACGCTGCCGAAGATGTGCGGATCGGGGACGAAATCCGATTTCCAGTAGAAGGCTTCGGTGCTGCACGGGTACAAGTCCGTGACGCGCTCCTGCAACAGGGCCAATTGGTTGGTGTAATCGGTGTTCTTGGCGCCGTCGTTCACTTCCTGCAACAGCACGATGTCGGGCTGTTCGTCGCGAATCACCCGAGCGACTTCATCGAGGCTGTAGGCGATGTCCTGAATGGTGGGGCGTTTGTCCGGGCCGCTGCCGTCGGCCATGTCGTACCAGAACACGTAGCGTTTTCCGGCCAGGTACTGGATGTTCCAGGTCATGACCTTGAGCGCCTGGCCGGGTATCAGGACCGGCGGCGCGGCGCCCTTGGCGTTGCATGAAACCGGCATGCGCTCGTACCTGGCCGGGTGCCAGGTCAGGTTGTAGATCAGCCCTGCGATCAGTGCGAGCAGCAGGGCCAGGGACAGACCATAACGCAGCAGGCGGGGCATCGATGTTCCTCAGGACGGTCGCGAAGGCTCGTCGATCAGCATGAACAGACGGAACATCACCACGCTGATGAACAACTGCAGGAAGCTGGAAATGGAGTCCACCGCCAACGACAGCATCGGGCTTTGCTGTTCCGGCAGTACATAGAAACTCAGGCCTTCGAGTACGGACAGCGGAATGTAGACGAACAGCACGCAGACCAGAATGCGCACCACATGGCCGCGGGTCATCTTGAAGCTTTCGCGCATGGCTTCCAGCGGGCCCATGCCGCGCAGCACCAGCAGGTATTCGGAGAACACCAGTTTTATCATCACCCAGACACCAGGAGCAATGAACAGCGACAGCCCCGCCATAATCAGCAGGGTGCTCAGGGCCGTCAGCACGGCGAACGTCGGCCACAGGCGCAAGGTGGCGGCGAACAGATCGCGCTTGGCAGGCACTTCGCCCCGGGTCTTGGCGTCCAGAAACAGGATCAGCGCGCCGGTGTACAGCGGGTAGAACGCAAGGCCGATGAGCAGTTGCCAGCTCGCCGAACCGTCTGGTGCCGAGCTGCCCAGCACTTGCTTGGTCAGGGCTTCGAGTATCACCAGCGGCAGGCACAACGACAGGATGCTGACGAAATGACGCCGGAAGAAGTAAAGCGAGTCTTGAATGATGGTCAGCGGATTCATGAAAGGATCACAGGAAAAAGCAGGCCGACACTTTAACGTAGAGCCGGTGAGCGGGCCAATCGGATGGGCGGTCGCAGGCTTCTTAACTTTTTCTACATCCTATTGAAAGCCCCTTGAAACACCCCATTACTGTTTGTGTCTGACACCTGCGTCAGTCACAGAATTCCTACGGCAATCTAACGAGGTCGCCATGCACAGCGAAGAGCAAACCCTGATCGATGGCTTGTTTACCAAACTCAAGCAAGCGGAAACCGATTCGGCCCCCCGAGACGCCCAGGCCGAGGCGCTGATCAAGGAGCACCTGACCCGGCAGCCCGCCGCGCCTTACTACATGGCGCAGGCGATCCTGGTGCAGGAAGTCGCGATCAAGCAGCTGGAGGCCCAGAGCCGCCAACGCGACGAACAGATCCAGCAATTGCAGGCCGAGCTGCAACGCACCAAGGCCCAGGCGCCTGCGCAGAACAGCGGTGGCTTCCTGTCGAGCATCTTCGGCGGTGGCTCCCGTGAGCCGCAACAGCCGCAGCAACCGGCTTCCTCTTTTTCACGTCCGTCCAGCCCGCCGCCGTCTTCGGGTGGCTGGCGCGACAACGGCCCGTCCAGCCCACCGCCTTACAACGCGCCACAGCAGGGCAACTATGCCCCGCCACCGCAGCAGCAGGCTCCGGCAGCGCCGTTAGGGAGTGGCTTTTTGGGTGGTGCACTGAAAACCGCAGCGGGCGTGGCCGGGGGTGTGATGCTGGCTGAAGGCATCAGCAGCCTGTTCCACCACAACAGCCAGCCGCAGGAAATCGTCGAGATCATCGAAGAACAACCTGCGCAGCCAGCCAGCGAGCATGATTCCGGCAATGGCGGTTGGGGCGACGACCAGCAGCGCGTGACCAGCAACGACGGCTGGGGCAACGACACCGGCGGATTTGCCGATACCGATTACGGCAACGACGATGGCGGCTTTTTCGGCGGCGATGATGACGATTCGTACGTCTGATGGCTAAAACCTGTGGGAGCCGGCTTGCTGGCGAAGGCGGCGGGTCAGTGATGAAGATGCTGACTGACACTGCGCATTCGCCAGCAAGCCGGCTCCCACAAGGTTCTGTACACCTGCATCTACCTGCACAGTCCACAATTCCTGCCCTTCTCTCCAATCCCCTCCCCAAACTGGCATACTGAGCGCCGGTCCGGTTTTCGGGCCGTTGTCGCCTGCCAGCGCATCGAGGAGTTCCGGTGAGAAGAATCGCGGTGTTTGCCGACGTGCAGAACCTGTATTACACGGTGCGTCAGGCCCATGGCTGCCACTTCAACTATGCCGCACTCTGGGCGGACATCAGCAAGCGCGGCCAGATCGTCGAGGCCTACGCCTATGCCATCGACCGTGGCGACAGCAAACAGCAGCAATTCCAGCAGATCCTTCGCAACCTGGGATTCACCGTCAAGCTCAAGCCCTATATCCAGCGCAGCGATGGCTCGGCCAAGGGTGACTGGGACGTGGGCATCACCATCGACATCATGGACGTAGCGCCCAATGTCGACGAAGTGGTGCTGGCCTCCGGCGACGGTGATTTCGACCTGCTGCTCGAACGTATCATCAGCAAGCACGGCGTCGAGGCGGTGGCCTACGGCGTGCCGGGTTTGACTGCGAATTCGCTGATCCGCGCCGCCAGCCGGTACGTGCCGATTGAGGGCGGGTTGCTGCTCAAAAACTGAATGGCCCCGGTTTCGTCGTAGCAGCACGGCTTGCCGGCGGTGGCGTATTCAAGATCGCTACCGCCGGCAAGCCGTGCTGCTACAGAAAATATCCATCGTTCAAGGTTTAACCATGCAAGAACGCATCGCCGTCATCGACTTCGAAACCACCGGTATCTCCCCAAGCAGCGGTTGCCGGGCGACCGAGATCGCCGTGGTCATCATGGAGCAGGGCGTCATCGTCGAGCGCTACCAGAGCCTGATGAACGCCGGCGTGCGCATTCCGGGCTTCATCGAATCCCTGACCGGCATCAGCAACAGCATGCTGCGCACGGCACCGCCGGCCGAGCGCGTCATGAACGAGGTCGCCGAATTCGTCGGCCTCACTCCGCTGGTGGCGCACAACGCGTCATTCGACCAGAAGTTCTGGGATTACGAACTGTCGCGCATCAAACGCACCCGCGAGCAAAGTTTCGCCTGTTCGATGCTGCTGGCTCGACGCCTGATGCCCAGCGCACCCAATCACAAGCTCGGCACCCTGACGTCCTGGGCCGGCCTGCCCAATACCGGCAAGGCTCACCGGGCCATGGCCGACGCCGAAATGGCCGCCAACCTCACCGCGCACCTGAGCCATGAATTGCGTAATACCCATGGAATCGCCGCTGTTTCCCACCAGTTGCTCTGCAAGTTGCAGAAAGTCCCGGCAAAGAAAATGGTCGAGGCGATCACCAAGCACCGTGGGATTTGAGGCGACATAACCCCGGGGATAAAAGTGTACGGGTCGAATAATCTGCAGTTGTTACTGATTTTGTAAATGCTGTCTTCTTAAAATGGCCCGACTAAAAACACACCGGTGAATCCTGATGGGGTACTCACCGAATAAAAAGTTGAGCCGCTCATGCCTGCCACCCGCCGTTTTCCCCTGCTGCTGATCGGGGCCTTTTTCGCGTTGTATGTGATCTGGGGCTCCACGTATCTCGCCATCCGTATCGGCATCGAAACCTGGCCACCGCTGATGATGGCCGGTGTGCGTTTCACCATCGCCGGTTCCATCCTGTTTGCCTTCATGCGCTTTCGCGGCGCGCCGATGCCTACCTGGAAAGAGTGGAAAGCCTCGGCCATGATCGGTTTCCTGTTGCTGGCCTGCGGCAACGGCGCGGTGACCCTGGCCGAGCACAACGGCGTAGCCTCAGGCGTGGCGGCGTTGGCGGTGGCTGTGGTGCCGCTGTTCACGCTGCTGTTCGGCCTGCTCTGGGGCCACCGCAACACCTCGCTGGAGTGGGCGGGGATCGTGCTGGGCCTGATCGGTATCGGCCTGCTCAACCTGGGCTCCAACCTGCAGGCAAGCCCCCTGGGCGCCGCGCTGGTGATCTTCGCCGCCGCGACCTGGTCGTTCGGTTCGGTGTGGAGCCGCTACCTGCCACTGCCCCCAGGCGCCATGGCCAGCGGCTGCGAAATGCTCACCGCAGGCGCCATGATGCTGATCGGCAGCTACGTCAGCGGCGAACGCATGACCCAATCCCCCGGCACCTCCGGCTGGCTGGTGATGGCGTATCTGGTGGTGTTCGGCTCCATCGTCGCCTTCAGTTCCTACATGTACCTGCTGAAAAACGTGCGCCCTGCGGCAGCCACCAGCTACGCCTACGTGAACCCCGCCGTGGCGGTGATGCTGGGCGTCCTGTTCGCCGATGAACACATCGGTGCGGCGGAAGCGGCGGCCATGTGCGTCATCATCAGCGCCGTGGTACTGATCGGCTTGCCGCAGTGGCGCAAGCAGAAACCCGCTTAAAACGGGTAAACTGCGCGCCATTACGCAATGCGCTGACCTTTTTCCAACGGTACCCCCATGACATTCGCCTCCCTTGGCCTGATCGAACCCCTGCTGCGTGCCCTTGAGACACTTGGCTACCAGACGCCCACCCCCATTCAGGCCAAGGCCATCGCGCCAGTGCTCGAAGGCCGCGACCTGATGGCCGCCGCCCAGACCGGCACCGGCAAGACCGCAGGTTTCGCCCTGCCGCTGCTGCAGCGCCTGACCATGGAAGGCCCGAAAGTCGCCGCCAATTCCGTGCGTGCGCTGGTGCTGGTGCCGACTCGTGAGCTGGCCGAACAGGTGCATGAGTCGATCCGGCAGTACGCCGAACACCTGCCGTTGGCCACGTACGCGGTGTACGGTGGTGTCAGCATCAACCCGCAGATGATGAAACTGCGGCGCGGGGTCGATGTGTTGGTGGCGACGCCGGGCCGGTTGCTGGACCTGCATCGTCAGAATGCGGTGAAGTTTTCCCAGGTTCAGACCCTGATCCTCGACGAAGCCGATCGCATGCTCGATCTGGGCTTCTCCGAAGAGCTGCGTGACATCTACGCCGCGCTGCCCAAGCGGCGGCAAACGCTGCTGTTCTCCGCCACCTTCTCTGACGCGATCCGCGCGCTGGCCGGGCAGATGCTCGATAACCCGCTGAGTATTGAAGTCAGTCCGCGCAACGTCGCGGCGTCTTCGGTGAAGCAGTGGGTAGTCACGGTCGACAAGAAGCGCAAGAGCGAGCTGTTCATCCACCTGCTGAAAAAGCAGCGCTGGGGCCAGGTGCTGGTGTTCGCCAAGACTCGCGTCGGTGTCGATCAACTGGTCGACCGGCTGCAGGGCCTGGGCATCAATGCCGACGGCATTCACGGCGACAAGCCTCAAGCCACCCGCCAGCGCGCGCTGGACCGTTTCAAGACCAACGAAGTGCAGATTCTGGTCGCCACCGACGTCGCCGCCCGTGGCCTGGACATCGACGACCTGCCGACCGTGGTCAACCTCGATCTGCCCATCGTTGCCGAAGACTACGTTCACCGCATCGGCCGCACTGGCCGCGCCGGGCAGACAGGCGAGGCGATCTCGCTGGTTTGCGCTGACGAAGTCGACCTGCTCAGCGCCATTGAAGTCCTGACCCGTCAGACCCTGCAACGCAGGGAAGAGCCGGACTTCGAGCCAGAACACCGGGTCCCGGTGACTGACGCCTCGGGGCAGATCCTGAAGAAACCGAAAAAGCCGAAGAAACCCAAAGTCAGTGGCGGCGGCAAGCGCAACCTGGGCAAGTGGGTCGACAGTGGCGACGCCGCGCCAGAAGCGCCGTCGGCCAAGCCTGTTCGCAAGGTGCCGGTGTTCAATACCGGGCCGCGCAAGCGCAAACCCTAAGCGCCTGCCCGTAGCAGTGCGGCTTGCCGGCGTCGGCGGTGTCTGGGTCCACTTTTCGCGACCCTGGGACCGCTGACCGCGGGCAAGCCCAGCTGCTACCTTTTGATCGCGAGCGCGTTGCCACGATCAGTGTTTGTTGAGGATGTCCTGATACAGCGCGGCGTATGACTGCACCATCTTCTGCGCGGTAAACACCTGCTCATACCGCTGAGCGGCCTTCGCGCCCATCTGCCCGGCCAGCGTTCTGTCATTCCACAGCGTCGTCATCGCGGCCGCCAGGGCATTCGAATCGCGGGGCGGCACGACCAGGCCGGTCTCGTCTGCAATATTGATGAATGTCGTACCGCTGCCCATCTCACACGAGATCATCGGTTTGCCGTACATCGCGCCTTCCAGCAGCGAAATCCCGAAAGACTCCGAACGCAGGTGGGACGGGAATACAAACGCCTCGCATAACGTCAGCAGCGCATTCTTGTCCTCGTCAGGCAATCCGCCGAGGAACTTCACATTGTTCAGTCCCAACGCCGCTGCCTTGGCCTTGAGCTGAGCCTCATCGTGCCCGCCGCCCATGATGACCACCGGCAGGCGCGTCTGATGGGCGGCCTCGAGCAGGAAGTCCAGGCCTTTGTAGTAGCGCAGTGCGCCGACAAAGAGGAAGAAACGCTCCCCCAATTCCTGTTTCCAGTGAGCCAGCCGCGCAGGGGAGGCGGCGGGGTAGGTGGCGCGATCCAGCCCGTAGGGGATGATCTCGACCTTGTCCTTGAAGCGGGTCAGTACTTCGCTGCTCGCGGCATAGTTCGGTGACGACGCCACGATCCTGTCGACGCTGCCGAGGAACCGGTTCATCAGCGGCGTATACAGCTTGAGCAGGGTTTTCTGTTTGACGATGTCGGAGTGGTAACTCACCAGCGACGGCTTTTTGATCCGCATCGCCAGGTGCGCCACATCCATATAGGGCCAGGGAAAGTGGTAATGGACGATGTCAGCTTGCGCGGCGAGCGCCTTGAAGTCACGCAGGCCTGACAAGGAAAGACCGGTAGAGGCGATGTAGAAGTCTTGCTTTGAGCGATGTATCACATGGTTGCCGACACGCTCATTGCGCGCCGAACCCTTGTTGCTCAGGTACAGAACCTCAGGCTCTATGCCGTATGCCGCGCTGCCTTGCGCCAGTTGGAAGATAACTTGCTCGATCCCGCCGCCCGGTGTCTCCGGGTAGTAGGTCTTGAAAAAGTGTAGAACTTTGATCATTGCTGTCCCGAGGTGCGGGTGAATGTCCGAAAGGCGCCCGGGGAGGGTATCCCGCATATGCCTGCCCGGAAGGTCCCGGCTGCTTGCTGTGCAAGCCAACCGGGCAAGCGGGCAGTGGCGCCTTCAATAACCGGATTAGTTGGCGCGCCCGTAGACGTCCTCGAAACGAACGATATCGTCTTCACCCAGGTAGTCGCCGCTCTGTACTTCGATCAGTACCAGGTCGATGACGCCAGGGTTGCTCAAACGATGCTTGTGCCCTGCGCGGATGAAGGTCGATTCGTTGGTGTTGAGCATCAGCTCTTGGTCGTCGTTGATAATCACGGCCATGCCGCTGACCACGATCCAGTGCTCGCTGCGGTGATGATGCATCTGCAGGGACAGCGAGGCCTTGGGCTTGACCACGATGCGCTTGATCTTGAAGCGCTCGCCATTCTCCAGGGTGGTATAGGTGCCCCATGGACGGTGCACGGTGCGATGCAGCACGTGCAGGGTGTGGCCGGACTGCTTGAGTTGACCGACGATATTCTTGACGTCCTGCGCGTGATCCTTGTGCGCGATCATCAGCGCGTCAGCGGTGTCGATCACCAGCAGATCTTCCACCCCCACCAATGCGGTCAGGCGGTCTTCACTGTTGACGTAATTGTTCCGTGCGCCGTGAGACAGCACTTCACCTTCGAAGCGGTTGCCGTTTTCGTCTTCCTGGGTCAGTTCGCTGACGGCATTCCACGAGCCAATGTCGCTCCAGCCGATGTCACAGGCGACGGTCACGACTTTGTCGGAGCGTTCCATCAGCGCGTAGTCGATGGAAATATCAGGCACTTCACCGAAGGTCGCCGGGTCCAGTGTCAGGCAACGGTAGCGATCGGCCTGGGCCAGGCGCGAGCTCTCGATGGACGTGGAGACAGCCTTGAGCACATCGGGTGCGTGTTTGGCGAACTCTTCCAGAAGGGTGCCGACCTTGAAGCAGAACATGCCCGAGTTCCACAGGTAGTTACCCGCAGCAAGGTAGGATTCGGCTGTCGGCAGGTCCGGTTTTTCCACGAATCGGGAGACCTTGAGACCGCCATTGGGGTTGATCTGCGCGCCGGCCTCGATATAGCCAAAGCCGGTTTCCGGGTACTGAGGCTTGATGCCGAAAGTGACCAGCCAGCCTTGCTCGGAGAGCTGCACCGCGTTCGCAACGGCCTGGGCAAATGCGGCTTCCTCCTGAATGAGGTGGTCGGCGGCGAGTACCAGCATGTGCGCGTCGGCACCGTGCTCCTGCTGCAGTTGCAGGGCGGCAATGGCCACGGCGGCGGCGGTGTTGCGGCCAAATGGCTCCAGAATGTAGCTCTGGGCAACGCCGCTGGCGTTCACGGTGCGGTATTCGTCTTCCGTCTTGAACAGCAGTTCGCGGTTTGTCACCGTCAGTATTTGAGACACGCCTTCAAGCGCAGCAGCGCGCAAAAAGGTTTTCTGAATGAGATTCTGCCCGTCTGGCAGTTTCATGAACGGCTTGGGATGGGCCTCGCGAGAAACGGGCCACAACCGGCTGCCCACACCACCCGACAAAATTACAGGTATCAACCCCATGTTATTAAAATCCTCTAATCCAGCGTATGGTCGCGATCTGAAAGAATAGCGTCGAACGTGCGCGTATCGATGTTCGCTGCGTTCAAGTCGGTGAGGCTGCCGCGACGAGGTCACCTGCATCAACCGGGTTTGCGAGCGACCGCCTCAGTCTGAAAAGATCCAAGAATACCAGAGAGCCAGCGTCTAAGCTGCCCTGCCGACCACCCGCGACGTTGAAGAGGTACTTGCTCACTTAAACGGGTGGTCTGCTCAGCTGGTCGAGATAGAAGCGGGTTTGCAGCGCGGCATGATCGTGGGAAAGCGCAGCGGCTTCACATGGGTGAAGGGAGTCGTAGCGCATGGTCTTGAGGCGCAACTCCTCTACATTGCCAATCTCGAAGAATTCATAGTCACCCCGCAGGTTGAACTTCATGTAGTCCACGAAGGCAAAGTTTCTCGAGATAATCATGCGCTTTGAAAGCTCAGCGACTTCACTGCAGATAGCCGATGCCTCTTGCCCTACTTCCCGATACGGCAACCAGGAATAATCCACGCCGGCGATGGCCGCATACATTGATGCATCGTCGACACTTCCCATGAAGAACGTGCGACCCAGTACCTTGAGCCGCTTGGCCAGTGTCACCAGTTGATCGATCTGGGAGGTGTCCGATTGTTTTATCGCGGACGGGTGCAGCCCCGAAAAGATCAGCAGTTTGTAGTTTTCGGGGAGCCGGGCAATGCATCGGATTGCATAATCAAACCCTTTGTAGTCACCGAAGAATCCAAATACACCGATGATCCGGTCATTCTTTTCCAGCCCCAGGCGGTTGATAAGCTCGTCTCTGCAATGGGCGTGATCGTACCCGGCTCTTTCCTGCTCGGTGGTGTAGCACAGTGGATGGCATTCAACATTCGCTAGTTTGAAACGCTGCTGCAACATGCGTTTGGTGGTCTCGGTATGCACGATGACCTTGACCTTCTGTTCGCGAATGAACTCGAACAACTGCAGTTCATACCTCGCTGTCCTGGTGGTTTGCCAGGCGCGAGCAAGACTCCCGACCGTCGAGCGCGGGCGCAGCATAAGTTTCGGGATTGACGGAAGGGTGATGTCCGCAGAGCAAAAGCGATTGATAATCGTATGAAGCGTGATAGTTGAATTGCTGTTTGCCGCCAGCAAACGCTTTAGCCTGTTAATGGACAGCGCAATGCTGTCGGCGAACAGGCCATATTCACACTGTACCGAGACGGCGTCGAAGGATTGAAGCTGTTTACACAGGTCGTCAATGAAATCCTCGGCCTCCTTGTCCGTGGCGCCGAAGCTTTTCTTCAATTGCGCAGGTGGCAGTTCGAATACCGTGACCTCATTCAAAGATGAAAAGTTGCGGTACAAGACTTCAGAGAACCGGGCGATACCGCACTCGAGTTTGTAGGATGAAACGATGGCTATTTTCATGACGAATACTCGACTGAAAAGTCCTGGACCATTTTTCCGTGCTCAAGCCGGATGCATCGGTTGCAGACACTGTTGATGAGATCGGTTGAGTGTGATGCCAGCACAAGGATCGACGCGTTTGACGTCATTTCCTTGAGACGGCTGTTGGCCTGCTCCTGAAACTGCGCGTCGCCCACGCCCAGCCATTCGTCCATCAAGATGATGTCCGCCGGGAAGGCCGTGGAAATGGCGAAGCCAAGCCGCACCATCATCCCGGAGGAGTAGGTGCGCACCGGCAAGCGCAGGTAATCACCCAGCCCGGAGAACTCGGCAATGTCGTTGATCGACTGTTTGATGTCGGCAGGTTTCACTCCAAGAATGGCGCCGCGCAGGTGGATGTTTTCGTACCCGGTGGCTTCCACCTCCATGCCCAGGGTCAAATCGAGCAGGGAGGTGATCCTGCCCTGCGATTTGAGTGAGCCCTGAGTCGGCCAATAGACGTTCGCCATGACCTTGAGCAGGGTGCTTTTGCCCGATCCGTTATGTCCGAGCAGGCCAACTCTGTCCCCGGGCTTGATATCGAAACTGAGGTCCTCCAATGCCCGGATGCTCAAGCGGTGGTTTGACGTTTCGCCAATGCGTCCACCTGTAATCCATGACAGTGCGTCCTTTTTGAATGAGCGATGGCCGACGTCCAGGATCGGGTAGTCGACGGTGAGCCTTTCTGCGATTAGATAGGTCATGGTCAGAGCCAGTAGGGTATTTGCTTGTGGTGAGTAAAAAGCAGCGCCAGCGCGGCAGCCCACAACAAGAGCCCCATACCCAGCACCAATCCGGCGGATGCCAAGGGGAAAACACCATTGAGCATGGGCTCGCGAATCAAATCGATAAGGTATGCGAAGGGGTTGTATTTAATGACCGAAGTCAGGCCGGCAAGTTGTTGGGGGAACCACATGACCGGGGTGACGAAAAACATCAGCTGCAGTGCGCTGGAAATCATGGGCAGCACATCACGATAGCGTGCGCAAACAATTGCCAGTAATACCGTTAACGGCGTCAGCGTGAATATGACGAGCACAGCGCCCAGGATCGAACAGAGCAACCCATAAGTCGTCAGGTAGCCGTACCACAGCAGAAGCGGAATCAGAATGACCCAGCTGTGTAGGAAGATCAGCGTATTGCGAAACGCCACCCGCATCATATGAGTCAGCAGCGGCAGGCTAACCTGCTTTATGATGTGCGCCGAACCAATCAGTGCACTTGCACCTTCATTGATGAAGTTCAGAATGAACGTCCATACGATGATGCCGCAGGCCAGATAGGGCAGGTATTCTTCCAGGTCGAGATTGAGCAGCCTTGAATACACCACGCCCAGTCCACCTACAAATACCAGGGACGACAGTGTGATCCAGAACGGGCCAATGATAGACCGACGATATCGCCCTTTTACATCATGGAGTCCCAGCAAATACCATGTATGTCGGCCATGGCTCAGCGCATTAAGTTCTCGTTTTAGGAAGTTCGTCAGCGTCACGGTGTACCTCTATGGCTAATGGCAAAGAGATGGACGTCAATTGGGTGAGGGGGATGCTCGTTGGACTAGCGTCGCAGGCAAGCGCCTGGACGTAGCGCATCATTTGCACTTCGCCCGTTGGAAGTCCGTATGGGCGCAAAGGCTGATGGCGAGCCATGTAGAAATAGATGGGACGTTTCTGAAAAGTTATCTGCGCAGTGGCTCATAGTTACATTCCTTTGTTTTTCGGGCTCGCGCTCGCGCCTCAAAAGCCGAGACGCACTTTATTTCCAGGAAACTGCCAGAGGATCTTCCGGGAGCGGGACAGAGAAGCCAGCTTGGCGACTCCCTGTCGAGGGAGGCCTGATGCGGAATCAGGCTGCCACGACCTTTTGAGTATATGAGCAATCGCACATTTTCAACGCGCTGTAATCGCGGCTGTTGAGACCGATTCGCTATATCGCAAAGATTCGACGGATCTAACCCCGGCCAGCCCCGCCCGGCGATGATTACAACGTGCCATTGTCTTTTCCCGCCCGACCCCTCACCATCTGTTCCGGTTCTCCGCTCGCCAGATGGACTAGACGAATTGGCAGTACGTTCAGCTCATAAGCGCCCTGGATTCTGGCTGCTGCTTGCGCTTGCACTGACGTGCACGGCGTGTGCGAGCTATCTGAGTGCCGATTGGGACTTCTCGCTGATAAGCCGCCGGGCCGAGGCGCTGTACGGGCCTTTGGGTGCCGGGAAGCAGCGGATCGATGCCTGGCAGAATCTGCTGTCCACCGAGAAGCAGATCGGCGAGATGGACAAGCTCAAAGTGGTCAATCAGTTCTTCAACAAGCAGATGCGCTATGAGGAGGACATCGACCTGTGGCATGAGGTCGATTACTGGGCCACACCTGTGGAGTCTCTTATAAAGGGTGCAGGTGACTGTGAAGACTACGCCATCGCCAAATATTTCAGCCTGCGCAGGCTGGGTGTGCCCAGCGAGAAGCTGCTCATCACTTACGTCAAGGCACTGCGCCTGAACCGCGCGCACATGGTGCTGACCTATTATTCGAGCCCCAACGCCATGCCATTGGTGCTCGACAGCCTCATCGACGAAATCAAACCCGCCAATCAGCGGCAGGATCTCTTGCCGGTCTATTCCTTCAATGCCGAAGGTTTGTGGCTGCCGGGCGCGCAAGGCAACAAGAAAGTCAGCGACACCAAGCGTCTGTCCCGCTGGCAGGACGTTTTGAAGAAAATGGCCGCCGAAGGCTTCCCGGCCGAGCCTGAGAATTAGGAGTTCTGATGTCTCTGTTCAAACAGCTGTTGATCGCTATCTGTCTGTTTCTAGTGGTCGCGTTCGCCGGCAGCTTTGTCGTCAGCCTGGAAAGCTCGCGCGCCCAGTACGTCAATCAGTTGCGCTCCCACGCGCAGGATGCGGCGACCTCGCTGGCCCTGTCGCTGACGGCCAACATCGACGACCCGGCGATGGTCGAGCTGATGACCACGTCGATTTTCGACAGCGGCTACTACGCCAGCATTCGGGTGGTGGACCTGGCGACCAATGCGGTGATCGTCGAGCGCAGCGCAACGCCTGACAATCAGGGTGTGCCGCAGTGGTTCATCAATGCCATCGGGCTGGAACCGGCCGGCGGTGAGGCCATTGTGAGCCGGGGTTGGGAGCAGGCGGCGCGGGTCGAAGTGGTCAGCCATCCGATGTTCGCCCTGGCCAAGCTGTGGCAGAGCGCGCTGGGCAGTCTGGGCTGGCTGGTGGTGTGCGGCATTGTGAGTGCGGTGCTGGGGGCGATACTCCTGCGCCGGCAGTTGAAGCCGCTGGATTACATGGTTGCGCAGTCCCAGGCCATTGGCCGTCGCGAGTTTCTGACCTTGCCTGAATTGCCTCGTACGCCTGAGTTGCGTCGTGTGGTTCAGGCAATGAACCAGATGGTCGAGAAGCTCAAGGCGCTGTTCAAGGAAAGCACCGAACGCAGCGAAAAACTGCGTGTCGAGTCGTACCAGGACAGTCTGACGGGGCTGTCCAACCGGCGCTATTTCGACATGCAGCTCAAGGCCCATGTCAGCAATCAGGAAGAGCACCGCGCCGGGCATCTGCTGTTGCTGCGAGTGCAGGACCTGGCGGGGCTGAACCTGCGTCTGGGGGGCAAACGTACCGACGCGCTGTTGATCGCGGTGGCGCAGGTGCTGAACAATCACTGCGAAAAATACCCGAAGATCCGCAACCTCATCAGCCGTTCACGGGGCGGTGAGTTTGCCGTCCTGGCGCCAGGCATGGAGCGCGAGGAAGCGCTGGAACTGGTTCAAGTGCTGGAGCAGGCCCTGCAGGTGCTGGGCGCGTCGGGCGCCTCCGATCTTTCGCCGGTCGCGCACATGGGCCTTGCCGCTTATTCGCCGGGCGAGGCGCCGCTGACGTTGCTGGGCCTGGCGGACCAGGCCTTGTCGCTGGCTGAAACCCAGGGCGAACAGACCTGGAGCTACGCCGAGAATGGCCTTGTGGCCAGCGTCGGTGACGATCAGCACACCTGGCATCGCACGCTGGATCAGGCGCTGACCCAGGGCCGTTTCGAACTGTTCTTCCAGCCGGTGGTGGAGGCGGGCAATCCTGGCCGGGTGCTGCATTACAAAGTGTTGTCGCGACTGCTCAACGAGCAGGGCCACGCCATTGCCGCGGGGCGTTTCCTGCCATGGATCGAGCGTTTTGGCTGGTCGAGCCGGCTGGACCTGATGATGCTCAAGCTTGTGCTGGAGCACCTTGAAACCCACGATCAATCCCTGGCGCTGAACCTCTCGGCGCTGACGGTGGCCGATGCCGGGGCGCTGGACCAGGTATTCGAGCTGTTGCGTCAGCACCCCAAGGCGGGGCCGCGACTGACGCTGGAGATTGCCGAGGAACAGTTGCCGGAACAGGCGGTGCTGGAAAAGCTCGCACGTCGACTGAAGTCGGCAGGCTTCTCCCTGGCGCTGCAGCGTTTTGGCGGGCGCTTCAGCATGATCGGCAACCTGGCGCATCTGGGCCTGGCGTACCTCAAAATTGACGGCAGCTACATTCGGGCAATCGATGAAGAAAGCCACAAGCGCCTGTTCATCGAGGCCGTGCAGCGGGCCGCCCACAGTATAGATTTGCCATTAATCGCCGAACGTGTCGAAACCGAAGGCGAGCGCCAGGTGATCGTCGAGATGGGCATCGAAGGGGTACAGGGTCAGTTAATCGGGGAGCCGGCGCCGTGGAAAGCATGAGAAACGGCGAGATGATCGACGGGCGTGAGTCCCACTTTCACTAAGTCGACCGTCCGTCACTCGCTAGAGTGCCGGGCAGGCACAGACGCGTGTTTCAGGTAGGCTCTGTGCTCGACGGTTTTTTGACTTGTCAGCCTCCCGTGTCGCGGGGTGGATCGGCTGCGTGCCCGATCTAGAGGGGACCTGACAAGTGGGCCGGGTTTTTGCATCGAGGCCAGCGTACGACAGCGAAAGCCACTGCAGTCGCGGAAAAGTCCTACACGACAGACGGCAGAAGCCTACGTACCTAAACACCTTTTCATTTGTCAGGGATAGTGGCGATGTTACACTCCCGCGCTTTTCCTGATCCCATATCGGCAGTAGTCAAAATATGCGCAGCACACACGAAAACAGCTTGCAGGCTGCATTGAGATCTTGCAGGAGCAGCTTCATCTCGGTCGGCTTTTTTAGCTTGTTCGTCAATGCGCTGATGCTGGTTCCGACCTTCTATATGCTTCAGGTCTACGGTCGTGTCGTGACGAGCGGTAACTTGACGACGCTGACCATGCTCACTTTGATCATGACCATTCTGGTCGTGACCATGGGCTCGCTTGAGTGGATCCGCTCGCGAATCATGGTTCGCGTGAGTACCCGTCTGGACGTGATGCTCAGCCGCGATGTGTACAAGGCCAGCTTCAAACGCGCCTTGAGCACCGGTGGTATGGATGCTTCTGCCCAATCGCTCAACGATCTGACCGGTCTGCGTCAATTCATGACCGGCAACGGTCTGTTCGCCTTTTTTGACGCCCCGTGGCTGCCGATCTACGTGGCCGTGATGTTCATGTTCCACCCGTGGTACGGCTGGGTCGCGATCGCCAGTGCGATTGTGCTGCTGATTCTGGCCTACCTGAACGAACGTTTCACCGGTAAAGCCCTGGGTCAGGCGAACAAGGAAAACATCTCCGCGACGCTCTACACCACCAAAAATCTGCGCAACGCCGAAGTCATCGAATCGATGGGCATGCTCAACACGCTGATCGAGCGTTGGAGCCGTCGTCAGCGCAACGTGTTGCTGCTGCAATCCCAGGCCAGTGACAAGGGCGGGGTCATCAGTTCCATTTCCAAGACCTTCCGCATGCTGATTCAGTCCCTGATTCTGGGCCTGGGTGCTTACCTGGCGGTCAACCACGAAATCAGCCCGGGCCTGGTCATCGCAGGTTCCGTACTGCTGGGCCGTGCGCTGGCGCCGATCGACCTGATCATCGGCAGCTGGAAAGGCTTCATCTCCGCGCGTTCGCAATATGACCGCCTGAACGACATCCTCGACAAGCTCAAAGCCGAGCCTGAGCGTATGTCGCTGCCGGTTCCGCAGGGCAATATTCTGGTCGACAACCTGATCGTCGGCGCACCGGGTTCCAAGACCCCGATCATCCGCGGCATCAGCTTTGCCGTACCTGCGGGCGCGGTCGTAGGCATCATCGGCCCGAGCGCGTCGGGTAAATCGACGCTGGCTCGCGCACTGATGGGCGTCTGGGCGCCCCAGCACGGTGTAGTGCGTCTGGACGGTGCCGACATCGCCAACTGGGATAAACACGAACTGGGCCCGCACCTGGGTTACCTGCCGCAGGACATCGAATTGTTCGAAGGCAGCATCAGCGAAAACATTGCGCGCTTCGCCGATGTCGATCCGGAGCTGGTGGTCAAGGCCGCCAAGACCGCGGGCGTGCACGAGATGATCCTGCAACTGCCAGAAGGTTACGACACCGTGATCGGCAGCGAAGGCGTCAACCTGTCCGGTGGCCAGCGTCAGCGCGTGGGCCTTGCCCGTGCGATCTACGGCTCGCCGCGCCTGATCCTGCTGGATGAGCCGAACTCCAACCTCGACGAAGTCGGGGAGCGCGCCCTGGCAATGGCTATTCAAGAATTGAAACAGACCGGTGCGACGATCTTCGTCATCACCCACCGTACGACGATTCTGTCCCAGCTTGACCGCCTGCTGGTCATGAGTGCCGGTGGCATCAGCATGTACGGCCCGCGCGACAAGGTAATGGAAGAGCTGAACAAGCAACAGATCGCTGCTCAACAACCAGCCCAGGTCGGGACTGGCGCGACTGCTCGCGCCTGACAGGAAGATATCGATGAACCAACCGCTCAGTATTCAAACCGATAACTTCTCGGATTTGCCCGTTTCGGACCACAGGACGCGTCGCCTGGGCTTCGCCATCCTGCTGGTCACCTTTGGTATCTTCGGTGGTTGGGCGGCTTTCGCGCCCATCGACGGCGCGGTCTATGCGCCGGGCGTCGTCACCGTCCAGGCCTACCGCAAGACGGTTCAGCACCTCGAAGGCGGCATCGTCAAAGACGTGCTGGTGCACGACGGCGACATCGTCAAGAAAGGTGATCCGCTGATCGTCCTCGACGACGCGCAACTGCGTGCCGAGTACGACATGAACCACAACCAGTTGATCGCCGCCAAAGCCATGGAAGCACGCCTGATGGCTGAGCGTGACGACCTGCCGGCCATCAATTTCGGCAAGATGGCCGAAGCCGATACCCCGCGCGGCATCGAAGCCCGCACAGGTGAAACCCAGGTGTTCAACGCCCGTCGCGGAGCGCGTCTGGGCCAGATCGCCGTGTTGCAGGAGCGCATCGGTCAGCTCAATCAGCAAATCAAGGGCACCGAAGACATGATTGGCACCAAGACCAATCTTGAAAGCTCCTACACCGGCGAGATCGGTGATCTGCGTGATCTGCTCGCCCAGGGCTTCGTCGACAAGCAGCGCATGCTCGAGCAGCAGCGCAAGCTGGACATGCTGAAGTCGGAGGTGGCCGATCATCGTTCGACCATCACCAAGACCCGCCTGCAAATCAACGAAAACCAGTTGCAGATCCTGCAGATCAACAAGGACTTCAACTCCGACGTCGCCAAGCAACTGGCCGAAGTGCAGACCAAGGCCTACGACCTGCAAGAGCGCACCGCTGCGCTGGCGGATCGCCTGACCCGGATCGTGATTCGTGCCCCGGATGACGGCATGGTCATCGGCATGACCGTGCACACCATCGGTGGTGTCGTGCGTCAGGCCACACCGTTGCTGGACATCGTGCCTTCGGTTTCGGACCTGGTGGTCGAGGCGCAGGTGCCGCCGCAAGACATCAACCGGGTCGGCATTGGCAAGCTCGCCGACATTCGTTTCAGCGCGTTCAACAGCGCTACCACGCCTGTGATCGAAGGCATCGTGACCAGCGTTTCCGCTGACCGCCTGACCAACGAAAAGACCGGCCAGCCGTACTACCTGGCCCGCGTGAAAGTGACCGAGGCCGGTGCGCACAAGTTGGGCGACCGCAAGCTGCTGGTGGGTATGCCTGCCGACGTATTGGTCAAAACTGGCGAGCGCACCATGCTGCAGTACCTGTTGCAGCCTGCACGTAACGCTATCTCGCAATCGATGATCGAGGAGTAACTGTGCGTCTGCTTCCATGTCTGATGTTGGGAATGCTGGCGCTGCAAGTCCAGGCCGCCGAGCCGAAAACCGCTGAACCCTCTACCCCCAAGCCGCCGCCGACCAGCGTAAGCGCCAAGACCTACGCGGCCGACTTGATGCAGCTCTACCGTGAATCGCGCCTGGAAGACCCTCGCGTCCTGGCGTCGTATTCGCGTGCCCAGTCCAGCAAGGAGCAACAGCGCGAAGCCTTGGGCGGCCTGTTGCCACAGGTCACGGCGAACGCGGGCAAGAACCGCATTCACCAGGAAAACGACCTGATCACGCAGTCCTACAGCAGCGAGAACTACAGCCTTCAGCTCAGCCAGCACATCTATAACAAGGCAGCCTGGGAGAACTACCAGAAGTTCAAGAGCCTGGCCAAGCAGGCCGGCGAAGAATCCAAGGAAGCCCAGGCCGAGGCCACGGTCGACCTGGCCCAGCGTTATTTCGCAGCTCTGGCCGCCGATGACGAACTTGAACTGGTTCAGGCCGAGCGTCGTGCCACCCAGAAGAACCTGGACCGGGTGAACGCGCTGTATGCGAAACAACTGGCAATGATTACCGACAAGCTGGATATCCAGGCGCGAGTCGATTCGCTCGCCGCTCAGGAAGTCGATGCGCGCAACCAGGTTCGGGTGACGCGTGCGGCGCTGTCGGAAATCATCGGGCGTCCGGTCACCGAGCGTTTGAGCCGGGTGCGTGATGACGTCGAATTGCAGGTTTCGGCTGAAAGCCTGGACAGCTGGGTACAGCTGGCCGTCGTCAACAACCCTCAGTTGCTGGCCAGCCAGAATGCCGTCGAGGCCGCAGGCGCTGCGCTTCGCGGCGGCAAGGGCGGGCATTATCCGACCGTCAGCCTGAACCTCAGCGCGCAGAATACCAACGAAGGCTATAACAATGCCTTGGCGCCAAAAACCGATAGTTATGTTGCCGGGGTGAATGTCTCGGTTCCGATCTATAGTGGTGGTTCGACCTCTGCTCGCGTACGTGGTTTGTACCAGGATCAGATCACCGCAGAGGAGCAGATGGAGGCCACGCGTCGGCAGGTGGTGAAAGAAACCACAAATGCGTACTTGACCGCAGACTCCAGTGTCGAAAAAATACGCGCCAACCGAAACGCGCTGTCGTCAGCCGAGCAATCGAGCATTGCGGCAGACAAGGCGTTTTCATATGGCGTGGTGAATGCCGTGGACGTTTTGACAGCGACGCAGAACGAGTTCAAGGCTCGTCGTGACCTGCTCAAGACCCAATACGACTTCATTACTAATCTGTTCATCCTCAACCGTTGGGCTGGCAAGCTTTCCGAGGAAAGCGTCGAAAGCGTCAACGTCTGGTTGAGCAGCAACAGTAAAACGGACACTGTCCCTCAGCGGAACACGAAGCAATGAATGCAACCAGCAAATCCGTGATCGTCACCGGCATCACCGGCCAGGACGGCGCCTACCTTACCCAGTTGCTGCTGGAGAAGGGCTACAAGGTCTACGGCACTTACCGTCGTACCAGTTCGGTCAACTTTTGGCGTCTTGAAGAAGTCGGCGCGTTGAACCACCCGAACCTGGAGCTCGTCGAGCACGACCTGACCGATCTGGGCGCGAGCATTCGCCTGCTGCAAAAGGCCGAGCCGAGCGAGATCTACAACCTGGCCGCGCAAAGCTTTGTAGGTGTGTCGTTCGAGCAGCCGGTCACCACCGCTGAAATCACTGGTATCGGCGCGGTCAACCTGCTGGAAGCTATCCGCATCGTCAACCCGAAGATCCGTTTCTACCAGGCTTCCACCTCCGAGATGTTCGGCAAGGTTCAGCAGGTCCCGCAGACCGAAGCTACCGATTTCTACCCGCGCAGCCCTTACGGCGTCGCCAAGCTGTACGCCCACTGGATGACCATCAACTACCGCGAGTCCTACGGGATCTTCGGTTCGAGCGGCATCCTGTTCAACCACGAATCGCCGCTGCGCGGTAAAGAGTTCGTGACCCGCAAGATCACCGACGCAGTCGCCCGCATCTCGCTGGGCATGCAGGACGTGCTCGAGCTGGGCAACATGGACGCCAAGCGTGACTGGGGCTTTGCCAAGGAATACGTCGAAGGTATGTGGCGCATGCTGCAGGCCGACGAGCCGGACACCTTCGTACTGGCGACCAACCGCACCGAGACCGTTCGTGATTTCGTGTCCATGGCATTCAAGGCCGTCGACATCGATCTGGAATGGAAAGGCAGCGCCGACAACGAGCACGGTATCGACACCAAGACCGGCAAGACCGTTATCCAGGTCAACCCGAAGTTCTACCGTCCAGCCGAAGTCGAACTGCTGATCGGCGACCCTGAAAAAGCCAAGCGCGTACTGGGCTGGGAAGCCAAGACCACGCTGGAGCAGCTGTGCGATCTGATGGTCAAGAGCGACCTGGAACGTGTGAAAACCGGCAAATCGTTCTGATTCAGCCAGCGATTCGGCAGGGCGTACAACCTAAAGCCAGGCCGTAATCGTCATATATATAGAAAGGGTCGCGTGCAAACGCGGCCCTTTTTCATATCTGCGCCGCGCATTGGGCACTGCCATTCTTGTTTTCAGTGGTCGATAATCGGTCTTTTCATCTTCATATTCATCCCGGATACCCCATGCAGAATGACGCTCAAGTCACCATTCATCAGTTCGCCATCAGCGTAAGTGCCGGCGACGGCATCAGTAACGGCATGCTTTTGACCCGAAAGCTGCTCAGGCAGGCGGGTGTGAAATCCGACATCTATTGCATTCGGCCCTCTGACGAGATGCGCGGCGACATCCTCTGCATGGACGATTACCAGCCGGGCAGCGCCGATGCGCTGTTGGTCCATCACGGTATCGGCAACCCGGTGGAAGGCTGGTTGCGCGACCTGCCCGAGCGCAAGTTCATGGTGTTTCACAACATCACGCCGGGCGAGCTGTTTCCGCCGGACCACGCCATCCAGCCGATGCTCGCCCACGGCTGGGAGCAGGTCGACACCTGGCGCCAGTGGCTGACCGGCAGCATCGCCGACTCCCAGCAGAACCTGCAGGAACTGCTGCAGCGCGGTTACTCGACCGAAAACTCGACTGAAATTCCCTTGCTGGTGGACCTGGAGCGCATCGAGCCCCACGCCGTCAAACGCAACGACGTCCCGCGGCCATTCACCTTGCTGTTCGTTGGCCGCATCATGCCGCACAAAAACCAGCTGGGCGTGGTCGAGGCGTTCGCGCAATTGCTGCGCCGCTCTCAAGTGCCGCTTCAGCTTTTCCTGGTCGGCGGTTTTACCGTCATGGACTACAAGGAGAAGATCGAGCAGCGTATCAACGAGCTGGGCATTGGCGCGTTTGTCAGCCTGACCGGCAAGGTCGATGACGACACCCTCAACTCGCTCTACAGCCGCAGCGACCTGTTCGTTTCCCTGAGCCATCACGAAGGCTTCGGCATGCCGCTGATCGAGGCGATGGCCCACGACCTGCCGGTGCTGGCCTTTGATGCGCCGGCCAGTAACGTCGTGCATACCCTCAATGGTGCCGGCCTGCTGCTCAATGACGATGACCCGCAAGTGGTCGCGGCCACCATCGCGCAACTGATGGACAACCCGGCGCTGCGCCGTCACCTCAAGCGTCGCGGCGCCGAACGCCTGCACGAATTTGCCTATCAGCATTTATATGATCGTCTGAGCGCCTTCCTCACGCGCTTCGACATCAACCTGCCGCAGTACAGTTTTGAAAAGCGCGCAGTACAGATCAACGTCGACTATCGCATCGAAGGGCCCTTTGACAGCACCTACAGCCTGGCGCTGGTCAACCGCGAGCTGGGCCGGGCACTGGCGCAGAACGGTCACCGTGTAGGCCTGCGCGCCACTGAGGGGCCAGGTCCGATCGCCGTGGACGAGAAATTCCTCGCTGACAACCCCGACTGCGCCGCACTTCACTCGCGCGCGGAGCGACCAGCCGACAACGTGCTGCGGCTGATGTACCCGCCGCGGGTCAGCGACATGTCCGGCGACTTCAACGTGGTGTCGTGCTACGGCTGGGAAGAGTCCTGCCTGCCGCAAGCGTTCTGCCATGACTTCAACCACCAGGCGCATCTGGTCACCAGCATGTCCAGTTGGGTGACCCGCACCCTGGTGGACAACGGCGTAACGGCACCGATCGTGACGGTCGGGCTGGGCGCCGACCACATCCTGCAGGCCGACATCGACCATTCAGCACTGCCGGCGATGCCCAAGGTGACGCCCGAGCGGCTCAAGTTGTTGCACGTTTCGTCGTGCTTCCCGCGCAAGGGTGTCGACGTGTTGCTGACCGCCTATGGCCAGGCGTTCACCGCCGATGACGCCGTGGTGTTGATCATCAAGACGTTCCCCAACCCGCATCACGACATCGAGCAACAGGTCAAAGACTGGGCGGCTGCGCTGCCAAAGGCGCCTGCGGTCGAGCTGGTGGTGCAGGACCTGCCGGATTCGGCGATGCGTGCGCTCTATACCCTGGGCGATGTGCTGGTTGCGCCGTCTCGCGGGGAAGGTTTCGGGCTGCCGCTGGCTGAAGCGATGCTGCACAAGTTGCCCGTCGTGGTGACCGGGCAGGGCGGTCAGACCGACTTCTGCACGCCGGACACCGCCTGGTTGATCGACTATCGCTACGAGCGTGCGCGTACTCACCTTGAGGCCAGTGCTTCGGTCTGGTTCGAGCCGAGCGCCGAGCATCTGGCGAGCATTCTGGGCGAATTCCATGACGCCTGGAAAAAGGGCAAGTTGCCGGCATTCGTGGCCAAGCGAGTGGAAGCGGCCGATGCGCTGATCCGCAGCCGTTTCACCTGGTCCCACGTGGCCAAGGCCACCGCCGAGGCCGTTCACGACGCGCAACAACAGCCACTTCTGAAGAAAACCCCGAAGCTGGGCAGCGTCACGACCTGGAACAGCGCCTGCGGTATCGCGACCTACAGCACCAAGCTGCTGGAGCCTGCGTTCGGTGAAGAATGCCAGGTCTTCGCCAATGACGATGCGGTGTTGACCGCTGCCGATCAGACCCATGTCGAGCGCTGCTGGACCGCCGGCCCGACCGACAATCTCGAGCGCCTGAGAACTGCCGTCGAGCGATCCGGTGTCGACACCTTGTTGATTCAGTTCAACTTCTCATTTTTCGGCATCAAGCCGTTCGCGACCTTCCTGGACTGGGCCCATGAGCGCGGCATCCGCACGCTGGTGGTGTTCCACTCCACCGCAGACGTCAAGCACGGTGAAGAACTCAAGACCCTCAAGGACATGCGCGAGTCGCTGGCCGGTTGTGCGCGTCTGCTGGTTCACAGCGTCGGCGATCTCAACCGCCTCAAGGATTTCGGGCTCAACGACAACCTGCTGATGTTCCCCCACGGCGTGATCGACACCCCACCGCCTGCGCCGGGGCCTAAACAAAAAGCCGCCAAGCTTGAAGGCAAGAAGATCATCGCCAGCTACGGCTTCCTGCTGCCACACAAAGGCATGCCGGAACTGATCGAAGCGTTCGCGATGCTGGCGCAAAAGGACAAGTCGCTGCACTTGTTGCTGGTCAATGCGCAGTACCCGGTGCCTGCTTCGGCGGAGCTGGCCGAGACCTGCCGGCAGCGCATCAGCCAATCGGATTTATCCGGACGAGTGACCTTGATCACCGATTTCCTGCCAGACGAGGAGTCTCTTGCCTGGCTCGGAATGGCAGATGCGATCGTTTTCCCGTACCAACATACCCAAGAATCGTCGAGCGCAGCCGTGCGTTGGGGCCTGAGTACCGGTCGTCCGGTTCTTTGCACGCCCCTCTCGATATTTGAAGATGTGTCCGATGCTGTTACACTCCTGCCGGGCACTGATAGCGAATCGCTATCAAAAGGTATCAAGGCCGAAATAGACGCCGGACCGCGTGCCAGGCAGGAAATCTGGCTGAAGAACCATGCCTGGAATTCCGTCTCAGCCCGGCTCAGCAACGTGCTGCGCGCGATATCGGCATAAATTTTTGGAACTTTAGCCCACAGAAAATAACGAAACTTCCTACTGACCCTGTATTGAAGTCTCTATGGACTTTCATAAAAAAGATGGATGAAGACTATTGTTTCGCCGCTATTTTGACATGTATGATCGGCCCGCAATCGTCAGTTATCTGTCTGAAAAGTCCTACAAAAAAGGCTTGGGGTCAGTAGCTGACGGCAGGGTCGGCGAATGAACGCCGACTTCCCATAAAGGGGGCCACGGCCCGCTGGGGCGTGGCAACAGGCAGAGGCCGACGGGCCTTCTATCCGAACGGATGCCTGAGTGTCGATATCGACTCATATTGGAGATGAAAAAGTAATGGCTATCACCACTGCACAGATTCAACAGCTGTATGTTGCCTACCTGGGCCGCGCTGCCGACAAAACTGGCCTGGACTACTGGTTCAACCAGCTGAACGGCACCACTACTTCCCCAGCTGTTCTGACTCTGGAAAACCTGCGCGCTAACTTCGTTAACGAGCAACCAGAGTACAAAGACGCTTTCGCCGGTCTGACCCGCAGCGAAACCGTTTCCAAGATCTACCTGCAGTTGTTCGGTCGTTCGGCTGACGCTACTGGCCTGGAATACTGGACCACTGGTGGTGGCTCTACTGTAAACGCTGACCAACTGCTGGTTGCTTTCGTAAACGGCGCTTCTGCTGACGACGCTAAAACCGTTGCCAACAAGGTTCTGGTTTCCGAGGTTTACACCGCTGCTGCTGGTGCTAACTACACCAACGCCGATGCCAAAGCCGCTATCGCCAACGTTGACGACACCACCGCTTCGGTTTCCGCTGCACTGACCGCTATCTCGGCTCTGCCAGGTATCGCTCTGCCAGCTAACGTTGCTCTGGTTCAAGCTGACATCGCTGCTCAAGCTGCTGTGACTTCCTACGAAGCCGGTAAAGTTGACGCGCTGAAAGCACTGAACGACAAAGTCGTTGCTCTGAACGCTGACTACACTGCTGTCCTGACTCCAATCGCTGATGGCGCTGATGCTGGCACCGTTGCTGGTGACTCGTACAGCGAAGTAGCAGTAGCTATCGCTAACGCTACCACTCTGCGTACCGCTATCTCGGCTAGCACTACCGCTGACCTGAAAACTGCTGCTGCTGATGCCGCACAGGATCTGGTTGACGCTCGCGCTACTCTGGTTAACAACGACGTTAACGCTGTTTCCAAAATCAACGCTTACAACGCTGCTGTAGCTGCTGACGCTAAAGTCGCTGCTGTTGACACCGTTGCTGTCAACAACAACGCTGGCGCTCTGGACGGTGTGATTGCTACCGGTTCCAACGGTGCTACCTTCACTGCAGACGTTGCTGCGTTCGACGCTGCTTCGGGCACCACTTCGGGCATCACCGACGCTCTGTCCCTGTACGTAGCTCTGACTGCTGCATCGGGCAACGCCACCAAGCTGGCTCAGTTGGACGCTGCTTTCAACGGTACCGGTTCGCCGTTCTCGACTCAGTACACCGCTCTGAAAGCTCTGGCTGCTACTGACGCTGCCAAACAAGCTTCGGAAGCTAAAGTTGCTGCCGCCGAGACTGCTGTTGGTACTACTTACGTCAACGCTGCTGAAGCTTCTACCGCCGCTACTAAGCTGCTGGCTGACGCTCAAGCTGCTGACGCTCTGGTTGCTCAGGCTGAAGCAGAAACCAACGCTCACAACGCTGTGCTGGACTCCGCTTCGGATGCTCACGCTGCTGTAACTGGCAACGCCAACATCCACGACCTGGACGCAGCTGGTCCAGTTCTGGCTGGTGACGCTGGTGGCACCACTTCCGAGCTGTTCTACTTCAGCGCTGTTAAAGCTGCTGATGACTTCTCGGTCGCTAACTTCTTCAAAGGCGATGCGCTTTACGTCGGCACTGGCCTGACCTTCAACTCCAACGTTACCGTTGGTACTGATGGTTACGCAGTTGGCACCAACACTGCCGCCAAAGAAATCTACTTCACCAAAAACGCTACCACTGGCGAAGTTGAAGTCAACATTGAAACCAACGCTGTTGGTCACACTGCTGGCACTGGCACCACCGACAACGTTGCAGTCATCACCCTGACTGGTATCACCGACGTTTCGCAGGTTAGCTACGCTAACGGCGTGATCTCCACCACTCACGCTGCTTAATAAGCACAGTGTGTGATGGCTGAGTGGGCCTAGGTCCACTCAGGCAGATCAGAAAAACCCGCCCCTTAAAAGGCGGGTTTTTTATTGGGCGCAGAGTGCGTATCCTCTGCACCTTTCTCATGTACCGGATTGCCTGATGAACTGGAACCTGATCCTCAATTTCACCCGCCAGGATCTGATCGACCGTCATTCTGCCTCGATGCTGGGCGCGGCCTGGACCTTTATCCTGCCGCTGATCAACATCCTCATTTTCACCTTGGTGTTCTCCAACATCATGGGCATGCGCCTGGGTGGCCTGGGCCAGGACCTGGGCCGCTGGGGCTACAGCGTCTACCTGGTCAGCGGGTTGCTGGCCTGGAACTGCTTCGCGGCCACCCTGAGCCGTATCACGCAGGTGTTCCATGACAAAGCCCACCTGATTGGCAAGGTGCGCATGTCGCTGTGGAGCCTGCCGGTTTATGTGGTCCTGAGCGAAACCGTTCATTACCTGATCGCCACCGGCTTTTTCATGATCTTCCTGATCGCCATCGACTTCCACTTCACCTGGTCGCTGCTGTGGTGGATTCCGATCTTCCTGTGCCAGCAGTTGCTGGCGTACGCGCTGGGCATCACCTGCGCGATCCTGTCGGTGTTCATGCGTGATATCGGGCAGATCGTCGGCGTCGTTGTGCAGTTGTGGTTCTGGCTGACGCCTATCGTCTATGTCGCCAACATCCTCCCAGGCTTCATTCAGCAGCTGGTGGCGCTCAACCCGTTCTATCACCTTGTGCTGGCTTATCGCGCCGCCCTTATCACCGGCGAGGCGCCTCACCTGCTGTCCATTGCCGTGCTGGTGGTGTGCTCGCTCGCGTTGCTGGGCATCTCCATCTTCGTGGGCCGCAAACTGGAACGCGACATCCGCGACTTCCTGTAACTAACGTCGTGCCCGGCCGCTCTGCGGCGGCCGGCGCAGCGTGGTTCTCTTATCTAAAGTCCACACTTTATTTATATAAGCTTCTGTGGCGAAGGGGGATTTGTTAGTTGCGTGTTCGCTGGGTATCAATGTTTATTAGTGACCTTTTATGTGTGATGCGTATTTGTAATCGAGTGTAAAGAATTCATCCTGTGTTAAACGCCCGTAACACCCCACCGCACCCTTGTAGGATCGCCGACAGCGAGACGGCGTGTCTTTTCCTCTCCGTACGATTTTCCTGGATCAGCCATTCAGTTGAGTGGAAAACCCTTTGTTCGCTGCAAGCCACGGCTGGCGGGGCTTCCGCGTTTTTTTGACGCGCATTTTCGCATGTACTTTGCCGATGATATTTTTTGACGGGGTTAAAAGTCAGAAAAAAATCGTTGTTTGGCTATCGATATTTTTTGACGCTTAATTGCGGTTTATTATTGGCGTCGGGGTTTTCCTTCATAGAAACATATGCGGCTAAGTTAGTTGGTGCTGGGTCACTAGTTGCCCTACTGTAGTGCTGTGTCCGATCTTGATACAGCTTGCGCTTTTTGACTAAGGGCGTTGTTTATTTGTCGATAAAAAAGAACGGATAAGTCGTTTCCTTTAGGAGCCACACATGACAACCCAAACAGATGTTGCGCAACTTTATACTGCCTTCTTCGACCGTGCGCCTGACGCAGACGGCCTGGCCTATTGGGTGAATGAGCTGCAAACCGGCCTCATCACCCTGGAGCAAATGGCCCGCAACTGGGTCAACGAACAACCTGAAGGCCAGGCCAAATACCCCAACGGCACCACCGACACCGCATTCCTGGATGCCATCTACCAGAACGTGCTGGGCCGCTCGCCTGATGCAGAGGGGCAACAATACTGGCTGAACCAGCTTTCGTCCGGCGCCATGTCCCGCGATGTGTTCATCGCCGCCATCATCAATGGCGCCCACGCCAACACCACCGCGCAAGGCGTGCTGGACGCCAAGCTGCTGGATAACAAAGCCGCTGTGGGCGTGGCGTTTGCTGACCATGGCACGAACAACCTCGCCTTGGCGGCGAAGATTCTCACCCCGGTGACGGCCAGCGATGCCAGCCTGAACAGCAGCCTGTCGTTGATCAAGCTGATCCCGAGCGGTGCGGCGCTGACTCCAGCCCTGATTTCCAAATTGTCGCTGACCATTGACAAGGTCGCTGCGCTCATTGAAGGCCAGCCTGGCGAGCAAGCTGACCTTGCCACTTACCTGAGCACGGTCAGCGCGGGGATCACCTCGAACACCAACATCGACCTGCTGCTGACCAAGATTGGCACCGTCGCCACGTCGGCACTCACCGATTCAACCGCACTGGATAACCCCGCCACGCTTGGCCAGGACGATCTGGCCTCTGCCACGCCAGGTGGCGGTGGCGATGGCGGAGACCCAGGCACTCCTGGCCCGACCCTGACCGCGACCAGCGCCGATGGCCTGCTGAAGATCGTCGGCACCAGTACCGCTGAGGTGCACGTGGACATGACCACCCATGTGGTCACTTCAGGTACTACCACTGTCACCGTGTCGGGTCCGCTGACCTTCACCGGCGTCGATGCCAGCACCTACACCGGTGCGGTCACGGCCGTGGGCACTGTCAAACAAATCGTCGCCAACAACCCGGTTTACACGGGTGTCGACCGTCTGGAAGTTGTGGACAAGGCCTCGACCATTCTCAACTGGGCCGAGTACTACCTCAATGGCGTTGTACAGAAAATCACCGTGCTCAACGGTGAAGCTGGCACGCTGACCGTTGCCGGGCACGATGAGCTGACCGGGCTCACCGCAGGCCAGACCTGGACCTACGATATTCGGGACACGGTGAGTGTCATCAACGACGCCTCTCATGCGGCGGTGCTGACGGGCGCCGGGAACGTGACGGTTGCCGATACGCTGGCGAATCTGAGCAGTCCCGAAGGCACGACAGCAATCGACGGTCATCAGTACATCGTGCGCGATACCTACGACCATCTTGTGGCCGGAGCTGCTGATCCGGTGCTGCTCGGGGCGGTGCAAACCATCGTCCATGACACCGTAGAAGGCGTGCAGACCGCGCTCGCAGCCAGTGCCATTCCGGCTGGTGCAGAGTACGAAGTACAGGACACCGCAGAGCATCTGCTGGCGGCCGACCCCGACTTCCTGCTGCAAGGCCCGTCTTCGGTGACCGTGACCGATGACAACGCAGGCGTTCTGACCCTCGAACAGCGTGATGCGCTGGGCAAAGTCACTGACGACGATTTCTGGGACTACACGATTAACGATTCGGCCGCCAATATCCTCGACGGTGTTGGTGAGCACGCGGATTACCTGGCCCATGCCAACGACGTGACTGTTACTGGCAACCTCAGTCTCAGCCAGTTGGGCACCCTCGACGCCGGTAAAAATGTCGATGTCTCCGGTTGGCATTACACGCTTTCCGACTCGGCAGACAACGTCGTTGCCAGCGTTGCCGACCATGCCGGGTATCTGGCCCAAGCCAGCGATGTGACCGTCACTGGCCCTCTGAGTCTCAGCCAGCTGGGTACGATCGATGACGCTCAAGGTGTCGATGTCTCTGGATGGCATTACACACTTTCCGATACTGCCGCTAACATGGTTGACAGCCTCACCGACCATGTTGCGTACCTTACCCAGGCGAGCGATGTGACCATCACTGGCAACATCAATCTCGGCCAGCTGGACGCCGCTGCGGTCGTACCGGGAATCGACGTTACCGCCTGGCATTTCTCGCTGGTCGACTCGGTCAGCAACATCAATGCACACTTCGCGATCGACGACATTCCTATTACCGCAACCACTTCGGCAGATGCCGATGCGCTGGATGGCAACATCAGCGAGGGTGCAGTAACCATGTCGTTCGCCGGCCTGACCGATGCTGCAACGTTCACATTCGCTGACAGCGGGTTCAGTAGTACCGAGCCTGTGGACACCTTCGTAAACTTCGCGGCCACCGACAAGATCAACTTGCAGGCTTTCCAGCTCACTGGAGAGGACACCGTGACGCTGGCAGACGGCGGCGTCAACGGTGTCACCGACGGCCACTACGCTCTGCTAAAAGGCGTGGCGCTGGTGGATGGCAAATATGTGGCCTCGACCGCTCCTGAAGCTGGCACGCTGGTGATCTGGGACGCCGACACCACCGCTGGGGCCATCAAGCAAGTGGGTGTGTTCGTCGCCGACGCCAATCTCGACGTCAGCCACCTGGTCACCACTCCTGTAGTAGCCTGACCGCAAGGGTCAGGACCTGTGGCGCTATCGGATACGTTGGCGTAAGGGAAACAAAAGGGGCAGCCGATTGGCTGCCCCTTTTGTTCGTGGGTTGTTCAATCGCCGGCAAGCCGGACTGCTACGTCCAGATGCGGCGTTCGCAGGACCGGGTCTGGCCTCGGAACCGCCCCCGCCGGCAAGCCGTGCTGCTACGTCGGGATGAGGCGTTCACAGAATCCGGGTCGGACCTTGGAACCGTAGCAGCACGGCTTGCCGGCGGGAGCGATGCTGGAAACGCCCCGGCCGGTAAGGCGTGCTGCCAAGTCCGGACGGGGCGCAGGTGGGTGTCAGACAGTGAAGTCCCAGGTAGCGGGCGCCTTGTTGTAGTTGGCCATTTCGGCGGACGTCAGCAGGCTGTCGGCGACCTGGACAAACGTCAGGTGGCCTTGCTGCACCTGTTCTGTCCAGTAAGCCTGGCCTTCGGCGTCGGCGGCACGACCGAAGAATGCGCTGTAGAGCGCACCGATGTCGTGGCTGACGTCACCGTTGAACGCCTTGGCGCCTGCTTCGGTCGAGTTGAGGATCGACAGGCCGATTCCGCCGATGCTGATGGTTTGCTGGGTCCAGTAGTCAAAACCGCCGACGTCTGCCTGACGGCCCAGCACGCTCTGGTACAGCGAGGCCAATGTCGTTTGCAGGGTGTCGGTCGGGATCGTCACTGCGCCGTCGGAGAAGGTCAGGTTTTCGACGTTGACCACTTTGACTTGCTGGCTCGGGTCGTCCTTGTTGGTGACGATGGTGAAGCCGCCGTGTTGCTCGATGTTGTACTGCGAGCTTGTGCCGGTGAACTTCACGGTGTCGTTGCCCTGGCCACCCTGCAGCACGCTGTTGTTGGCGGCCGCGAACGAGGTGATCTGCAACGTGTCATTGCCGCCACCTGCAAACACGAAGCTGTCGCCGGCATTGACGATGAAGCTCTGGCTGGCATCGTCACCGGTCAGGATCTGGCCTTCGGTGTTGCCCTGAACGGTGGTCTGGCCGACCACGGCGGCAAAATCGACGTTGTTGAGCGACAACGAACCTTTGCCGTTCATCTGCCCGGCGTCGATCACCAGCGCGGTCGATTGCGCGCCGCTCGAGCCGTTCAGTTCCAGTGGCTGGGTCGGGGCAGTGGTCGATGTGATCGGGGTGATGGTATTGACCAGCAGGGCGGTCGCGTCGGCCAGTTTGTCGAGGAAGTTCTGGCCGTTGACGTTCTGATGCGCCTGGTCGGTGGAAGCGGTGACTGCGTCGATGGCGGCCTTGAGGGTTTCAGCACTGTCGCCGACGGTTTTGGCTGCGCCACCCACGGATGTCAGTCCATACCCCAGGGGCAGTTTTACCGAGAGGCCAGCGCCGGTGCCGCTACCGACCAGATCGATATCAGCCTTGCTGGCATCGCCGGTGCTGTCCTGGCGGGTGTCGGTCACCAACCCTACCGCGATGCTGGTGCCGGTTTCGCCGTTGGGCAGGGTGACCGGGTTGGTGCTGACAGAGGCACCGTCGATGGTGACCGGCGGGTTGGTCGGAGTGGTGGGGGTGGTCGGCGTCGTAGTGATCGTGACCGCCACTGACTGGGTGTCGGTCAGCGGATCGCTGGCGTTCAGGTCGTTCACCAGCACATCGATGCTGGCGGTGCCGGTGTAGCCCGTTGTGGGGGTGAACTTCAGGCCGTTCAGCCCCGCGTTGATCGCGGCCAGGGTGCCCTGGATTACCAGGATGCCCAGATTGTCCTGCACTTGCAGCCCCGTCGTGCTGCCCAGCGCCAGGGTGCCGTGGTTGCTGGAGAGCGTCACCTGCACGATGTCAGTGCCCGCATCCACGTCGCTGATGGTGATGAGGTTGTTGTTTGCAGCGCTGAACGTCAGCGCGGTGTCCTGGCGAACGCTCTGGGTGGCGGCTGCAAGGGTGATGTGCGGCGCGTCGTTGACGGCGACCACGTCGACCGTCTGCGTAAGGGCTTTGCTGCTGAATTCTCCGTCGCTGAGGGTGAATTCGATGTTTCGCGAGGTGCCGGTGGGTGCTTGCGAGGTGTTGGTGTACGTCACGGCGCTCAGTGCTGCCTGCCATTGGGCGAGGGTGGCGTGGCTCGCCGAGCTTAGCGACAGCTCGCCCGTGGTGCTGTTGAAGCTCGCAATGATGTCGCCGATGCCCGTCGTTCCATTGGGCAGGGCGAGTTTGTCCTGGCCGGCCTGGAAGTCGGTGATCTTGACCTTGGCGCTGTAGAACGTGGTGTTGTCGACATCCGTGACAAGCACGTTGCTGTTGATCACGACTGGCGCGGCGTCTTCTGTGTAGGTCGCCTGCGTGGCGACAGAGCTGAGAACCGGCGCGTTGTTGACCGGGAGCACACTTACGTCCTGGGTCACGGCAACACTTGAATCAGTGGCATCCTTGACCACGAAACTGATGGTTCGCGCACCGCCTGTCGGGTCTTGCGAGCTGTTGTCGTAGGTCACCGACTGCAGCGCCGCTTGCCATTGCGCGAGGGTGGCATTCGCGCCGCCAGAGGTCAGCGTCAACTTGCCGGTAGCGGAGTCATACACACCCGAGATGCTTCCAGTCGCGGCACTGCCGGTAAATGCCAGGATGTCCTGATCGTGCTGGAAGTTACCCACAATGCTGACCACTGCACTGGCCAGCGTCGCGTTATCCAGGTCCTGGACCACAATACCGCTGTCGACGGCGACAGGGCCGCTTTCCCCTTCCACGAACTTCCCGGCATCGGTACTCGCGGTCACCACAGGCACATTGTTGGCGGCCGTGATGAGGACGGTCTTGGTCGTGGCGGTGCTGTCTGAGTTGTTATCGTTGACGACGAAGGAGAGGGTGCGCGGGCTGTCGTCAGGGTCGCTGGACGTATTGGTGTAGGTCACCGAATGCAGGGCCTGCTCCCACTGCGCCACCGTGGCGGAGTGGCCAGCGGATGTCAGGGTCAGCTCGCCGCTGGCGGCGTCGTAGGAGGCAGTGATGTTGCCCATGCTGGCGCCGTCGTTGGTGAAACCAAGCACATCCTCGCCAACTTTGAAATTGCCGCTGATGCTCACTTTCGCGCTGGCGAAGGTTGTGCTGTCACTGTCGCTGAGCGTGATCCCGCTGTCGATGACGACCGGGGTCGAAGGCCCGCTGTTGCTTTCAACGAAATGGGTATCTCCGACGCTGGCCGTGGCGATGGGCGAGTCGTTGACGCTGGTGACTGTGACGGATTTTGTACTGACGGTGCTGCTCGCCGTGCCGTCGTCGACCTTGAAATTGATGACCCGGGTGGTGGTGTCCGGGGTGTCCGACGTGTCGGTGTACGTGACCGAGCGCAAAGCGGCCTGCCATTGCGCGAGGGTGGCAGAAGCTCCGGTAGAGGTCAGGGTAAAGGTGCCTGTGGACGAGTTGTAGCTACCGCTGATGTCGCCCATCGTCGCTGGATTGTTGGTGAAGCTCAGCACGTCTTCGCCTGCGGCAAAACCGGCACCGATGCTCACGGTCGCGCTTGCCAGCGTGGAGCTGTCCACATCGCTCAGGGTCAGAGCGCTGTCGATGACGACCGGCGTCGAAGTGACGTTGTTGCCTTCGATAAAGCCTGTCGTACCACCGCTGCTGGTGACCACAGGCGCATCGTTGGTGGCCGCTACGGTGACGACCTTGGTGGCGACGTTGCTCGGCGAGGTACCGTCGTCGACGTTGAACGAAATCGTTCGGTTGCTGGTGTTCGGGGTGTTGGAGCTGTTGTTGTAGGTCACGGCCTCAAGCGCTGCCTGCCACTCGGCGAGGGTGGCGCTGCCGCCTGTGGAGGTCAGGCTCAAAACGCCGGTGGCAGAATCATAGGAGCCGGAAATGTTGCCCATCGCGGCGCCGGTGTTGCTGAACGCCAGAACATCCTCACCGCTGTGGAAGTTACCTGTGATGCTTACGGTGGCTTTCGCCAGGGTGCTGTTGTCGCTGTCGGTGATCGTCAGGGACGAAGCAATCGCAACCGGGGTGGACGTCGGCCCGGCGCTTTCGACGAAGGCCGTGTTACCGCCGGCGATGATCAGGGCGGGCGGATCATTAGGCGCCGGCGCCACGGTAACGATGGTGTAGTCCCAAAGCTCACCTGTTTCGACGCCGCCGTTGGCCGTGCCGCCGTCATCACTGATGCTGGTGAACGAGACATAGCGCTCACCCAGGGTCGGGGCGGCGCTGGTGTTCTTGTAGGTCATGCCGTTGAGCAGGGTTTCCAGCGTGGCTGGCGGTACGCCTGCGCCCATGGTCAGGTTGATCTGGATTGATCCGCTGCCGTTGTCCACGGTGGTGTAGGTGATTGAGTTGCCCAGGCTGTTGGACAGGCCGCCGACCAGATGGATGTCGGTGCCGCCAAGGGTCAGATATTCACTGTCCGCCCCGACGACGCCGTCCACGGTCAGGCTGAATTTGGTGATGTTTGGCCCGAGCTGGTCGTTGGCGATGGCGACGTTGCTGAAAAGCCCTACTGCAGTACCGCCTGAATAGAAGGTCGGATCATTGGCAGTTTCGGTCACGGTCGGGGCTTCGTTGACCTTAACGATGGTCACCTGGAAGGTGTAGTCGAGGACGTTCACCCCGCCGCCGATGGTGATGTTGTAAGAGCCGGCCACTGCGAGGGTGTTGCTGCTGAAGCCGGTCAGTGCACGATAGTCATCGAACTGCCCGCCGCTGCTAGAGCCGAAGTCGAAGAATGACGATTGGTTGATAAGGATGTTGGAGAGGGTCAACGAGTAGCCGGTGATGGCATACCCGGTTGGCACCTGGATAGGAATCACGTCTGACGAATCATTCCCCCCACCTGACGAAATACCTCCGGCCCAACTGTTGGTACCCACTTGGTTCAAGACCCAGAGGGCACGGGAGGGCTGCCCGAGGGAGTCGGTGTAGGCGGTGTACACATCGACGTCGCCGCTGGGGGTTTCGTTAAAGCTCAGAGGGGCGGTCAGGTAAAGGTAGGGGGTGTTGGCCATGGTGATGTTCCTTATCTATCCCTGTACCACAGGGAACAACAGAAAAATGCAGGAGTTATTTTTGTAGGACGATTCGCTCGCTGGCGGAGTATAGGTAGGGAGAAGGCACTTCGACATTACCGCTCGGCACTTGCCCCTCGGTATGGGCTGCCGCCTATCGGATCCCGACAGCCGAGGCCGTCCGCCGCCCAGGCGTGATCGCCATAAAAACAAACCCCCGCGTTCGGTGAAGAAGGCGGGGGTTTGATGTGATGGCTGAGGGCGCTTTGCCGGTGGCGCTACTTGCCCAGCACCTTGCGATACACCTCAAACGTCTGGCGGGCGCACTCGTGCCAGGTGTAATGGCGCGCACGGGCCCGGCCCAGTTCGATCTTCGCTTCGCGCGCTGCCGGCTGGTTCAGTACGTCCTGCATGGCGGCGTGGATGCTGTCGACGTCGTAAGGATCGACCAGCCAGGCGGCATCACCCGCCACTTCCGGCAGAGAGGTGCTGTTTGAGGCAATGACCGGGCAACGGGCGGCGAAGGCTTCGATCACAGGCAAGCCGAAACCTTCGTAAAGGGACGGGAAGGTCAGGGCGACGGCGCTTTGCAGCAATGCCATGACATCCGACTGCGGCAGGTAGCTCAGCCAACGGCCTTCGCCGCGCTCTTGCAGGCTTTGCAGTCTTGGCAGCAGGTCTTCGTTGTTCCAGCCGTCGCGGCCGACGATCACCAGCGGGTGTTCCCTGCGGATGTCGGCGGGCAGCTGCTCGAATGCGTCGATGATGCGAGGCAGGTTCTTGCGCGGTTGCAGGGTGCCGATGAACAGGAAGAAACCTGGTTTGAGGCCGTGTTTTTCCAGTACCGCATCGCGGGTCTGGGGCTCGACACGCTCGAAATAGATCGGCTCGACGCCCAGCGGCGTCACGCTGATGCGCTCGGGACGCAGCCCCAGGTGTTCGACCAGGTCCTGTTTGCTGAACTCGGAGATGGTGATGATGTGGTCCGACTGGCGGATGGCCGAGTTGAACAGCCAGCTCTTGAGGGTGCGCAGATCGTTCTTGATCCACTCCGGGTGCAGCATCGGGATCACGTCCATGACGCTTGAAACAGTCGGTACACCGGCGATACGCGGGATGTGGTGATCGGGCGCGTGGAAGATGTCGACCTTTTTGCGGATCGCCCCAGAGTGGGTCAGCGGCAATTTGAGAAAGGCACTGAGCAATGCGTGCACCGGAAAGCGGCGCGCCAGCTGTTCCGGCTGGCCGCATGCCAGGGTCGGGAGATCACGGCCGAATGCGTACGGTTTGATGTGTACTTGCGGCTGCTGCGCCGAGAGCTCGTTCAGTCCTTGCCACAGTGCCCGTGAATAGGTGCCGATGCCGTCCAGGTGCCCGGCGCGCTCGCCATTTGCCCAAACGGTGCAGCCCAAGCCAATTTCCATGTGTTGTTGTTCTCGAATCAAAAGGTCATGCGGTACGGGTCGTCGCCCCAGGCAGGCCTGCGACGACGAATCGGGATCAGGGATTTGTCCGGACCTTGGCGCGCCAGTAGTCCAGCAACTGGCTCAAGGTCGTTTCCAGCGCAATTGCCGGTTGCCATCCCGTGGTTTGCTTGAGCAGGGTGTTGTTGCCCGCGGCAATCGGAATGTCTGATGGGCGCAGGCGATCAGGGTCCAGCTCGACGGTGATCGGCGCGCTGCTCTGCAGCAGCATCAGGTCCAGCACATCGCGAATCTTGCGTGACTGCCCACTGGCGATGTTCAGGCATACCGGATGGCCCGGGGTGCCCGCCAGTTTCAGCAGTTCGATGTAGGCGTCGCACACGTCCTGCACATCAAGGAAGTCGCGAACGGCATCCAGATTGCCCACTTTGAGCACAGGCGCTTGCTGGCCTGCTTCGATCATGGCGATCTGGCGCGCGAATGAGGCGGTCACGAAGTCCGGGCTTTGCTGGGCGCCGATGTGGTTGAACGGACGCGCGATCACACCGTCCAGACCCTGGCGGAAATACTCGCGAAACGCATATTCGGCCGCGACTTTACTGGCGGCATACGGATTCAGCGGCTCTGGCAGGGTGTCCTCGGCAACGGCGATGCCCGTTTTGAACGCTGCGCCGTACACTTCCGACGAGCTTGGGAACAGGGTGAAGGCGTCAGGTGCATGCTGCTGGATGGCTTGCAGCAGGTTCATGCTGCCGATGACGTTGGTCTGCCAGGTCAGCAACGGGTCCTTGAAACTGGTCGGGACATGGGAAATCGCGGCCAGGTGGATGACGTGGGTAGGCCGCGCATTGGCGACGGCCTGCGCCAGGGCGTTCGCGTCACGGATGTCGCAGCTCAGGTACTGGTCGGCGATGCCCTGCACAGGGCTGCTGCCGCCCAGTGCGATCACCTCGTAACCTGCGTTCTGCAGGCGTGCGGTGAGAATTTTGCCAACGAAACCGTTGGCGCCTGTCAGTAATAGGCGTGGCACGATGTCTTACTCCTTCACTGGAGAAATCAGGTCAAGCTGCCCCAGCCAGAGGGCCAGCGCTGTCTGCAGGTTTTGACGCTCGTAGCGCAGCAGGTTTCGATGACCTGCTGCCACCATCGCTTCGTAGAGACCGGGCTCGGTGTTGAGCAAGTGCGCGGCCATGGCGAATTCCACCGGGTCATCGCTTTCGAGCAGCAAACCGCCTTCGCCCAGGGTGTCCGGGATATTCGAGCGCGCCTGTGTGACCACCGGAAGCGACGCGTAGTTCGCCTCCAGCAGTGGCATGCAGAACCCTTCATGGGCACTGGCGCACCAGTATTGATGAGCGTTCTGGTAGAGCCAGCGCAGGTCGGGCTCAGGGCATTTGCCCACGATCAGTACGTCGTCTTCAAGGCCCAGGTTGCGAATGTGCAGGTCAAGGCCGCGCGCATAGGCTTCGCTGGTAGTGCCGCCGACGATGATGAGCCGCTGGGCTGGCTGGGGGCCGCTCTGCTGCGAGGCTTTTTGGGTCTGCAACAGATGGTAGAACGCTTCGATCAGCAGGTACTGGCGCTTGTTCTCCGCCAGCCGCCCGACCGCCAGGTAGAGGCGGGTGTCGGCCGGCTCCTTGCGCATGAACGCAGGTTTGTAGCGAATGCCCTCCAGCCGGCGAGTATCGACCAGCAGCGGGAGGGTCTTGGTGCGCAGGTAACCGGCTTCCTTGAGTTCGCTCTCGTTGAGCGGCGAATCGGCCAGCGCGTGAACGAATTCGTCGCGCCACTCGCGCAGTTGCTCAAGACCCAGTTCGGCGTAGCGTCGCAAACGGCTCTGCGGCGGGAAAAAGTCGGGCGGCGTGATGTTGTGATAGACCATCGCCTTGACGCATTTTTGCTCAAGCAACCATGGGCCGTGATCGTGACCCATGGAGTGGTGGTACATCAGCAGGTCGCAGCGCGATGCCTGAAAGGTACGTGCCGGCAGCACCTGCCCGGCCATCTGGTCGGGGATGGTGAAACTGTAGATGTCCGATTCGAAACCCAGATCGCGCAGCAGGCTGCGGGTGAAGAGCAATCCGTTGGTGACTCCATCTCCTGCTGCTACCGCTGCCGCAAATTGATCTATACGCTTGCTGGTCATATCTGGCCCTTGCGAGCCGTGACTGCGTAATCCTGAGGGCCGTAGAACAGCGCATCGCAACGACGCGAGACTTCGGTGTCTTCGTGCAGCGCGTATTCGCGCGGGATCGGGTTCAGGCGGTGAATCTGTACGTGTTCGAAGCCTTTGAATTCCACCAGGAACTGGGTGAAAGCCGGCGGCAGCGGATGAATATGCGTCGGGTCGGTGTGGAAATGGGTCGCCGCAGTGACGATGTTTTCCGGGTTCGGGGTCTCGAAGATGATCGTGCCGCCGGGCGCCAGGACGCGCTGGCACTGGTCGAGCAGCGTGTTGAACTGCTCGAAACTCAGGTGCTCGATCACATGGAACGCCGAGATCGCCGCGATGCTGTTGTCAGCCTGCTGGGCCAGCCAGACCAGCGCGTCTTGCTGAACCGCCTTCAGGCCTTGTTCAACGCAGGCTTCGACGTTCATAGAGTTCAGGTCGATACCGATCCGGGCGTAGCTCTCAGGCAGCATTTTCAGCCATTCGCCACGGCCACAGCCGATGTCCACCAGCGGCAGGCCAGCGCCCAGCGGCTCGATCTTGTCCACGATCGGCAGGTAATAGGACTGGCGCTCGCGGATGGTTTCGGCGTCACCACGGAAGCGGTTTTCGAACGCCAGGTAGAAGCTGTCCGGAATGCTGCTTGGTACCAGGTTCGACGGGGTTGGCGCACTGGCCACCACGGCCGAATCCGAAGGCGCAACGGCCGCCGCGCGAGGGGCGCGCTCCAGCAGGCCCAGGCGTGCGCGCAGTTCCTGTTGGGTCAGGCTTTGCTGGTGCAGCGCGGCTTCCAGGTTCTTGATGATGTCAGCCTGTTGCGCCAGGGCGCTTTGTTGCAATTGCAGATGACCGTTCAGCTCATCGAGGTGATGGCGCTGATTCTCCAGCTGGTCGCGCTGGTGGGAGAGGTCGTCGTTCTGCAGCTTGTGCAGCCGCGTCAGCAGGTCGAGGCGCGCCACGACGTAACGATTGCGCGGCTCGATGGAGGCGATTTCGTAGGCGCTGAGCAGGATTTTGCCGAGCACCGGGATACGCCGCAGGGTGTTTTTCAGCTTGGCCTTGCGCAGGCCGTGCACTTCGGCGCCGTGGGCGATGCCTTGCGGCGAGTAACGCAGGGCTGCCAGCACCTGGAACTTGTCGAACCCGGAGCGCAGTTGATGCAGGCCCTGCTGGACTTCGCTGCGTTCGGCCTTGCGTCCCAAAAGGCTTGGGTACGCGGCCAGCATCAGCGGTTCGTCGTCGAGCTGGATCAGTTCGGCCCAGCGGTAAGGCCGGTCGAAAACCGGCGCCGGCGCGGGGTCGAATGCCGGCATCTGCCGCTCGCGCGTGTCCAGCTTATAACGCTGAACCTCTGCCTCAATTCGGCGATTGAGTTCCTGGAAGTCGAGGTCAGGGTTATTGGGTATCAGCATTGCTTACGGTTCCGTCAGTTGTCTCGGTCGGGGCGGGCAGTTGTTCCAGCGTAGGCGCCAGATCGCAGATGCCGCCGAAGAAAGTCCCGGTAATGCCGGCGACTTCAAAACCGATGGCATTATCGTGCCAGTGGTAGCAGTTGGTGGTGTGGTCCGCGCCATCATGCAGCGCCAGCGTGATCGTGTATTTGCCCGGCGCCAGGCGCATGGGAAAGCGATAACGCAGGGTGCGGCGATCGCCAGCTTTCATGGCAATCGAGAAATTCAGGTAGTGGCTGTTGGTACCGAAGATGTCCTGACCAAAACGGTCACGAATCATCAGGCCCAGCGACACGTCTTCAAGGTCGTGATCGGCGGCAATCACCACGTCCAGCAGGCCGGTGTCGCCACACGCGAGGACGGAGCTGCGCGAGCTCTCGCCCACGAACGTGACGCCGTCCATGTAGGCCTGGCGCGAGCCGTAACCCTGTTGTTCGACATGGGAGCGCTCGCTGTAGTCTTCATCGTCGGCGCCCAGCAACTGGTTATAGATGTTCACCGCATCTTCAGGGTGGCCGTCGGCTACTACCTGACCGCCGCTGAGCACGATGGCGCGATCACAAATCATCTTCACCGCGTTCAAATCGTGGGACACAAAGATGATCGAGCCACCTTTTGCCCGGAATTCCTTGATCCGGCGCATGCACTTTTGCTGGAAGTGACCATCGCCCACCGAAAGTGCCTCATCGATGAGGAACGTGTCGGGATCTGCATGGATCGCGATGGAAAACGCCAAGCGCATGTTCATGCCGGACGAATAGGTGCGGATCGGCTCGTGAATGAACGGGCCCAGCTCGGAAAACTCGACGATGGCGGCGCGGCGCTCTTCGATCTGCTGGCGGGTCATGCCCAGCAGCAGGCCGTTGCCGACGATGTTCTGCATCCCGCTGAGATTGGGGTCGAACCCGGTGCCCAGTTCCAGCAACCCGGTCACCCGGCCGCTGATCTTGATCTGCCCGGCGTCAGGCAGCAGCACGCCGTTGAGCATTTTCAGGAGGGTGGATTTGCCTGCGCCGTTGCGCCCGAGAATCCCCAGGGTTTCGCCGCCCGCGACGCGAAAGGTGACGTTGTCCAGGGCGCGATGGGTGCGATGGAAGCTGCGGCGCAGGACGATTTCCTTGAGCCGGTGCCAGGGTCTGCTGTAGAGCTTGAACTCCTTGCAGACGTTTTCCACTTCAAGCATGCATGCAACTCTTAATCAAAAGGGGGTCAGGCTTCATTTGCTGCCCGCAAAGGGCGGCTCGCACTGAAGAATCAGGAGGCTGAGCCTAACATGAGTGGGGTGTTGGAGCATCAGCGGCCGTGTTCGCGCAAGCGGACGGCGTCCCAGTAGGCGCGCGATGTTAACAGGAAGAAGCGCAGGAATCCGGCTTTGAGTCATCACGCCGGGCTGCGGCACGGTCCTGTGTCGGGAGCCCGTGCCGCAGTTGCCGTGTGGATACCGGACTTAGCTCAGCCAGATACCGCCATCCAGAGCGGCCTTGGTGTTGGTCAGGTTTTCCTGGCTTTCGGAGAATGACACCAGCACTTCATTGGCCTTCATGCCATTGGCCATCTGCGTGTTCCAGTACTGGAAGCCTGCTGCATCGGCGTCGCGGTGCAGCACGTGCAGGTAGTAGCTGTTGATGATCGAGTTCTGATCCAGGCCCGGATTCAGCGCCTTGAATTCGTTACTGTCGACGAAACTCTGCGCGATCTGGCCGATGTTCTGGCCGTTGTCCATTTCGGCGATCCAGTAGTTCAGGCCATCGGTGTCGGGTTTACGGTCGAAGGCCGCCTGATAGAGGCGGTAGGCAGAACCGGCGTTTTGCCCGGCGCCCACGTCCAGTGCCAGCGAGCTGCCATCACCGAACTCAAGGCGTTCGATGTTGGTCAGGGTGTCGATCTTGCCGGGTGTGATCACTTTGTAACCGGTCGCGGTGGCGGTGACGACCAGGCTGTTCTTGCCGGTGTCATACCAGACGGTGTCGATTCCGCCGTTGCCGTTGTAGGTATCACTGCCGTTATAACCGTAGAAATCGTCGTTGCCGTTGGAGCCAATGAACGTATCGTTGCCTTTGAGCACCAGTGCGCCAATGGCCACGTCGTCGCCCGCCAGGGCATATTTGAGCAAGGTGTTGTAGTTGGTATTGATGCCGGTGACGCTGAACACAGGCTGCCCGCCGCTGCTCCAGCTCAAGCCCGTGAGGGTGCCACCTGAAACACCGGAGGTGTTGTAGGTGAACGAATAGCCGGTGTAGTTGAGGGTGTGATAGCCGTCGGTCAGCTGAAAGCCGGTCGAGGAAGCAAATGAAAGGTAGGTATTGGCGTTGTACCAGTTATCCAGATCGTAGACGTCGGTGGGCTGGCTGTACGTGATGGTGGTCATGGAGGAGTCCTTCTCCGTTAGGCTGTGTATGAAAAGTCTTGATACTCGGTCATGCTGCGTTGAAAACAGCCTCGGAATGCTCATTTACAACCAGTAAAGTCGGGCGCGACCCCGGCCGTTCCTCGGCTGTTTTCGCCTTGCCTGACCTTCGTCTCAAAACTTTTCGTACAGAGCCTGGGTCAATTCGCCATTATGCAACAGCGAACTGCTCTGACCCCAATTCGTTTGGAAAGTGCCCGTCAGACCAGGCCGGACTCCTCATCGTCAATCAGGTTGCTCAAACCACCCAGTGCCACCCGTGCGCGATTCCGGTCAAGCAGCTTGGCCTGCGCGGCGGGGGGAAGGTCGGTGATGCGCAGTACGCCTTTATTGGTCAGGACCTGAATCAGGTCGTCCAGCACCCGAATCATTTCGTTGTCGCTGAGCTTCAGGGTATTGAGGCTGTGCTCCACCGTTTGATTGGCGAACCAGTCCTGGATTTCGTGATCATCGGCTGGAAGTTGTGCAGTGGCCTCGGCAAATGCGGCTGCCTCGACCCGAACAAGCTCTCCTTGTGCATCGCGCTGAACGTAAAACATGGTTCGTCCTCGGTAATCCGAATGCTGGCGACCGCCGAAGCGGTCGCCAGGAGTGCTATCAGTGGTGGTCAACCTTGATGGTTGCTGCATCGCCGCCTGCAATCAACGAGTTGATTGTAGTCGACGGTGTAAAGTGCACGCCCTCCAGCTTGATGGTCACGTCCGCATTAGCCAGGCCGCCTGCATCGTTGAGCTTGCCCGTGGAGCTGACAACCAGTTGGGCCGACCCGTCGCTTGCGGTGGTCAACTTCAGGAAGTTGTCGATCGTGGCGTCGCTCTCGTTTTGCAGCAGATCCTTCAGGTCGATCTTGTCGCCCTGATCCTGGTTGAAGTCCTTGATGACATCGATGCCGCCGCTGTTGGTGTCGCCCAGCTTCCACACGAAGGTGTCTGCACCGGCACCGCCGACGAGGATGTCATTGCCCTTGCCGCCGACCAGCGTGTCGTCGCCGCCCTGACCGAACAGGATGTCATCACCGTTGCCACCGAGCAGCGTGTCCTTGCCGCCCGAGGAGCCTGCGGTGCTCGAATTGTTGCTCAGCGTGATGAGGTCGCTCACGTGATCGGTGATGTAGCTATGCAAGGCTTTGTCATCGGCAATGGTCACGCCTTTGCTTTGAGCGAACGCCTTGATGGCCGCGACACCTTCATACGAGTTGAAGTTGATCACGTCACCGAACAGGATGTCATTACCGTCACCGCCACTGATGTTGTCGTCACCAGGCGCCAGCGCCGTGGTCGAGGACTTGATCTTGTCGGCCAGATCGGTCGCCGCCAGCGAGGTGTGCGGAGTGCTGTCGCTGTCGTAGTTGCTGAGCGTGGTGGTGATTCCGTTGACGACCGCGATCGCTTCAACCGCAGACAAGCCCTTGAGGGTGTTGTAGGCGGCAAGCGATTCCGAGTTCGTAGCAGAGTCGGTGTAGTTACCTCCGCCTGCAGCGACTTCGTAAATGAAGTGACCGCTGGAATCGAGGTTATGCAGCACGCCCAGGGTGGTCGACGTCCATGTGCCGTTGTCTCTGGACCAGGTGAGCACTTCACCGTTCTCGGTGATCAGGGCGCGCTCCGAGCTGCCGCTGCCGCGTGTCACTGCGGTGCCGACGTGGGTCTCGTATTCTTTAATGGCGTCTGCCAGGGACAGGGTACTGCTACTGCCAGTGCCGTATTTCAGGTTGACGCCAGACACGGTACCTGTGGTCAGGTGATAGGTCGGCTCGCCGTCGGTGATGAAGAACGTCAGGTTCTGCGCGTTGGTGTTGGACGTCGCCGTCGTGCTGGTGAACCACTGAGCGGCCTGGCCCAGCGCATCCTCATAGTTGGTGGCGCCGCCTTTTGCGAGGCTGTCGATTACGGCCTGCAGCTTGGTCAGTGCAGTGCTGTCCGACAGGTCGACCGAGACGGACTTGTGCACCACGTCGTCGAAATCGGCCAGGTAGATTTTCACCGTGCCGCTGCCAGCTCCGAGGCTCTTCTGCAGGTCTGAGAACAGCTGCTTGAGCTGGTTCTTGGCATTAGTGATTGCGGTGTCGGTCATGCTGCCCGAGCTGTCCATCAGGATCGCGATGTTGTAGTTCTTGCCCGGTACGATGGTGGTGCCTTTGACGTCACCGACGATCACGTCGTTGCCGCTGCTACCGCTCAGTGCCGCATCGGTGCCAGCTTTACCGTTACCGCTGGTGTAGGAGCCGGCATCGACGATCACGTTGATCGACTTGGTTTCAGAGAGCGACGAGGTCGCACCGGTTACGCCGACCAGGCTCTTCTCGGTCGAAGTCACGGTGACATTGAGCGTGAAGTTGCCGCTGTAGTACTGCGGCGTCCGGATGACCAGAGTGGTCAGGTCCAGACTGCTGACGTCAGTCGGCGTGTTGGTGCTGCCCACGGTCACGCTGTGACCGGCGGCGTCGACCAGCACGGAGCCTGCCGGTGCGCCAGTCACGGTAGTGACGTGGGTTTCCGAGCCATCGTCGTCGCTGTAGGCCACGTTGACCGAGCTGAGCTTGATCGGGCTGTTTTCGACACCGTGGTTCAGTGCATAGCCGACGTAGTAACCCTCACCGGCCGTGCCCCCCGACACGCTGTTCAACCCCGACACACTCAGACCCGAGGCCTTGAGGTCATCGATCGAGGTGTAGAGCAGCTCGTTTGTGCTATTCAGCGCGGTGGTTGTTGTGGTGCTGCCCACCTTGTCGACCAGGCTGATGTTGTAGTTACCCGGACCTGCCTGGTTGTAGTGGTAAATGTCCAGGGTGTAATAGCCGGACGCCGTCGGCTTGAACTCGGTCGAGGTGATCGCACCGCTGTTGCTGCCCCACGTGGCGTTGGCCGCTGTTTTACCGCCGATGGTGATCAACAGGCTGTCGTCGGCAGTGCCGGAGAAGGTGTAGGTGTGGCCTGCTTCCAGGTAGATCAGCCCGGACAGCTTGGTCCCCGTGCCCGCGGCCACCGTGGTTTCCTGAGCGGACGTCGCGATGGTGTGAGTGGTTGGGGTCGGCGTGGTCGAGCTGTTGAAGCCGGTATTGATCGTCGACTCGCTTGCGCCGTTACCGTTGGTGCCCATACCGGTCAATGTGCCGACCCACGTCTCCTTGACCAGCCCAGTAGATTGAACGGTGCCAGTGCCCAGGGTCAGGTGTGGCTGATCGACATCGGCCTTGATGTTGATGTTCAACGTGCCGGCGGTGCTGGCAGCACCGTCGTTGGCGGTGAACGTCATCTGGCTGTAGATGGCTTTCTGATCGCCCACACCTGCGGTGCTGTAATCACTGCCCCCGGAACGGTTGTCGGCTGGCACGAATTGCAGCTTGCCACTTTGAATGTCGGCGTAGCTGAACACCTTGCCAACGTCAGATTGAGTCATGGTGACCCAACTGCCGTTGGCGGCCTTGTACTGCAGGCTGCCGCCGCTTGGCAATCCAGTGATCGTGACGCCCAGGGCAGACTGCGCGGTGTCGATATCCTTGATACCGAAGTCGCTCCATTGGAACACTAGCGGCTTGTCTTCGGTGCCCGAGGCCAGCGCATCGGTGATGGTTGGCGCGTCGTTGACGGCCGTTACCTTGATGTTGGCAGTGGCATCGGTGCTGGTGTTTGTGGCTGTACCGGAGCTGTCCACTGCATTGAAATGGAAGCTGGTGTCGCCGTTCCAGTCTGCGGCAGGTTTGAAGTAAACCGTCGCGCTGCCGTTGGTGGCCGCTACCACGTCGCCGGCCTTGATGACTTTAGTCATCGCCGCATCGCTGTACAGCGTGCCGTTGGCTGGCAGATCTTTGATGGTGAACGACTTGATAATGTCGCCTTTGTCGATGTCAGTGGCTTTCAGCACGACGTCGATTTTCGGCGCGTCTTCCTGACCGGTTACTGCATCAGCGGTAGCAACTGGCGCGTCATTGACGGCAGTTACCTTGATGTTTGCAGTCGCATCGGCGCTGGTGCTGTTAGAGGCGTTGGAGCTATCCACGGCGTTGAAGTGGAAGCTGGTGTCACCGTTCCAGTCTGCCGCTGGCTTGAAGTAGACCGTCGCGCTGCCGTTAGTAGCAGTAACCGAATCACCGGCCTTGATGACGTTGATCATCGCAGCATCGCTGTAGAGCGTGCCGTTGGCTGGCAGGTCCTTGATGGTGAAGGACTTGATGGTGTCGCTGGTGTCGACGTCGGTTGCTTTCAACACTACATCGATTTTTGGCGCATCTTCCTGGCCAGTCACTGCATCGGCAGTGGCGACAGGTGCGTCATTGACGGCAGTTACCTTGATGTTGGCAGTCGCATCGGCACTGGTGCTGGTCGCTGTGCCGGAGCTGTCCACGGCGTTGAAATGGAAGCTGGTGTCGCCGTTCCAGTCTGCGGCAGGTTTGAAGTAAACCGTCACGCTGCCGTTGCTAGCGGTGATCGAGTCGCCGGCTTTGATGACTTTGGTCATCGCCGCATCGCTGTACAGCGTGCCGTTGGCTGGCAGATCTTTGATGGTGAACGACTTGATAATGTCGCCTTTGTCGATGTCAGTGGCTTTCAGCACGACGTCGATTTTCGGCGCGTCTTCCTGACCGGTTACTGCATCAGCGGTAGCAACTGGCGCGTCATTGACGGCAGTTACCTTGATGTTTGCAGTCGCATCGGCGCTGGTGCTGTTAGAGGCGTTGGAGCTATCCACGGCGTTGAAGTGGAAGCTGGTGTCACCGTTCCAGTCCGCGGCAGGTTTGAAGTAAACCGTCGCGCTGCCGTTGGTGGCCGCTACCACGTCGCCGGCCTTGATGACTTTAGTCATCGCCGCATCGCTGTACAGCGTGCCGTTGGCTGGCAGATCTTTGATGGTGAACGACTTGATAATGTCGCCTTTGTCGATGTCAGTGGCTTTCAGCACGACGTCGATTTTCGGCGCGTCTTCCTGACCGGTTACTGCATCAGCGGTAGCAACTGGCGCGTCATTGACGGCAGTTACCTTGATGTTTGCAGTCGCATCGGCGCTGGTGCTGTTAGAGGCGTTGGAGCTATCCACGGCGTTGAAGTGGAAGCTGGTGTCACCGTTCCAGTC
>Ga0207713_1000071_pt1 | contig 186255 bp, 150 predicted proteins | sample KBSS64metaG_FD_184404 | JGI IMG/M metagenome (GOLD analysis project Ga0207713, IMG submission 184404) | Switchgrass rhizosphere microbial communities from Kellogg Biological Station, Michigan, USA - KBS S6-4 metaG (SPAdes) (version 2) | ecosystem: Host-associated > Plants > Roots > Rhizosphere... | reverse complement strand
GATGCAATCCCCAGCGAGGAATATCGAAGAACCTCCGATGGGCCTGTCTTACACCCGGGTCGGGGCTGATAGGTGCATGGCTTGATTCTTCTAGCGCCCTTGAGACCGAGCGCCGCCCGCGCGGCGCGTTCGCGAGCAAGCTCTGCTCCAACGTTTGTTTCGGGCCAGTTATGCCTGTGGCATCACCTGGTCCGCTTTGTTGGTTCACTGCAGATCTGTGTGGGTGCCAATAAGGCGGTCGCGGTGATCTCACAGGCATAACTGGCCCGAAACAGATGTGGGAGCGAGGGGGGCGCCGAGCCCTTGCTCGCGAAGCGCCGCGCGGGCGGCGCTCGGTCTCAAGGGCGCCAGAACAATCAAGCCATGCACCCCCCCAAAAAAAACCATTTCCGTTATAACTTAAGCACTTATTGCTCTTTAACCTTCACCCACACCCACTGATATATTACAAGGAATATCACGCCTTCCGAGGTTCTCTGCTTGCGCCGTCTAGCGTTATTTCTTGCCTTGCTATGTCTGGCCTCCTGCCAGGCCCCGGACGATAAGGCGCAACTGCAGACTCTGGTCATAGCCGTGCCCTCCGACCCGGTGGGGCTGGATCCGGCCACCAACAAGGCGGAACCTGTAGGCAGTGAAGTCATCCTCAACCTATTCGATACTCTGCTGGCGTGGGCGCCGCCGGCGTTCGATCATCTGGAAGGCCGGCTGGCCAGCCAGTGGGCGCTGAGCGCCGATGGCCGTCAACTGAGCCTGACCCTGCGCCCCGGCGTGCGGTTTCAGGACGGCACGGCGCTGGACGCACAGGCGGTGCAACAGTCCCTGAACCGGGCCGCGCGGCTCAACCCGTTCCTGGCCGCCAGCTTCAGGGCCATTCAGCGTATCGAAGTGACCGGCCCGCTGACCCTGCGCATTGACCTGGCTGAACCCATGCCCACCTTCGCCGCGCTGCTGGCCCAGCCCCAGGCGGCGATCGTCAAGGTCGCCGGCCTGCGTCCGGGCCAGCAGCCCAGCGGTACCGGGGCCTTCCGGCTGCGCCGCTACAGCCCGGACAACGAGTTGATCCTGGAACGTAACGACGACTACTTCCGCGGCCCTGCGCGCTTGCAGCGGCTCGTCTACCGGGTCATTCCCGATGCCTCCACCCGGCGCCTGGAATTGCGCTACGGCGGGGTCGATGTCAGCCCACCCATCAGCCAACTCGCCACCATTCCCACGGATGACATCCAGGCCTTCGCCGAAGACCACAAAGTGCAGGTCGTGCAGGCGCGCAGCCAGATCATCCGCCAACTGGACTTCAACAACGACAACCCTGACAGCCCCGTGCACGACCTGCGGGTGCGCCAGGCCATGGCCTGGGCGGTGGACTACGACGGCCTGGTCAATGGCATTCTCGGTGGTGTCGTGGAGCGTGTGTACGGGCCGCTGCCCACGGCCAGTTGGGCGTTCGACCCAGCCATGCAGGCCACGGCCTTTCACCATGACCCGGCCAAGGCCCGGCAACTGCTGGCCGAAGCGGGTTACCCGCCGGGCAGGCTGAAGTTGACCCTGTATGGTTTCCAGGGCGCGATGTGGACCAGCGTGGCCACCTTCCTGCAGGCCAACTTCGCTGAAGTGGGCATTGACGTGCGCATCGAGCAGAGCGAGTTCTCGCTGTTGCGCGCCCGTCACGTGGCCGGTCATTTCGATATCGCGCTGGACGGTCGCCAGCCCTGGTACAACGACCCCGATGCCCATATTACCCAGGGCTATCTGTCGAGTCTGGCGCGCTCGGCCATGACATTTCGCATGCCGCCCGACCCGGCGCTGGATGGCCTGATCGTGCAGGCCCGCAGCGTTGCCGACGCCAGCCTGCGCAAGCAGCTGTACAGCCAGCTGCAGCAGCAGCTGATGGCGCGGGTGCCGGCGGTGTACCTGTTCAGCAACAAACTCATCCTGTTCAAGCGCCCCCAGGTGCAGGGGCTGGCGCTCAATAGCGCACCGCCGCTGGTCGAGTACTGGTCGGTGTACAAGGAGGGCCCCGCACCGTGAACAGTTTTCTCGGCCGTCGCCTGTTGACCGCCGTGCCAGTGCTGGTGCTGGTGCTGCTGATGATCTTCACCCTGGCCCGCAACCTGCCTGGCGACCCCGCCGTGGCGCTGCTGGGGCCCGATGCCAGCGAGCAGCAGATCAGCGCACTGCGCAGCCAGTTGCAGCTGGACCAGCCGCTGTACGTGCAATTCGGCGCCTACCTGGGGCGCCTGGCGCACGGTGACCTGGGCATGTCGTTGAAGACCGGGCAGCCCGTGCTGACCGAGGTCGCCCGGCGTCTGCCGGCTACCCTGGAGTTGACCGTGCTGGCCACGCTGCTGGCGCTACTGGTGGGGATCCCCATGGGGATGGTGGCCGCCATGCGGGTCGACAGCCTGCTGGACCAGGCCTTGCGCGTGCTGTCGTTGGCGGGCGTGTCGATGCCAGCCTTCGTGCTGGCGCTGATGCTGCAGACACTGTTCAGCATTCACTTGGGCTGGCTGCCCATTTCAGGGCGCACCAGCCCTTATTACATCACCGAGCCGGTCACCGGCCTGGCCACGGTCGACTTCCTTCTGGCTGGCCAGCCTGCCGCGGCCTGGGACGCCTGCCTGCACCTGCTGATGCCCACCCTGGTGCTGGGCTCGTTCCTGGCCGCGGTGGTGGCGCGCTATGTGCGCAACAGCCTGCTCGAAGCACTGGGCGAACCTTTCGTGCGTACCGCGCGGGCCAAGGGCCTGGGCGAATGGCGGGTGGTGGGCGTGCATGCCCTGCGCAACGCCTTGCTGCCGGCCATTACCGTCATAGGCCTGCATTTCGCCGACATGCTCGGCGGCGCCATCCTCACCGAGACCGTGTTCGCCTGGCCGGGGGTAGGGCGCTTCATGCTCGATGCCATTCATAACCGCGACTACCCGGTGCTGCAGGGCACCACCCTGGTGTTCGCGTTGCTGTACATGCTGGTGTCGTTGCTGGTCGACCTGCTTTACGGCGTGGCGGACCCGCGCTTGCGCCACAGGGGGCACTGATGCACGAACTGGTTTACTTTGCCCGCACCAACCGCCTGGCGGTCGCCGGGGCGCTGATGCTGCTGGCCATTCTCGTCGGCATCGCCGTGGTGCCGCTGTGGCTGGCCTACGGGCCCAATACCCTGGCGGTCAGCGAGCGCTTCGTCGCCCCCGACGCCCGGCACTGGCTGGGCACCGACCTGTTTGGCCGCGATGTGCTCAGTCGCTTGCTGTACGGCGGGCGCTATACCCTGGCGGTCGGTTGCGCGGTGGTGGCCCTGGCGTTCACCGTGGGCGCCACGTTCGGCACCCTGTCCGGCTACTGCGGTGGCTGGGTTGACGCGCTGATGATGCGCCTGGTGGATGCGCTGCTGTCGTTCCCTTCGCTGGTGCTGGCCATTGCCCTGGCCGCCTGCCTGGGCCCCAGCCTGGTCAATGCCATGCTGGCCGTGGCCATCAGCCTGGCCCCCGGTTTCGCCCGGGTGGCGCGCGGCCAGGCGCTGAGCATCAGTGCGCGGCCCTATGTGGACGCGGCGATCTCCATGGGCCTGCCTCACCCTCACATTCTCTGGCACTACGTGGTGCGCAATGGCCTGGGGCCGCTGTTGGTGCAGGCATCCCTGGCCGTGGGCAGCGCCATCCTGCAGACCGCCAGCCTCGGCTACCTGGGCCTGGGCGCCCAGGCACCGCAGGCCGAATGGGGTGCGGACCTGGCCGCCAACCTGCAATACCTCGACCGCTCGCCGTGGATCGCCCTGGCGCCGGGGCTGGCAATCCTGGCCACGGTGCTGGCTTTCAACCTGATCGGCGACGCCCTGGCCAGCTGGTCGAACCCCAAGACACGGAGTTCACGATGAGTGCACGTTCCGCCCCCGAGACCCTGACCATTGCCCTGGAAAAGGTCGATTTCTTCCCACCCCACCGTGTCACCGACGACACCAGCATCCTGACCCTGAAGAACCTGGTGATGGAGCCACTGTGCCGCTGGCAGAACGGGCAGGTGGCGCCCGGCCTGCTGGGCAGTTGGCAGGTATCGGCGGATGGCCGTCAGTGGCGTTTCGAGATTCGCCCAGGTGCGCGGTTTCACGACGGCGTGGCCTGCCGCGCCGAGCATATCCTGGCCTTCATCGAGGGTATCCTGCAGTCCACCGATACCTTCGGCATGCCCTGGGCGTATGCCCGCTACCTGAGCGAGGTTCGGTTCAGCGCCTTGGGCGATACCACCCTGGGCATGCAGTGCGAGACGCCGGTGGCGGATATTCTGGAGATATTCTCGGAGTTCTTCATTTGCCGCTTCGATGAGCAGCAGGCACCGGTGCTGGGCACCGGGCCTTACCGGGTCACGGCGTTCACCGCCGGCCAGCAGGCATGCCTGCAACGGGTGGCCGCGGGCGAGGGGCCTCGGTATCTGGTACTGCGCGCCTGCGCCGACGCCCAGGCCCGCCATGAATGGCTGACCACAGGCGATGTGGACGTCGCCACCCACCTGGAACGCTGTGAGCGGCCCTTGGACTTCCGGGCGCCCTGGACCTGGCTGCGCCAGCTCAATACGCTGTCGGTGATGCAGTACCTGAACGCCGCGGACGGCTTGTTCCAGCACCCCCTGGCAAGGCTGGCGGTGAACCACGCGGTCAACGCGCAGGCGATCATCGATGATCTGTTCCAGGGCCTGGGCCAGCCGGCCGCCACGGTGGTCAGCCCCTGGCACAACGGCTTCGTCGAGGCCGGCATCGCGCCCATCAGCCATGACCCGGCCAAGGCCCGGGCCTTGCTCGACCAGGTGGGCGGCAACGCCGAGATCGTGTTGCGCAGCCCCGAATACATGCCGGAAAAAGCCCTGCAGATCACCGAACAGGTGCTGCACGCCTTGCAGGCCGTGGGCCTGCGCGGGCGCATCGAGGTTCAGACCGACCGCCCCGAGTACGCCCGTCAGATCGGCCGCAAGCAGATGGGCGACGTGGCTATCTTCGACTCCTCGCCCCACAGCACTTTCCGGGTGCTCAACGACAAGATTTCCAGCCAGGTGCGCGGTAGTTGGTGGCAGGGCTACCACGATCCGGCCCTCGAACCCCTGATCCTCAAGGCCAACCAGTGCTTGGATGCGCGGCTGCGTGCCCAGGCCTACGGCCAGTGCCTGCGCCGCCTGAACCACAACCCGCCGTGGCTGTACCTGTTCCACCCGGTGGTGGTGGCCGGGGTTCGCCCAGGCTTGCCTGGCCTGGCCCTGGGGGCCAAGGGCGACCTGCTGATTCACCCCTGACCAACCCTTCCCGCACACGAGTTGACGACCATGGCATCGCGTTACCCGATCACCTTTTTCTACTACGACGACCTTGCGCCCATCAGCCAGTTCTACGAGCAGGTGCTGGGCCTGGAGCTGGTGCTGGACCAGGGCGTGGCCCGCATCTACCGCCTGGGCGAGCACAGTTACTTCGGCATCGTCGACGGCCAGCGTGGCCACCTCAAGGCTCAACCCCGCAGCGCAGTATTGCTGACCCTGGTGGACGAGGACGTCGAAGGCTGGCACCAGCGCTTGCAGGCCAAGGGCGTGGCGGGGTTGTCGCCGATCCTGCGAGGTACGTACTGTGAGCATTTCTTCTTTGAGGACCCGGCTGGGTATGCCCTGGAGATCCAGCGCTTTCACAACCCGGCCGTGGCCGAGCTGTTCCGATGAACCTGGCTCAACGGCTGGGCCTGTGGCGCGCGCGCTGCCAGGCACGGGGCGCTGACGAGGCGCTTTACCGGGTAGCGGGGCAGCCGGTGGCGCTGGCCGACGGGTACGTACCGCTGCTGCTCGACTACACCCATGAGGACCGCGCGGCCAAGGGCTTGCGCGCGTTCGTCGCCGACCAGCAGAAGACCCCGCCGGTGTACTTCAGCGCCGCGCAACTGGTGGACGAGGCGCCGCTGTTGCTGTTGCACGGCCCGGCCGGGAGTGGCAAGAGCACCCTCGCCCGGCATCTGCTCAGCCATCTGGCGAGGGATGAGGCGGTGTTGCCGGTGTACCACCAGGTCACTGCCCCCGTGACGCTGAGCAGCCTGCTGGCCGAGGAGGGTGGCCTGGCGCTGGCGGCCCTGGAGGCCGGGTACACCGTTACCTTGATCATCGACGGTGCAGAACATTGGCATGCCGAGGCGTTCTTCACCCAGGCAGCCCCTTATGTGATGGTTTTCCCGCGGCTACGCATGCTGTTGCTGGGCCGCAGCGAGCCGTGCCGCGAGTGGGGGTTGGCGGCGCAGTGGCAACGGCACGGGTTGTTGCCATTGCAGACCGAGCAGCGCCGGGCGTTCATCGCCCAGCGCTGGCCGGCCCTGGCCGAATCCTTCGCGGCCCGCGGCGACGCCCCTCTGCTGTCGCGGCCCGCAGCGTTTGCCCTGGCGCTGGGGGTGGGCGACGCGTCTGGCGAACTGGTTCTGGCCGAACGCGGCGCCCAGGCCGCTGGCGATACCACCCTGCTGCGCAGCCGCTACGTTCAGGACCTGCTCTCGGTGGGGCGGTGGCGTGAGGCTGATGGCCAGGTGTTGGCCGCACACCTGCGCCGCGAACCACAGCGCTGGGCCGAGCCGCTGCTGTATCTGGGCCTGGAGCGGTTGAGGGCCGGTGTGCCGGTTGATGACCTGATCAGCGCCTTGCCTGCGGCCGGCGCGGCCGGGGTGTTGCTGGCCTGCGCTTTGCACCAGCAGGTGCCAGCACCCTCGGCAGCTGCGCGCCAGACGCTGCTGGCAGCGCTGCGGGCCGTGGTTGAAACCGCTCGCGAGCCCCTGGCGTCGCGGGTCAGTGCTGCCCAATGGCTGGCGCGCTGGGGCGACCCACGCAACTTGCAGGCACTGGTAGAAGTGCCCGCGGGCACCCTGACCCTGGGCTCGCTGCGCCATGCCAACTCGGCCCCGGTGAGCCAGATGCCCATGGCCGCGTACAGGATCGGCCGCTACCCGGTGTGCAACCGGGATTACCTGGCTTTTGTCGCCGCCACCGGCCGCCCCTGGCGCAGCGAGCAGGGCCGCTTGCCTGAGCGCGCCAATGCCCCGGCCGTCGACCTGACCTGGCATGACGCCATGGCCTACTGCGCCTGGTTGACGGCGCAGTGGCGGGCGCAAGGGCGTATCGCTGCCACCGACACGGTGTGCCTGCCCAGTGAGCCGCAGTGGGAATACGCGGCCCGCGGCCCGCAGCCCGAGTCGGTAGAGGCCGATGTCTATCCTTGGGCTGGCCCTTGGGCACCCGACCATGGCAATGGCGAAGAAGCGGCGCTCAACGATACTTGCGCGGTGGGGCTGTTCCCCGCTGGCCGTTCGCCGTGGGGCTGCGATGACTTGTGCGGGCAGGTCTGGGAATGGACTACCACGTTGTGGGGCGAGGACATGGCCACGCCCCGGTTTGCCTACCCCTACGCGGAAGATGGCCGCGAAGCCCCGGACGCCCCGGCCGAGGTGCGCCGGGTACTGCGCGGCGGCTGTTTCTCCAGTCCGGCGTGGAAGGCCTGCTGCACCTACCGTGGCAGCCTGGAACCTGAGGGTTACTGGCGTGGCAACGGTTTCCGCGTGGTGGTCAACGCCGGCTGATCACAGGTGGTGGCACGCCACGCTATGGCCCGGCGCTGCCTCGCGCAGTAGCGGGGCGGCTTCGGCGCAGCGGGCGGTGCGCCGTGGGCAGCGGTCGTGAAAGGCGCAGGCATCCGGCCCGCTCGGTACCTGGGGCATCGCCACGACGGCGGTGGTCGGCGTTCCCCGCAGCCGGGGCACCGACTCCAGCAGCAAGCGGGTATAGGGGTGCAGGGGCGTGCGGTACAACGCCTCGCACGGGGCGCTCTCGACGATACGGCCGCGGTACATCACTGCGACCCGCTGGCTCATGTGCCGTACCACCGCCAGGTCGTGGGCGATGAACAGGTAGGCCAGGCCGTGGCGTTCCTTGAGGTCCTGCATGAGGTTGAGCACCTGGGCCTGTACCGACACATCCAGTGCCGACACGGGCTCATCGGCCACGATCAGTCGCGGTTGCAGGGCCAGGGCGCGGGCAATGGCGATGCGTTGGCGCTGGCCACCGGAAAACTCATGGGGGTAGCGCAGCCCGTGGCTGCTGGCCAGGCCGACCTGCTGCAGCAACTCGGCCACCCGGTCGCGGCGATCGCTGGCGCTCAGGTGCGGAGCATGCACCTTGAGTGGTTCTTCCAGGGACTGGGCGACGGTATAGACCGGATTCAGCGAACCGCCGGGGTCCTGGAACACCATCTGCAACTGCGGGCGCCAGGCGTTGAACTGTTTCAGTGGCAGGCTCAGGAGGTCGACGCCGTCCAGGCGTACCTGGCCGCCATTGGCGGGTGTGAGGCGCATCACCAGTTTGCCGGTGGTGGATTTGCCACACCCTGACTCGCCCACCAGGCCCAGGGTCTCGCCGGCCCCCAGGTCGAAGTCCAGGCCGTCGACCACCCGGTGGTGCACGGGCGGCGCGAGCCAGCCACGGCTTGGGCGCGTGTAGTGTTTACGCAGGTCGCGGACCTGCAACAGGGGGGGATTGCTCATCAGGCGGACTCGGTCAAGGGGTGCCAGCAGCGCACCTGGCGCGTGGCCGTCAGCGCGGTCAGCGCCGGGCGTTCGGCCCGACAGCGGTCATCGGCGTGGCCGCAGCGCGCGGCGAAGGCGCAGCCCACCGGGCGCTGGTGCAGGTCGGGTACCTGCCCGGCCAGGCCCGGGAGGCGTGCGGGGCTGGCATCGATGTCGGGCATCGACGCCAGCAGGGCACGGGTGTAGGGGTGGGCCGGGCGTTCGAACAGCCGTTGCACCGGGCCCTGTTCAACCACTTGGCCCAGGTACATCACCAGGGCCCGGTCGGCATACTGGGCCACCACCCCCAGGTCATGGGTAATCAACAGCAACGCCATGGCCCGGCGCCGGCGCAGGCCGTCCAGCAGGTGCATGACCTGGCGCTGCACGGTCACGTCCAGGGCGGTGGTGGGCTCATCGGCGATCAGCAGGCGCGGATTGCAACTGACGGCCATGGCGATCATTACCCGCTGGCACAGGCCGCCGGACAATTGGTGAGGGTAGGCCTTGAGGCAATCGGCGGGGTGGGGAATGCCCACCTCCGCGAGCAAGCGCAAAGCCTCCTGTTCGGCCTCCCGGGCATCCAGCGGCAGGTGCCGGCACAGGGTTTCGCGCAGTTGCCGGCCGATGCTAAGCACCGGGTTGAGGGCGCTCATGGGGTCCTGAAAAATCATCGCCAGGTCGCGGCCGCGCACCTCGTCGAGCTGGCGACGGCGCAGTTGGCGCAAATCCTGGCCATTGAACAGGATCTGGCCCTGGCTCACCTGGCCGCTTCGGGGTGGGATCAGGCCCATCAGCGACAAGGCAGTGGCGCTCTTGCCGCAGCCGGACTCACCCAGCAGCGCCACCACTTCGCCGGGGTACACGGCCAGGTCGACCCCGGCCACCACGGTGAGGGGACCGCGACGGCTGTGGAAGCAGGTGTGCAGGTCGCTGACCTGCAGCAACGGGGCAGGCGCTTTCATTCAGCGGCCCTGCAGGCTGGCCTGCAGGCGGTCCAGGCCCTCGGCGAGCAGGGCCCGCGGGCAGCCGAAATTCAGCCGCACGAAGCCAGCGCCGGCTAGGCCGAAGTCCCGGCCGTCACTGAGGGCAACCTTGGCCTGCTGCAGGAAGAACTGCTGAGGGTTACCCAGCTCCAGCGCCCGGCAATCGAGCCAGGCCAGGAAGGTGCCCTGGGGGCTGTGCAAGTGGATGCCGGGAAAGCGCCGGGCCAGTTGTGCGACGAGGAAGTCACGGTTGCCTTGCAGGTAGGCATTGGCCTGTTGCAACCAGTCGCCGGCCTGGGCGTAGGCGGCCTGGGTGGCCACCAGGCCCAGCACGTTGACGCTGTCGACCATGCCTTGGCGGCTGGCGTTGAAGCGCTGGCGCAGCTCGGGGTTCTGGATGATCGCGAAGGCGGTCTTCAACCCGGCAATGTTGTAGGCCTTGCTGGCTGACATCAGGGTGACCGTGCGCCGGGCGATCTGCGGCCCCAGGGCGGCGATGGGGGTATGCCGACGGCCGTCGAAGAGGATGTCGGCATGGATCTCGTCGCTGATCAGCAGCAGGTCGTTGGCCACGCAGGCGTCGGCGATGGCGTGCAACTCATCGCGTTCGAAGACCTTGCCCAGCGGGTTGTGCGGGTTGCTCAGCAGGAACGCGCCGGCGCCGCGGGTGGCGCTGGCCAGGCGCGCCGGGTCGACGCTACCGTCGGCTTCGAATGGCAGTTGCACCGGCGTCTGTTGCCAATACCCGGGGGACGACAGCAGCGGCTGATGGTTGGGGGTTTGCACCACCACCCCCGCGCCCGGAGCCACCAGGCCCTTGAGGGCCATGCTGATGCCGGGTTCGACGCCAGGCAGGAACACCAGGTCCTGGGCGTCGATGGTCCAGTCATAGGCCTGGGCCATGTGGCGAACCAGGGTCTGGCGCAGCTCGTCCTGGGCCACGCTGTAGCCCAGCAGCGGATGCTGCAGGCGTTCGCCCAGGGCCTGGACAATGGCTGGTGCCACGGCGAAGTCCATGTCGGCCAGCCACAGGGGCAGCACCTGCGGACCGTATTGCGCCCATTTGCGGCTACCGGTGTGGTGGCGGTCCCACAGGCGGTCAAAATCGTGAGTCATGCGGGCAATCTCGTCGGCGGGGGCGGCGGCTTGGCCACCACCCCCGGTGGGGTCAGAACGTGTAGTTCAGCTTGGTATAGTAGAACGCACCATTGGCGCCGTAGGGCGACAGGCCGGTGTCGTAGGGTAGCTCGTTGCGCAGGTACTGGTCGTTGCTGGATTTGACTTTGCTGGGGTACTGGTCGAACAGGTTGTCGGCACCGGCGGTGAGGGTCCAGTTGCCCAGGCGGTAGCTGACCGACGCGTTGGTGATCCAGCGTGCGGCATAGCGCTGTGGCTCGATCCCGGCCGCGTAGGGGTAGGAGGAGGGCGAGCGGGTCACGGCGCCATAGCGAGTCTGGTTGACCATCACGCTCCAGCGGTCGTAGCTCCAGTCGGCGGTCAGCGAGTACTTGGTGCGTGGTGTGGCGTCGGTCAGCAGGCTCTGGCTACCCGGCCCGAACAGCTGGGACGAGGGCGAGTACTGGCTGAGCACACTGTTGCTGTTGTTGATCGACAGCACCCGGGTCTTGTTGTAGTTGGCGCTGGCCGACAGGTTCAGCTTGCCGAATTCCTGCAGGTCGAAACGGTGGCTGCTGACCAGGTCGATGCCGCGGGTCTGGGTCTTGGCCGCGTTGACGAAGAACTGCGCGGCGGTCACCTGCTGGCCCGGCACGGTACCGTTGAAGTAGTCGGACAGGGCGGAACCGGTAGGCATCAGGATCTTGTCGGAATACAGGATCTGGTTGTCGATGGTGATCTGGTAAGCGTCGACGGTCAGGTCCCAGTCCTTGGTCGGCGACCACACCAGGCCCAGGCTCAGGTTATTGGATTTCTCCGGCTTCAGGTCCTGTGCGCCCAGGGCGCGCGCGGCGGCGCTGTCCACCGCGTAGGTGCCCGACTGGGTCAACTGCTGGTTGACGATGCTGGTGTTGATGGACTGGTAATGCTGTTGAGCCAGGGACGGGGCGCGGAAACCATTGGACAGGGTGCCGCGCAGGGCCAGGGTATTGGTCAACTGGTAGCGCAGCGAGAGCTTGCCCGAAGAGGTGGAACCCACGCCTTCGTTGTAGTCCTCGTAACGCCCCGCCAGCCCTACGGACAGCTTGTCGGTGAGGTCGGTTTCCAGGTCCACGAAGGTGTTCACGCTGTCGCGGCTCCAACTGCCGGTCTGGTCCGGGGTGGTACCGGTGCGGATCTGCGCACCAGCCGCCGAGCCGTTGAGCGCGTAATAGGACGACGGCTCGCCGGCCCCGATCTTGTAGCCCTCGCGGTGCACGCCGGCGCCCCAGGTAAAGGACAACGGGTTGGGCAGAAAGCCCAGCTTGAATTCCTTGCTCCATTCGGTGCCCACCTGGGCGTCGGTGGAGGTGTATTTACCCAGGTAGAAGTGGGTAGGGCTGTAGCCGTAACTGTTGTAGTAGGAAACGTTGAGGGTGTTCCAGGCGTTGAGTTTTACCTCGTTCTCGCCGTAGCTGGCGTAGGTTTTCCAGTCCCAGTCGGCGGCGTTGTGGCCCTTGAAGCCCAGGGTGGTCTGCAGGTCGTTGCTGGTCACCACCTGTTCGGGCAGGTAGCCGTTGGGGTAGATGGCCTTGATGTTGCGGCTGTTGTTCTGGGTGCGGTAGTTACCGTAGGTGGTTTCTTCACGCTGGCCCAGAATCACGTTCCCGTAAGTGGTGATGTCCGGGGACAGCTGGTACTGGAAGTTCAGCGCGCCCTGGTAGTCGGTTTCCGGTGAGTCGCCGCGGTTCTGGTAGGCATAGCCGCCATCGGCCGCCGCGGTCTGGGCGTTCTGGTCGCCGAACTGGGCGCGGTTGGTGCCGTCGAGGTTCGCCGCATTGAACGAGAGCCGTGCCCAGCCGGGGTGTTCGTCGGTGCCGATGTCCAGGCCGTAGCTGCCTGCCAGGCTGCGGTGGATACCGTCGCCTTCCTTGGTCTTGCCGAACTCGGCTTCGATAGTGTTGGCGCCAGGAGTGGCACCGTGCTTGAGGATGATGTTGACCACCCCGGCGATGGCGTCGGAGCCGTACTGGGCCGAGGCGCCGTCGGTGAGTACCTCGATGTGGTCAATGGCCGAAGTCGGGATCGACGCCACGTCAACAGGCGCCGAGCCGCGGGCCAGGTCACTGTTGAGGTTGACGGTGGCGGAGGTGTGGTAACGCACCCCGTCCACCAGCACCACCACCTGGTTGGGCGACAGCCCGCGCAGGATGAACGGCCGCTGCAGGCCGGCGGCGCCCTGGTTGAAGCGCGGGAAGGTCACCGCGGGCAGCAGCGCGCTCAGTGCGCTGCCAATGTCCGAGTAGCCGCTGGACTGCAGCTCCTTGCTGGAAATGACCTGGATCGGCGCCAGGGACTCGGCCACGGTGCGGCCGGTCTGGCGGGTGCCGGTGACCACGACTTTCTGCAGTTGCGTGTCGGCGCTGCTGGTGCTGTCGTCACTGCTCGCCTGGGCGGCGAGTGCCGCGGCCGGGGTGTTGATGGCGCACAGCAGCAAGCCCAGTGTGGTGGTCCTGGAAAGACCGGAGCCGGTTGGCTTCATGAAGGTGTAACTCCCCTAAAGGTGCAACGGAACGTTTAAAAGCTCCCTTTTCCTGTGTAGGGTCATCTGGGCGCAGAAACCCGTCCCGCGTCGTGGTTGCCGCGCGGGTTGGGTGGTACAGCAAGGTTCAGCCCCTAGCCGGGCTGCGAGCCCTGGGCAACAGGTAGCTCGGGGTCGGCGCTCCAGGCCGACCAGGAACCGACGTAGAGCGGTGCCTGAACACCGATGCAGGCCAGCGCAAGAATGGCGTGCGCGGCCGATACACCGGCGCCGCAGTACACCCCCGCCGGGCGCGTGCCATCCACGCCCAGGGCGAGGAAGCGGGCGCGCAGGGCGTCGTTGTCCAGGAACGTGCGGTCGGCCTGCAGCAGCTCGGCGGCCGGCAGGTTGAGCGCCCCGGGAATGTGCCCGCGGGGTGGCTGCCCGGCCACGCTGGGGCCGCCTTGGTAGTTGGGCGCGATGCGGGTGTCCAGCAGTACACCGTCGCGGGCCAGCAGGCGGCTTTGAGCGGCGGTCAGCTGCGCCAGGTGGCCGGCGCTGAGGGTGACATCGCCCCGGGCGGGGGCCGGCCCGGCAACGTTTTCAGTAGGCAGGCCGGCGGCTTGCCAGGCGTCGAAGCCGCCATCGAGCAGGCGGACCCGGGCCACACCGGCCCAGCGCAGGGTCCACCAGGCGCGGGCCGCCTGCAGCCCACCATCGTGGTCATACACCACCACGGTGCTGCCGTGGCCAATGCCCCAGGCGCGCGCCTTCTGTTCCAGCTCGACGAGGGTGGGCAGGGGGCGCGAGCCCAGGCGGCCGCCACCGGGGGCGGCGAAGTCTTCGGCCAGGTCACTGTCCTGCGCCGTGGGGATGCGTTGACGCTCGGCGCGGGGCACCACGCTGTCGGTGTCCGGGCTGTGCACGGCAAGCACGACTGGCGGCTGGGCGCTGGCCAGCTCGGCGGCCAGTTGCGCGGCGCTGATCAGTACCTGGTGGCGTGAGAGGGCGGTAGTGGTCATAGGGAAATGTCCGGGTATTCGGCGGCCATCAATGATTGCAGCAGGCCCTTGCGGGTGCTTTCAATGTGCTGGCTCATCACGGCGCGGGCCTGATCGGGGTCGCCTGAGCGCAGTACATCGAGCAGGTCGTTGTGCTCGCGGTTGGTCTCGGAATTGATGTCGCGGGCCTGGGCGCCCAGGTGGAAGAAGCGCTCGCCTTCCTCCAGGTGGCTGACCACCAGCGCATGCAGGCGCGGGTTGCCAGAAGCCTGGCTGATGGCCAGGTGAAACTCGCGGTTGGCGTCGACGAAATCTTCACGGCTCTTGTTTTCCTCCAGCCGGTAGGACGCATCGGCCAGGGTTTCCAGCGCGGCGAAATCGTCTGGCTTGAGATGGCGGGCGGCCAGCGCCGCGGCATCGCCTTCCAGCACCGCGCGAATGTGGAACAAGTCGTTGATGGCCTTGATGGTCACCGGGGCAATCCGGTAGCCCCGGCGCGGGTAGCTCTCCACCAGGCCTTCCAGGCACAGGCGCATCAGCGCCTCGCGAACAGGGGTCTTGCTCATCTCCAGGCGTTCGGACAGCTCCTGCTCGGACACTTCCAGCCCAGGCGGCATCTGGCAGGTGATGATCTGGCTGCGCAGGGCGGCGTACGCCTGTTCAGTCAGCGACTTGCCTGAACGCGGGGTAACGGCCTGTTTGTCGAGTGGTTGGGTGGCGTGCCTGGCCATGAGCAGATCCATTCCTGGTAGATATTTTTCGTAATATATCACGGAAAATATCTAAGGCACTGTGGGGCTTGGAACGTGTGGTTCTATGGTTAGATCAAGCGCCGCGCAGGCGGCGCTCGACCCCGGAAACGCTGCAGCGCCAACCACGGGTACCGGGGGAGCGCAAAAGATTGCGGCCTGCTTAGACCGAATATTTCCGAAAGGTATTAGCTAATCGTCTGGCGGAATATCGATGGTTTCGGTTTGGATCACAAAGCGTCTACAGGTGACGTCATAGCGCCTTAATCCATGTGCTAGCGTCTATCGTGGTTGTTATACGGGCCTTATACCGTGCCTTGGCAGCGGTTTTTTGCGCTTTACCGGACCGTTGTCGAGGGCCGTTCGATACGTAGAATCGCCCCCACCAGCTTCTCCCCACCTATCGAATTGAAAGAGGATTTCACCATGATGAACGCAATGCAGATGCCCATGAGCGCCAACATGCCAATGATGCCAATGATGGGCATGCCGATGATGATGGCCACCATGACCTGCGACATGATGGAAGATTGCATGATGTGCACCATGAAGCCTGCCGCTGGCATGGACATGGCGATGTTCCGCAACAACTGCGAAATGATGCAGATGATGATGAACTGCGGCATGCCGATGATGATGCATTGCGGCAACATGTCGATGATGTGCATGTCCCAGGCCGCCATGGCCATGCCCATGGGCATGATGATGCCGATGCCGATGATGGGCATGCCGATGCCGATGATGAAGTGCGTCATGGAATGCGAGGTGATGGGCGACACCATGACCTGCAAGATGATGCCAATGCCTGGCATGACCATGGACATGATGAAGAACTGCTGTGCGCTGATGATGAAAATGATGAACGACTGCAGCATTCCGATGATGATGAGCTGCAACGGCATGCCGATGATGTGCTGCACCTGCTGAGTCATTCCCTGCGCCCTGTAGCGGCCGCCAGGCCGCTACCAGGTGTCGCGAACATCAGGCCCCCTTCGCTTCACCTCCCTCGCCCCACGCTCTGCTATTGACAGCCACTCCTTCCGTGCCTTTAACTTGTACGACAACTTAGGCCGCAAAGCAAAGGATCTGTCGATGGCTCTCCCTCCTGTTTCATAGCGATATCGCGCTTTGGTCCGACCCGGCATCCGTGCTTGCTTTCAGGCTTGTATGATGTCTAAGGGGTGGCTCACCGAACAGCGCCCCCCGCCCAATAAAAACAATCAGGGTGATCGGTAATCGCATGACGACGAAAACACGCGTGACTCGCGAAGCCGTGGGCGTTCGCGCCACGGTCAGGCACCTGCGCTGGTGGATGCTGGGCCTTTTCCTGCTGGGGGTGACGGTCAATTACATCACCCGCAATTCCCTGGGCATTCTGGCGCCGGAGCTCAAGACCGAGCTGAGCATGAGTACCCAGCAGTACTCGTACGTGGTAGGTGCGTTCCAGTTGGCTTACACCTTCTTCCAGCCGTTGTGTGGCTGGCTCATCGACGTGGTGGGCCTCAAGGTCGGCTTTATGCTCTGCGCCACGGTGTGGGCGGTGGTGTGCATGGCGCATGCCGGGGTCGGTACCTGGTTGCAACTGGCGTTGCTGCGCTTCTTCATGGGCGGCGCCGAGGCGGCAGCCACGCCCGCGACCGCCAAGACCCTGGGGGAGTGGTTCCCGCGCAAGGAACGGCCGGTAGCGGCCGGTTGGGCCGGGGTCGGTTTTTCGGTGGGTGCCATGCTGGCGCCGCCCATCATCGTGATGGCCCATGTGTCCTTCGGCTGGCGTGGTGCGTTCATGTTTTCCGGGGTACTGGCAGCCACCTGGGTGGTGCTGTGGTGGTGGCTGTACCAGGCGCCGCAGCGCCACGGACGGCTCAGCGACAGCGAGCGCGCTCTGATTCTTCAGGACCAGGAACCGGAGCTGCCGCGCCAACCTTTACTGCCCACCTTGCGCTCGGTGCTCGGTAACCGTCGTTTCTACGGTATCGCGATACCTGCGTTCATGGCGGAGCCGGCGTGGGCCGTACTGAGTTTCTGGGTGCCGTTGTACCTGGCCAACGAGCGTGGCATGGACCTCAAGCAGATCGCCTTGTTTGCCTGGGTGCCTTTTCTGGCCGCCGACCTGGGCAGTGTCGCCAGCGGTTACCTGACCCGCCTGTACACCCGCCTGTTCGGCTGTGCGCGGGTCAACGCGGTGGTGGCCAGTTCCGCCAGCGGCGCGGTGCTGATGCTGTCGCTGGCCGGCGTGGCGCTGACGCGCGACCCTTACGTGGCCATCGCGCTGATCTCCATCGGCGGTTTTGGCCACCAGATCATCTCCTGCATGCTCAGCGCCCTGGTGGTCGAGACCTTCGACAAAAGCCAGATGGCCACGGTCAACGGCATGCGCGGCTCGTGCGCGTGGATCGCCAGCTTCCTGTTCTCTCTGGTGATCGGCCTGACCACCGACACCTTCGGCTTCAACCCGATCTTTATCGCCATGGGCTTCTTCGACCTGCTGGGTTGCCTGTTCATGGTGCTGTTCATTGCCGAGCGCCGCACCGCGCGCGCCGTCACCGCTACCCCTGCCACCTGAAATACGGGACTGACTGATGAAAACCCTGAAGCATTGGACGCTGGAGCACCGAGGCCCGCATCATGTGGCCCTGAAGGTCGATGGCCGTCATCTGTTCTGCCTGTACGTGCTGGAAACCTCGATGTTCCGCGTGCTGGTCAAGCGCCAGGGGGAACTGACCCTGGACCGTACCTGGTCCATCGCGCCCGACCAGGATGTGCCCTGGGAAGGCCGGCCCCGCGAGAGTCTGGAAGGGTTCGGCTTGCCGCCGTTTACCTTCGACCAGCACGAACACGGCGTGACCCTGGCCACCGAGCGCTTGCGGGTAACCGTGCACCAGCCGTTGTGGTTGCAGTGGGAGTACCGTGACGAACACGACACCTGGCAGCCGCTCGCCGACGACCGTCCCACCAGCGCCTATTGGCTGGGCGCGGGCGGGCAGGGTGTCGCGCACTACCAGCGCCGCCAAGCCGACGACCATTACTACGGCCTGGGGGAGAAAACCGGTGATCTGGAACGCAGTGGCCGCCGCTTCGAGATGCGCAACCTCGATGCCATGGGCTACAACGCCGCGAGCACCGACCCGCTGTACAAGCACATCCCGTTCACCATCACCCGGCGCGCCGGCGTCAGCTTCGGCCTGTTCTACGACAACCTCAGCAGCAGTTGGCTGGACCTGGGCAACGAACTGGACAACTACCATGCGCCGTATCGCCGCTACGAAGCCCAGGCCGGGGACCTGGACTATTACCTGTTCCTGGGCCCGCGCGTGCTCGACGTCACCAAAGCCTTCGTGCGCCTGACCGGCAAGACCCTGTTCGGGCCCAAGTGGAGCCTGGGTTACAGCGGCTCCACCATGCATTACACCGACGCCCCCGATGCCCAGCAGCAGTTGCTGAAGTTCATCGAGCTGTGCCGCGAACACCAGATTCCCTGCGACTCGTTTCAGTTGTCTTCCGGGTACACCTCCATTGGCGACAAGCGCTACGTGTTCCACTGGAACCACGACAAGGTGCCGGCCCCGCGCGCACTGAGCGATGCCTTTCACGCTGCCGGGCTGAAGTTGGCGGCCAACATCAAGCCGTGCTTGCTGCAAGACCACCCGCAGTACGCCCGCGTGGCCGAGCAGGGCCTGTTCATTGCCGACTCCGAAGGTGACCTGCCGGAGCGCTCGGTGTTCTGGGACGACGAAGGTTCGCACCTGGACTTCACCAACCCCGCGACCATCGCCTGGTGGCAGGCCAATGTCACCGAGCAGTTGCTGGAACTGGGCATCGACTCGACCTGGAACGACAACAACGAGTACGAGGTGTGGGACGGCGACGCCCGCTGCCACGGTTTTGGGCGCCCCATCGCCATCAAGCTCATTCGCCCGGTGATGCCGTTGCTGATGATGCGCGCGTCCATGCAGGCCCAGCAGCGCTTCGCCCCGCACAAGCGCCCGTACCTGATTTCCCGTTCAGGTTGCGCAGGCATGCAGCGTTACGTGCAAACCTGGAGTGGCGACAACCGCACCAGTTGGCAGACCCTGCGCTACAACACGCGCATGGGCCTGGGCATGAGCCTGTCGGGCTTGTACAACATCGGCCATGACGTTGGCGGGTTCAGCGGTGCCAGGCCCGACGCCGAACTGTTCGTGCGCTGGGTGCAGAATGGCGTGATGCACCCGCGTTTCACCATCCATTCCTGGAACGATGACCACAGCGTCAACGAGCCGTGGATGCATGCCCAGGTGACACCGGCGATTCGCGCCGCGATCAACCTGCGCTACCGGTGGCTGCCGTACTTCTACACGCTGTTGTGGCAGGCCAGCGCCGATGACGAGCCGATCCTGCGCCCGACCTTTCTGGACCATGAGCACGATGAGCGCACGTTCGAGGAAACCGACGACTTCATGCTTGGCCGTGATGTGCTGGTGGCCAGTGTGGTGAGCCAGGGCGAGGTTGCCCGCGCGGTGTACCTGCCGCGTAATGACCTTGGCTGGTACGACTACCACAGCGGCCAGTGGCATGCGGGCGGGCAAACGGTGGTGCTCGACGCCCCGCTGGACCGGTTGCCGTTGCTGGTGCGCGCGGGGGCTGCCTTGCCGTTGTCGGCGCGTTGCGCGGCAGTGGATGTCGCCCGGGATGACCAGCGCGAACTGCTGCTGTTCGCCGCGCCGGGCGTCGGGGAAGGGCGTGGGCAGTTGTTCGAGGACGACGGGGAAAGCCATGGCTGGCAGCAAGGCCATGCGCTATGGCTGGATTGGACCTTGCGCAGTGATAGCCAGCGCATCGACCTGACCATTACCCAGCGCGGCGATTTCCGCCCGGCCTGGCAAGCCCTGGCCGTCACTTTGCGCCCAGGCGAAACCCGGCCGTTGTACATCAATGGCCAGGCTACCGACCGTTACCCCCTGATCCGCCCGTAGACACAAGCGGACCTCGCCGCATCACGAACGCGCATGCCGCCGACGCGGCCTCACGGCCGCTGGGCCGTGGAAACTGTGTAGGACCGGGCAAAGCTCGGGAAGGGGCCCGCCAGGTCGATCGCGTTGTCCGCTTCCCGAGCTGGCGCCCGGTCGTGCAACGGCACGTGCGAATCTGGGCGCATGCCGCCGACGCGGCGCACGCGCCCCCGTAGCGGCCGGCCCGCTGTCAGCCTTTGGCCGCCCCATCCTGCGCCGCCTGCAGCACGCGCAGCAGGTTGCCGCCCCAGATGTTGGCCAGGTCCTTCTCGCTATAGCCGGCGTCCAGCAGGCGCTGGCTGATCTTCGGCAACTGGCTGACGTCCTCCAGCCCCGTCACGCCACCACCACCGTCCCAGTCGGCACCGATGCCCACATGCTCCGGCCCCACCACCTGCAGAATGTGCAACAGGTGCTTCATGAACACGTCCAGGTCGGCCTTGGGTTGCGGGTACTTCGTGTCGATGGCGTGGTAATCCTGGTACAGCGCATGGCTCTGCTCCGGGCTCAGCGCGGCCAGGTTGTGGAAGCGTGCGCCGAGGGCGGCCAGGGCCTTGTTGCGCTCCGGGTTGGGCTTGAGCGGTACCAGGTAATCGCTGTAGGTATTGACCTGCACCACCCCCCCCTTGGCGGCCAGTTGACGCAGGCGCGCGTCATCGAGGTTGCGCGGGTGCGGGTTGACCGCGCGGCTGCTGGAGTGCGAGGCAATGATGGGCGCGGTGGACTGCGCCAGTATCTGGTCGAACACCGCGTCGCTGGCATGGGACACGTCCAGCAGAATACCCAGGCGGTTGGCCTGGGTCACCAATTGCCGGCCCTCCGGGCTCAGGCCTTTCCAGTGCGGGAGCGCGGTGGCCGAGTCGGCCAGTTCGTTGTCGGCAAAGTGCACCAGGCCGAGCATGCGCAGGCCTTGGCGGTAGTAGGTGTTCAGCAGGGCAGGGTCGGCGGCCAGCGGCTCGGCGTTTTCCATGCTGATGAACACCACGCGCTTGCCTTGGGCGGCGATGCGCCGGGCGTCTTCGGGGGTGAGCGCGAGGGCGAAGGTGTCCGGGTTGCGGTCGATCATGTCGCGGATGCGCGTCAAGGTCGCCAGGCCGTAGGCGCTGGCGTACGCGCGGCCTTCATCGGTCAGCGGTTGCTGAGGCGTGTACACCGCGAAGAAGCCACCGTCCAGCCCGCCTTCGATCATGCGCGGCACGTCCACCTGGCTACCGTCCTGGCGGTAGTCGTGGCGTTGGGTAATGTCCCAGCCGGGGCGGGTCAGGTCCAGGGGGGTATCCAGGTGGCTGTCCAGCACCAGCAAGCGCTGGTGCAAGGCCAGGGTGGCGGGGCTCACTACCGTGTCATCGGCGTGCGCCAGCCAGGGCAGCAAGGCCAGGGTCAGGGCGCAAAGGCGCAGGTGCATATCAGAACTCCATGCTCAGGGTGGTCTGGAAGGTGCGTGGCGAGCCGGGGCGGTACGATGCCGCGCCGTCGCTGGTGGTGTAGATGTAGCCCAGGTAGTCCTTGTCGAAGAGGTTGTCGAGGTTGAAGCGCAGCTTCACGTTCTTCAGCGGGCCGTAGTGCACTTGCTGGCCGCCCAGGTCCAGGTAGGCGCTGTACACGGTGTAGCCGGGCACCGATTCGGTGTTGGTGAAGTTGCTGTAGCGCTCGCCGGTGAAACGCCCGGTGAAGTTCAGCAACGCCCAGGGCGCCAGCTCGTAGGTGACCCCGGCCTGAGCCATCCAGCGCGGGCTGTCGGGCACGTCGTTGCCGCGCAGGGACAGGCCCGCGGCATCGTTCTTGAACGTGGACTTGTTGTAGGTGGCGCTGCCGTTGAACACCACCTTGCTGCCCAGCACCGGGGGTTTCCACTGGCCGCTCAGCTCACTGCCGTAGGCCACCACCTTGCCGACGTTCTGGTAGTAGGTTTCAACCTGGCTGCTGCCCGGTACCGGCGAGGCGAACGACTGCAGGCGGTTGTCGAAGTCGGTGCGGTACAGCGCCCAGGCCGCGTTGAAGGTGGGGTGGTTGAGGCGGTAGCCCACTTCGTAGTTCTTCGAGCGCTCCGCCTCGGGCGCCGGTACCGATGGGCTGCCGGCACGGTAGATGTCATCGGCGCCGCGGGGCAGGGCCATGTTTTCCGAGTACGAGGCGAACACCTGGCTGTCACCGGTCAGGTTGTACACCAGGCCCACCTGCGGCAGGAACGCGTCGTTCCATTCAGTGCTCAGGCGCGGCTGACGCTCGTTGATGTAGTCGCCCGCGTTGCGGTAGCCCTCGATGCGGTAATCCAGGTGCAGGCTCTTGAAGCCGTATTGCAGGCGCAGGCGTTCGTCCAGCAGGGACCAGGTGTCTTTCACATGAAATTGCAATGAGTTGCGCGTGGAGGTGAAGTCACCCTGCAAGTGCACCGGCTCATCCAGCAGGGGCTCGCCGTCGGGGCTGCCGTCGCTGAGGTTGTAGCGCGCCTGCTGGCGGTTGAACACGTCGGTCTCGGCCCACAGGCCGGTGTCGATTTCGTGCTGGCCGGTATTCCAGCGCAGGCCGGTCAGCCCGCCGAAGCGGTGGCCGCTCAGGGACGACAGGCCGTACTGCACGCCATTGGGCTCATACAGCCCGGCGACATTGCTTTCAGCGTTGTGCAAGGCCAGTGAAGTGGCGTAGGACTCGGGAGACACGCCGAAGCCTTTCTTGGCCTCGTAGTACAGGGTGGTGTAGTTGGTCAGGTCCGGGCTGATCTCGAAGGTGCCGCCCAGGCTGGTCAGGGTATCGCGCCGCTGGTTCACCGCCTGCTTGTAGTACTGGTTGTAGTTGGGGTTGCTGTAGCGCACCCCCGGCACGGTTTCGGCCAGGGTGGGCACGCTGCCCAGGTAGGCGAAGTCGCGGCCCGAGCGCCCGAACGGGTCGTTGGCGGTGCCGTGGTACTGAGCCAGGGTGATGGACGGCGAGTCGTAGTCGTAGAACGAGTTGTACACCGAACGCAGCCACACCTCATTGTGGTCGCCGAAGCGGTAGCGCACCTTGGCCTCGATGTGTTCGCGGTCGATGGTTCCCGGCCCGCGCCACAGGTCGCCGTCGATTTTCGAGCGGCTGACGTACGCCGACAGGCCCTGGTACTCGCCGCTCTGCAGCTTGACGAAACTGCGCCGCAGGCTGTCGCTGCCCAGGGTATAGGAGACGTTGGCCCCGGGCGTGGGGGTGGGGTTGCTGGTCTGATAGTCCACGTACGGGCCCAGGGAGGCATAGCCCGCCTGGGACACGTCACCGGCCCCGGTGGAGGCGGTGACCCGCTCGGTGTTCTCGTTGTCGACGTAGCGGTAGATAGGGCTGCCGCCGAACTGGTCGGTACGCCCCAGGGGCACACCGTCGATGGAGAAGCCGATCTGCTGCAGGTTGAAGGCGCGCACGAATACCGAGTTGCCGAATTCGTACAGGCCCAGGGCGTCGTTGACCTGCACGTTGAAACCCGGCAGGTTCTCCAGCATCTTCAGCCCCGAGGTGCCGGCAGGCGCTGACAACAGCGCCTGGTGGGAAATGGCCAGGGTATTGCTGATCTTGTCTTCGCCGATGGCCGCGCTGGCCTCGGTGACGCGCGCGCCCACCACTTCCACCTTGTCCAGGCGTGGTTCGGTGGCGGTGTCGTCTGCCGCCCACGCGGGGTCGGCGAACAAGCTGCCCAGCAACAGGCCGCCGAGCAGGCAAGGGGCCTGGCTGGTGGGCCATGGCAGAAATTTACGAGAGGGCAGGGTCATTGTCTGTCCTTGGCAATGGCAATAGGGGACAAGGCCTGGCGTGGCCTCGGGGAGGGAGCTCCTCGAGCACCTTGAGCAACGAGAGGGGAAAGTTTTCAGTGGTGTTCTAGATTGTTTGGTTTGCCCCTTAGAACATGTACATTTTTTTATAATCAAATAGCGTCATTATCAGGTTTTTTGTTCTTTTATCCCGTGCCTCGGGCTGGGGCAGACTGGCGGCACCTGCAGGACGCAGGTCAACCTCAACCCGGCAGGCCCACCACCTTCTCGTCCGTTGGCGTGTGCAGTCCATGAAGACGATGGACCTATGGATTCGAACGCAGTACTCAAGACCCGACTGATCGGGCAGATTTTCCAGCAACACTACGCCTGGCTGTGCACCCGGCTTGCCTACCGTACGGGCTGCAGCCACAGTGCCGAAGACCTGGCCGCGGAGACCTTTCTCAAGGTCTGGATGCTGCCCGACCCCGGCGCCATTCGCGAACCGCGCGCCCTGCTGACCACCATCGCCCAACGCCTGCTGTACGAGCGCTGGCGCCGCCGCGATCAGGAAAAGGCCTGGCTGGACGAAGTGGGCGAAGGCCCTGAACACTTGCATGCCTCGCCCCAGGAGCAACTGATGCTGGTCGAAAGCCTGACCGCCATAGACCGCCGGCTCGATGGCCTGTCCGGGCAGGCCAAGGCGGTGTTCGTGCACAGCCAGCTGGAGGGCATGACCTATGCGCAGATCAGCCTGCGCCTGGGCTTGTCCCTGGGGCGTATCCACCAACTGATGACCCTGGCACTGGGCTGTTTCAATTCGCCGGCGGCCACTGTTGGTACAGCAACAGTGAATCAGCACAGTGGCCGCCGCGAGCGTGCCGAGCCTGTGGCCCAGGCGCATTGAGTGCCCGTGGGCATTGAACGGGTGAACCTGGCCCGGTTTGTGAAAGCGGGTAGCCATTGCCCTCGGAAAGGACCTCATTGATGACTGATCAACACCCTCAAGCCGCTGGCCGTATTGCCGCGGCGCCCCGGGAACCGGCCCGGGTGATCCGCAGCGACGCCGAGGCCATCGAGGTGGCCCGGCACCTGGCCGAAGACTTTGCCCGCGAAGCCGTGGAGCGTGACCGGCTGCGGCGCTTGCCCTGGGATGAACTGGAGCGTTTTTCCCAGAGCGGCCTGTGGGCCATTACCGTGCCCCAGGCCTACGGCGGCGCGGGCGTGTCCTGGGTAACGGTGAGCGAGGTGATCGCCACGGTCTCGGCCGCCGACCCGTCGCTGGGGCAACTGCCGCAGAACCATTTCGGCGTGGTCAACAACCTGCTGCTGACCGGCAGCGAGGCGCAGAAGCAGGCCTACTTTGCCAAGGTCTTGGCCGGCTACCGCTTCGGCAACGCGTTTTCCGAGGCCAAGAGCAAGCAGGTCACCGCCTTTGAAACCCGCGTGCAGTTTGACGGTGACCGTGTGCGGCTCAACGGTGAAAAGGCTTACTGCACCGGTGCGTTGTTTGCCCACATCGTGCCGGTGGCCGGTGTCGATGAGCAGCAACGGCCCTTCATTGCCTTTGTGCCACGTGATGCCCACGGGCTGACCATCATCAATGACTGGGATGGCTTCGGCCAGCGCATCACCGCCAGCGGCCGTGCCCTGGTGGATGACGTCACGGTACCTGCCGGTGATGTGATCCCCGCCTGGAAGGCCTATGACCAGCCCACCGCCGATGGGCCGGTGTCGCAGATCATCCAGGCGGCGGTGGACACCGGCATTGCCCGGGGGGCGTTCGCCGCCACACTGGAGGTCGCCCGCCAGGCACGGCCATGGCCGGACAGCGGCCTTGAGCATGGCTGGCAGGACCCCCACAGCCAGGCGCTGATCGGCGACCTGGCTTGGCGCCTGGCCGCGGCCGAAGCCATTCTGCGCAAGGCCGGCGAAGCCGTGGACCAGGCCCTGGCCGAGCCGAGCGAAGCCAGCGTGGCCCGGGCTTCAGTGGTGGTGGGGCAGGCCAAGGTGCTGTCTACCGAGATCGCCCTGCTGGCCGCCAGCCGTCTGCTGGAACTGGGTGGCACCCGTACCGTCAGCGAGCGCCGCGGCCTTGACCGTTTCTGGCGCAATGCGCGCACCCATACCCTGCATGACCCGGTGCGCTGGAAATACCACTTGATCGGCAATGCCCACCTCAACGGCGTTCACCCGCCGCGCCATGCCTGGAACTGAAGGAGCACCCCATGTCTGAATCCCTCGTACACGCCGACCTGCTCGTGGCCCGCGATGCCGCGGCCAGCCTGGCCCAGCACGTCAAAGCCATAGACCTGAACCAGGACCCGCTGGTGATTGCCGCCATCGGTGATCTGCAAGTGCGCATCGAAGCCGCCGAGGCCTTGCTGCAGGGCGTCGCCGAGGGTTCGCCCACGGTCGTGCTGCAGGCGCGTCTGGCGGCGCGTCATGCCCAGGCGCGGGCCCGCGAGCTGCACCTGGACCTGACGGGCCGGGTGATCGACGCCGGCCTGCCCGACGAGCCGCTGTCGACCTTGCTGCGCCGGCTGGGTGACCATCACCTCAACCTGCCGGTGTAGCAGTGGCTTGCGGCCGCCACGCGGCGCATGCGGTGTGCCTGGTGCAGCGCAGCGCCAGTGATGCGGCCATGGCCGCTACTACGGTTATTACTTATAGGTATTAACAAATAATATTATATTCCTTTTGGTTTTTTCACCGTGCTGCAAGACTTCCTGCCTCGGGCGCTTCGCCCAACTGCCCATACAGGAAGTCGACACTCCATGAAAAAACTGACTGCCCTTGCTGCACTGTCCCTGGCGCTGCTGTCCGGCATTGCCCATGCCGACCGCCTGGAAGACATCAAGAAAGCCGGTGTGTTGCGCGTAGCTGCCTTCGACAGCAACCCGCCCTTCGGCTTCGTCGATGCCAAGACCCACCAGATCGAAGGCCTGGACGTGGATTACGCCAAGGCCATCGCCGCCAAGCTGGGCGTCAAGCTGCAACTGCAATCCACCAACCCGGCCAACCGCGTGCCGTTGCTGGTGTCGAACAAGGTTGACCTGGTACTGGCCAACTTCACCATTACCCCTGAGCGTGCCCAGCAGGTCAACTTCAGTACCCCGTACTTCGCGTCGGGCCAGCAGTTCATCGTCAAGAAAGGCACCCTCACGTCCCAGGATCAGTTGAACACCTGGCGCGTGGGCGTCGACAAAGGCACCACCAACGAAGGCGTGCTGCGGGAGAAATTTCCCGGCGCCAAGGTGGTGGCCTATGACGATACCCCGTTCGCCTTCACCGCACTGCGCAACGGCAACGTCCAGGCCATTACCCAGGACGGCCCCAAGCTGATCGGCCTGCTGGCCAACGTGCCGGACCGCGACAAGTACGAAGTACCGCCGTTCACCATTTCCAACGACCTGATTGGCGTGGGCCTGCCCAAGGGCGAGACGGCGCTGACCGATTTCGTCAACCAGACCCTGGTGGAGCTGGAGAAGGACGGCCAGGCGCAGAAGATCTACGACACCTGGTTCGGCCCGCAGACCAGCACCCCGCTGGCGCGGCTGTTCAAGATCGGCGACAAGTCCTGAGTTGACCCCCGCGGTTCGTCAAATGGCCTGCGCACTCCGGTGCGCGGGCCTGTTTCTGCTTGATCTGGATAAGCACCCTCATGTTCGGTGAACTGCTCGCACCCCGTTATCTGCATTGGTTGTTCGATGGTTTTCTGTTGACCCTGGGCTTGTCGTTGCTGGTGTGCGTGGTCGCCACTGGCCTGGGCGCCTTGCTCTACCTGGCCCGCACTGCCCCGGCCCGCTGGCTGTCGACACCTGCCCGGCTGTATGTGCTGGTGATTCGCAACACGCCGCTGCTGGTACAACTGTTTTTCTGGTATTTCGGCGTCACCGCCTTGTTGCCGGAGGCCTTGGTGACCTGGCTCAATACCCCACGCAGCCTGGCCCTGGGGCCGGTCAGCCTGGACTGGCCGTCGTTTGAGTTCATCGCCGGTTTCTGGGGCCTGACCCTGTACACCACTGCGTTCATCGCCGAGGAACTGCGCGCCGGTATCGACTCGGTACGCCAGGAACAACGCGCCGCGGGCCTGGCCCTGGGGCTGCGTCCCGCCCAGGTATGGCGCCACGTGATTCTGCCTCAAGGCCTGCGCACGGCGCTGGGGCCGTTGCTGGGCCAGTACATGAATGCAGTGAAAAACACCTCCTTGACCATGGCCATCGGCCTGGCCGACCTGTCCTATGCGTCGCGCCAAGTGGAGACGGAAACCTTCAAGACCTTCCAGGCGTTCGGCTTCGCGACCTTGCTGTACGTGCTCAGCATTGCCGTGATCGAGGCCGTGGGGCAGTTGATCCAGCACAGCCGCCACTACCGTCGCGGGGTAGCCTGAACCATGGACTTCTCGGTCATCATTGATAACTTGGGGTACTTCACCTGGGGGGCTTACCCGGACGGGCCCTTGGGTGGTGCCGCCTTGACGCTGTTGCTCAGCCTGTTGTCCGGCGTCTCCGCCGGGGTGCTGGGGCTGGCCTGGGGCATTGCCCTGGTGGTCAGCCGCGGCTGGCTGCGCTGGGTACTGGTGGGCGTGCTGGGCTTCCTGCGTGCCATCCCGGTACTGATGCTGATGTTCTGGGCCTACTTTCTGCTACCCATCCTTTTTCACGTCGACGTCCCGGCGCTGGCCACCGTGGTGTGCGCCTTGTCGCTGATCGGCGGTGCCTACCTGGCCCATGGCGTGGCGGCGGGCATCGGCAGCTTGCCTGCGGGCCAGTGGGCGGCGGCCAAGGCCCTGGGCCTGCGCCCAGGCCAGGTCTTGCGCCTGGTGATCTTGCCCCAGGCCCTGCCGATCATGTTGCCCTCGTTCCTCAACCAGTGGGTCTCGCTGATCAAGGACACCTCGCTGGCCTATGTGATCGGCGTGGGTGAGCTGTCCTACGTGGCCACCCAGGTCAGCAACCGGGTCATGGTGCACCCGGTCCAGATCTTCCTGTTCGTGGCCCTGGTCTATTTCCTGTTTTGCAGCGCCCTGCAGTGGTTGGCCCATCGGCTGGCCCGGCGCGTTCCGTCGCGGAGTCACCGATGATCGAGTTTGAAAACGTCAGCAAGCACTACGGTACCTTCAAGGTGCTCGACGGTTGTACCACCCGGGTGGCCAAAGGCGAGGTCGTGGTGGTGTGCGGGCCGTCAGGCTCGGGCAAGTCCACCCTGATCAAGTTGGTCAATGGCCTGGAGCCCTATGACGGCGGGCGCCTGACCGTGGCAGGTATCGACCCGGGCGCCCGGGGCACCGACCTGCCGGCCCTGCGGGCGCGGGTGGGCATGCTGTTCCAGCATTTCGAGCTGTTCCCGCATCTGTCGGTGCTGGCCAACCTCACCCTGGCCCAGGAGAAGGTGCTCAAGCGCTCTGCCGTCGATGCCCGCCAGCGGGCCTTGGCGTTGCTGGACCGGGTAGGGCTGGCGGCCCATGCCCACAAGTACCCGGCGCAGTTGTCCGGCGGCCAGCAGCAGCGCGTGGCGATCGCCCGCGCCCTGACCCTGGACCCGCTGTGCATGCTGTTCGACGAACCCACCTCGGCGCTGGACCCGGAGATGGTCCAGGAAGTGCTGGATGTCATGGTGGAACTGGCCCGCGACGGCATGACCATGCTGTGCGTGACCCACGAAATGGGCTTTGCACGCAAGGTGGCCGACCGCATTCTGTTCATGGACCAGGGGCAGATCCTGGAAGACTGCAGCGCCGAGGCTTTCTTCGGTGACCTGGGCCAACGTTCGCCGCGGGCGCAGGCCTTCCTGTCGCGCATCCTGGCGCATTGATGCGCTCTGGTCCCACGAGATAGCGCGATAGCCATATGCCGACTCATATGCGATAAGGTTATTTAAAATTTCTGCATTGTAGCAATATGCTATATGGCAATCGGACTGCCGACACACATCAAAAAACGTCAAGGATGACCGCCACCGTTCGCCATACGGATCGCTCGTTCGGCCCTGGGTACTCGATACCCCGGGTGAGGATCAAAGGAGAGCGGTACATGCAAAGGTTCCAACTCAATACCCTGACGGCTGCACTGGTCTCAGCCAGTGTGCTGGGCAGTGGCTGGAGCGTCGTCAGCCTGGCCGACACCGAGGCCAGCGACGGCAAGGACAGCAAGCTGGACACGGTCATCGTCACCGGTACTCGTGCCCAGGAACGCACCGCCAGCCAGTCGTTGTCGCCCATCGATGTGATTTCCGGGGAAACCCTGCGCAGTAGCGGCTCCAGCGAGCTGGGCACGGTGCTGGCGCGGCTGATCCCGTCCATCAACTTCCCACGCCCGAGCCTGGTGGATGGCGCCGAACTGGCGCGCCCGGCGCAGATGCGCGGGCTGTCACCCGACCAGGTGCTGGTGCTGGTCAACGGCAAGCGCCGCCACACGGGGGCATTCGTCAACCTGGGCGGGGCCGTGGGCCGTGGTTCGTCACCGGCCGATTTGAACGCCATTCCGATGTCGGCCATCGACCATATCGAAGTGCTGCGCGACGGCGCGTCGGCGCGCTACGGTTCCGACGCGATCGCCGGGGTGATCAACATCATCCTCAAGGACGCCAATCACGGTGGTTCGGTGTCGACCAAATACGGCAGCTACAAAAAGGGCGACGGTATCCAGCGCGAGGTGGACGGCAACGCCGGTTTCGCCCTGGGCGATCGTGGCTTCTTCAACCTGTCGGGGGAGGGCGACAACAACGATTACACCGACCGTGCCGGCGACGATTACCGCACCGCCAGCATCGGCTCCACCACCTATGGCCAGCATGTGTTCCGCCAGGGCGAGCCCGCCACCAAGGACGGCAAGCTGTTCTTCAACAGCGAGTTCGACCTCAACGACAATGCCCAGCTCTACAGCTTCGGCGGCTATAGCCACCGCACCGGCGAGACGGCGGCGTTCTACCGGGCCAGCAACGCGTCCAACAACCTGGCGGCGCTGTACCCCAACGGTTACCTGCCGCTGATCCGCGGCACCCTGGAAGACACGTCGCTGGTGGTGGGCGTGCGCGGGCAGTGGCTGGACGACTGGCATTACGACCTGTCGGCCAACTACGGCAAGAACAGCTACGAGATCAACACCCGAACCATCAACACCTCGCTGGGCCTGGCCACGCCCACCCACTTCTACAACGGCACCCTGGAGAACGACCAGAAGCAACTGAGTCTGGACCTGTCGCGGGAATTTCGCCTGGGCTGGCTGGCCAACCCGGTGTCGCTGTCGGTGGGTACCGAGTACCTGGATCAGGACTACCAGATCAAGTCCGGCGACCCGGCTTCGTACTACCAGACCGGCAGCTCCGGCCTGGGCGGCTTCCGCGACACTGACGCGGGCAGCTACAACCGCCACAGCGTGGCCGAGTACCTGGACCTGGAGACCGACTTCACCGACAAGCTCAGTGGCTCGGCCGCAGTGCGCCGCGAGGACTACAGCGACTTCGGCGCCAACACCACGGGCGCCCTGTCGGCGCGCTACGCTTTCACCCCTCAGGTGGCGCTGCGCGGCAGTATCTCCACGGGCTTTCGAGCGCCATCCCTGGCCCAGCAGAATTTCACCTACACCTCGTCGCAGTTGATCGGCAACACGGTGCAGGAAGCCGGTACCTTCCCGGCCAACAGTCAGGTGGCCAAGTTGCTGGGCGCCGAAGACCTGAAACCGGAGAAGTCACGCAATTACAGCCTGGGCCTGGTGCTGCAGCCCACCGACAACCTGACGGTGACGGCGGACGTGTACCGCATCGACATCGACGATCGCATCACGTTGTCGTCCAACCTGGTGCTCAACAACGCCGCCATCGCTTACCTGCAGGCCAACGGAGTAGGGAACATCAACTACACCAGTGCCCGGTACTTCACCAACGCCGTGGACACCAGCACCAACGGCATCGACCTGGTGGCCAACTACCGCTACCAGTTCGACAATGGCATCCGCTGGAACAGCACCCTGGGCTACAACTACAACCACACCAAAGTCACCGACGTCAAAGCCAACCCGGCGGTGCTCGATGCCTTGGGGGTGAACCTGCAACGGGTTGACCGCCGCGAGAAGAATGGCCTGCTGGGCAACACCACGCCCGAGCACAAGTTGACCCTGGGCAACGATTTCAACTATGGCAATTGGGCGCTGCACAGCACCCTGGTGCGCTACGGCGAATACACCAGCTACCAGGCTGACGCGGTCAACGACCAGCACTTCCAGGCGGCGTGGGTATTGGACCTGGCGGTGGATTATCGCTACAAGAACTGGCTGTTTACCTTGGGGGGTGACAACGTGACGGACAAGTACCCGGCCAAGCTCAGCGATTACGCTTCCAGCGGTGGCAACCTGGCGTACAGCACGTATTCACCGTTTGGTTACAGCGGGGCGTTCTACTACGCGAAAGTGGGGTACAGCTGGTAATAAACCAGGCAGGCCGCATCCCGAACGCCCTGTAGCGGCCTTACGGCCGCTGCAGGCCCCTGACAAGCCGGTAGAACCGGGCGCTGCGGTGCGACAGGTGGAACGCGGCGCGGCCTTCCCGAGCTTGCGCCCGGTCCCACAGCGGTGAACCGCGCACGCCGCATCAATCCTGTGGGACCGGGCGAAGCTCGGGAAAGGGCCTGCCAGATCGATCGCGTTGCCTGGCTCCAGCCTTCACGACGACAGCGGCTGCTGCCGGCCTTGCACGCGGGCCGCCGTCACCGGCGCCGCCGGGCTGAAGTGGTACGCTTATGCCATTTGTATCGTGATTGTAAACTTTTAATTCCTTCCTGAAATCTCCGACTCTGTTGCAGAGTGGCCCCGTCTGCCCTGCGGGGCCTGTAGTGTTTTCTCGGCATGGAGCACCCCGATGGGCGCAACTCCCACTTCGCATTACCCCCTGATCGGCCAGTTGTTCAAGCGCGACTATGCCTGGCTGTGTGCCCGCATCGGGCGTGTGCTGGGCTGCCCCTACAACGCCCAGGACGTGGCCGCTGAAACCTTCGTGCGAGTGCTGGCCCTGCCTGACCCCACCGCTATCCGTGAGCCCAGGGCGCTGTTGACCACCATCGCCCAACGCCTGGTCTATGAGGGTTGGCGTCGCCAGGATCTGGAACGGGCGTACCTGGAGAGCCTGGCGCTGGTGCCCGAGCCCGTGCATCCCTCTCCCGAGGAACGGGCGGTGCTGATCGAAACCCTGGTGGCCGTCGACCGCTTGCTCGACGGCTTGTCGGCGAAAGCGAAGGCCGCGTTCCTCTACCATCAGCTCGACGGCCTGACCTATGCCGAAATCGGCCGGCAGTTGGGGGTGTCGGTCAGCCGGGTGCAGCAGTACATGGCTCAGGCATTCGCCCGGTGCTATCACGTGATGGTCGACGCATGAATCGCACCGTATCCGATGGCGTGATCGTCGAGGAGGCAGCGCGCTGGATGGCCTTGCTGCATTCCGGCCAGGCCAGTGAGCAGCAGGCTCAGGCGCTTGCCCAGTGGCGCAGCAGCGATGCACGCCATGAAGAGATCTGGCAGGTGATGAGCCAGGGTGTGGGGCAGTTGCCCAGCGCGACCTTGCGTGGTGTGCCGCGGCAAAGCCTGTTGCGCAGTTTGCAGGCGCCTACCAGCAGCCGGCGGCGTTTGCTGCAGGGTGGCCTGGGCTTGGTTGCGCTGCTGGGGGGCGTGCACTGGCTGGGGCGCAGGGAAAGCCTTTGGCCAGCTAGCGATGAATTGCAGACGGGCATCGGCCAGCGCCAGGCGCTGACCCTGGCCGATGGCAGCGCGTTGATACTCAATGCCCGCACACGGGTGGCGCAACACTTCGATAGCCAGCAGCGGTTGTTGCAAGTGCATGCCGGTAGCGTGTGGCTGGATGTGGCCACCGACCCGCGGCGGGCCTTCATGATCACCACCGAGCACGGCCAGATTCAGGCCACGGGGTCGCGGGTGGTGGTCGCGCGTCAGGACGACGCCACGCAATTGGCGGTACTCCACGCCCGCAGCCTGGTCATGACGGCCAGCGGTCAGCGGCAATGGGTAGAGGCGGGCAGCAGCGCCCGCTTCGATGCCCGCGGGGTGCTGCAGGTGCAAGCGGCCGGCAACGCCGACGCCTGGACCCAGGGCCGCCTGGAGGCACGGGACTGGCGCCTGGGCAGCATCATCGAGCAATTGCGCGACTATCGCCCGGGCATCATCCGCGTCAGCCCCCAGGCGGCGGCACTGCGCCTGAGCGGGATCTTCCCGCTGGACGACAGCGACCGTGCGCTGCAGTTGCTGGGCCTGTCGCTACCGATCGAGGTGACGCGCTACAGCCCTTACTGGGTCAGCATCGAGGTACGGGCCGCCTGAGTGGCGGCGGTATAAGCTCAGCAGATTTCGGTCTAGACGCTACCCCTGTAATTCCCGTCGGTTCGTTGCACATCCCTGAAAACAACCAGATATCAGGGATGCCCCTTCCGTGAAACCAATGACCTTGACCCGAATCAGTGCCGGCCTGTTGCTGGGGCTGAACCTGGCCCCCCAATGGGCCCTGGCCGTGACGTTCGACGTGCCGGCCGGCCCATTGGATTCGACCCTGCTGCAGATTTCCAGACAGACCGGCCAGACCATCGCTTTCGATCAGCGGCTGGTGCAAGGCCAGGTGGCCCCCCCGGTCAAGGGCGACTTGAGCGTTGACCAGGCGCTGCGCGCTGCTCTGCAGGGCAGCGGCCTGCACAGCGAGACCAGCAGCACCGGCGTGGTCATCAGCCCCGATATCAGCGCCACGCCTGCGGCGGCCGTCAGCGCGCCCCCCACCACCCAGCTGGAGCGGGTGGAGGTGACCGGCAGTGCCATTCGCCGGGTGGACGCGGAAACCGCGGTGCCCATCACCATCCTGCACGTCGAGCAGCTCAAGGAACAGGGCGTGACCAGCGTCGAGCAGTTGGTCAGCCGCATCGCCAGCAACCAGTCCTCGGTCAATTCCAGCCGTGCCGTGGGCTCCGACAGCGGCGGAGCTTCGTTCGCGGACTTGCGCGGCATCGGCCCGAACAAGACCCTGGTGCTGCTCAACGGCAGACGCCTGAGCAACAACGCCATCAGTGGCACTGGCGTCGACCTCAATACCATTCCTTTCGCCGCCCTGGACCGTGTGGAAATTCTGCGAGATGGCGCTTCGGCCCTGTACGGTACCGATGCCATCGGTGGGGTGATCAACTTCATTACCAGGAAAAGCGTGATCGGCGGCCAGATCAGTGGCGGCCTCACCAGCCCGACCCACGCCGGCGACGGCGACACGCATGACCTGAGCGCCAGCTACGGCTTCGGCGACCTGGACCAGGACCGGTTCAACGTATTCGCCGTGGCCAACTTCGACAAGCAGGACAGCCTGGCCGCCAAGGACCGAAGCTACACCTACAACTACCAGCCCAACCGTGGCCTGGACTACACCAGCGGTACCACCTCGCCGGCCAACTGGAGCCAGGGCAGCAATGCCACCAACCCCCTTGCCGCCAGTGGCTGCAAGGGGCCAGGGCTGATCCTGCGCAATGGTATTTGCCGCGAAAGCCTGTGGAGTTCCCTGGACCTGATTCCCGAATCGGAAAAGACTTCGCTGTTCACCAAGGCCAGTGGCAAGCTGGCCGATGACCAGACCGTGAGCCTGGAATACTTCTTCGCCAAGAACCAGAGCCGCACCCAGGTAGGCGCCGCGCCGTTGAGCGGCCTGCAAGTGAACCCCGGCACTGCGTACTATCCCGGCAACGGCATTACCCCCGGCCCGACCGGCTTCGCCCTGGACCCCACCCAACCAGTGGACGTCAACTGGCGTGAAAGCGACGTGGGCCCGCGCCGCCAGAGCGCTGACAACACCAGCCAGCGCTTGTTGCTGACGTTCGAGGGCAACGCTGCCGGCTGGAATTACAACGTAGGCGCCTCCTACAACCAGAACAAAGTGGTCAACAGCATCAACAGCGGCTACGTCAATGACACGGCCGTGAGCACCGGCATTGCCGACGGCACCCTCAACCCCTTCGGCCCACAGAGCGCGGCAGGCGCCGCCTATCTGGCCGCCAATGCCGTGGACGGTGATTACCGCACCGCCCTGGGCCGGGTGAAGGCCGTTGACGGGCGCGCCAGCCGCGAGATCGGCGACTGGTTTGGCGCTGGCCCCGCAGCCCTGGCCATCGGCGGCGAATACCGCAAGGAAGAGTTCCACCAGGATTATGAACAGTTCGCCGCCCAGGTGCAGAGCCTGGGGGTAGACCCCAACGCCGCCGTGTCCGGCGACCGCTCGGTGCAGGCCGAATACGCCGAACTGAACGTGCCGGTGCTCGACAGCCTGGAACTAAGCGCCGCCGTGCGCCACGACAAGTACAGTGACTTCGGCAGTACCACCAACCCCAAATACTCTTTCCGCTTCCAGCCGTTCAAGGAGCTGGTGCTGCGTGGCGCCTACAGCGAAGGCTTCCGTGCCCCATCGTTGTATGAGCTGTACAACCCCAACTACACCACTTACACCAACGCCAATTACAACGACCCGCGCCTGTGCGCCGGCGGCAACCCCAGCAATGGCGGCATCGCCAACCGCGACTGCGCCCAGCAGTTCTTCAGCCGCACCGGTGGCAACACCCAGCTGAGCCCAGAGACGGCGCGCAACGTCACTTTCGGCTTCGTCTACCAGCCCGTGCGCGACCTGTCCGTGGGCCTGGACTTCTGGTGGATCAAGATCGCCAACCAGATCGCCGAATTTCCCGAGTCGGCCATCTTCGACAACCCCGATGCGTTCTCCGACCGCATCGTGCGCAAGGCCGACGGCTCCATCGACCACATCATCACGGGCCTGGCCAACCTGGGCAAGGTCAAGACCAGCGGCATCGACGTGTCCCTGGACTACCGGTTCCCCGATTCCCCCTACGGTCAATTCGGCCTGGGCCTGCAGGGCACTTACGTGACCCGCTATGACTACCAGGAACAGATTGGTGGCCCATTCATCGACAAGGTCGGTGATTTCAGGGGTGGCGACTTCTCCTCGGCCGGCGCCGTTGACCGCTGGCGCCAGAGCCTGACCCTGAGCTGGAACCAGGGCCCGTATGGCGCCAGCCTGGTCAACCGCTTCACCAGCGGCTACCACGACTCCGACCCTGACACCCACCACAGCGTCGCTTCCTACAACGTGTGGGATCTGGCCGGCACCTACCACTGGCGCAAGAGCGTCGACTTCACCGCCGGGGTGCAGAACCTGTTCGACCGCGAGCCGCCCTTCAGCAACCAGACCTACACCTTCCAGAGTGGCTACGACCCCAAATACGCCGACCCTTACGGTCGAGTGCTGTTCACCAAGATTGCCTACAACTTCTGAGGCGGCCGTTATGCACTTTGATGATCGCCAATGGCGGGTTTGCGAAAATGTATTCTAAGCCTTGCCCTATAAAAAAACGGCTCTGGTTGCACAACCTGTCAGGCAGGCACGGTTTCGGTGTGCTGCTGACCACGTTGTGCCTGGCGTCCGCGGCCTGGGGCGCCCCGCAGGGGTACCTCACGGTCTACGGCGAAGCACCGCGCTACGCCGACGGTTTCGAGCACTTCGATTACGTCAACCCCCAGGCACCCAAGGGCGGCAGCCTGCGACGCTCGTCCACGGAAGACGGCGCGTTTGACCACATCGTGCCTTACGTGGACAGGGGTACCGGTGTGACCCAGGTGGACAGTTGGCTGTATTCGCCCTTGGGGTACCGCTCCAAGGACGAGCCCTACACAGTCTACGGCCTGGTAGCCCGGCAGTTCGAGTTGGCGCCGGACCGTAGCTGGCTGCGCGTGGTGCTCAACGACAAGGCGCGTTTCGCCGATGGCCAGCCCATCACCGCCGAAGACGTGCGCTACACCTTCACGCTGTTCATGACCCAGGGCAGCCTCAAATACCGGCAGCAGTTTGCCGACGTCGATCAGGTGCGGGTGGAGTCACCCACCCAGGTACGCTTTACCTTCAAGAACACGGGCAACCGCAACCTGCCCCTGGATATCGCTGGCTTGCCGGTGCTGCCCGAGCACTGGTGGAAAAGCCGTGACTTTGCCAGCGGCGGTGGTTTCGAGCCGCCGCTGGGCAGCGGGCCTTACCGGGTGAGCCGCGTCGACCCGGGCCGCAGTATTCATTTCGAGCGCAACAAGGACTGGTGGGGCCGCGACCTGCCGGCCAGCCGTGGCCTGTACAACTTCGACGAGCTGAGCGTGGAGTTTTTCGGCGATACCGAGGTAGCGCGGCAGGTGCTGAAAGGGGGGGCCTTGGACTACAACCGCGAGTTCTCGGCCACGAGCTATACCCTGGGTTACGACGGTGCGGCACTGGACGATGGCCGGCTGGTACGCGAGCACCTGGCGCCCGGCGCCGCCCAGGAGGCCCAGGGTTTTGTGTTCAACTTGAGCAAACCCATGTTCCAGGACCGCCGCGTGCGCCAGGCTATCGCCCTGCTGTGGGACTTCGAGTGGAGCAACCGGCAGATGATGCGCAGCCTGTACATCCGCAAGCGCAGCTATTTCTCCCATGGCGACCTGGCGGCCACTGGCCTGCCTGATACCGAGGAACTGAACATCCTCGAACCCTGGCGCGGCAAGATCCCCGACGAGGTATTCACCCAGGCCTTCGAGCCGCCGAAAACCGATGGCAGTGGCATTGTCCGCGCACAGCAGTTGCAGGCCTTGCGGTTGCTGGAAAGCGCCGGCTGGCGGCCACGCGGTGACCAGTTGGTGAACGCCGCGGGCCAGCCGCTGAGCTTTACCTTCCTCAACGTACAGCGCGGTTTCGAGCGCCTGTTGCTGCCGTTCAAGCGCAACCTGGCGCAGATTGGTGTCGGCTTCAGCATTCGCCAGGTCGATTCGGCGCAGTACACCAACCGCGTGCGGGCCCGGGACTACGACATGATCGTGGCGGCGTACCCGGTTTCGCCCACGCCTGGACGCGAGCTGTACAACTACTATGGCTCCGAGAGCGCGGCTGATCCGGGCTCCAACAACTACGCGGTGCTGCGCGACCCGGCCGTGGACGGCCTGATCGCAGGCCTGGTCAATGCCGACAGCCGCGGGCGCATGGTGCATTACGCCCATGCCCTGGACCGCGTGCTGCAGTGGGGCTACTACTGGATTCCCAACTACTACCCGCCCGGTGTGTCGTCGGTGTGGTGGAACCGCTACGGCCGCCCGCGCCTGCAGGCCAACAACGAGCCCGGGCTGGATACCTGGTGGCAGATAAGCCCGACGGCGCTCACCAGCGTGCAGATGCAGCGAGCCGAGGAGGGCGAGCGTCATGTGGGCCTATAGTCTGCGGCGCCTGCTGCTGATGGGGCCGACCCTGCTGTGCATTCTGCTGGTCAATTTCGCGATTGTGCAAGCGGCCCCCGGTGGCCCGGTGGAGCAGGCCATCGCCCGTCTTCAGGGCCTTGGCGCGGTAGCCGCCGGCGGTGCGGCCACGGAGCGGGTGGGCAGCGACGCCCGCGCCACCCGGGGGCTGGACCCGGCGCTGGTCGCCGACATCGAGCGCCAGTACGGCTTCGACAAACCGCCGTTGCAGCGCCTGTGGCTGATGCTGGACAACTACGCGCATCTGGACCTGGGCACCAGCTTTTTTCGCGGCGCCAAGGTCACTGACCTGATGGTGTCCAAGTTGCCGGTCACCCTGTCCCTGGGCCTTTGGGCGACCCTGATCACCTACCTGGTGTCGATTCCGCTAGGCATCGGCAAGGCGGTGCGCAACGGCACGGCGTTCGACGGCTGGAGCAGTGCGCTGATTGCCATCGGCTACGCCATGCCGGCCTTTCTGTTCGCGCTGCTGTTGATTGTGCTGTTTGGCGGCGGTACTGCCCTGGACTGGTTCCCGGTGCGCGGGCTGGTGTCGGACAACTTCAGCCAGCTGAACCCGTTGGCCAAGGTCGTGGACTATTTCTGGCATCTGGTGCTGCCGGTCGCGGCGCTGGTGGTGGGCGGTTTCGCCACCCTGACCCTGTTGACCAAGAACAGCGTGCTCAGTGAAATCAGCCGCCTGTACGTGGTCACCGCGCGCGCCAAGGGGCTCAGCGAGCGCCAGGTGCTGTACCGCCATGTGTTTCGCAACGCCATGCTGTTGCTGGTGGCGGGGTTGCCCAATGCCCTGATCAACGTGCTGTTCGGCGGTTCATTGCTGGTCGAGGTGATCTTTTCCCTCGATGGCCTGGGCCGCCTGAGCTACGAGGCGGCCGTGGCCCGGGACTATCCCGTGGTGTTCGGCTCGCTGCTGGTGTTCACCCTCGCGGGGCTGGTGATCAAGTTGGTGGGCGACCTGTGCTATCGCCTGGTCGACCCGCGTATCGATTTTTCCGCAAGGAGCTGACCATGTATGTGCTTTCTCCCGTGGCCCGGCGCCGCTGGCAGCGCTTTCGCCAGCACCGCCGCGGCTGGTGGTCGCTATGGCTGTTCGTGGTGTTGCTCGGCCTGTGCCTGGGCGCCGAAGGGCTGGCCAACGACAAGCCACTGTTGCTGGCGTGGAAAGGCAGCTATTACTTCCCGGCGCTGGTGCGCTACACCGAACAGGACTTTGGCGGGCAACTGCCATTCCAGCCCGATTACCGCGCTGCGTCCACCCGCCAACTGGTTGAAGGGCAGGGTGGCTGGATGCTGTTCGCGCCGGTGCCGTTCAGTGCCGAGACGGTGAATTACGACCTCACCACGCCGGCGCCCAGCCCGCCGTCGGGTCAGAATTGGCTGGGCACCGACGACCAGGCGCGCGATGTGTTGGCGCGGGTGATCTATGGGGCGCGGGTGTCGCTGCTGTTTGCCCTGGCGCTCACCGCCATCAGTGCCGTGATCGGTGTCACCGTCGGGGCCCTGCAGGGCTATTACGGCGGCTGGGTGGACCTGCTCGGCCAGCGGCTGCTGGAGATCTGGTCGGGCTTGCCGGTGCTGTACCTGCTGATCATCCTGTCCGGTTTCGTGGAGCCTGATTTCTGGTGGCTGCTGGGCATCATGGCGTTGTTCACCTGGCTGGCGCTGGTGGACGTGGTGCGCGCCGAGTTCCTGCGCGGGCGCAACCTGGAATATGTGCGGGCGGCCCGCGCGTTGGGCGTCGGCGACCTGCGCCTGATGACCCGGCATATCCTGCCCAACGCGTTCAACGCCACGCTGACCTGGCTGCCGTTCATTGTCACCGGGGCCATCGCCACGCTTTCGGCGCTGGACTTCCTCGGCTTCGGCATGCCGGCGGGCAGTGCTTCGCTGGGGGAACTGGTGGCCCAGGGCAAGAATAATCTGCAGGCGCCCTGGCTGGGGCTGACGGCGTTCTGTGCCCTGGCGTTGATTCTTTCCTTGCTGGTATTCATCGGCGAAGCCTGCCGTGATGCCTTCGACCCGAGTGCTTGAGATGACTGATTGCCTGATCGCCCTGCGCGATGTGCGCGTGGCCTTTAACGATACCCCGGTGGTCCATGGCCTGGACCTGGATATTCGCGCCGGTGAGTGCCTGGCGTTGGTGGGCGAGTCCGGTTCCGGCAAGTCGGTGACTGCGCATTCGATTCTGCAGCTGCTGCCCAAGGCCATTACCCACACCCAAGGCAGCATCCGCTACCAGGGCGAGGAGTTGCTGGGGGCAAGTGCCCGGCGCTTGCAGGCGCTGCGTGGCAACCGCATCGCGATGATCTTCCAGGAGCCCATGAGTTCACTGAACCCGCTGCACACCGTGGAAAAACAACTGGCCGAGACCCTGCGCCTGCACCGTGGCATGGGCCCGGCCGAAGCCCGCGAGCGGATTGTCGAACTGCTGGGGCTGGTGGGCATCGGCACCCCGCGCCAGCGTCTGGGCAGTTACCCCCACCAGTTGTCCGGCGGCCAGCGCCAACGGGTGATGATCGCCATGGCGCTGGCGTGCGAGCCGCAACTGTTGATCGCCGATGAGCCAACCACCGCCCTCGACGTCACGGTGCAACGGCGCATCCTGGCGCTGCTGAAAAGCCTGCAACAGCGCCTGGGCATGGCGCTGCTGTTGATCAGCCATGACCTGAACCTGGTCCGCGACATTGCTCAGCACGTCGCCGTGATGCGCCATGGCCGGATCGTCGAGCAGGGCGCCTGCGAGCAGGTGTTCACTGCCCCCCGCCATCCCTACACCCGGCAGTTGCTGGACGCCGAACCTGCCGCCGCCGAGTTGGCCGATCCGGCAGCGCCGGTGCTGCTGAGCGTGACGCAGTTGCGGGTGGCCTTCGGCCGTGGCGGGCTGCCTTGGCGCCGGAATCGGTTCACGGCGCTGCAGGGCCTTGACCTGCAGGTCCGCCAAGGGCAGACGCTGGGCATCGTCGGTGAGTCGGGCTCCGGCAAGTCGACCCTGGGCCAGGCCCTGCTGCGGCTGATTCCCAGCGAAGGCAGCGTGGTGTTTCAAGGCCGCGAATTGCAGGGGCTTGGCAGCCGGGCGATGCGGCCTTGGCGCAAGCACCTGCAGGCCGTGTTCCAGGACCCGTTCGGCAGCCTCAGCCCGCGCCTGAGTGTGCAACAGATCATTGCCGAGGGCTTGCAGGTGCATTCGCGGCTGGACGACCAGGCCTGCGAGGCACGGGTGATCGACGCCCTGCGGGAAGTGGGCCTGGACCCTGAGGCACGCCACCGCTACCCCCATGAATTCTCCGGTGGGCAGCGCCAGCGCATTGCCATCGCTCGCGCACTGGTGCTCAAGCCTCGGCTGATCGTGCTGGACGAACCCACGTCGGCGCTGGACCGCTCGGTGCAGAAACAGATCATTGCCCTGTTGCGCCGCCTGCAACACGAGCACGGCGTGGCCTACCTGTTCATCAGCCACGACCTGGCCGTGGTGCGCGCCCTGGCTCATCAGGTACTGGTGTTGCAGGCGGGCAGGGCAGTGGAGTACGGCGCGACCGAGCAGGTCTTCAGCGCCCCCGCGCACCGTTATACCCGTGAGTTGCTGGGTGCTCGGTTCACTTGACCCATGTGGCCAGGGCCAGGGGCGCCAGCGCCGCAGAGCCACTGAACGCCACCGGGCGCGGCCGTGCGCCGCGCCCGGACGGCTGGAGCTGGAACGGTTTCCGTGGCATGGTACGCGACCAGAATTGGCTAGCACCTGGCCTTTGACCCACCGCGCTGTACCGCACCTGCCTGGAAGCCCCGCATGACCGACCCCACGGCGACTACGCCAAGCCCGCACGACGCGACGGGCCTGAAACGCAACCTGTCCAACCGTCACATTCAACTGATCGCCCTGGGCGGCGCCATTGGCACCGGCCTGTTCATGGGGTCGGGCAAGAGCATCAGCCTCGCTGGCCCCTCCATCATCTTCGTGTACATGATCATCGGCTTCATGCTGTTCTTCGTCATGCGCGCCATGGGCGAGCTGCTGTTGTCGAACCTGCAGTACAAGTCGTTCATTGACTTCGCCACGGACTACCTGGGGCCGTGGGCCGGCTTCTTCACCGGCTGGACCTACTGGTTCTGCTGGATCGTCACCGGCATTGCCGACGTGATCGCCGTGTCATCCTATGCTCATTTCTGGTTTCCCGACTTGCCTCAGTGGGCGCCCGCCCTCGCCTGCGTGGGCCTGTTGCTGTCGTTGAACCTGATTACCGTGAAGCTGTTTGGCGAGGTCGAGTTCTGGTTCGCCATGATCAAGCTGGTGGCCATTGCCTTGCTGGTGGCCACGGGTGTGTACCTGGTCGGTACCGCGGCACCGTCGCCTGACGGCCACGTGCCGTCCCTGGCCAACCTGTGGAATGACGGGGGCCTGTTTCCACACGGTTGGATGGGCTTCTTCGCGGGCTTCCAGATATCCATCTTCGCCTTCGTCGGCCTGGAGCTGGTGGGCACCACCGCCGCGGAAACCAAGGACCCGCGCCACACCCTGCCACGGGCGATCAACTCGATCCCGGTGCGTATCATTCTGTTCTACGTACTGGCGCTGGTGACCATCATGGCGGTCACGCCGTGGCGTGAAGTGGTGGCTGACAAGAGCCCCTTCGTCGAGCTGTTCCTGCTCGCCGGTTTCCCGGCGGCGGCCGCGTGCCTGAACTTCGTGGTACTGACCTCGGCGGCGTCTTCGGCCAACAGCGGTATCTTCTCCACCAGCCGCATGCTGTTCGGCCTGGCGCTGGAAGGGGACGCGCCGCGGTCCTTCAAGCGCCTGTCCAAGCGCTCGGTACCGTCCAACGGCCTGCTGTTTTCCTGCCTGTGCCTGCTGTTCGGGGTCGTAGTGATCTACCTGGTGCCCAACCTGATGGAGGCCTTCACCCTGGTGACGACCTTGTCGGCGCTGCTGTTCATGTTCGTCTGGTCGATCATTCTGCTGTCGTACCTGGCCTATCGCAGACAGCGGCCGGCGTTGCACGCGGCTTCCGAGTACCGGATGCCGGGTGGGCGAGCGATGTGCTGGGTGGTGCTGGGGTTTTTCGTGGTGATCCTGGGTTTGTTGACCCTCAAAGATGACACCCGCCAGGCGCTGTGCGCGGCGCCCGTGTGGTTCGTGCTGCTGGCGGTGGCGTATCCACTCGTGCGCCGGCGGGGGGTGGCGGCTGTGGGGCAGTGAATGTGTTTTTGGCTTGAGCCTAAACATCCTCAGCCGTGCCTCCTTGCCTCACCACTCCACCACCACCTTGCCAAAATGCCCGCCGCTTTCCTGAAAGCGAAATGCCTCGGCCAGTTCATGCAGCGCAAAGCTGCGGTCGATCACCGGGCGGATGCCGGTCTGCTCCAGGGCTGCCACGTAGTCCTGCTGCTGGCGCCGGCTGCCGACGATCAGCCCCTGCAAGCGCGCCTGGCGTGCCATCAGCAGCGAGGTAGGGACATCGCCCTGGCGCCCGGTGAGCACGCCGATCAGCGAAATGTGGCCACCTACCCGTACCGCTTCGATCGATTGCGCCAATGTGCCGGGGCCGCCCAGTTCGATCACGTGGTCCACGCCACGGCCTGCGGTCAGTTCGCGCACGGCGCTGCCCCAGTCCGGGCGCTGGCGGTAGTTGATGCCGTGGTCGGCGCCCAGGTCGCGGGCGCGGGCCAGTTTTTCGTCCGAGGACGAAGTGATGATGACCTGCGCGCCCATGGCCTTGGCGATCTGCAGCGCGATGATCGACACCCCACCGGTGCCCAGGGTCAACACCGTGTCGCCGGCCTTGAGCGCGGCATCGCCGACCAGTGCGCGCCAGGCGGTGAGGCCGGCGGTGGTGATCGTCGCGGCCTCGGCGTGGCTCCAGCCGCGCGGCGCCAGGGTGAAGGCCGTGGCGGGGCGCACCACGTAGTCGGCGGCGAAACCGTCAATGCCGTCGCCTGGGGTGCCGGCGAAGTCGCCCACCTGCTGGAAGGCCGGGCCGGCCGGCCATTGCGGGAAGAACCCGGACACCACGTGGTCACCGGGCTTGAATTCAGTGACACCCGCGCCTACCGCCTCCACCACCCCGGCGCCGTCCGCCATCAGCACGCGGCCATCGGCGGTAGGGATGGCGCCCTTGGCCACCAGCAGGTCGTGGAAGTTCAGCGAGGTGGCGTGGATCGCCACGCGAATTTCACCTGGGCCGGGTTGGCCGGGGTCAGCCAGGTCGGTGAGGTGCAGGTGGTCGAGGCCACCGGGGCTTTGCAGGGTTATCGCTTTCATGGGGGAACTCCGTGGGGCTGTTTGGGGCGATAGATGGGTGCAGGCGCCATCGCCCATTGCGGAACGATTACAGGGCGCGCAGGGCATCGACCAGGCTATCGAGTTCGGCCTCGGTGTTGTAGGCGTGCACCGAGGCCCGCACCACGCTCTCCAGGCCGCGCTGTTGCATGTCCAGCCAGGTCGACGCCGCGCCTGATACCGAGACGTTTATGCGCTGGGGCAAATGGGCCAGGTAGTGCTGGATGGCGGCTGGGGCGTGGTGCTCGCTGGTGAAGGTCACCAGCCCCGACAACGGTTGGCCCACGTCCTGGCAATGGTAGCCAGGCAGGGTGTGCAGTGCGGTGCGCAGGTAGTTCGCCAGGTGTCGGATGCGCGCCCACAAGGCGTCGACGCCCACGCCCAGGGCGTAGTCCACCGCTGCGCCAAACCCCAGCCGTACCGCGAGGTTGCTCTCCCAGCTTTCAAAGCGCCGCGCGTCTGCACGGATCTCGAAGGCGTCGGCGCTCACCAGGCTGGCGGCGTGCAGGTCCAGGAACGTCGGTTCGAGACGTTGGCACAGCGCCTGTTCGATATAGAGAAAACCAACCCCACGCGGCCCGCGCAGGTACTTGCGGCTGGTGGCGGTCAGCATGTGACAACCGATGGCACGGACATCCAGTGGCACCTGGCCCGCGGCCTGGCAGGCGTCCAGCAGGAACAGCACACCGGCGGCGCGGCACAGGGCGCCGATGGCCTGCACCGGCTGCACCACGCCACCGTTGCTGGCGATCATCGGCAGCGACACCAGGGCCACGCCGGGGCCTTGCAGGCGTGCCTGCAGGGCTGCCAGGCAGACTTGCCCCTGCTCATCGTTGGCCAGCACCTCGATCTGGATGCCCAGCCGTTGCTTGAGCTGCAGGTAAGGGATGTAATTGCCGGCGTATTCACTGGCCGAGGTCAGCACCACATCGCCGGCCTTCAGCGGCAGGGCGTAGAACAGCATGTCCCAGGCGCGGGTGGCGTTGTCCACCAGCGCGATGTCTTCGGTTCGGGCATTGAGCAGGCGGGCCACGCCGGCATACACCGCCGCGGTCTCCGCTTGCGCGGCATCCGCCGCCTCGTAGCCGCCGAGGCGGATTTCCCGTTGCTGGTGGCGGGCAATGGCCGCAGCGACCACGGCCGGGGACAGCGAGGCCCCGGCGTTGTTGAAGTGAACAAGCTGTTCGCAGCCCGGGGTGTCGGCGCGCAGGCGGTTGATATCGAGCATGGGCTCATCTGTCCTGGGGTTGATGGCCCACCTTACCAGTCAGGGTTGGCGCTCGGCCACCGTTGCAGGGACGTTCCGCGGAATGAACGCCACGCTCTGGTTGTCGTGGGCGCGCAGCAGCCGTGCGCCATTGTCGGGCCGGGTCAGCACCAGGTCATGGTCCTCGGCCAGGTAGCGCAGGGGCAGGTCCTTCAGTGTCGGGTACTGGGCGAAGATCAGTGTGCGCGCCGGGTCCCAGGCCTGGCCGGTGCGCTTGGCCAGCCAGGCCATGAAGTCGGCGCTGGTGCCTTGGCGGGGATAATCTTCGTCCTCGCCGATATAGGTGTACGGCGCGCCCTGGTTCTGCACGTACAAGGGCAATTTGTTGTCCACGTCGATCATCACCAGGTGCCATTGCCGCCAGGGAGCTTGCCGGCTGGCGCGGGCCTGGACCTCGCGACCAAACTCGATGATGCCGCCGTTGCCATTGCTCCACGGGTAGGCGACGCCCACCACCAGGGTCATGACCAGGGCGCTGGCGCCGATGCCCCGTCCCCAGCGCCGGGCCCTCCCGGGGTGGGTGGCCAGGTATTCGCACAGCCAGGCGGCGCCCAGCAGTTGAGCGAAAGGCACCAGCGGCAACACATAGTAGCTGCGGCGGCTGCCGCACGCGGTGAAGAACAGGAACATCAGGCCCAGCCCCATCACCAGCCAGCGGACATTGATGTCGGTATGGCGCCAATGGCGCAGCGCTAGCCATACCGCGATGATCCAGCAGGGGGCCCAGGGAAGGGTATAGACCGGCAGGTACAGCAGATAGGTATAGGCCGGGCCGAAGTTGTCGAACGGCTGGAAGTACCGCACCAGGTTTTCCCGCACCACCAGGGCCAGGCCGCTTTCACCATACGCTGGCTGACCGTACAGGTGCGACAGCAGGAAGGGCAGCATGTACAGCGCCAGGGCCAAGGCCATGGCCAGCGGCAGCCGCAGGTTGAGGTGGGTTTTCCAGCGGCCTTCGCCGAGCAGATGCGGCAGCAGCATCAGGCCCGGCAGGATGAACCCGATCAGCCCCTTGAGCAGCGACGTCAGGGCCAGGATCAGGAAGAACGTGGCATAGCGGGAGAAGCGCGTGTCCAGCGGCCCGCGCCAGTACCACCACACCGCCGCCAACACGCCGAACACCGTTAGCACGTCCGCGGTGGCGACCCGTGCCCACACCAGAAAATAGAAGGTGGTGGCCAGCAGCCAACCAGCGATCAGGCCTGTGCCTCGGCGGAACAGTTGTTCGCCCAGCAGGTACACCAGCCAGATGCTCAGCCACGCCGCGATCACCGACGGCAGGCGCAGCGACCAGTGCCCCAGGCCACCGAACAGACTCGCGCTGGCGGTGATCAGCCAGTAGGAAGGCAAGGGTTTGTCGTAGTAGGCCGCGCCCTTGAGGTAAGGGTCGAAGTAGTCGCCGCTCTGCAACATCTGCAGGGCGATAGTGGCCCAGCGGGTTTCCGCGCCCCACAGTTCGCGCTGGCCCAGGCCCAACAGCAGGGCAATGGCGGAGAAGCCCAGCAGCAGGGCCAGGGCCCCACGCTCAGCGTGCAGAAAACGAGGGAAGGTGTTCATCGTGAATGAGTCCGCATGGAAACTGTGCCGGCCGAGGCTATTGAACAGGTGTGGCCACCTGTTTTTCCTGCATAGCCTAAGTAGCCAGGCGTTGGCTTTGCGTCAGGGGAATGAGAAAAAAGCGTTACAAACATTTCGCTGAAATCGTCAACACCTTGACTGGGTTTTCACCGGTTTTTCACGGCGCTGCCGTACCCTGAAGCCTTCTTTGTTCAGGGTGCGGGACATGACGTCGAAACGCTGCTTCGTGCTGTTGCTGCTGATCACCGGCCTGCTGTTCTTCGTCGCCCTGGGCAACCATCAGTTGCAAGGGTCCACGGAGCCGCGGGTGGGGGGCATTGCCATGGAAATGTACCTGCACCGGGACTGGGTTACCCCGCGTCTCAATGGCGAACCCTTTCTGGAAAAACCACCCCTGAGCCTGTGGCTGGCCAGTGCCGCCATGGCGGTGTTCGGCCCCGGCACCTGGGCGGTCCGGCTGGCCTCGGCACTGGCTGGCCTGTTCAGCGTGCTGCTGCTGTTCGCCACGTTGCGCCGCCTGGGCCGCCCCGTGTCGCTGGCAATGACGGCTTCGCTGATGCTGGCCACTACCGCCAGCTTCTGGGGCAACGTACGCCAGGTAGGCGAGGACTCGTTGCTGAGCCTGGGGGTAAGCCTGGCGCTGCTGGGTTTCCATCTGGCCAGCCGCCAGCGCTCGGCGGTCAGCGCACTGATGTTCGTCGCCGGCATCGCTATCGCCACCCTGAGCAAGGGGGTATTGGGGCTGGCATTGCCGGGGGTGGTGATCTTTGCCTGGTTGCAGGCCGAAGCCCTGCGCGACCAGCGCCTGGTGGTGGGCCGCTGGTTGTGGCCGGCAGGCCTGACGCTGGTGGGGCTGGTGCCGTTGCTGATCTGGCTGGCGTTGCTGTACCAGCAAGGCGGTGCCCCGGCGCTCACGGACGTGTTGTGGGCCAACAGCGTCGGGCGTTTCAGTGGCTCGTTCACCGAAGCTGGGCACTTCGAGCCGTTCCATTACTACCTGGGCAAGCTGCCTGAAGCGTTCCTGCCCTGGAACCTGCTGGTGTACCTGGGCTTGTGGCACTTTCGCAGGCAATGGCGCGTGCAGCCCCATGTGATGTTCTTTAGCCTGTGGTTGCTGGCGCAGTTCGCCCTGCTGACCGTGGCGTCGAGCAAACGCATGGTTTACCTGATGTCGCTGGCACCGGCCGCGGCGGTGATCGCCGCCGAGTACGCCAGCGTGCTGCTGTCCCGGTTGCAGGCCTGGCGTGCTGCAGTGCCGTGGCGGGGCGTCGCCAGTGGGGTGATGGCGCTGATGGTACTGGCGTACCTGGGGGTGGCGGTGTGGGTCATCCCCCAGGCCGACCGGGACGAGTCGTTCCTGCCATTGACCGAGCGCATACGCGCCTTGCAGGCCGAAGGCCACACCGTGGCGCTGGCGACCCCCAGCGAGCGGCTGGCGGGCGCGGGGGTATTCTACAGTCGCAGCTTGCTGCCAGCGCTGCCCACCGAAGGGGCGGTGGTGCGTTTCCTGGCCGAACAGCCCGGGAACGTGGCGGTAATGGAGCGTCAGGATGAGCCGGCCGGCGGCCTTGTGGTCATGGAGAAGGTCGTGGTGGGCGCGCGGGTCTATTACTTCCTGCGCGGCGCGTAGCAGGGACAATTCCCTCAATCGGCCGGCAGGTGGTCGATCAGGTCCTGCAAGGGCATGGGCCGGCCGAACAGGTAGCCTTGCAGGAATTCCACCTGGCGCTGGACCAGGTAGTCGCGTTGTACCGGTTCTTCCACACCTTCGGCGACGATGCCCAGGTCGAGCTTGCCCGACAGTTCGATGATGCTGTCGACGATGTGCCCCGACAGCGCGTCCTTGCCGATGGTGGCAATGAAGCTTTGATCGATCTTCAGGAAGTCCACCTTGAATTCGCGCAGGTACGCCAGGCTCGAATGGCCCGTGCCGAAGTCGTCGATGGCGATCGTCACGCCCAAGTTGTGCAAGGCTTCGAACAACTGGTGAGTCACCGCGGTAGGACGTATCAGCTCGCGTTCTGTCAGCTCCAGCACCAGGGTGATGCGCCCGGGGGCAAAGCCTGCGAGAAAGTCCCGACAGTCATCCAGCAGGGCCAGGTCCTGGCAGTGTTCGGCGGTGATATTGATGCCCACGTGAAAGCCGTCCTCGAACCGCTCGGCGTGAGCGCGCAGGTCGGCCGCGGCCTGGTGCATCAGTTGGCGGGTCATGGGCACGATCAGGCCGGAATGCTCGGCGAAAGGAATGAACAGGTCCGGGCGTACCAGGCCCTCGCGAGGGTGCTGCCAGCGCATCAGCACCTCCACCCCGGCCCAACGGCCAGTGACGCCGTGCACGACCGGCTGGTAGTAGGGGATGAACTCATTGGCGTCCAGTGCCCGCGCCAATTCTGCGCGCGGTGAGTGGGCGCGGCGCAACAGCCAGCGGCACAGGCCGCCAGCCAGCAGAGCGAGAAATGCCAGCAAGGCCAGCAGCAACGGGTGGCTGGTGATCCACTGCCAGGTGGCGCCGGCCGGGTAACCGGTACTGACGCTCAACGGGTAGCGACTGGAGGCCAGTTGCGTCGGCGCTACTTCGAACGTCGGCGCTGGGGCATCGTGCACGCTGCCGTCCGGGGCCAGCCAGCTGTTGCCCACCTGCAACAGCACGGGTTGTTCGCGGCCGATCATGCGCAGGGCGTTGGCCAGGTGGTAGCCGTCCAGGGTGGCCAGGGCGGTCTGTTCATCGTTGGCCTCGCGGTACACCAGCAGTGCCTGGCCGGGGGTGACGGGGTTGCCATCCATCAGCCACAGGCGGCCGTCCACGTAATCACCGGGGTTGACTGGTTCGCTGAAGTCGCCGAACAGGGAGCTGCAGTACAGGTGATCATCCAGCGCCAGGTTGGTGGAGCGCACGAAGGGCCGGCGGGTGACCTGTTCGCGCAGGGCCAGGGTCACCTCGGCGCAGGGCTGGCCAGCCAGGGGTACCAGGTCGTTGGCCGCCGCGGCGACGTTGTCCAGCATCAGGTCGAACTGGGCCAGGGCCTGGTTGGCGGTGTTGTTGGCGCTTGCCTGCAGGTCGCGTTCTGCCTGCCAGTAGAGGATGCCAACGCCCAGCACCAGCGGCAACGCCCCCGCCAGCCAGGGGGCGAGCAGGCGCAGCGGGCGGCAAGGGCGTGGCGAGTCGGGGAAAAACGGCATCGGGCGGGTGGGGCCTTGGTGAGTGGTGCCAAGGAGGATAGACGGTCTTGGCGGTGATGGCGCACAGATCTGCGGTCCGCCTTGTTTGCCTGGCTGTTGATCAGGTAGCTCACCATCTCACCCGCACCCCCACATCCCCAATCAGCCCATTCAGGTCATTCTCGTCACTAGGGCTGCTGTAGTCAGCCGTGACGAACAGGCTGACGGTGGGGGTCATGCGCGCCACCAGCCCTAGGCCCACGGCGACGGCGGTGGGGTTGCGGCTGCTGTTGATCTTGTCTACCTGGGCCAGGGCGATGGGGCTGTCATTGCTGAAGCTGTAGGTCAGGCTGGTGCGCAGGAATGGCTCGACGGCCGTGCTGCCGACCTGGTAGTGCCCGGACAGCCGCGCGCCCACTCGCCCGCTCCAACTGGGCTGGCTGTCGCTGGCCAGCAGCCGCGGGCCCTGGCCGCCAGGGCCGGGCAGCAGTTGTTGGTTGATCAGTTGCGCCTGGGGTTCGAATGACCAGTTTTCGCCCAGCACAAAGGCCACCGTGCCGCCCAATGCCACGGCGGTGGCGCGGGCATTGTCCGGCCGGCCGCTGTCCTGGACCTGGGAGCTCACCGACCAGGCCACGCCCAACCCGCGGGCAAAGACATTGAACTGGTTGGCCTGGTTGGCCGGCGTGGACAGCCCGGTGCTGGTGTAGGCGCGGCTGCCAAAGTCCAGTGGGCCGAGCGGATCGTCGCTGGGTTCGCTGGCGACGGCCTGGGTGGAAACGCTGAGCAGCAACGAGGCGCAGGTGGCATAGAGCAGGGGATGATGAAGGGTGGTCATGGCGAGCTCCGGGTGTTGGTCTGGCAAGGGAGTACGCCGTGTGCGTCGCAGTCAAGGCGGCCGAAGCCAGCGGCCCAGGCGTGGGCGCAGCGCTGAAAGGCGCGGGCCAGAGGCGTTGGGTCGGTGTTTTCTTATGGTGTGTTGTGTTACCTGAAGCTAAGGAGACGCACCGCCATGCGTCAAGAAACCGGAACTTTTCGAATCGTGCGCGTTACGCCATCCAAGTGATTGAAAAAGCGCCGCAATTACGCGCGTGAGAAGACGAGCATCTATCCAGTGCTGACGCTATTCCAAAACATTCCCTATAAATGGACTTCCACCGTCAGTGGCAGGTGGTCGGACAAATGCGTCCATGGCTTGCTGCCCAGGATGGTCGGGGCATGGCTGGTAGCGTTGCGCAAATACACCCGATCCAGGCGCAGCAGGGGAAAGCGCGCCGGGTAGGTTCGGGCCAGGCTGCCGTTATGGCGCTCAAAGGCCTCGTGCAAGTCGCGGGCACGGGTGAGGGTGGTGTTGCCGCGCAACTGCCAGTCGTTGAAGTCGCCGGCGATGATCACCGGTGCGTCGTCGGGCAGGGAATCGAGCAATTGGCGCAGCAGGCCCAGTTGTTGTTGGCGGTGGCTCTCCAGCAGCGACAGGTGCACGCAGATCGCGTGCACTTCCTCATGCCCGGGCACTTGCAGCACACAGTGCAGCAGCCCGCGGCGTTCGGGGCCGGTGATGGACACGTCGAGGTTGCGGTAGTGCAGGATGGGGTATTTGGACAACAACGCATTGCCGTGGTGGCCGTCGGGGTACACGGCGTTGCGGCCGTAGGCGAAGTCGCTCCACATGCTGTCGGCGAGAAATTCGTACTGGGACATTTGCGGCCAGTTGTGGTGGCGTTCGGCGTGCCGGTCATGCTCGCCCAGCACCTCTTGCAGAAACACCAGGTCGGCGCCGGTGCTGCGTACCGCTTCGCGCAGTTCGGGCAGAATGAAACGGCGGTTGAAGGCGGTGAAGCCTTTGTGCGTGTTGACGGTCAGGATGCGCATGCGATGCACCGCCACAGGGGGCTCGGGAGGGTGCTGGCGGCTGGCCTGGCCGGGGGCTTGGGCGGTCACGGTTGCTCCTTGGATGACAGGGCGCTCATGGGTTGGGACCGGCGGCGCCTGATATCGGTTCCCCTTGAAGCGGGCAACGCGGTCGATCCGGCAGCCCCCTTCCCGAGCTTCGCCCGGCACTGCAAGATTGCCCTGACCCGGTAGCAGCGTGGCGTTGTGGGACCGGGCGCAAGCTCGGGATGCGGACAACGCGGTGGACCTGACAGTCCTCTTCCCGCGCTTCGCCCGGTACTGCCTCAGCGCAGGCCTTCGTGCTGGGCCACCGAACGCGGGTCTCGGCCCCACAGCTGCAGGACGAAATCAGCTTCCCGGTGCTCCAGCAATGAGGTCATGCCCAAGCCAATGCCTAGCCGGTGATGCACGGCATCACCGTCCAGGCTGCAGCCGTGAATGGGCGTGCGCCAGTGGCAGGCCAAGACCTGGCCGTCGTCGCTGAGGCTGGCGCGGCAGGCTTCTATCAGGTGTGTCAGGTCGGCGTCGTCCAGGTAGTAGCCCAGTTCGTTGATCACCACCAGGTCGAACGGGCCCTTGGGCCATTGACCGGGCAGCCGGCCTTGCTCGACGCTGGCATGGGGCACGGCGGCCAGTTTTTGCCGGGTCAGGGCGACGGCTCGCTCGGCCGTGTCGTAGCACAGCAGGCGTCGGCAACGCTGGGCAAGCACGGCGCTGGTTTCGCCATTGGCACAGCCAGGCTCGAAGATCGACTGGTATTCGGCGCGCGGCAGGCAAGCCAGCAGCAAGGCCCGCTTGCGCTGTTCGTACCAGCGCTGGCGCATGGCCCAGGGGTCGTCATTGTTGGCGAACAGGCGGTCGAATTCGGTATCGGCGACACTCATAACAGCACCACTTCGTAGGATTGCATCAGGCGCTCCAGCACCGTGGCAGACAGCACCGGTGCCAGGCCGGCCTCGGGGTCGCCCTGCAGCTGGCTGGTGAATGCCTGCGCGGCATGGCGCTTGCGGGCGAGCATACCGGCACTCAGGGGGACTTTACGGGCACGTTGCCACGGCACTCGAGGGTCACCGGGCGTGGCCCAGTGCCACGTCCAGATCGGCAGTTCATGCACCGTGGCCCCCACGGCTTCGGCCGCGGCGCGGCTGGCCAGGCCGACGGCTTCGTGGTCGCAATGGCCGTCCTGGCTCCAGGTGGCGAACACCACGTCGCTGGGCAGCAGGTGGTTCTCCAGGAAGGCCTGCAGCCGGCCCTGGCCGGCCGGCACCTGGCTGTCGCCGAGGCCAACGCGCAACCAGGGCAATTCTCCCGGCTCAAAGCCCAGGCGTCGCAATGCCTCAGCGCTTTCGCGAGGCCGCTCAGCGGCCAGTCGCGCCACCGGCCATTGCTGCGAACCCGGGTGGCTGGCGGTGCCATCGGTGACCGATATCAGTTGCACGGGCCGGCCCAGGGCCAGCAGGTGTTGCAGCAGGCCGCCGCAGCCCAGCACCTCGTCGTCCGGGTGGGGCGCAACGATCACTGCACGGGCGCCCGCCGGTACCAGCCGGTCCACCTCGCAGAACGGCAGGTTCGCCAGCAGCGGGCAGGCCTGCCAGGCTTCGGGCGCGGTGCCTTGGCCGACAATGGGGTTGGCTTTCATAGGTTGAACTCGCTAGGGCCGGTCTGGCTGGCCAGGGCGCCCAATTCAGCCAGGTCGCGCTCGGCATGGCTCTGGCGCAGGTACACGGGGAGGTCGGCGGCCAGGCGGGCAAAATGGGCGTCACGGCAGAACGGCGCGGCGCCCAGGGCATGGCCGACATGAATGAGGGTCTGCTCGCATGCCTCTTCCGCCACGGCGCGTACCCGTCGGGCCAGGTATTCACAGGATTCGTCGGGTGCCGCGTCGACGCTGGCGGCGGCTTGGCGCAGCACAGTGCGCAGCGCAAACAGGGCGCTGTCGACGGTACCCAGGTGCGCACGGGCGTGAGGCTCGTCGCGCGGATGAGCCTGCAGGCGCAGGGCCAGTTGCTGGGCGGCACCATACCAGCAGGCGGCGATGCCGATCGCCCCTTGCCAAAACCCAGGGCGCTCGAGGTACTCGCCCGGGCCACCCACCGGCGTGCCTTCGGCCTGGTCGAATTGCACCTGAACGCTGGCAGTGGCGCCCATGCCGACCGCTTGCCAGCCTTCGTTGACCACGGTCACACCGGGCTGACGCAGGGCCACGGCCACCAGTTGCTGCTGGCCGTGTTCATCCCAGGCGGTAAGCAAGGCGTGGCTGAGGTGCCCGGCGCCGGAACACCAGGCCTTGCGGCCATTGAGCTGGTAGCCGTCGCGGTGGCGTTTGACTGTGACCCGGGCGTTGGGCGGTTCGGCCGCCCACATGCCCCAGGTGCTGCCCACTGCCACGCGTGGCGCCGCCAGCTCGGTCATGATCGCCAGGGCATCGGTGTGCCCCTCGTAGAACTTGCACAGGCCCAGGTCCTGGCCCGCGACCACGGCCAGGCAGCGCCAACGCTCAAGGGTGCGCCCGCTGCCCGGCAGGGCCAGGCGGTCGAGGCCGTCGGCCACCAGGGCCTGCAAGGCCTGGTGCAGCGCCGCGGCGTCCGGGTAGCCAGAGGCCGGGCGTTGCAGGCTTGCCGCCAGCACCCGGTTCATTCCTCCACTTCCCGGTGCAGCTCGAACAGCAACAGCGAGCGGCCCGTCACCAGGAAGTCGCTGCCGAACGGCAGCGGTTCATGGTCGCGCAGTTCCGGGCGGTTGGTGTCGACCAGGCAGGTCCAGTATTCGCCTTCCGGTACCTCGGGCAGGACAAAATTGACCACGTCGTGGTGGGCGTTGACGATGAGCAGCAAGGTGGCATCGGCCCCCGGTTTGCGAATGCCGCTGGTCTGCGCGCGGCCATCGAGCAGCATGCCCAGGCAGCGGCCGTTGCCGTCTTGCCATTGCTCGGTGGTCATCTCGCTGGCGTCGGGGGCCAGCCAGGTGACGTCCTTGACGCCAATGTCTTCGTTGTAGGTACCCACCAGGAAGCGGTTGCGACGCAGAATGGGGTAGGAATTGCGCAGGCGGATCAGGCGGCGCACGAAGCGCAGCAGGGCCTTGCCGTCTTCGTCCAGGTCCCAGTTGACCCAGCCGATCTCGCTGTCCTGGCAGTAGGCATTGTTGTTGCCGTTCTGGGTACGGGCGAACTCGTCACCGGCCACGATCATGGGCGTGCCTTGGGAGAACAGCAGGGTGGCCATGAAATTGCGCATCTGGCGCAGGCGCAATTCGACGATTTCGCGGTCATCGGTGGGGCCTTCGACGCCGTGGTTCCAGGACAGGTTGTTGTTGCTGCCGTCCTGGTTGTTCTCGTCGTTGTCTTCGTTGTGCTTGTCGTTGTAGGAGACCAGGTCGCGCAGGGTAAAGCCGTCGTGGGCGGTGATGAAGTTCACCGAGGTGTAGGGGCGCCGGCCGCGCTGGTTGAACAGTTCGCCGGAGCCTGTGAGGCGCCCGGCGAAGTCGGCCAGTTGGCCGTCGTCACCTTTCCAGAAGGCGCGGGCGGTGTCGCGGAAGCGGTCGTTCCATTCGGCCCAGCCGGGGGCGAAGCCGCCCACCTGGTAGCCGCCGGGGCCGCAGTCCCAGGGTTCGGCGATCAGCTTGACCTGGCGCAGCACCGGGTCTTGGCGGCAAGCCACCAGGAAGCTGTGGCGCTCATCGAAGCCCTCGTGGTAACGGCCCAGGATGGTTGCCAGGTCGAAGCGGAAGCCATCCACGTGCATTTCCGTCGCCCAGTAGCGCAGCGAGTCGGTCACCATCTGCAGCACGCAGGGGTGGCTCAGGTCCAGGGTGTTGCCGGTGCCGGAATCGTTGATGTAGAAGCGCTTGTTGTCCGGCATCAGCCGGTAGTAGCTGGCGTTGTCGATGCCGCGCATGGACAGGGTGGGGCCCTGCTCGTTGCCCTCGGCGGTGTGGTTGTAGACCACGTCGAGGATCACCTCGAGGCCCGCGTCATGCAGGTGCGCGACCATTTCCTTGAACTCGGCGATCTTGCCGTTGGCCAGGTAGCGCGGGTGCGGGGCGAAAAAGGTGATGGTGTTGTAGCCCCAATAGTTGTTCAGGCCTTTTTGCAGCAGGTGCTGGTCATTGACGAAACCGTGGATGGGCAGCAGCTCGATGGAGGTCACCCCCAGTTTGCGGATGTGCTCAACCACCTCCGGCACCATGAGGCCGGCGAAGGTACCGCGCTGATCTTCGGGGACCGCCGGGTGGCGCATGCTGATGCCGCGCACGTGGGTCTCGTAGAAAATGGTCTTGTCCCACGGCACGTTGACCCGCTGGTCGCGGCCCCAGGTGTAGGCAGGGTCGATGACGCGGCACTTGGGCACGAAGGGGGCGCTGTCACGCTCGTCGAAGCTGAGGTCGCCGTCGGGGTGGCCGATGGTGTAGCCGAACAAGGCTTCGGACCACTTCAGCTGGCCCACCATCTGTTTGGCATAGGGGTCGATCAGCAGCTTGTTGTGGTTGAAGCGGTGGCCGTTCTCGGGGTCGTACGGGCCGTACACGCGGTAGCCATAGGTCAGCCCAGGGTGGGCGTCGGGCAGGTAGCCGTGGAAGATCTCGTCGGTGTACTCCGGCAATTCGATGCGTTCCAGCTCCGTTTCACCGGTGGAGTCGAACAGGCACAGTTCCACCTTGGTGGCGTTGGCCGAAAACAGCGCGAAATTGACCCCCAGCCCGTCCCAGGTAGCCCCGAGCGGAAAGGGCAGGCCTTCACGAATGCGGGTTGGATCGGTGCCGGGGGCGGGGGTGAACTTCTTTTGACGGCTCATGGGATGTCCTTTGCACTGCGAATTCAGGGCGATAGCGGGCCGTACCGGCGCAGTGGCCAGTGAGGCGGGTCAGAGAGCGAGTGACGACGCACGCTACTCCAGCCAGCCCTGGGTGGGCTGGCCGGAGCAACGGGAGCGTTGCCGGAATCAGCTGGCGGGCGGTTTCTTCGCGCCGGTGCGAGGTTTTTTCTCGGCAGCCGGTTTCACCGGGGCAGGGGTCGCGGCAGGTTTGGGTTTGGCCGCCGCGGCCGCCTTGGGCGCGGCCGGTTTAGCGGCGGGCGCTGGCTTGGCCTTGACGTCGGCGGCGTTGGCGGCCGGCTTGGCTTTGCCTTCGGCGCTGCTGGCGACGGCCTTGGGTTTGGCAGCGGGCTTGGCTTTGCCAGGCTTGGTGGGCGCCAGGGCTTCGGCTTCAGCCAGCTTGCGCGCCATCTCCCAGTGGCGGTCTTCGTGGCCTTCGGGTTTGCCTTCCGATTCCCAGATCTGATAGGCAAATTCGCGTATACGTTTGTCGTCGGCACTCATTTCAACGCTCCTGATCACAAGTCACTTTGTACTAAGAGATTGACGGGAAAATCCTTCAGAGCGGCATCGAGCCGCAGTTCCTTATTGGCTGTGACTGCCACGTCTGAAAAAAGTCCCTTAAATGTAGGCAGAGTGTAGTTGGACGGTAGCACTACGCAGGTGTCTCCCCACTTGGGTGCCTCGATAAGCGGGCTGCCGGTGTCCCCCAGCAGCTCGCTGGCCAGTCGTGGCACGATGACGATGGCCAGTTCGTCGTCGCCGATTCGGGCAAAGGCCAGTACGCGTTCAGCCTGTTCGCCTCGGACTTCCAGAGGCTGATAAGCGCCCCGGGCAAACAGCGCCACGTGCTCGGCACGGCGGCGCAGGGTACGGGCGATCAGCTGCTGTTTGAGGTGGCCGTCCTGCCAGCGCGCCAGCAACTCGGCGGGGCTGGCGGGTGTGGCCAGCGCCTGCTCACGAGCAGCGTAGTCCACGGGGCGACGGTTGTCCGGGTCCACCAGGCTCAGGTCCCAGAACTCGGCGCCCTGGTACAGGTCGGGAATGCCTGGGACGGTCATGCGCAGCAAGGTCTGCACGAGGCCGTTGAGGGCGCCAGCCACGCTCAGGCGTTGCACGGCGGCCACCAGTGAAGCACGCAACTGTTGGCCCTGCGGGTCAAGCAGCAGGCGTTCCAGGTAAGCCTTGCAGGCCTGCTCGTAAGGCTCGTTGGGCGCGCTCCAGCTACTGGCCAGTTTGGCTTCGCGCAGGGCTTTCTGCTGCCACTGGAACAGACGCTCGGCGTAGGCTTCAAGCCCCGGCGTGTCATCGCTGCCCAGGCCCAGGGGCCAGCTGCCGAGCAGTGCCTGGAACAGGATCAATTCATCACCCGGGGTGGGCGCGACGTTATCGGCCACCTGGCTGCGCAGGGGCTCTGCCAGTTCCTGCCAATGGTTGACCCGGCCCGGGTACCAACTGCTGCGCTCGCTGAGCACGGCCAGGCGCGCGCGGGTATCTTCGCCACGCTTGTGGTCGTGGGTGGCGGTGGCCAGCAGGTTGTCGGGGAAGTCCGCCAGGCGCTGCTCGCAGGCCTGGTGAAACACCTCGGGCGGGGCACTGAAGTGTTCAGCGTCAAAACCCACGTCGTTGCGTGAAAGCAGCACCGCGCTGCGGTAGAACGCAGTGTCCTCCACGGCCTTGGCCGCAGTGGGTGACGTCAGCTGCTGGAAGCGCACGCAGGCATGGCGCAACAACTTGCGCGGCCGGCCCGGTGGCAGGTCGCGCCAAGGCTGGCCGCCCAGCCAGCGCGCGAGGTAGTCGAGCACCGGCCAGTCGGCCTCGCCGAGGCTGGCGCGGGCGCCTTCCAGGGCTTGCTGGAAATAACCTTCATCCTCGGCGGGGCGCCCGCAGGCACTGATGTAGGTGCGGTACACCGGAAAGTGCACCACCAGCGCCTGCAAGGCGCGGCGGATGGCGCCCAATGTCAGGTCGCGGCTCATCAGGTCGCCCCTGGCCACCTGCAGCAGGGCCTGGGCGACGGATTCGAAGTCACCGGCCAGGCTGCCATTGATCACCAGGTGGCGGGCGGCCAGGGCTTCTTCCTGGAACACCGCCGGGCGACCGCTGAGGCTGCTCCACAGCTCGGCCAGAGGCTCGGCGGCAGCGGGGTCATGCTGCAGGCGCGAGACCTGGTTCATGAACTCGTAGCCGGTGGTGCCATCCACGTGCCAGTCGCGATGCAGGCGTTCGTCGGCGCCCAGGATCTTCTCCACGTAGATGGGGAAGTGCGCCACCGCCGCGTTGGGCGGGCGCTTGCTCAACAGGCGTTCGACTCGCCGGCGCAGCTTGCGGCAGTAACCGCGGGGGTCGGCCAGGCCGTCCACGTGGTCAATGCGCAGCCCGTCGATCAGGCCTTCTTCGATCAGCTCGAAAATCTTCGCATGGGTGGCTTCGAACACCGCGGCGCGTTCTACCCGCAGGCCGCCCAGTTCGTTGACGTCGAAGAAACGCCGCCAGTTGATGTCGTCCCCCGCCGTGCGCCAACTGGCCAGGCGGTAGTGCTGTTTCTCCAGCAGCCGGTGCAAGCGTTCGAAGCCTTCCGGCGTGGTGCTGTCAAAGCGCTGCAGCAGGGCATCCAGAGCCTGCTTGTGGCTATGGCTCAGGGCGGCCAGCTCGGCGCGCAGTTCCACCGCCTTGTCGTAGGCATGGGGGTCTTGTTCGAGCGCACCAAAGCGCCCGCCCAGCTTGCTCAGTACCGGGTCATCGGCCGCGCTGAGCAAGTCGGCGTAGTCGGGTGGCGATACCGGGAAACGGTGCTCGTAGTGCTCGATGAAGAACCGCCCTTCACGGGCATCCAGCCGCACCGGAATATCCCCGTCTGACAGGCACGCGCCGTAGTCGTTGCCCAGGAACGGCAGCAGCAACTGGCCTTCGAGCAGGGGGTCGGGAGAGTGCCACTGAATATCGAAGAACTCCGAGTAGGGGCTGCGCCGGCCCCACTCCAGGAGGTCCAGCCACCAGGGGTTGTGCCCGCCGCCCACGGCCATGTGGTTGGAGACGATGTCCAGCACCAGGCCCATGTCGTGTTCGCGCAGGGTCTTGACCAGCCGGCGCAGGGCCGGCTCGCCGCCCAGCTCAGGGTTGATGCGCGTCGGGTCGACCACGTCGTAGCCGTGCATGGAACCGGGGCGGGCCTTGAGAATGGGCGAGGCATACAAATGGCTGATGCCCAGTTGCTTGAAGTACGGCACCCTGGCAGCGGCATCGTCCAGGGTGAAATCTTTGTGAAACTGCAGCCGCAGGCTGCCGGTCATGGCCTTCATCGATCACGCTCATTGGCTTGTTGGCGGGCGCAGGCCAGCAGTTCAAGGCGCCGCGCGGCGTCTTCATCGTCCAGCAGGGTCTGGCTGTCACCGGTGAAGCGGCGGCGCCAGTTGGGGTGGCTGTCGGTAGTGCCGGGCAGGTTGGGTTGCTCTTCCACGCCCAGGGCGTCTTCCAGTGGCAGCAATACCAGGGGGGCGCGGGTGTGCCCGAGGAAACGCACGCAGGCATCGATGACCTGATCGGTCTCGCTGCCGGCTTCGACGAAATTCTGGCTGTCCTGGGCCAGTACATGACGCAGGCCCCGGCGCTCGTGCTCGCGGGTGTCGCGCCATTGGTGCTCGGTGTGTGCATCGATCAGGCTGAGCTTGTGGTTCCAGTCGATGTCACGGGCTTTCCACCAGCCGTGCAGGGTGGGCAGGTCATGGGTAGTGCTGGTGGCCAGGGCGTTGTCGGGCCAGTGCAGCACGGGGTGGAAATGCCCGGCGTGGGCTTGTTCGAACAGCAGCACGCGCATGCCCAGCATGTGCCGGGCGGCGAGTTTTTCGCGCAGGCCGTCAGGCACCGTGCCCAGGTCTTCGCCCAGGACAATGGCCTTGTGGCGGTGTGATTCGAGGGTCAGCAGGCGCAGCAGGTCATCGATGGGGTAGTGCAGGTAGGCGCCTTCGCTGGGGGGCGAGTCCATGGGGATCACCCACAGCCGTTGCAGGCCCATCACGTGGTCGATGCGCAGGCCGCCAGCGTGGGCGAAGTTGGCTCGCAGCATTTCGATGAAGGCACGAAAGCCGTTGCGCACCAGCCCTTCAGGGGAAAATGCGGAAATACCCCAGCCTTGCCCGGCACGATTGAGGATATCGGGTGGGGCGCCGACGGTGAGGTCGGCCAGCAGCTCGTCCTGGCGGCTCCAGGCCTGGCTGCCGGCGCCGTCGGCGCCCACCGCCAGGTCGGCTATCAGGCCGATGCGCATGCCGCTGCCCTTGGCGGCGTGGTGCGCGCGCTCCAGGCTGCGGGCTACCAGCCATTGGCAGAAGGCGTAGAAACCCACTTCGTCGGCGTGCTCGCGGGCAAACGCAGCGATGGTCGGGTGGCGCGGGTCGTGCCATTCGGCCGGCCACTGGCGCCAGTCCTGGCTCACGCCGCGGGCGGCGCAGTCGGCTTGCAAGGCCTCGAAGCGGCAGTGGTTTTCCAGCGCTTCGCCGCCGGCATGGCGGAAACTGGCGAAATCGGCGGTCAGCGGGTGATCGCCGTGGCGGAAGCCGTTGTACAGCGAACGCAGCAGGCGGAACTTGGCGTCGGCCGCGGCGGGCCAGTCAACCAGTGGCAACTGTTCCAGCTCTTCCAGGGTGGCGCCCAGGTCGGCATCGTCCAGGGCCACGCGCAGGGCACGCTCGCCGAGGATGGCGCCCGGGGCGGCGTACAGCACGTTGAGAAACAGCCGGCTGGAGGGGGAATAGGGGCTGTAGCGGTGCGCATCGCTGCTGAACATGGCGTGCATGGGGCTGATGGCCAGGGCGTCGCAGCCACGCTCGCCGGCGCTGCGCGCAAAGGCTTCCAGGGCCTGGGTATCACCGAAACCGCCGTCACCAGGGCGGCGCAGGCTGTACAACTGCGCACTCAGGCCCCAGGCACGCGGGGCCGATTCGGCCAATGCATCAGCCACGCTGTAGCAGCGTGCCGGGGCCACGGCCAGGGTAAACTGCTGGCCCTCGATGCGCACGTCCTGGTAGCCCACCGGCACCAGCCCGGGCAAGGCACCCCGGGCATCCAGACGCAAGTCCAGCACGGCGCTGTTTTCCAGGTGCACTTGCAGGGGCGTGTGGGGCGGGAAGTAGTGGCCCAGGTCCAGCGGCTGGCCGTGGTCGACGGTCAGCAGTGGGGGCAGGTGGGTGTCGCGGCGTACCTGTTCCAGGTCTTTGAGGCTGGCCTCTACCGCATCGGCGTCATGGGCGCGGTGGCCGAGGCCGGCCAGCACCTTGCGCAGCACCGGGTCGGCCACGGTCTGCGGCCGGCCGTTGGCATCGGTCCAGTGCACGGCCAGGCCGGCGTATTGCGCCAATTGCCGCAGGCGTTCGTCACTCATGCATCATCTCCGGCTGGGGTCAGGCTGACCAGGGCGCTATAGGGGGGCTGTACATCCAGCGGGGCCGCGTCGGCAGGCGCCAGGCGGCTGTCGAACAGCCGGTGGCGCGGCGCGGGCAAGTGGGTCGCCACGGCGCTGTCGCTGAGGTTGAGGTCGATACGCAACACGCTGCCGTTGCTCAGTTGCCAGCGGGCGTACAGGGCACCCGGGGCCAGCACCTCGGCACCCAGCGAGCGGCTGCCGGACAGGTGTTCGGTAATGTGCTGGTGACGCAGGCCCAGCAACGTACGGTACAGGGTGGGCCAGGCATCGTCGGGGGCCGCCACGCTGGGCAACGAGGCGCTGAAGGTCGACTCGGCGTTGGGGTCGGGAATGCGCTCGCGCTGCTCGGCGTCGGCGAACACGGCGAAGTGCTTGAACTCGGCGCGTCGGCCTTCGCGTACCGCTTCGGCCAGCTCACCGTGGTGGCTGGTGAAAAACAGGAAGGGTTCTTCGGCGCCGCTTTCATCGCCCATGAACAGCAGCGGGGTCATGGGGCTCAGCAGCAACAAGGCGGTGGCGGCGCGCAGGGCCTCCGGGCTGCACAGCCGGGTCAGGCGTTCACCAAAGGCCCGGTTGCCGATCTGGTCGTGGTTTTGCAGGAACAGCACGAAGGCATTGGGTGGCAGGTGAGCGCTGGGTTCACCACGGGGTTCGCCATGGCGGTTGCGTTCGCCCTGATAGATGAAGCCTTCGCTCAGGCAGCGCGCCAGCTTGGCGGTGGGCTGTTCGGCGAAGTCGCTATAGTAGGCTTCGGTTTCACCGGTCAGCAGTACGTGCAGGGCATTATGGCCGTCGTCGTTCCACTGGGCGTCGAAGCCTTCCTCCAGCAGGTGCGCCTGGTTGAGCTCGTTTTCCAGGGTGAGCCACACGTGCCGCGGGCCGTCTACCTGCTGACGAATGCGCGCCGCCATCTGCTTGAGGAAACCAGGGTCTTCGATGGCGTGCACGGCGTCAAAGCGCAGGCCGTCGAAGCGGTATTCCAGCAGCCACATCAGGGCGTTGTCGATGAAGAAGTCGCGCACCTGGGGGCGGCGGAAATCGATGGCGTCGCCCCAGGGGGTGGTCTGGTCGTGGCGAAAGAAGCCCTTGGCGTAACGCCCCAGGTAATTGCCGTCGGGGCCGAAATGGTTGTACACCACGTCGAGGATCACCATCAGGCCGTGGCCGTGGGCGCAATCGATCAGGTGCTTGAGTTGCTCGGGAGTACCGTAGGAGGACTGCGGGGCGTAGGGCAGCACGCCGTCATAACCCCAGTTGCGCTCGCCCGGAAACTGGGCAATGGGCATCAGTTCGATGGCGGTCACGCCCAGATCGGCCAGGCGCCCCAGGTGTTTCTCCACTGCGGCAAAGCCGCCGAGCACGCCCACATGCAGCTCATGAATCACTGCCTCGTGCCAGGGGCGGCCCTGCCATTCGGGAAACTGCCATTGGTAGGTGTTGGGGTCGACCACCAGGCTGTGGCCGTGGACGTCGCCTTGCTGGGCTCGCGACGCGGGGTCGGGCACCAGCAGTTCGCCGTCGATGAGGTAGCGGTAGGGAGTACCGGGGGGGCAGGGCGTGTTGATCACGAACCAGCCGTCGTCCTGGCTCAGCATGGGCAGGGACTGGCCGTCGCCCAACTCGACGCTGACGGCGAATGCGTCAGGCGCCCAGAGGGCGAAACGGGTCAACCCCGAGTCCAGCAGATGTGCACCATGTGACCAGGTTTCAGGTGTCGGTAGCGGCATCGGTGAAACCTCTTCCGTTTAGTGGCTACCTGATACGGCCACCGATTTGTGCACGAGTTCCTCGTAAAGTTTGGCGTAGGGTTCCACTGCCTGGCTCCAGTTGAATGGCTGGGTCATGGACAGGCAGCGCATGGCATTGAGCAGCTCGGGTTTGCCGTAAACGTAGAAGGCCCTGCGCAGGGCTTCTTCGTAGCTGGCTACCGTGGATTCGTTGAACAGAAAGCCGGTGACGCCGTCTTCGATGGTGTCGGCCAGGCCACCGGTATTGCGTGCCACGGGCAGCGAACCATAACGCTGGGCGTACATCTGGCTCAGGCCGCAGGGCTCGTAGCGCGACGGCATCAGCAAGAAGTCGCTGCCGGCGAACATGCGCCGTGCGTCGGTTTCATTGAAGCCGATGCGCACGCTGATGCGGCCGGGGAAGCGGGTGGCCAGTTCACGCATGGCCTGTTCTTCCTCGGGCTCACCGCGGCCAATGATGGCGATCTGGCCGCCATTGTTGACGATGAACTCGGCCACACCCTGGGTCAGGTCCAGACCTTTCTGGTACACCAGGCGCGATACCACGGCAAACAGCGGGCCGTCGGAGTCGTCCAGTTCGAACAACTGGCGCACGTGGTCAGCGTTGACCTTCTTGCCTTCCCAATCATTCAGGCTGAACGGGCACACCAGGTGCGCGTCGGTGGCCGAGTCCCAGCTGTCGTCGATGCCGTTGGGAATGCCGCCCAGCAGGCCCTGGTAGGCCTTGCTGCTGAGAAACCCGTCAAGGCCGCAGCCAAATTCCGGGGTGGTGATTTCCTCGGCATACGTGGCGCTGACGGTGGTGATATGGCTGGAGTACGCCATGCCGGCCTTGAGGAACGACAACTTGCCGTAAAACTCCATGCCCTCCTGTTGCAGCGCGTGTTCGGGCACACCGAGTTCCGGGCAGCAGGCGCGGCTTACCACGCCCTGGTACGCCAGGTTGTGAATGGTGAACAGGGTAGGGGTGTTCAAACCACGCCAGTGCATGTAGGCCGGTGCCATGCCGGCCGGCCAGTCGTGGGCATGCACCAGGTCGGGTTTCCAGTGCACCATGCCCAGGCCTGCGGCAATGTCGGCGGCCGCCAGGCCCAGGCGGGCGAAACGAATGTGGTTGTCGGGCCAGTCGCGGCCGTTGTTGGCGCCGTAGGGGGTGCCATCACGCTCGTAGAGTTCGGGGCAGATCAATACGTAGATGACCAAGCCATCCTTGAGGTCCATGCGCCCGATCTTGCACGGCGGCAGTGCGGCGTGGCCGCCCAGTTCGCCGACGATGTGGATCGGGTTGTCACTGTTGAGTACTTGCGGGTAGCCGGGAATCAGCACCCTGACATCGTGCAGCGGGCTCATCGCCCGGGGCAGTGCCTGTGACACGTCGCCCAAGCCACCGGTCTTGACCAGATCGGCGATCTCGGACGTTACGAACAGCACTTTCTGACGGTTGGGGTTACCGCGTGCTTCGGCGTGATGGATCTTGCCTGTCGAAGCGATCTGCGCCAGTTGTGTCGGCTCGCTTTCCTGCTTGTTAAAACGCTCTCCATGGGTTTCGACAGCGGCACTGATCATCGTTCTCTCCCGTGCATTAATGCAATGTGGCAAGCACCTGTTTTGTGATCCAGCGCCCCACAGTCAAGCGCGCAAGCGCAACGCTTACCGGCGACCCTGCCGGTGGCGAATTGACGGAGTGGGGTGGTTTGGCCGCAGAGACGAACAGCATTTCCATGGCCTACCTTTAACCTGACCTGCCGCAATTTCAGAAGTTTCGACTTTTTGCGTACGAAGATTCCGAGCGGTGTGCGGGCTGAGTTTTGAGTGTAGGAAATATTTGCGACCCTGTGGTCATGGTGCGACTGACGGATGGTGATGCCCTACGGTGGCGGTCGGGCATGGGTTGGCAAGGGCTTTGTTTTCAAGGGGTTGGGCGGGGTGCTGATTAGAGGGGGATTTCTAGAAGTGTGCGCATTGGGCGCCGATCCCCGGGGAGATCTCCCTGTGGGACCGGGCGAAGCTTGGGAAGGCCGCGCCGCGATTGACCTGTTGCACTGCGGCATCTCGTTCCCGAGCTGGTGCCCGGTCCCACAGCGTCGGCTGCGGCGTCGGCTGCTATAGGGGGACGCTGTTCAATGCGCAGGTTCAGGCATCAGCGAGGAATGATGGCTTGCGATCAGCCATTGCTGGCCATCCCAGTGGTAATTGAAGCTGTAGCGAGCCTGGACGGTCTCGCCGGTGGTGGCGAAAGTGAATTCGTAGATGCCGGCGTCCAGTGCGCTGTCGCAAGCAGCCTGCGACGTGCGGCTGACGATGCGGCCCGAGGGTTTGTTGGCCAGAAAGTGCTGAAAGTAGTCCAGGCGTTCGTCGTGGGTCAGGCGTACGCGGTTGGACAGGGTGGGCAGCAGCACGGCATCGGCGCCGTAGGTGGCGGCCACTTGGGCTGGCTCGCCCGTCAATAGGGCTGCGTTCCAACGTTCGAACAGGCTGGCGACATCCGGTTTCGCGGGACACTGAGGGGTGGCATGAGCTGCGAACGGCAGGGCCAGCAAGGCAAACAACGTGATTCCTTTCACGGTCGAACTCCATCAACGGCGCGCCACCGCATGCGGCACGCTCAGGCCTGGCAATCTAGCGCCAACCGGGCATCAAGTGTTCTACGCAAAGGTTACAGCGTGTGCCGACAGGCGGTGGCCTGCCGGCGGGCGGGACAGGGAAGGTCAGGCGATCTGGGCCTGGGCACCACCGGCGATACCGGTGTCCTGCTGGGACTGCAAGAGCATCATGGTCAGATGGGCGACCTTCTTCTGCAACTGGTCGCGTTCTTCTTTCAATTCGCGCAGTTCGTCGCGGCGTACCGTGACATAGAGGGTTTGGGGGCGTGTTGCTGGCAGTAAAGTTCCCATTGCTCACCTCGCAAATGGCATGTCTCACAGTTGAGGATAGCCGACCTTGAGCGTTTGCCAGTCGGGGCTGTTCCTCTGTCGGCGCGGATTCTGATTTCTTTTTTTGGTGAAGGGAACTTTTTTATTTTTCACGGTCTGCGTGTCTTTTTCTTCATGTGGCGGCAAGTGCCCGTCAGCGTTGAAGAACGCTTGATGACACCCCCCTGATGAAAAAAAAGGCGCCGACGAACGGCGAAAGTCGAAACTAACTCTGGCAACCCTGTACTAAGCTTTGAGACCATTAGCGCTTTGAAGGTGTGACACACCTATTTACGCATCAGTGGAGCACCGGCATGCAATTGGGAATCGTGGGACTGGGCCGCATGGGCGGCAATATTTCGAGAAGACTGATGCGCGGAGGCCACCAGACCGTGGTCTGGGACCGCGATCAGTCTTCCGTGGCAAAACTGGGTGAAGAAGGTGCCGTCAAGGCTTCCGACCTCGCCGACCTGGTGCGTCAGATGGACGCACCTCGTGCTGTATGGGTCATGCTGCCCGCTGGCGCGCCTACCGAGGACACCATCCAGCAACTGGCCGATCTGCTGGAACCGGACGATGTGATCATCGACGGCGGCAACACCTTCTACAAGGACGACATCCGTCGCGCCAAGGAGCTCGCCGAGCGCCAGATCCACTACGTCGACGTCGGTACGTCCGGTGGCGTATGGGGCCTGGACCGCGGTTTCTGCATGATGATCGGTGGCGAAGCCGCGATTTTCGAGCGACTGGACCCGCTGTTCGCCTGCCTGGCCCCTGGCGTGGGTGACATTCCGCGCACCAAGGGTCGCGAAGGCGAGCACAACAATGCTGAAAATGGCTACATCCACGCAGGCCCGGCCGGTTCCGGCCACTTCGTGAAGATGATCCACAACGGTATCGAATACGGCATGATGCAGGCTTTCGCCGAAGGCTTCGACATTCTGAAAACCAAGAACAGCACCGCGCTGCCGGAAGATCAGCGCTTTGACCTGAACCTGGCCGAGATCGCCGAAGTGTGGCGCCGCGGCAGCGTGGTCTCCTCCTGGCTGCTGGACCTTACCGCCGACGCACTGGTCGGTGACCCGGCGCTGGACGGTTACTCGGGTTCGGTGTCCGACAGCGGTGAAGGTCGCTGGACCATTGACGCTGCAGTGGAGCAGGCCGTACCGGTACCGGTGCTGGCGGGTTCGCTGTTCGCACGTTTCCGTTCCCGCCAGGAAAGCACCTACGGCGACAAGTTGTTGTCGGCGATGCGCTTTGGTTTCGGCGGCCATATCGAGGTTCCTAAATGACACGGGCAAAGTCCAAGGTAGACGCAGCACCCCCCACCACGCTGTTTCTCTTTGGCGCCCATGGCGACCTGGTCAAGCGCCTGCTCATGCCGGCGCTATACAACCTGAGTCGCGACGGTCTGCTGGACAATGGCCTGCATATCGTCGGTGTCGACCACAACGAGGTCAGCGATGCTGACTTCGCTGCCAAACTGCACGATTTCATCATCGAGCAGGCGCGCAGCAAGAACCCGGAGGGGGCTGACCAGGCCCTCGACCCGGCCTTGTGGGCCAAACTGGCCAAGCGCATCAGTTACATCAGTGGCGATTTTCTCGACGATGGCACCTACCAGGCGATTGGCGAGCGCATCGCCGCCAACCGCACCGGCAATGCCGTGTTCTACCTGGCCACCTCGCCGCGCTTCTTCAGTGAAGTGGCGCAGCGCCTGGGCCATGCCGGGTTGCTCCAGGAGCAGCCCGACGCGTTTCGCCGCGTGGTGATCGAAAAACCCTTCGGTTCCGACCTGCCTACCGCCGAAGCCCTCAACGCTTGCCTGTTGAGTGTGATGAGCGAGAAGCAGATCTACCGAATCGACCACTACCTGGGCAAGGAAACCGTCCAGAACATCCTCATCAGCCGTTTTTCCAACGGCATCTTCGAGGCGTTCTGGAACAATCACTACATTGACCACGTGCAGATCACCGCGGCGGAAACCGTGGGTGTGGAAACACGCGGCAATTTCTATGACAGCACCGGCGCCCTGCGCGATATGGTGCCCAACCACCTGTTCCAGTTGCTGGCCATGGTCGCCATGGAGCCGCCGGCCGCCTTTGGTGCCGACGCGGTGCGCGGCGAGAAGGCCAAGGTCGTGGGGGCCATCCGCCCCTGGTCCAAGGCCGACGCCTTGAAGAACTCGGTGCGCGGCCAGTACACCGCCGGCGAGGGCGACAAGCCCGGCTACCGCCAGGAGCCCAAGGTCGACCCCGAGAGCCGTACCGAGACCTTCGTGGCGCTCAAGGTGATGATCGACAACTGGCGTTGGGTGGGTGTGCCGTTCTACCTGCGCACCGGCAAGCGCATGAGCGTGCGCGACACCGAGATCGCCATCTGCTTCAAGCAGGCGCCCTACGCGCAGTTTCGCGACACCGAGGTGGAGCGGCTGCAGCCTAACTACCTGCGTATCCAGATTCAGCCCAACGAGGGCATGTGGTTCGACCTGATGGCCAAGCGCCCAGGCCCGGCGCTGGTGATGGAGAACGTCGAACTGGGGTTTGCCTACAAGGACTTCTTCCAGATGCAGCCATCGACCGGCTATGAAACGCTGATCTATGACTGCCTCACGGGCGACCAGACCCTGTTCCAGCGCGCCGACAACATCGAGAACGGCTGGCGTGCGGTGCAGCCTTTCCTGGATGCCTGGCGCGACGGTGGCAAGATCGACAACTACGCCGCGGGCGAAGATGGCCCTGAGTCGGCTGACGAACTGCTCGCCCGCGACGGCCGCGCGTGGCACAGCCTGGGATGAGTGAGCGCCCGAACGACCTCATCCGCCTGGTGCTCAGCGACATGGACGGCACGCTGTTGCTGCCCGACCACAGCCTGGGCGACCGGGTGGTCGATGCCGTGGCGAAGTTGCGCAATGCCGGGGTTGCGTTCAGCCTGGCCAGTGCGCGGCCGCCACGGGCGATGCTCGATATCGTCCGTGAGCTGGGCATCGATGTGCCGTTCGCGGCGTTCAATGGCGGCACCCTGGCCAACCCCGATGGCAGCGTGGTGGAACGCCACAGTGTCGACCGGCGTGCCGTGGATACCAGCCTGGCGCTGTTCGCCCGCCATCCGGTGGCAGTCTGGCTGTTCGCCGATGACCAGTGGCTGCTGACCAATCCCGATGCGCAATTCCTGCAAAAGGAGATCGACGCCCTGGGGTACGGCTATGTGCAGGTTGAAGACTTCACGCCGTACCTGGACCGTGTCGACAAAATTGTCGCGACCTGCGGCGACTTCGAGCTGCTGGCAAGGCTGGAGCATGAACTGGGCGGCCTGATCGAAGGCCAGGCCCTGGCTGCCCGTTCCCAATCCTATTACCTGGACGTCACGGCATTGCTCGCCAACAAGGGCGATGCCCTGGCTGCGCTGGCCAAACACCTGGCTATCCCCCTCGGGCAGACCGCCGTGCTGGGTGACGGCGGCAACGACGTGGCGATGTTCAAGCGCGCCGGGCTGTCGGTGGCCATGGGCCAGGCCGACGACGCGGTCAAGGCTCATGCCGACCACGTCACCGCCAGCAACCGCGAACAGGGCGTGGCTGACGCTATCCGCGACCTGATTCTGCCGAGGGCGCCGCACACCCCCTGAATTCCCCTGCACAAGGTTGACCCCACCATGGCCGCATTGATTGAAGACTATGCCTTGCTCGGCAATTGCAGAACTGCCGCGCTGGTCGACAAACAGGGCTCGCTGGACTGGTTGTGTTTTCCCCGTTTCGATGCGCCCGCGTGTTTCTCCGCCTTGCTGGGCGACGAGCACAACGGCCGCTGGCAACTGCACCCGGTGGCGCCGGCCGAAACTCGCCGGTGTTACCGCGACGGTACGCTGATTCTGGAAACCACCTTTACCACAGCCTCGGGCGAGGCCCTGCTGATCGACTTCATGCCCCCGGGCGAGCACAGCAGTGTGGTGCGTATCGTGGAGGGGGTCAGCGGCAGCGTCGAGTTCGACATGGAGCTGATCATTCGCTTTGACTACGGCAGCAGCGTGCCATGGGTGGAGCAGGCTCATTCCCAGGTGCTCACGGCAGTGGCCGGCCCGGAGATGCTGGTGCTGCGCAGCGCCGCGCCCCTGGAAGCGGTGGACCATGCCACGGGCAGCCGTTTCAGTGTCGCCCCGGGGGAGCGCCGGGAGTTCGTGCTGACCTACCAGGACTCCAACCTGCCGGTGCGGGAGGCTTTCGACGGTGACGAAGCCCTGGCAGAGACCGAAACGTTCTGGCGCGCTTTTTCCGATCGGTGCCCCGATGTCGGCCCCTACACCGCGCAGGTCAAGCGTTCGCTGATCGTGCTCAAGGCGCTCACCTATGAGCCCACGGGCGGTATCGTCGCGGCAGTCACCACGTCGTTGCCGGAGTTCCTCGGTGGCGAACGCAACTGGGACTACCGCTACTGCTGGCTGCGCGACGCCACCATGACCTTGCTGGCCTTCATGAACCTGGGTTATTTCGAGGAAGCCAGCGCCTGGCGCGAATGGCTGATGCGCTCGGTGGCGGGCAACCCTGAGCAGATGCAGATCATGTACGGCCTGGGAGGCGAGCGGCGCCTGCCCGAATACACCCTCCCTTGGCTGAGCGGTTACGAAAACTCCCGGCCAGTGCGCATCGGCAACGCCGCGGCCACCCAGTTGCAGCTGGACGTGTACGGCGAAGTGGCCGACGCCATGACCCAGGCCATTCGCGGCGGCTTGCCGCGCCACCCGCGCAGCCGGGCGATCTTCCAGGTAATCATGCCGTACCTGGAGAGCATCTGGCAGCGGCCCGACGAAGGCCTGTGGGAGATACGTGGCGAGCCGCGCCATTTCGTGCACTCCAAGGTCATGGCCTGGGTGGCGTTTGACCGGTCGGCCAAGCTGCAGGCCAGTGACGGCGGCGACGCCGAGCGAGCGCAGCACTACCGGGCGGTCGCAGACCAGATCCACGCCGACGTCTGTGCCCAGGGTGTCGACCCGCAGCGCGGCTGCTTCGTGCAGTCCTATGGCTCGTTGCAGACTGACGCCAGCCTGTTGCAGATTGCACTCACTGGCTTCCTGCCCGCAGACGACCCGCGCTTCCTGGCCACCCTGGCCAACATCGAGCATCGCCTGATGCGCGACGGCCTGTTGCTGCGCTATGACACCGAGACCGGATGCGACGGCCTGGATCCGGGTGAGGGCACCTTCCTGGTGTGCTCGTTCTGGTTGGCCGATGTGTACGCCATGCTGGGCCGCATGGATGATGCCCAGGCCCTGTTCGGCCGCCTCAGCGCCCTGTGCAACGACGTCGGCCTGCTGGCCGAGCAATACGACCCGCGGGGCGGCCGCATGCTGGGCAACTTCCCCCAGGCCTTCAGTCACATCGGCATCATCAACACCGCCCTCAACCTGCACCGCGCCCAGTGCCCCGCCCAGGACCGCGCCAAAAGCGCTTGATGGACCTGGGAGCCCGCCTGGTAGAACGCGCCGCCCGCTTCCCGAGCTGGCGCCCGGCCCCACAGGGTTGGCTGCGGTGTGGGCGTTTTCCCTGTGGGACCGGGCGAAGCTCGGGAAGGCGGCGCTGCGGCCTGGCAGGTACACCGCGCCGCCCGCTTCCCGAGCTGGCGCCCGGTCCCACAGGGTTGGCTGTGGTGTGGGTGTTTTCCCTGTGGGACCGGGCGAAGCTCGGGAAGGCAGCGCTGCGGCCTGGCAGGTACACCGCGCCGCCCGCTTCCCGAGCTGGCGCCCGGCCCCATAGGGTTGGCTGCGGTGTGGGCGTTTTCCCTGTGGGACCGGGCGAAGCTCGGGAAGGCAGCGCCGCCGTTTCCGTGGTTCCCACCAGGCAACAGGGCAAATTGGCCAAGTTCGGGTAAGTGGTTTTCCCAGCGCCGCGCCTTGGTATAGTCCTGCCATCGCCCATTTCAACAAAAAGGATTTGCGCCATGACCGACTACCAGGCTTTCCATGTCGAACTCAATGACCACGTCGCTCACGTGCAGATCAACCGTCCCGACAAGGTCAACGCCATGAACGCAGCGTTCTGGCGCGAGATCGTCGAGATCTTTCAGTGGGCCGATGATACCGAGGCCGTGCGCGTGGTGGTGCTCAGCGGTGCCGGCAAGCATTTTTCGGCTGGCATCGACCTCAGCCTGCTGGCCTCGGTGGCCAGCGAACTGGGTAAGGACACCGGTCGCAACGCCCGCGCCCTGCGGCGCAAGATCCTCGAGATGCAGGCCTCGTTCAACGCCGTCGACCACTGCCGCAAGCCTGTACTGGCCGCGGTGCAAGGCTATTGCATCGGCGGTGCCATCGACCTGATAGCCGCCTGCGACATGCGCTATGCCGCCGCCGATGCGCATTTCTCCATCAAGGAGGTGGACATGGGCATGGCCGCCGACGTCGGTACACTGCAACGTTTGCCACGTATCATCGGCGATGGCATCCTGAGGGAACTGGCCTACACCGGGCGCAAGGTCGACGCCGAGGAAGCGCGCAGCATCGGCCTGGTCAACCGCGTTTACCCTGACACCGCCAGCCTGCTGGAAGGCGTGTTCGGCATCGCCCGGGAGATCGCCGCCAAGTCGCCGATCGCGGTCAGTGGCACCAAGACCATGATCAGCTACATGCGCGACCACAGCATCGCCGACGGCCTGGAATACATCGCCACCTGGAACGCGGCGATGCTGCAAAGCACTGACTTGCGCGTGGCCATGGCCGCGAGCATGAGCAAACAGACACCGCAGTTCGACGACTGATATCACACAAGGAGCCCCTGATGTCTCAACGCTGGACCACCGCAGTACTGGATACCAGCCAGCCCGGGGGCTGGGCCGTGGCCCGTTGCGCCCAGGGCTTCGCCTTCGACGCCAATGGCGTGCTGTTTCCCCGTGAATGGCTGAAAAAGCAGAACCTGGAAGTACTGGCCGAGCATGGCATCGGCCATTTCGACGGCGAGCCGGTGTACTTGCTGGAGCTGCACGGCGCGGCCGAATGGGAAGGGGTGCAATGGCAAGGCCTGCGCCAGTTCATGATGCAGGGCGACTTCGATACCTACAAAATGCTCGCCTATGCCGCCCAGATCGGCACCTGGGCACGCGAACATCGTTTCTGTGGCAGTTGTGGCCAGGCCATGACCCAGATTCACTGGGAGCGCGCCATGTACTGCCAGGCGTGCGACCTGCGCAGCTACCCGCGTATCTCGCCGAGCATGATCGTGCTGATCACCCGCGGCGACGAGATTCTGCTGGCCCGTTCACCGCGCTTCGTCACCGGTGTCTACAGCACTCTGGCAGGCTTCGCCGAACCGGGCGAGTCGGCGGAAGACTGCGTGCGCCGCGAAGTGATGGAGGAGGTGCAGGTCACGGTCCGCAACATCCGCTACATGGGCAGCCAGTGCTGGCCGTTCCCGCACTCGATGATGCTGGGCTTCCACGCCGAGTATGACAGCGGCGAGATCGTGCCCCAGGCGGACGAGATCGAGGATGCGCAGTGGTTCAATGTGCACGACCTGCCGCCGTTGCCGGCGTCGCGGTCGATCGCCCGCTACCTCATCGATCACTACGTGGCCGAACGGCTGGGCCTGCCTGCGCCGGTCCTCCCGGGCTGACATCGGTCCCACGGGGGCCGCTTCAGGCGAACCAGTGTTGCCAGGCCAGGCGCACGGTGAGCCCCAGCACCACGGTGATGAACACCGGGCGAATGAACTTCGCCCCACCGCTGATGGCGCTGCGGGCGCCGAAGAAGGCCCCCACCATCAGGCAGATGCCCATGCTCAGGCCGATCAGCCAGTCCACGCTGCCATTGACGATGAACACCACCAGCGCCGCTGCGTTGCTGATGAAGTTCATGCTGCGAGCCACGCCGCTGGCACGCACCAGGTCGATGGGGTACATCAGCATCGAGGTCACGGTCCAGAACGCCCCGGTACCGGGCCCCGCCACGCCATCGTAGAAGCCTAGCGCCAGCCCCTGGGGAATCTGCCGTTTCTGCTTGATCACCGCATGGCTGTCCACCGGCCCCTTGGGCGTGCCGCCGAATAGCAGGTAAATGCCACAGGCGAAGACGATCACCGGCAGCATCTTGTTCAGCCACTCCGAGGGCATGTAGTGCGCGGCCACGGCGCCGATCAGCGAGCCCACCAGGGTGAAGATCAGCGCCGGCCACCATTCACGGGGGTGGAACAGTTTGCGGCGAATGAACGTGAAGCTGGCGGTCGCCGAGCCGAAGGTGGAACTGAGCTTGTTGGTGCCCAGCACCAGATGCGGTGGCAGGCCGGCAGTCAACAGCGCCGGGGTGGTCAGCAGTCCACCGCCGCCAGCGATGGCATCGATGAAACCGGCGACGAAGGCGACGATGGCGAGAATGAGCAGGGTAGTGGGGTCGGTACTGAGTTCGAAGGGCATGGGGTAGATCATTGTTTTTGGCGGGGCGCGCATTTTAGCCCCTTGGGGCGTAAAAAGCTCGCTGGCACGCCAGCGAGCTTCCGGCTCAGGACAGGAAACCACCGTCCACGTTCAAGGCCACGCCTGTGGTGTAGCTGGACGCATCACTGGCCAGGTACAACACGGTGCCAGCCATTTCGCTGGGGGCGGCGACACGTTTCAGGGGGATCTGCGCCAGAGCGGTGTTGAGGATGGCGTCGTTCTTGACCAGTGCCGAGGCGAACTTGGTGTCGGTCAGGCCCGGCAGCAGGGCGTTGCAGCGGATGCCGAACTGCGCGCACTCCTTGGCGAATACCTTGGTCATGTTGATCACCGCAGCCTTGGTCACCGAGTAGATGCCCTGGAAAATCCCTGGTGAGATGCCGTTGATGGAGGCTACGTTGATGATGCTGCCACCGCCGTGCTCGCGCATCAGCTTGCCGGCTTCCACCGACATGAAGAAGTAACCGCGAATATTCACGTCCACGGTCTTCTGGAATGCGCCGAGGTCGGTGTCCAGCACGTTGCAGAATTGCGGGTTGGTGGCGGCGTTGTTGACCAGGATGTCCAAGCGCCCGAACTGCTCGCGGATGGCGGCGAACACCTGCTGGATCTGCTCCATCTCGCCAATATGGCAGGCGATGGCGGTGGCCTTGCCACCCTCGGCGATGATGGCATCGGCCACTTGCTGGCAACCGTCCAGCTTGCGGCTAGAGACGATCACATGGGCGCCCTGTTGAGCCAGCAGTTTGGCGATGGCTTCGCCGATACCGCGGCTGGCGCCGGAAACGAAGGCGATCTTGCCGTCGAGGTCGAACAATTGCGTCTTGGACATCTCGGTTTCCTTACAGGGTGGAGTGCTTGATGACGTTCAGGCTCATCTGTTCCAGCAGCGTGTTCATGTGAATGAACTGGGCGAAGCGCTTGTCCTGGGTCTGGCCATGGAAGAAGCGGTAGTAGATCTGCTGCACGATGCCGGCCAGGCGGAACAGGCCATAGGTGTAATAGAAGTCGAAGTTGTCCACCTGAATGCCGGCCCGTTCGGCGTAGTAGTCGACGAATTCGCGGCGCGTCAGCATGCCGGGTGCGTGGCTGGGCTGGCGGCGCATCAGTTGCACCGGCGCCGGGTCATCGGCCTGTATCCAGTAGGCCAGGGTGTTGCCCAGGTCCATCAGCGGGTCACCCAGGGTGGTCAGTTCCCAGTCCAGCACGCCGATGATCTGCATCGGGTCCCGGGCGTCGAGGATGACGTTGTCGAAGCGGTAGTCGTTGTGCACGATGGCAGGCTTGGGGTGGTCGGCCGGTTGCTTGTCCGCCAACCATGCCTTGACGCTGTCCCACGCCGGGGCATCCGGGGTGCGGGCCTTGTCGTAGCGGTCGGTCCAGCCACTGATCTGCCGCGCCACGTAGCCCTCGGGCTTGCCCAGGTCGGCCAGGCCGCAGGCAGCGTAATCCACCCGGTGCAGGTCCACGAACTTGTCGATGAAGTTATGGCACAGGGCGCGGGTCTTTTGCCGGTCCAGGCCCAGCTCGGCGGGAATGTCCGAGCGCAGGATGATGCCTTTGACGCGCTCCATCACGTAGAACTCGGCACCGATCACCGATTCGTCGGTGCAGTGCGCGTAAGCCTTGGGGCAATAGGGAAAGCCGGCGTTGAGCTGGTTGAGGATGCGGTACTCGCGGCCCATGTCATGGGCAGACTTGGCCTTGTGCCCGAAGGGCGGGCGCCGCAGGACGAACTCCTGGTCGGGGTAGGTGACCAGGTAGGTCAGGTTTGAAGCGCCGCCAGGGAACTGGCTGATGACGGGCGTGCCGGTAAGGCCGGGAATCTGCGCCTTGAGGTAAGGGTCGATGCGTGCGGCATCGAGCTCTTCACCGTTGCGCACGGCGGTGGACTGGTCGGTTAGCGCCATGGTTATCCCTTTTGCTTATTCTGGAGGCGTCAGATCATTGAACAATCTAATGCGCGGCAGGGCAGGGGACAAGTGCGAGGGGGTGTTATTGGCGGGGGTGTTGCAGGGCGATCAATACAGCCGATGTAGCCGCTGCCTTCGGCAGCGGCTACAGGCGCAACCTTAGTTCAGACCCAGCTTGCCACGCAGGGTGGACAGGTCTTCTGCCAGGGTGTTGACCGGGCCGATGAGGGCCTTGCGGTCAGCGTCCTTGACCTTGTCATAGGTCTCGTAGCCGCCGTCCTTGGTCTTGTACTTGGCCAGGATCTTGTCCACGGTGCCGAAGTTCTTTTCAACCTTGGTCACGAAGGCTGCGTCTTTCTTCTGCACTTGTGGCTTGAACAGTTCGAAGATTTTCTTCGCGCCGTCAACGTTGCCTTGGAAGTCGTACAGGTCGGTGTGGCTGTAACGGTCTTCTTCACCGCTGACCTTGGTGGCCGCCACTTCTTCCATCAGCGCGGCCGCGCCGCCTACCACTTTCTCAGGCGGGAAGGTCAGGCCGGCCACGCGGGTCTGCAGGTCCTTCACGTCGTTGTTCAGCTTGTCAGCCAGGGCTTCCAGGCCTTTGGTGGTCTTTTCCGAGTACAGGCTGTATTCCAGGCGGTGGAAGCCGGTGAAGTCCTCGGCGGTTACGCCCTTCTCGTGGTCGTCGACGCGGGAGTCGATCGAGGCGTCCAGGTCGCTGAACAGCTCGGCGATTGGCTCGATGGACTCATAGTGGACGCGAGTCGGGGCATACAGCTTCTTGGCGGCTTCCAGGTCGCCTTTCTTGATGGCATCGGTGAAGGCCTGGGTCTGGGTGCCCAGTTTGTCCAGCTCATCAGTCACGTAGATCTTGTAGTCGGAGATCGGCTGGACCAGGTCCAGGGCCGAATTGTCGGCGGCGAAGGCCGAGACCGGAGCGTGCAGCAAACCAAGGGACAGCAGCAAAGCGAGTGGCGACTTCTTCATGAAAGGATCCCCGATGTTGTCAAAGACTTAAGCGTTTTTGGTTTTGGAAGCTTGCAGCAACGAACGACCGATGAAGTCCTGGTCGTTTTTTACCCCCGGCAGAGTGAAGAAATAACCGCCGCCCATGGGCTTGAGGTACTCCTCCAGCGGCTCGCCGTTGAGGCGGGTCTGCACGGTGATGAAACCTTTTTCCAGGTTGGCCTGGTAACAGATGAACAGCAGGCCCATGTCCAGCTGGCCGTTCTTGTTCACGCCATTGGAGTAGTTGAACGGTCGACGCAGGATCAGGTTGGCCTGGGACTCGGGCGTGCGCGGGTTGGCCAGGCGAATGTGCGAGTCCAGCCGGGTGAGCTTGCCTTCCGGGTCTTTGTGGTAGTCCGGTACGTCATGCTCGGTGGTGCCATCGAATGGTGCGCCGGTGATTTTCTTGCGGCCGAAGATGCTTTCCTGCTCTTGCAGGGGGGTACGGTCCCAGCGCTCGACGAAATTGCGGATCAGGCGCACGGCCTGGTAGCTGCCGTTGGCGGCCCAGGCCGGCTCTTCGCTGCCCGGTTGCACCCAGACAATGGCGTCCATGGCCTTGTTGTCGTTGGAGTCCGGGTTGGCCGAGCCGTCGCGGAAACCAAGGAAGTTGCGCGCGCTTTCGGCCGGCTCGCTGGGCTTCTTCGGCGCTTGGGCCGGCACGGTGCCTTCCTGTTTCCAGCGCACCAGCAGCAGGTCCGGCATGTTCTTGACGATGTCACGCAGGGCGTGAATGTTGGTGTCCGGGGTGTTGGAGCAGAACTGCAGGGTCAGGTCGCCGTGGCACAGGGCAGGCTCCAGGGCGTCGTTGGGAAAACCGACCATCTGGATCAGGTGCTTGGGCTTGGCGTGTTCCAGGCCGAAACGCTCGTCGAACAGCGAGGCGCCCACCGACACGGTGATGGTCAGGTTGTCCGGGGTGACGACCGGGCCCAGGATGCCCGAGTCCACAGGTGGCAGCTTCGGATCGATCTCCTGCACTTCGCCGCCGGTCATCAGGAACTTGATGCGCTGGTCCAGCAGCTTGAACAGGCGCTCCAGGTCCTTGTGGTCGGCCGCCAGCACGTCGAAGGCCACCATCATGCCGGCCGCCGGGCGCGGCGTGACGATGCCGCTCTGGTGCAGGCCGTGGTAGTCGTGGCGGTCCTGGGTCTTGTCGCTTTTCGGCGCTTCAGCCACCTGGGCCTCGCCGGCCGCCATGGCCGGGCAGCTCAGGGCGCTGCCGGCCAGGGCGACGCCGGCGGCGCCCATGCCCATCAATACACGGCGCCGCTGGGCGTCGACAGGGGTGTTGCTGTTTTTCGAGTCGCTCATGTGTGTCTGTCGTCTGTGTTACAGGGCCGAGAGGCCCAGGGCGGGATCGATTCCATCGAGTGCATCGGCCAGTGCCTTGGCCTTGTCGGCGATCTGCTTGCGCTGATCCGGGCCGACCTTGTCGTACGCGCGGTAGGTGTCGCCGTCGCGCAGGCTGTCGAGCTGGGTACCCAGGTCGTTCAGCGCCGTGTCGATTTTCGGCAGCAAGTCGGCCGCCGACTTGGCCAGCAATGGCCGCAGCAGGTCGACCACTTTGCGCGCGCCCGCCAGGTTGGCGGCGAAACCGCTCAGGTCGGCGTGGCTATAACGCTCTTCCTCGCCGTTGGTGCGTACCTCGGCCAGGCTGCGGATATTGCGCGCCACGATGCTGACCAACTGCTCGGGCGGCAGGTTCTGCGCCAGCAGTTGGGTTTTCAAGGCAGCGACGTCGGTGGCCAGCTTCTGCGCCACAGGGGCCAGGCCGTCCAGGCTCGACTGCTGGAACAGGCCGTATTCCAGGCGGTGGAAGCCGCCGAAGCCTGGGTCCTGCTCACGTTTCTCGTAGTAGTCGGCACGGGCGTTGATGGCGTTATCCAGTTCCGAATAACGCTGGGCCGCGGCCGCCAGGCTCTGGTAGGCACTGCGGGCAGGCACATAGGCGGCGCGGGCGGCAGCCAGGTCACCCGCGGCAATGGCCTGGTTCAGGGCGTCGACGCCACGCACCAGCGCGCTGCCTTGCAGGCTCAGGTACACGCGGTATTCGGACAGTGGGCCGATGAAGGCGACCATGGCCGGGCGGGCCTTGGCGCTGGCTTCGGACTCGGCGGTAGGGGTGACCTTGAGGGTGCCGCGCGGGTTGCTCAGCAGGCCGCAGGTGATGGCGTAGTCGCCGGGCGCCAGGTTGGCGTTGATCACCTGGCTCATGCCCGGGGTAATGTTCTCGCGCTCTTCGACCACCAGCACGCCGTCGAGGATCTCCCACTCCACCGCGCGCTCGGATTTGTTGACGATGCGAAAGCTCGCATGCCCGGCCGGGATGGTCAGGGCGTTGGGCTCGCAGCTGTGCGGGTGGATGTTGACGACGATTTCATCGTGGTTGGCCTGGCGCTTGGACGAGGCCACCTGAGAGGCGTAGTAGAACAGTGCACCGGCGGCGAGCATCACCACCACGGAACCGGCCACGGCCACGCGCAGCACGCGTGGCGACAGGCCTGGGGCTTGATTGGACATTGACGGAAGAAGCCTTAGGAGTGAGTAGCGGGAGCCGGCTTGCGCCCCACGGGGGCGCTGGCGGGCAGGAAGAACATGATCAAAGCAAACACCAGGTACAGCAGGTACGCGCCCAGGGTGCTGATGGTCGGGGCGTCCTGGTAACCGAACATGCCGGCCAGCACCGAGCCCACCGGGCCGTCCATCGGCAGCACCGAGCTGACGTCGAAGACCACGTCCTGCAGGGAGTTCCAGACACCGGCTTCATGCAGTGCCTGCACCGAGTTGGCGAGGATGCCCGCCGCCACCACCAGGATGAACAGGCCGGTCCAGCGGAAGAACAGCGACAGGTTCAGGCGCATGCTGCCGGTGTAGATGCCGAAACCAACGGCCACGGCCAGGATCAGCCCCAGCAGGGCGCCCAGCGGCGCGCCGGCGCCTTCGCTCTGCTGGAACACCGCCAGCAGAAAGAACACGGTCTCCAGGCCTTCGCGGGCCACGGCGAAGAACACCATGGCCACGAGGGCGATGACCTGATGGTTGGAGTTGGCCAGGGCGCGGTCCATGGACTCGTGCAGCGAGTGCTTGATGGAGCGGGCTACCTTGCGCATCCAGAACACCATGGAGCTGAGGATGACCACCGCCACCAGGCCCACCAGGCCTTCGAACAGCTCCTGCTGTTTCTGCGGGAACTCGGCACTCATCAACTCCAGGCCACCCCCCACCAGAAGGGCGATGGCGGCTGCCAGGAACACGCCGATCCACACGGCAGGCATCCACTGGCCGCGGCCGGTCTGTTTCAGGTAACTGGCAATGATGCCAACGATGAGCGCGGCTTCAATCCCTTCGCGCAGCATGATCAAGAATGGAACCAGCACTTCGCACCACAATCTTAAGAAGGATGCTGACTTGTAACATAATGAGACTCATTATTGAACTGCGTCGCCCCCTTTTTGCGAGGGTTTCGCGCAAATTTTATGAGAAGGGCTGGCAATAGGCCGTCAGTTTCGGCTAGCGCTGACAGGGGTGCTGGCTAGCAGCAGACAAAAAAAGACCCCGAGCAGGCACCCAGGGTCTTTTTTGTTACAGCAAATGTATCAGCCGGGAAACAGTTCGCTCAGTTTCATGGCCAGCATCATGTCGCCTTCAGCGCGCAGCTTGCCGCCCATGAACGCCTGCATGCCGTCGGTTTCGCCGCTGACGATACCTTTCAGGGTTTCTTCGTCCATCACCAGGGTCACCTGGGCGTCCGGGTTCTCGCCTTGCTGCAGTTCGCAGGTCTTGTCCTTGACGATCAGGGAGAAGTGCTTGGTTTCATCGATGCGAAAACCAAAGACCAGGTCCAGACCGGCGGCGGCGGAGGGGTCGAATTTGGCCTTCATGGCTTCTACGGCGGTGTCTAGGGTGCTCATGGTTCGATCCTTTCTTTGAAGGGCTAACGACAGGGGTGTGGCAGGGCCGGGCTCATCGATAGGTGATGAGCTCCGGCGCCTTCAGCAGTTGCAGGTGAGTGTGACTGTTGAAGGAAGCCAGGGCTACCTCGCGGCCACGGAATTTCAGCTGGCTGAGCGAGGTGTTGACGATCTGCCAGTTCAGCTCGAAAGCCTGGGCGGCAGAGATTCCGGTAATCAGGTGCAGCAGGGCGGCGATGGTGCCGCCAGAGGTGAACACGGCGATGTTGGCCCCACTGCCGGCCTGGTCCAGCAGGCGGTGCAGCCCGGCCTCGACGCGGGCGACGAAGGCGGCCCAGCTTTCAGTGTCCGGGCTTGGGTGCTGCCCACCGTGCCAGCGGCCGATCAACAACGCGAACAGGCGCTGGAACTCACTGCGGTTGTGGGCTGCGTTGCGCAGGGTATGCAGCGCTTCGGGCTCGTGGGGCAGCAGGTCAGGCAGCATGGCGCGGATGACCGCTTCGGCATCGAACTCGTTGAATGCCGCGTCGGTGTCCACGCCAAGATGGCTGGCGCCCATGGCTTCCAGCGCCAGGTGGGCGGTAGCCTGCTGTCGGCGCAGGCTGCCGGCCACGCACCGGTCCAGCGTCAGCCCCAGGTCTGCCAGGTGCGCGCCCAGTACCTGAGCCTGGCGCATGCCCAGCGGCGACAACACGTCGTAGTCGTCGGCACCGAAACTGGCCTGGCCATGTCTAATCAGAAAGATGCTGCCCACGTCCGCGTCGTCCGGGTACGTTGAAAGTGCCTTGGAGGTTATGGGGCTTGCGGGGGGCTGTCAATGAAAAAACATACGCTTGTTTGAATTGGGGTTTGGCAGTGGCGACCGTGGGAGCGAGGGGGGCGCCGAGCCCTTGCTCGCGAAGCGCCGCGCGGGCGGCGCACGGTTTCGAGGGTGCCGGAAAAACCAAGGCATGCACATGGAGGCCCTGACCCAAACTCCAGGCGGACAATCAAGGCGGACCAGGCAATGGCACAGACATAACTGGCCCGAAACAGATGTGGGACCGGGCTTGCCCGGGAAGCGCCGCGCGGGCGGCGCACGGTCTCAAGGGCGCCGGAAACCTTGAGCCATGCACCTGGCGGCCTTGATACGGTTTCAAGCCGGAAAAACAAGGCGGTCGAGGCAATCCCACAGACATAACTGGCCCGAAACAGATGTAGGAGCAGAGCTTGCTCGCGAAGCGCCGCGCGGGCGGCGCACGGTTTCGAGGGTGCCGGAAAAACCAAGGCATGCACATGGAGGCCCTGACCCAAACTCCAGGCGGACAATCAAGGCGGACCAGGCAATGGCACAGACATAACTGGCCCGAAACAGATGTGGGACCGGGCTTGCCCGGGAAGCGCCGCGCGGGCGGCGCACGGTCTCAAGGGCGCCGGAAACCTTGAGCCATGCACCTGGCGGCCTTGATACGGTTTCAAGCCGGAAAAACAAGGCGGTCGAGGCAATCCCACAGACATAACTGGCCCGAAACAGATGTAGGAGCAGAGCTTGCTCGCGAAGCGCCGCGCGGGCGGCGCACGGTCTCAAGGGCGCCGGAAACCTTGAGCCATGCACCTGGCGGCCTTGATACGGTTTCAAGCCGGAAAAACAAGGCGGACCAGGCAATCCCACAGACATAATTGGCCCGAAACAGATGTAGGAGCAGAGCTTGCTCGCGAAGCGCCGCGCGGGCGGCGCACGATCTCAAGGGCGCCGGAGAAACCCAAGCCATGCACCTGGAGGCCCTGATACGGTCTCAAGCCGGAAAAACAAGGCGGTCCAGGCAATGGCACAGACATAACTGGCCCGAAACAGATGTAGGAGCAGAGCTTGCTCGCGAAGCGCCGCGCGGGCGGCGCACGATCTCAAGGGCGCTGGAGAAACCAAGGCATGCACCTAGAGGCCATGATGCGATTTCATGACAGGCTCTTAGGGCCCCGCTGGAGATCTCATCATGGCCACCAAGCGCTAGTCGATGGTGTTGTAGCGCCCTTGAGACCGTGCGCCGCCCGCGCGGCGCTTCGCGAGCAAGCCCGCTCCTACATCTGTTTCGGGCCAGTTATGTCTGTGCCATTGTCTGGTCCGCCTTGTTTGTTTGGCTTGGAATGGGGTCAGGGCCGCCAGGTGCATGGCTGGAGATATCCGGCGCCCTTGAGACCGTGCGCCCCCCCCGCTCCTACATCTGTTTCGGGCCAGTTATGTCTGTGCCATTGCCTGGACCGCCTTGTTGATTTGGCTGGGGATTGGGTCAGGGCCTCCATGTGCATGCCTTGGTTTTTTCGGCGCCCTCGAGACCGTGCGCCGCCCGCGCGGCGCTTCCCGGGCAAGCCCGGTCCCACGTCTGTTTCAGGCCAGTTATGTCTGTGCCATTGCCTGGACCGCCTTGTTGTTTGGCTTGGGATTGGGTCAGGGCGGCCAAGTGCATGGCTTGATGCTTCTGGGACCCTTGAGACCGTGCGCCGCCCGCGCGGCGCTTCGCGAATGTCTGTCAGATTACCTGTGCCACCCAACCGTTAGACACCCGCCAGATACTCCCCGTAGAATGAGGCTTTGAAGCCTTTGAGGTACCCCCCGTGGAGTTTCTCTCCGAGTACGCGAGTTTTCTCGCCAAGACCGTCACCCTGGTGCTGGCGATCATCGTGGTGTTGACCGCCATCGCCGCCCAGCGTGGCAAGGGCCGCCGCAAGGCTGCCGGACAGTTGCAGGTCAGCAAGCTGAACGATTTCTACAAGGGCCTGCGCGAGCGTCTGGAGTCGGCGCTGCTGGACAAGGACCAGCTCAAGGCCCTGCGCAAGCAGGAAGCCAAGGCCGAGAAGAAAAAGGCCAAAAAGAAAGCCGAGACCAAACCGCGGGTGTTCGTGCTGGACTTCGATGGCGACATCAAGGCCTCGGCCACCGAGAGCCTGCGCCATGAGATCACCGCGCTGCTGACCCTGGCCACGGCCAAGGACGAAGTGGTGCTGCGCCTGGAAAGCGGCGGCGGCATGGTGCACAGCTATGGCCTGGCCAGCTCGCAACTGGCGCGCATCCGCCAGGCCGGCGTGCCCTTGACCGTGTGCATCGACAAGGTGGCCGCCAGCGGCGGCTACATGATGGCCTGCATCGGTGAGAAGATCATCAGCGCACCGTTCGCCGTGCTCGGTTCCATTGGCGTGGTGGCGCAGTTGCCCAACGTCAACAAGCTGCTGAAAAAGCATGACATCGACTTCGAAGTCCTGACCGCCGGCGAGTACAAACGCACCTTGACCGTCTTCGGCGAGAACACCGAGAAGGGCCGCGAGAAGTTCCAGGAAGACCTGGACGTGACCCACCAGTTGTTCAAGAACTTCGTTGCCCGCTATCGCCCGCAACTGGCGATCGACCAGGTGGCCACCGGTGAGGTGTGGCTGGGTATTGCCGCGCTGGAGAACCAGCTGGTCGACGAACTGAAGACCAGCGACGAATACCTGGCCGAGCGCGCTGCCCATGCCGAGGTGTTTCACCTGCACTATGCCGAGCGCAAGAGCCTGCAGGAACGGGTCGGCATGGCCGCCGCCGGGGGCGTCGAGCACCTGGCTTCGCGCGTTTGGACCAAACTGTCGCAACAGCGCTTCTGGTAAAGCGCGCTCGGGTGCCTGGCCTGCCAGGTATCCCTTCCCCCAGCAATAGATACCGCCTTGCCCCACGCGCGGAATGGTTTCCTGAGGTCCTTCACAAGCCTCAGGAAAATCATCCCCATGTCTGCAGAACCTATTGCCGCACCTACCCCCCTTGCTCACCATGACCTGATCAAGGAAACACTGCCCGCCTGGCTGACGGGTGCTTCTTCGGCACTGCGCAAGGCCTATCTGGCCAGTGCAGGCACCAGCCTGTACTCAATGCTGGCCGCCCAGGCGCGGCTGGCCCAGTTGCAATCCCCCCTCGATTTCGCCCGGCCTTTGCTTCAGGCCGAACTGACCCGGCTTTACCCGGACGTGCGGGTCGATGTCGACCAGCATGTGCTGGTGCGCACGACCTACACCAGTGGTATCCGCCTGGATGGCGGGGTGGTGACCGGCGAGCTGCACGCAACCCAGCAGACCTTGCTGGAAGCGGCGCTGGTCAACTTCGAGCCCCATGAAGCCCAGCGCATGGAGCCATCACCGGGCTACGCCGTGATCCTGCCCGTGGGCGAGCATCGGTTTGACCTCGATGACAACTACAAGCGCACCTACCGTTACCACCCCTCCAAGGTGGTGGGTATCAGTGCTGAGGGCTTTGCCGCGCTCTGCCGTTCCCTGGACCTTGGGGCGCGCTACGAAGAGCACGTTGTCCGCACGCTCAACCCGCGCATGCACAGCACCCAGGGTGTCGATAACGAGGCCGACGGGGTGACCGCCGACCTGCTGTTTTCCCTGCGGGACGAGTTGAACGTGCAGGCGCACATTGCTCGCATGAAGGGCGGCGTGGACGACGACGCTTATCAGATGCTGTTGGCCGTGAGCGGTCCTGAACCGGAAAAGGCCCGCTGGAAGGGCAAACCGCTCAGCTTTTGTCAGGTGACCCTGCTCGATGCGCTGGGCCGCCTGCCTTACTCGTTGCTGGGCATGGCCGTGATTCGCTGCGCTGACACGGGCGCCTGCGTGGTCTACAGGCCGGGTGAACCGGACCATGTGTTCCAGCAGTACGCCAGCGTCGACGCTTTCGCCACCGCGCTGCGCGCCAGGTTGCGCGACAGTGGCTACCAGACCTATTTCCGCCGGTTCGTGTTACGCCGCGACCAAGTGCCGTTCCTGAAGCGCCTTGATGACGTGCTCCGGCCTGAACCGCTCTTTGGCGGTATGCGCCTGCCCGACCCGAATGCCAACCTGGACCTGAAATTGACCCCCCAGGACACCTCGCTGCTGCGCATGCTGCACCAGCACATGCTGTCCAAGGTATCCATCGATGCGCGCATGGCGGTAGTGCCCACGGCCATCAAGAACCGCGAGGAGGGCTATGCCCGACTGGCCTATTACCTGGGGATGGAAATGAACGCGCTGACCCTGGCGTCGTTTTTCGTGCCGGGGGTCGGCGAGTTGATGGCAGTGGCAGGGGCTGTGCAGCTCATCGATGAAGTGTGTATTGGCGTTTCCGAATGGCGGCACCACCAGCGCACGGAAGCCGTGGCGCATTTCATCGGGGTGGCCGAGAATCTTGCCGCGGTGGCGGCCACCGCGGGCGCCGCCCATGTGCTGCAACGGTCGGTGTTCGTCCGGGACATGGTGGTCGTGAAGGACGGCGCCAGGCCCCGGCTCTGGTACCCGGACATCAAGCCCTATGAAAGTCCGTTGGCACTGCCGATCGACGCGCGGCCCAATGACCTTGGCCAGTATGAAGTGGCCGGGCGGACCTATGTACGTATCGAGGGGCGGGTGTATGAGCAGGTGCGCGACCCGGTCAGCGGCCATTGGGAGGCCGTCCACCCCGTCGACAAGACGCGCTATCGCCCGCCGCTTCGCGACAATGGCGCCGGGGCATGGCGCCATGAGCACGAGTCGGCGCTGAACTGGAAAGGACCGCGGTTGCTGCGCCGCCTGGGGCCGTTGGCTGAAGGGTTGGACGATCTGGCATTGGAACAGGCTCGCCTGGCCAGCGGGACGCCGGAGGAGCAAGTGCGTGATTGCCTGGTCAATGACCGCCAGCCGCCTGCGCTGCTGGGCGAGAGCCTGCGGCGGTTTCAGGTGGATGAGCAGGTCGAGACCCTGATAGAAGGCATCCGTGAACATGTACCGATTCCGTCCGCAAACAGCTATCCGGCACTGTTGTTGGTGAAGCTGACCGGCTGGCCGGTGGAGGTGGGGGTGCGCCTGACCGCAGAAGCGCTGCCTGGCACCCTGTACGAGGCGGTGGCGGGGCAAACCACCGAAACCGTGACCATCACCCGTCAGGAACTGGAAGCGGGGCGGCTGGCCGAGCGGGTCGTGGCGCAGTTGAGCACTACACGGCAGGAACAGTTGTTCGGCAGCACGGTCGCCAGCAGTGCCCAGGCGCGGACCGACGTCCTTGGCCAGCGGCTGGCCGATGAGGCCCGGCGCGAGCGTGCCGCCATCTTCGGCAGCATGGACCAGGCCCGCCAGCCTGAGCCCGACGAGGGTGCCCAGGCGCTGCTGGAGGCGTTTCCCGAACTCAACGCCAGCCTGGCCCGAGGCATCGTCGGGCAGGCCACTGATGCCGAGCGAGGTGTGCTCACAGCCACCCGCCAGCCACCGGTAGTGATGGCCGAAGCCGCGCGCCTGGCCATTCGCGAGGCGCGCCTGGGGCGTGCCATCGATGGCTTCTATCGGCCGCAGTTGCTCAGCACTGACACGGCCCGCCTGGGCGTGCGCGGTATGTCATGGCTCAAGGGGTGGACGGGCAAGGTGCGCCTTGAGCTGCGCGAGGGCACTACCCATGGCGAGTTGCTGGTAAGCGCCGGTGATGGCACCGATGCAGAGCGCAAATACATCCTGCGGCGCGGCCAGCGGTACCAGGCCATGGACGAAGCGGGTCAGGAGCTGGGTAACGAGCAAGGCCTGTTCGCCGCCATCCTGCGTGCCCTGCCCGACAGTGAGCGCGAAGCGCTGGGCCTGAAGGTCAGTGACAGCGATACGCTGTTGGCGCAGCTCACCCAGGTTGTGGGGGAAGACCGTGAGCGTGCCAGCCGAACCCTTGGTCAAGTGGTGGAGGTGGCGTGGATGAAGCCGCGCACGGTTCGGGTTGAACATATCGAATACCAGGGCAGTGGCCGCGGTTCGAGTACACCCCTTGAGCGCTTGCGGGCGCTGTACCCCGGCCTGAGCGAGTTGGACTGGGCGACCCTCAAGGCCGAGTGGCGTGCGCAAGGCAAGAACCTGGAAACCCACGCGATGCAAATGGAACAGGAGTACCGTGTGCTGGATCGTTCGTTGGCTGACTGGACACGTCAGGCTTCCAGCCGTGTGAACGAGCAGGGGCAAGCCATCGTGGTGCCTGAGCAGAGCCGTCGCCAGGTGGCCGAGCGGATCCGTGAAGTGTGGCGCCGTGAAAGCTGGCATCCGTCCCCGCTCAACTTCGTGCCAGCGCTGACCCTGGACCTGCGCGGCATGGAGGTGGGGGAACTGCCGGTAGTAGTGGCCAATTTCGAGCATGTGCAGACGCTGCTGCTCAACGACATGAGCATCACCTCTGACGCCGAAGCCGCGGCACTTGAACTGTTCCTCAGGCAGTTCAGCAACGTGCGGTCGGTCCGGTTGTCCGGTAACCGTCTGACCCGCGTGCCCACGACGCTCGGCCAGGCGCGGGAGCTGACGTTCCTGGACCTGGAACACAACCGCATCAGTGAAGCCAGCGGCGGCCTGGAGGCCCTGCGCGGCGCATCTCGTTTGCAGCAGTTGTTGCTGCAGGGCAACAGCCTGACCCTGGACGCACGGTCGCTGGAAATATTGGCCAGTTGCGGCGACCTGCGTGAGCTGGCGGTAGAGAACAATGCGGTACGCCTGGACACCCACGGCTTTCGCCGCCTCGCCAGCCTGCGGCGCCTGACCTACCTGCGCCTGGGCAATAACCAGATCACCCTGACGGCCGAGAGCGTCGAAGCCCTGGTGTGGGTAAACGGGCTGCGGGAGCTGGACCTGCGTTACAACCCTCTGGAGCTGGCGCCACGGGTCACTGGCATGCTGCGCCTGCAATTGCTGAACCTGCGCAACACCGGTATCAGCCAATGGCCCGTCGGCCTTACCGAGCTGATGTTCGACCCCGGCGCACGCTTGCAGGCCCTGGACCTGGCGAACAATGCCATCGTCGAGGTGCCTGAGCTTGCCGGCAGCCACTTTGCCGAGCAGTACCGCCTGGAAGACGGCGGTGAGCTGGATGAAGACTATTCGTTCTCCATTGCCAACAACCCGTTGTCAGATCAGGCTCATGAGCGCTTGGCCGCCGCCCGCCTGAACCCGGGGCCCAACGGCGCGGGGCTGGTGGTCGACGAAGACGGCCTGCTGGCCGGCGAGCGCCATCAGGACCGCTGGTTGCAGGGCTGCCCGGAACCGCTGTTGTCGAGCATTCGCACGCTGGAGCGCGACCCGGAGGCCAATCATCTGTTCTATGTGATGCGCCGCTTGATCGAGACCCAGGAGTTCCGTGTGCGGGGCGATGCCGCGCTGCGCGATATGTGGGACGTGCTCAAGGTGCTGGTCGCGCCGACGGCTGAGGAGGCATCACTGGGGTTGGTGGAACTGCGTGCCCAACTGTTTCAGTTGGGTGAAGACGCCGCCACTACGTGCGGCGACGGCATCGCGTTGCTGCTGCAGCGCTGCAAGACACTGGTCACGGTGTGGAAGGCAGCGGCAACCGCGGCATCCCGAGGCGAGCAGTTGCCGTGGGGCCTGTTGGAGGTGTCCCGCAATCTGTACCGTCAGTCGCTGCTGGAATCGGTGGCCAATGACATCTACATGTCCCGCTCGGCCCGTCGCCAGTTATTGCTGGTGGAAGGTGAAACCGCGCCACCGCTGTACCCCGGTGACGACCTCGGCGATGGCGACTTGCGCAGCCATGTGCCCGACCGCGCGGAAATCATGCTCAAGCTGAAGATGTCATTGGGCGCCCGCCTGAACCTGCCGGAGCAGTACGGCGGCATGATCTACGAGGCCTACGTCAGCGAACGCGTGGTGGCCGCGGCGGAGCGGGACGTCAAGGCACTGGAACGCACCAAGGGCAGGCCCGGGTTGAAGCAGTGGCTGGTGCGCCAGCGTTACTGGACCCGTTACCTGGAGAAAATCAACGCCGAGCGTTTCGACGCGCTGCTTACCTGGCGGGCGGACGCTTTGGAGTGCATCGAGGGCCTGGGTGAGCTGCCAGCCTCGCGCACCGGCACGCCGCCATCTGGCCTGGTCGACGAACTGCAACTGCAATTACCCGGGCGCCTGACGGTGGTGGACGGCGTGATTCAGCCGGTGAGCCTGACGGAAGGCGAGCGCTCGCGACTGATGATCTGGCTTGGCGAACGCTTCGTGCTGCGCCAGGCAGCGCTGGTGCTGGAGTTGACCACGCCGTTGCTGCCGAACTGATCGGCCCGCCACCCTTACCCTGGCGCCCGCCTGCCATGCGGGCGCCTTCTAGTGCAGGAGCACACCATGTCCACCACTTCGAACGGCGCCCCCACTTTCGTGGGGACGCGCCACGACGGCCTGTTGGCCGCCAACATCCCCGCCTGGCTGCGCGACGCGCCTCAGGCCCTGCGCCAGGACTACTGGCACTGGGCGGCCGTCAGCCTGCGCAGCAGTGCCACCGTGCAGGCGTTGCTGGCCCGGGTGCAGACGCCTGATACCTTCGCCGAGGACCAACTGGTCAACGCGCTGGCCCAGCAGTTCAACCGCACCGTCGCCGTGCGCGACAGCGAGCTGGTGTGGTTGCACCATGAGCCTGGGCTGCCCAACCTCACGGACCGCCAGCGCACCCGGGTCACCCGGCACAACCTGTTGCAGGCCGCCATGGCCAACTTCGCCCCCGACCAGTTGGAGGTGACGGCATTCGGTCCCGGTTCCGTGATTCTGCCCCAGGGCCGCTACAACGAACACCGACACCCTGCCTTTCTCGAGGCCGACCGGCTGGGTATCGAGCCCCGGGCTTTCGCCCGCCTGTGCCGCGAGCTGGATCTGGGCGCGCGTTATCAGCAGCACCTGGTCGAGACAGTCGGCCCCGCGCTAGCCAATGAAGGTGATGATGCGCAGGCCTGGCGAGTGCGGGTGTTCGAACAGCATCTGCAGGCCGAACTGCAGGTCCGCGCCCGGGAAGCCCATTTGCGTGGGTGGCTGGGCGATGATGCGTTGCAATGCCTGCTGGGCACGCCGGGCGCGACCTGGCAGGGGCGGGCTGTGCAGTGGGGCAGCCTGCGGGTGCTGGTTACCCGCCACCATGACGGTTTCGCGGTGCAGCCGACCGTGCTGATGCGCCAGGCTGGCGAGGAACCGGCGCGTTGCCTGGTCTATACCCCCGGTGACGGGCCGTTGGCACTGCGCGAATACCCCGATTGGCAGGCCCTGTGCGAGGGGTGGCGACTGGCGCTGCTCGATACCCAGGCCAGTGCGCGCCTGCAGGGGCGGGTGGGGCAGGGGCAGCAGGCCGAGTTCGCCCGCCGCCTGCTCGACACCTTGCAGCCGGCTGGCTGGTTCGGGGGCGAGCGCCGTGTAGATGCCACGGCCGACCTGGGCCTGCGCTGGGCCGCCAGTACTGGGCCCGTGGCGGCGCAGCTGCGTCGGCAATGGCTGGAAAAAGCCCTGGGCGATGCCCGCACCTGGGTGGTCCCTAGCGCCGAGCAGGACCGCCAGGCCCATGCCGCGCTGATAGCGCGCCTGCAAGCCACCGGCATGAACCTGGCCACCCTGGGGGCACTGTTCGTTCCGGGCCTGGGCCTGGTGATGGCCGCAGTCGGTGCCGTGCAGTTGCTGCGTGAAACCTACCAGGGCGTGGATGACTGGACCCATGGCCAGCGGGCCGAAGCCCTGGGGCATTTTGCCGACGTTGCGTTCAACCTTGGCTTCATCGCTGTCACCGCAGGCGCGGAGCGGCTGGGGCAGGCGCCGGCGTTCGTCGACGGCATGCTGCCAGTGGTATCGCCAGACGGCAAACAGCGTCTGGTCGCCCTGGACCTGGAAGCGCTGGCGGTCAGCGACGAGCCGCCCGGGCAAACCCCAATGAATGCATCGGGGCAGTACCTCCATGAAGGCCAGGCATACATCCGCATCGATGGGCGGTGGTACCTGCATGCCGCGGACCAGGGGCGTGACTGGGTACGCCCGCCTCAAAGCGATGCCGACTGGAAGGTGGCCATCCAGCACAACGGCCAGGGAGGCTGGCGTGCCACCCACGAAAACCCCGCGCAGTGGACCACCGAGCAACTGATGCGCCGCTTCGGCCCGGCACTGGAGGCTGTCGATGCTCCGGTACTGGAGGCCGTGCGCCGTGCCAGCGGCTTGAGCCGTGAGCGCCTGGTGCGTTTGCATCTGGATAGCCAGCCCCTGCCTGTGGAAGCTCAGGCGGGCCTGGAGTACCTGGCGCTGGCGCCGGTGGCCACGCCAGCCAGCCTCGGTGCAAAGCGCCTGGTGCAGCAGTTCAGCGGGTTGTCCGCGGCGGCCGCCGACGCCATCGCCGGTGGCGCGCGACGCGGCGAACGTCAGGTGTTGGCGGCCGGCCGGGTGCCGCTGCGGTTGGCCGAGCAGGGGCACCTGGCCCAGCGCGAGGCGCGGTTGAGCCAGGCGCTGCTGGCGCTATGGCGGCCCGCAGGCCACAGCCGTGCCGCTGACCGGCTGTTGATGGCCGGCGCTGCGCGGTTGCCCGGTTGGCCAGCCGAAATCCACCTGTCGCCTGGCGAGGCAGCAGGCCAAGGGGATGTTGCCCAGTGGCTATGGCGGCAACTGTCAGAGGCACAGCGCGTGGCGCTGGAATGCTCGGATGCCATCCATCTGCGGCAGAAAGTGTTCGAGCACCTGGCGGCCGACCGCACGTTCGCGGCGCAGGCCATTGGCCAGGTGCGCGTGCTGCCCTGGCTGCGTCCGCCCGCGCGCCAGGCGGGCGGCCTGTGGGGTTACGCCTTGAGCGGCCGCGGCTCGCTGCTCGGTGGTAGCCGCCTGCGCAGCCGCCTGCAGCGCCTGTACCCCACGCTGGACCTGGTCCACCTGCAGGAAATCGAGGTAGGGCTGGGTGACAACACCGAGCTGGGCCTGCTGCAACTGGAAGCCGAATTCGGCCGCCTGAATGCCGCCCTGGAGCACTGGCGCCAGGCCCTGGTGGACGTGGCCGATGACGGGGCCGGGGAGCGTTTGCAGGCACGGGTGACGGCCGCCGACATGATCCGCCGCGCCTGGCAGCGCGACACGGGACGAGCCTGGGGTGAAGAATGGGAGGGCCTGGGTTACATGCTGGATCTCAGTGACCTGGACATGGGCGACTTGCCGGCGCTGGAGGCGGATTTCAGCCATATCGACCTGCTGATCCTCGACAACGTGGGTTTGCACGCGGACCCGTCGCCGTTTCTGGAGGCCTTCACTCACTTGCGTGCCCTGGACCTCACCGCGAACCAGTTGCCCACCGTGCCCGCCGCTGTCGCGCGCATGCCCTGGCTGAGCAGGCTGCATCTGGACCACAATGCCTTGCAACCGCACGAGGCATTGTTCGCGCCCCTGGCGGGCCTGCAACACTTGCAATATCTGTCCCTCAACGACAACCCGATGACGCTGCCCGCTACGGCGATGCCTGCCTTGGGGTCCCTGGGCAGCTTGCGTCAGGTGCACATGGACAATTTCGCCCAGGAACTGACGCCTGCCCATATCGCCCAGGTGGCGCGGCTGGCGAACCTGCGGTTTCTCAGCCTGCGTGACAATGACTCGCACCTGGGGCGGCAAGGGTTGCTGGCACTGGGGCGGTTGCCGCGCCTGCAAGCCCTGCGCCTGGGGGCCAACACCCTGGCGCCGGATGCCACCCTCGCCGGCTTTCCGGCCTTGCGTGAGCTGGACCTGGAGGGCTGTGAGCTGGCGCATTGGCCCGATGGCCTGTCCGTGTTGATGAACCGGGTGCCCTTGCGCCTGCAATGGGTGTCGATGCTGGACAACCCCTTGGTGGAGCTGCCGCCGCTGGCACACCTGAGGTTTTTCCGCGGGCCGCGCGACCCAGGCATGCAGCCGCTGGACATAGAGCAGGGCAACCTGGACAACACCGCCTTGCAGCGCCTGTTGGAAGCCGATATCGAGCCGCACCTGGCGCCGCCGCTGGTAGGCGGTGCATTGCCCCTGCAGGGAGCCACCTGGCGCCCAGGGCTGGACGAGCCGCTGCGCCATACGGTGGATGAGCTCGACGCCTTGCCCCAGGCCCAGGACTTCCTGCAAGCCCTGGACCGGCTAGCTACTTCACCCGCCACTGCGCGCGCCCGTGCGGCCATGCGACAACGCATACATGAACTGCTGCGCGCCATCAGTGTGCCCGTGGCGGCGGATATCGAGGCGGGCCTGAGCCACCTGCGTGACGACCTGTTCGCCCTGGCCGATGATGCACTCAATACCTGCGGTGATGGCCTGGAACTGGTGTTCAACCGCTGGGAAACCCGCGTGCTGTTCTACCGCGCCAGCATGGCCGTGGTCGAAGGCCCGGGGGCATTGCAGCCGGTGGTCGACATGGCCCGTGGTGTGCTTCGCGGCGAACTGCTCGATGAGCGCGCCATGGCCATCATGCGCCTGCGCGCTCAGCGGCGCACGGCGCTGTTTCCCGAGGCCCACTTGCGCGCAGCCTACGCCCATGAAATCGCCGAGTTGACCCCTGAACGGTCAGCCGCGGCGCCCGCGCTGGATGCGCTGGACGACCTGGTCGACCTTGACCTGGCGGCGTTGCCCGACGAAGCGGAAATGCGTCTGCTGTTACGCCGCTCACTGGCCACGCGCCTGGGCTTGCCACTTCAGCCTCAGCCGCTGCTGTACGGTGAGCTCGCGTCCGCGCAGATGATCGACCGCGTGGCCGTCTGGGTCGAGCAGCAGGCCACCCCCGAACGGTTGCTGGACTGGCTGGTGCATCAACCCGCCTGGCGCGATTTGCTGAGCCGGCGCTCACCGTTGCCCTTCGAGCAGGTGCGCGAGCACTGGAGCAGCGGGCAGGACTACTTGTTCGAACTGGGCCGGCCACAGCCTGAGATCCAGCCATTGGCAGCGGATGTATGGGCGGTGATCGCCGACCAGCCGCCCGCAGGCGATCAGCCGGTCATGCCGGACATGCACTTGAGCGAAGCAGATCAGGAAGCGGCGCGCCAGCGCCTGAGCACCGCCGAACGCGCGGCGGTCGACGCCCTGGTGCGCACCATGACGCAGCAAACCCTGTAACAGCAACGGCCAGCCCCGGAACAGGACTGTGGCTGCCACGGATCACGCTGCCCTCGCCCGCAAGGCGAGGGCAGCGCTGTTTTCAGCGGCGACGGAACAGCGGCAGCGGTTCGTCGGTGGCGGCCTGGTAGGTCACCGAGAAGTCCTTGAGGCTTTCAAGGGCCTCGTACGGGTCTTTGTCAGCGCGCAGGGCGAAGGCATCGAAACCGCAGCGGTGCAGGTAGAACAACTGGTCGCGCAGCACATCGCCAATGGCGCGCAGCTCGCCTTTGAACTGGTAGCGGTCACGCAGCAGGCGCGCATTGGAATAGTTGCGCCCGTCGGTGAAGGCCGGGAAGTTCAGGGCGATGACCTGGAACTTGTCCACGTCGGCACCGATCTCCTCGGCTTCCTCGTCGCTATCCAGCCACACGCCCAGGCCGCCGTCGCGGGCTTGCAGGGCGTGGCCGTGCTCGCGCCACAGGGCCAGCGGCACGATCAGGTCGTCGCAGTTGCTGATGCCGTCCAGGGTCGCGTCCTTGGGCAGCAGGTGCCAGGTTTCGTCGACCACTGCGTTGTTCTTAATGATTCGCTGCATAGACGCGCTCCTTGAAGGGCTCGATACCGATACGCTGGTAGGTGTCGATGAAACGTTCATCTTCAGTGCGTTTTTCCACGTACACGTCGATCAGCTTGCTGATCACGTCAGGCATGGCTTCCTGGGCGAAGGAGGGGCCCAGGATCTTGCCCAGGCTGGCGTCGCGGCTGGCGCTGCCACCCAGGGATACCTGGTAGAACTCCTCGCCTTTCTTGTCCACGCCCAGAATACCGATGTGGCCCACGTGGTGGTGACCGCAGGCGTTCATGCAGCCGGAAATGTTCAGGTCCAGTTCGCCAATGTCGAACAGGTAGTCCAGGTCGTCGAAGCGGCGCTGGATGGATTCGGCGATCGGGATCGACTTGGCGTTGGCCAGGGAGCAGAAATCACCGCCGGGGCAGCAGATGATGTCGGTCAACAGGCCGATGTTCGGGGTAGCGAAGCCGCCCTCGCGCAGTTCCAGCCACAGGGCGTGCAAGCGGCTCTGCTCGACGTCGGCCAGGATGATGTTCTGCTCGTGGGACGTACGCAGCTGGCCGAAGCTGTAACGGTCGGCCAGGTCGGCGACGGCGTCCAGCTGCTTGTCGGTCAGGTCGCCTGGCGCCACGCCCGTGGGCTTGAGCGACAGGGTCACGGCTACATACCCCGGCTTCTTGTGGGCCAGGGTATTGCGTGTGCGCCAGCGGGCGAAGCCCGGGTGCTCGGCGTCCAGGGCCGTCAGCTCGGCGCTGAAGTCCGACAGGTCCTTGTAGTCCGGGTCGACGAAGTGCTTGGCCACACGGTGCAGCTCGGCTTCGGTCAGCGTGGTGCTGCCGCCGCGCAGGTGTTCCATTTCGGCATCGACCTTCTGGGCGAACACCTCAGGGGTGAGGGCCTTGACCAGGATCTTGATGCGCGCCTTGTACTTGTTGTCCCGACGGCCATAGCGGTTGTACACCCGCAGGATGGCGTCCAGGTAGCTGAGCAGGTCTTGCCACGGCAGGAATTCGTTGATGAACGAGCCCACCACCGGGGTACGGCCCAGGCCGCCACCCACCAGTACGCGGAAGCCCAGCTCACCAGCAGCGTTGTGCACCGGCTCCAGGCCAATGTCATGCACTTCGATGGCGGCGCGGTCGGTGCTGGCACCGTTCACGGCGATCTTGAACTTGCGCGGCAGGTAGGCGAATTCGGGGTGGAAGGTGGTCCACTGACGAACGATCTCGCACCACGGACGCGGGTCGATCACTTCATCGGCGGCAACGCCGGCGAACTGGTCGGTGGTCACGTTGCGCAGGCAGTTACCGCTGGTCTGGATGGCGTGCATCTGCACCGTGGCCAGTTCGGCCAGGATGTCAGGAATATCTTCGACCGCTGGCCAGTTGAACTGCACGTTCTGGCGAGTACTGATGTGGGCATAACCCTTGTCGTAGTCGCGGGCGATCTTGGCCATCATGCGCGTCTGGCGCGACGTCAGTTGGCCGTAAGGCACGGCCACCCGCAGCATGGGCGCGAAGCGTTGGATGTAGAGGCCATTCTGCAGGCGCAGCGGGCGGAACTCTTCTTCGCTGAGCTCCCCGGCCAGGTAGCGTCGGGTCTGGTCACGGAACTGCTTGACGCGGTCCTCGATGATCCGTTGATCGTACTCGTCGTAAACGTACATAGGTGTCCTGTTCTCAGGCTGCTTACAGCATTTCGCGCGCACGGCCGCGCACTCCCAGCGGAGCCGACGAAAGATACCAGTTTCGGGTTATGCGCAAAAGTGATGTTTGAATATAAGGAAAGATCCAAAAGTACTAACGGTAGTACTTTAGTCTCAAATCCTTACTTGCCGTGGGGGCAAGGCTGAACTTAACTGCGAAGGCGTCCTGATAAAAATCATAAAGAGGCGACCGCACCATGAGCAACCCCGTGAAAAGCCGCAAACCTGACAGCCGCGTCGATGCCTGGGCGATTCTGTTCCTCATTATCCTGGTGGTGTCCGCCGCCGTGTTCTGGGTCAGCCACCAGTAGGGGCTTACACCCCGGCCAGGTGTACCACCAGCTTGACCACTGCAAACAGCCCCAGTGCGAACACCACCGTGCACACAATGCCCAGCGCAATGAAATGCGCTGGTTTGCCGTGGGTAAAGTCGCGCTCGCGGTTTTTCTGGCTTTGCACGCCGAAGGCAGCTGCAATGATGCTGTGCAGCATTTGCCAGAGGGTAGGGGGCTTGGTCGTGGGCATGGTGGCGACTCCTTGCCCGACAGTGTAGCCCCGTTCCACCGGGGTTACGCGTCGTAGCCCAGGTTCGGCGCCAGCCAGCGCTCGCTAACGGTCAGGTCCTGCCGCTTGCGCTTGCTGTAGGACTGCACCTGGTCCTTGTCCACCTTGCCCACGGCGAAATACTGCGCCTGTGGGTGGGCGAAGTACCAGCCGCTCACGGCCGCGGCCGGGAACATGGCGAAGTGCTCGGTCAGGGTCACGCCGCTCTGGCCGTTGTGGTCCAGCAGTTCGAACAGGGTGCCTTTCTCGGTGTGGTCAGGGCACGCCGGGTAACCCGGGGCAGGGCGGATACCCTTGTACTGCTCCTTGATCAGCGCTTCGTTGTCCAGCACCTCTTCGGGGTCGTAGCCCCAATGCTCTTTGCGCACCTGCTGGTGCAGCCATTCGGCGCAGGCCTCGGCCAGGCGGTCGGCCAGGGCCTTGACCATGATCGAGTTGTAGTCGTCGCCCTTGTCCTGGTACGCCTTGGCCACTTCCTCGGCGCCGATGCCGGCCGTGGTGATGAAACCGCCCACGTAGTCGGTCACGCCGCTGTCCTTGGGCGCAACGAAGTCGGCCAGGCTGAAGTTCGGCTTGCCGTCGGGCTTGATGGTCTGCTGGCGCAGGTGGTGCAGGCGTGCCAGCGGGCGACCGTCGTCGGCATACACTTCGATGTCGTCGTGGTCCACCTGGTTGGCAGGCCAGAAACCGAATACCGCGCGTGCGCTGATCAGCTTTTCATCGATCAGCTTGCGCAGCATTTCCTTGGCGTCCTCGTACAGCGCCGTGGCGGCTTCACCCACCACTTCGTCGGTGAGAATGCGCGGGAATTTGCCGGCCAGGTCCCAGGAAATGAAGAACGGTGTCCAGTCGATGTACTCGGCCAGCACGTTCAGATCGATGTCGTCCAGTACCTTGGCACCGGTAAAGGTCGGCTTCACGGGCTGGTAACCGGCCCAGTCGAATGTCGCCTTCGCCGCGATCGACTGCTCATAGGTCAGGCGCTCGGTACGGGCACTGCGGTTGGCGGTGCGCTCGCGTACCTCCACGTAGTCCTGGCGGGTGCGCTCGACGAAGCCGGGCTTGAGTTCCTTGGACAGCAACTGGGTGGCCACACCCACGGCACGCGAGGCATCGGTGACGTATACCACGGCGTCGTTGCTGTACTTGGGCTCGATCTTCACCGCCGTGTGGGCCTTGGAGGTGGTGGCGCCGCCGATCATCAACGGCAGGTGGAAGCCCTGGCGCTGCATCTCGCGGGCCACATGGACCATTTCGTCCAGCGACGGGGTGATCAGCCCGGACAGGCCGATGATGTCGCACCGTTCCTCCTTGGCCACCTGCAGGATTTTTTCCGCCGGCACCATCACGCCCAGGTCGACGATGTCATAACCGTTGCAACCCAGGACCACGCCGACGATGTTCTTGCCAATGTCGTGCACATCGCCCTTGACCGTGGCCATCAGGATCTTGCCCTTGGCTTCCGGCTTGTCGCCCTTTTCCTCTTCGATGAAGGGGATCAGGTGCGCCACGGCCTGTTTCATCACCCGTGCCGACTTTACCACTTGCGGCAGGAACATCTTGCCCGAGCCGAACAGGTCGCCAACGATGTTCATGCCAGACATCAGCGGGCCTTCAATTACCTCGATAGGGCGCTTGAACGACTGGCGCGATTCTTCGGTGTCTTCGACGATGTGGGTGGTGATGCCCTTGACCAGCGCATGTTCCAGGCGCTTGTTCACCGCCCAGCTGCGCCATTCTTCGGTCTCGGCTTCCTTGACGCTGCCGTCGCCCTTGTACTTGTCGGCGATGGCCAGCAGCGCATCGGTGCCTTCGGGGGTACGGTTGAGCACCACGTCTTCCACGGCGTCGCGCAGCTCTTGCGGGATCTGGTCGTAGATCTCCAGCTGGCCGGCGTTGACGATACCCATGGTCAGGCCATTGCGGATGGCGTACAGCAGGAACACCGAGTGAATGGCTTCGCGCACCGGGTTGTTGCCGCGAAACGAGAACGACACGTTGGACACGCCACCGCTGCTCAGGGCATAGGGCAATTCGTCACGAATGAAGGCGCAGGCATTGATGAAATCGACCGCGTAGTTGTTGTGTTCCTCGATACCGGTGGCCACGGCGAAGATGTTCGGGTCGAAGATGATGTCTTCCGGCGGGAAGCCCACCACGTTCACCAGAATGTCGTAGCTGCGCTTGCAGATTTCCTTCTTGCGCGCCTCGGTGTCGGCCTGGCCGGCTTCGTCGAAGGCCATCACCACCACGGCGGCGCCGTAGCGCTTGCACAGTTTGGCGTGGTGAATGAAGGCATCGACGCCTTCCTTCATGCTGATGGAGTTGACGATGCCCTTGCCCTGGATGCACTTGAGGCCGGCTTCGATCACTTCCCACTTGGAGGAGTCGATCATGATCGGCACGCGGGAGATGTCCGGCTCGCCGGCGATCAGGTTGAGGAAGGTGACCATGGCCTTCTTCGAGTCCAGCATGCCCTCGTCCATGTTGATGTCGATCACCTGGGCGCCGGCTTCGACCTGTTGCAGGGCCACTTCCAGCGCTTCGGTGTAGTTCTCTTCGCGGATCAGGCGGGCGAACTTGGCGGAGCCGGTGATGTTGGTGCGTTCGCCGACGTTGACGAACAGCGAGCTGCGGTCGATGGTGAACGGCTCCAGGCCCGACAGGCGGCAGGCCTTGGGAATGTCTGGAATGGCCCGCGGCGGGTACTTGGCCACAGCCTCGGCGATGGCCTGGATGTGGCCTGGGGTGGTGCCGCAGCAACCGCCGATGATGTTCAGGAAGCCACTGGCGGCGAACTCCTCGACCACCACAGCCATTTCGGCCGGGGTCTCGTCGTATTCACCGAACGCATTGGGCAGGCCGGCATTGGGGTGGGCGGACACGTGGGTGCCGGCCTTGGTCGCGAGCTCTTCCAGGTAGGGGCGCAGGTCCTTGGCGCCCAGGGCGCAGTTCAGGCCCACGGAAATGGGCTTGGCGTGGGCTACCGAGTTCCAGAAGGCCTCGGTGGTCTGGCCCGACAGGGTGCGGCCGGACGCGTCGGTGATGGTGCCGGAGATCATGATCGGCAGTTCGAAGCCGATTTTCTCGAACACGCCCTGCACGGCGAAGATCGCCGCCTTGGCGTTGAGGGTGTCGAAAATGGTTTCGATCAGGATCAGGTCGGCGCCGCCCTCGATCAGGCCTTCGGTGGCCTCGGTGTAGTTTTCCACCAGTTCGTCGAAGGTGACGTTGCGGTAGCCCGGGTCGTTGACGTCCGGGGAAATGGAGCACGTACGGCTGGTAGGGCCCAGCACGCCGGCGACGAAGCGCGGCTTGTCCGGGGTTTCCAGGGTCTTGGCGTCGGCCACCTGACGCGCCACCCGGGCACCTTCCACGTTCAGCTCGTACACCAGCGACTCCATGCCGTAGTCGGCCTGGGACACCTGGGTGGCGTTGAAGGTGTTGGTTTCCAGAATGTCGGCGCCAGCGTCCAGGTAGGCTTTCTCGATGGCGGCGATGATGTCCGGGCGGCTGAGCAGCAGCAGGTCGTTGTTGCCCTTGACGTCGCTCGGCCAGTCGGCGAAGCGCGTGCCACGATAGTCGGATTCCTCCAGGCGGTAGCTTTGGATCATAGTACCCATGCCGCCATCGAGAATCAGGATGCGCTCTTTGAGGGCTTGCTGAAGTGCTTGGAGACGAGCGCTGCGGTCAGACATTGGGCTACCTGTCGGGACAAAAGACAAAAAGAAGCGAAACAAAAGATGCGAAATAATACCAAACCTGCGCGCTTTTAAACGCTTCTGTCTTTTGCATGAATTTCATTCATGTTTGAGGGGCTCCTCCAAAGGTAGAATCGGTCCCACAGTTACCGAGTTGCCAGATCCAACTTCACAATCAGGACCCCGCCACATGGTGCATCGCTTCCTTGCCGCCGCAGTCATTCTGCTTGCTAGCCTGACTGCCCACGCGCAGGACCCCGCCGCCAGCCCGGCGATTTCCTATACCCGTGACATACAGCCGATCCTCACCGAAAAATGCGTCGCCTGCCATGCCTGCAACGATGCCGCCTGTCAGCTCAACCTGGGCAGCGCCGAGGGCGCGACCCGGGGGGCCAGCAAGGTGCCGGTGTACCAGGGGGACCGCAGTACCGCTGTCACCCCCACGCGCATTTTCTACGACGCCAGCGGCCCCGAGGCCTGGCGCCGCAAGGGCTTCTACTCGGTGCTCGACGCCCAGGGCAGCCAGGCGGCGCTGATGGCGCGCATGCTGGAACTGGGCCACGACAACCCGTTGCCGCCCAACAGCAAGCTGCCCGACAACATCGTGCTGGGCCTGAACCGCACCAATATGTGCCCGATGCCCGGGGAATTCGACGCCTATGCCGCCGCCCATGTGCATGAAGGCATGCCGCTGGCCGTGACGGGCCTGACCGACGCCCAGTACGCCACGGTCAAGCGCTGGATCGCCGCGGGCGCCCCGGTGGACCAGCAAGCGATCCAGGCCAGCCCCAAGGAAGCGGCGCAGATCGCCGAGTGGGAAGCACTGCTCAACCGGCCGGGTTCCACGGAGGCGCTGGTGGCCCGCTGGCTGTACGAGCATCTGTTCCTGGCGCACATCTATTTCACCGGCGGTGAGCCGGGCCACTTCTTCCAGTGGGTGCGTTCGCGCACGCCCAGTGGCCAGCCCATCGACCTGATCGCCACCCGCCGCCCCGACGATGACCCAGGCTCGGTGTTCTATTACCGCCTGATGGCGGTGCAGGGCGTGATCGTGCACAAGACCCACATCACCTACCCCATGGGGCCGGCCAAGCTGGCGCGGGTCAAGCAACTGTTCTACAGCGGTGACTGGCACGCCACGGCGCTGCCCGGCTACGGGCCGCGCCACCGCGCCAACCCGTTCGAGACCTTCCAGGCAATCCCGGCAGTGGCCCGTTACCAGTTCATGCTGGATAACGCCGAGTATTTCGTGCGCACTTTTATCCGCGGGCCGGTGTGCCGCGGGCAGATCGCGACCGACGTGATCCGCGACCACTTCTGGGCGCTGTTCCAGGAGCCGGCCCGCGACCGCTACGTGACCGACGCCGTGTACCGGGCCAAGGCCACGCCGCTGCTGGAGATGCCGGGCCAGGACGACAACGTCGGCAGCATCCTGTCGCTGTGGCTGGCCTACCGTGACAAGCGCAATGCCTACGAAGACCTGCGGCGTGACGCCTACGCCGACATGCCGCCGCCGAGCTGGGCCACCCTGTGGGCCGGCAACGACAACGCGCTGCTGACCATCTTCCGTCACTTCGACAGCGCCTCGGTGAACAAAGGTCTGATCGGCGACGTACCGACCACGATGTGGCTGTTCGACTACCCGCTGCTGGAGCGCACCTATTACCAGTTGGCGGTGAACTTCGACGTGTACGGTAACGTGGCGCACCAGGCGCAGACGCGCTTGTACTTCGACCTGATCCGCAACGGCGCCGAGATCAATTTCCTGCGCCTGATGCCGGCGGACAAGCGCGGCAAGCTTCTCGACAGCTGGTACCAGAACAGCGGCAAGGTGAAGATGTGGCTGGACTATCAGAAAATCGACACCAGCACGCCCAGCGGCATGCAGCTCAATGAGCATGACCCCAAGCGGGATTTCGGCCTCAAGCTGATTCAGCGCGCCGGCACCCTCAACGCCAGCCCCGACCCGATCAACCGCTGCACGGGCGCCTATTGTTCGCGCACCGGCATCAGTGAGGAGTTCAAGAACGTCGAGCAGTCCCTGAGCCGCCTGGTGTCGCGCCCGGCCGCAGGGCTGAAGGTCATCGACCGCTTGCCAGAGGCCACCATGCTGCGCATACCCGGCAAGAGCGGGCGCATGGTCTACAGCCTGCTGCGCAACCGCGCGCACACCAACGTGGCGTTCCTGCTGGGCGAGGCCTACCGCTACGTACCGGGGCTGGACAGCCTGACCCTGTGGCCCGGTGTGCTCAGCAGCTACCCCAACTTCATGTTCAACGTACCGGCCGACCAGGTGCCGGCCTTTGTCGACGCCCTTGAACAGTCCCGGGACCAGGGCAGCTTTGACAAAATCGTCGAGCGCTGGGGCGTGCGCCGCACCAACCCGCAGTTCTGGGATTTCTTCCATGACCTAAGCACCTACATTCAGGAAACCGAGCCCGAGGAGGCGGGGGTGCTGGACATGAATCGGTACGAGAACCTGTAGAACGGTGTTGCCCGTTTCCCGAGCTTCGCCCGGTCCCACAGGGTTCAACGTGGGGCTGGGACCAAGCGCTGGGAGGGCACCGCTGGTCAATCAGGCTGACCTTTGCCCCTTTTTTGTAGTCGGACCTAGTGAGCGTGCACCGAAAGGGCGCACAGTCCGGTGACAAAAAAGGCGGTAAACATGCTGATTTCGCTTCAAGCCCTCCGGGCCCTGGCAGCCTGGACGGTTGTCTGCCATCACTTCATGCAAATCTTTTTCGACTTCCATGCCAGCGGGCCGATCGGTCAATTCTTCGTTGATCGTGGGGCTGTCGGCGTCGACATTTTCTTCGTCATCAGCGGCCTGGTGATCTACCTGTCCACCCAGGACAAAGATATGCCTGCCGGGCGCTTTCTGCTCAACCGGGCGATCCGCATCGTGCCGGCCTACTGGTTCTATACCTTGCTCATGGGCCTGATGATCGTCGCCCTCGGGCAGCAAATGCCCCACCAGGTGGTGGATCTGCCGCACTTTATTCTGTCCCTGCTGTTTATCCCTTCGGAAAACCCCGGCGGCTATGGCCTGTACCCCACGTTGAACGTGGGCTGGACGCTGAACTACGAGATGTTCTTCTACTTGATGTTCTCGCTGGTGTTCGTGGTACCCCGGCGCCTGCGCCCGGTGGTCGTGGCCGCCGCGCTGTTCGCGGTGTGCGAGATGGTCAGCACTTATGGGGTACTGAGCCGTTTCTACGCCAACAACATCATTTACGAGTTCCTGCTGGGCATCGCCATCGGCTGGGCCTACCGCCGCGGCTGGGTCGCCCAGGGGCTGTGGATGCCGCTGATGCTGATCGCCGTCTCGCTGGTGGCCATCTACAACCTGCCTGCCAGTGACCGCTTGCTCAACTGGGGCGTACCCAGCGCCATCATCGTGGTGTCCTGCGTGGCCATGGAGCCGTGGTTCAAGGGCAATCGCGTGCTCAAGACCCTGGGCGACTGCTCCTATTCGGTGTACCTGATTCACGTGCTGGTGCTTTACACCGGCTGGTTCGCCAGCGAGCGGCTGAACATCAACCCTTACCTGGTGTTCGCCATCTGCGTGCCGGTCATCGCCCTGATGTCGTGGGCCAGCTACATCTGGATCGAAACTCGCCTGTACCGGCGCATGAAGGCGTGGGCCGAGGCGCGCCTGGCTCCCATGCCAGACCGGTCCATAACCTGACAAAAATACTGGGACTTTGTGCCGCGCCTGGTTTGGCGTAAACTGCAGCCAAGTCTGTGAGGAACTTACATGAGCGCCATAACGATTACCGACGCGGCACACGATTACCTGGCTGATCTGCTGGAAAAGCAGAACACCCCGGGTATCGGCATTCGAATTTTCATCACCCAGCCTGGCACAACCTACGCTGAAACCTGCATTGCCTATTGCAAGCCAGGCGAGGAGAAGCCGGAAGACAGCGCCATCGGCCTGAAAAGCTTCACCGCTTACCTGGATGCGGTCAGCGTGCCGTTCCTGGAAGACGCGGTGGTCGACTACGCCACCGACCGCATGGGTGGCCAGCTGACCATCAAGGCGCCGAACGCCAAAGTGCCGATGGTCAATGAAGACAGCCCGGTCAACGAGCGCATCAACTACTACCTGCAGACCGAGATCAACCCCGGGCTGGCCAGCCATGGCGGTCAGGTAACCCTGATCGAGGTGGTGGAAGACGGCGTCGCCGTGCTGCAGTTCGGTGGCGGTTGCCAGGGCTGCGGCCAGGCTGACGTCACCCTGAAGGAAGGCATCGAGCGCACTTTGCTCGAGCGTATCCCCGAGCTCAAGGGCGTGCGCGACGTGACCGACCATTCGCAGAAAGAAAACGCCTACTACTAAGGCGTAACCTGCGAGCCCGAAAAACGGCGCCCCGTGAGCGCCGTTTTTTTATGCCGAAGGTAATGTCGTGCGTGACGGCACGTTCAACCAAACCGCTCGGCGTAATGTTGTGGGCTGATACCCAGGGTCTTCTGAAAGCTGCGCCGCAAACTCTCCGGGTGCCCAAACCCGCACAACCGCGCCACGCTCTGCACCGAGGCCTGGCCACCGTGCAGCAGGGCGCGGGCCGACGCGAGCCGTACTTGTTCCACGTACCGCGCTGGGGTGGTGCCCAGTTCCGCTGTGAACACGCGGTACAGCGTGCGCGGCGCCATGCACGCCTGTTCGGCCAGCGCTTCCAGCGACAGGTCGTCGCCCAGGTGCGCGGGTATCCATTCCAGCAGGGCCGCCAGGCGCGGCGCCCGGCTGGCCTCGGGCGCCAGGTGCGGGCTGAACTGCGCCTGGTCGCCGGGGCGCTTGAGGAACATCACCAACCGGCGCGCTACCGCCAGGGCCACGGTGCGCCCCAGGTCGTCTTCCAGCAGCGCCAGGGCCAGATCGATACCGGCGGTGACCCCGGCCGAGGTGAACAGGTGCGGGGCACTCGGTTGGTAGGTGTGCAGCCGTTCGCCCTGTACCTGAATGCGGGGAAAGGCCCGCAGCGCTTCGACATCGGCCCAATGGGTGGTGGCCGTGTGGCCGTCGAGCAGGCCGGCATGGGCCAGGATCAACGCGCCAGAGCAGATGGAGCCCAGACGGCGCACGCGGGGTTCGGCGTCGCGCAGCCACTGCAGCAGCGGTTGATTGTCGAACTGGGCTTGTTCACCTTGGCCACCGGGCACCAGCAACGTGTCAATGGTGCTTGGGTCGGTGGCGTGAAAGGCGTGTTCGGCGTGCAGGGCAAAACCGGCCGAGGTCACCACCGGGCCGGTGCTTTCGGCCAGCAGGTGCAAGGTGTAGGCGGATGGCAGGCCCAGGCGCGCCAGCTCTTCGTTCGCCGAGGCGAACACCTGCAGGGGGCCGGTGACGTCCAGGCTCATGACCCCGGGGTAGATCAGGCAGGCGATGTGGCGCATGGTTCGTGTCACTGCCGGTACAGGTGTGCGTGCCCGGCGCGGTACAGTGCCGACTCGCCAAAGCAGTCGGTGTCCAGCACCCGCCCGACCAGGATCAACGCCGTGCGCCGGAACCCCTTGGCTGCAACCCTGGCTTCGATGGTCGCCAAGGTGCCCACCACCCAGTCCTGGTCCGGCCAACTGGCTTTGTGAATCACCGCGATCGGGCAATCCTCACCATAATGCGGCAACAGTTCGCCGACAATCCTCGCCAAATGCTGTACGCCCAGGTGAATCGCCATGGTCGACCCATGCCGCGCCAGGTCGTGCAGGGCTTCGCCCTCAGGCATCGGCGATTTGTCGGCATAACGGGTCAGAATCACGGTTTGCGACACCCCCGGCAAGGTCAGCTCCGCGCCCAGCAGCGCCGCGCAGGCGGCCGTGGCGGTCACCCCGGGGATGATCTCGAAGGCAATGCCGCGCTCGCGCAGGCAGCGGATCTGCTCGCCGATGGCGCCATACAGGCTGGGGTCGCCCGAGTGAACGCGCGCTACGTCCTGACCTCGCGCGTCGGCGGCGGCGAGGAGTTCGATGATCTGTTCCAGGTGCAGCTCGGCGCTGTTCACCACCTGCTCGGCGCGGTGGCCTTCGAGCACGGCAGTGGGCACCAGGGAGCCGGCGTAGATGATCACCGGGCACTGGCGAATCAGCCGCTGGCCCTTGACGGTGATCAGTTCCGGGTCGCCGGGGCCGGCGCCGATGAAGTAGACGGTCATGGGGAAATCCTGAGTGAAACGGTCACGGCGTGAATGAAATTCATGTGGCGCACGCTATATAAAGCCCGATTATCCGGGATTTTTGCCCGGCTGCGCCAATGCCAGGGTCGCCTGGGCATTTTTTTGTCGCGTGACCCGCAGCGTAGCGCCCCTGCCCGCCATGGCCAGCGCAGTGCTTTCAGCCACCCCGTGGCAGCCAGTGTGGGCGAACGCCAGGGCAGAGCGATGGGTCAGTTGGCCCTCGAAGGCCGCCAATTGCGCCGCGCTGAATACCACCAGCTTCAGTCCCAGTTCGCTGGCCAGTTGCAGTAGGCCGGGCTCGTCGGCCTTGAGGTCGATGCTGCCGATGCCGGCCAGGTCGGCGCGGGTCAAGCCGTGGTGGGCGAGAGTGGTGTCGAGCAGGTCAGCCAGGGCGCTGGCGGGGCAATTGCGTTGGCAGCCGAGGCCGGCGAAAAGGGAGGGCATGCTGGGTCCTGGGGTTCGGCTTGGGTTGCTTGATGATTGTGGGGTGTTTTTGAGGTGCATGTCTTGGGTTTTTTTGTCTTCTCAAGACCGAGCGCCGCCCGCGCGGCGCTTCGCGAGCAAGGGCTCGGCGCCCCCCCTCGCTCCCACATCTGTTTCGGGCCAGTTTTGCCTGTGAGATCACCGCGACCGCGTTGTTGGCCCCCACCCAGATCTGCAGTGAACCAACAAAGCGGACTAGGTGATGCCACTGGCATAACTGGCCCGAAACAAACGTTGGAGCGAGGGGGGGCGCCGAGCCCTTGCTCGCGAAGCGCCGCGCGGGCGGCGCTCGATCTCAAGGGCGCCAGAAGAATCAAGGCATGCACCTTTCGGCCCCGACCCGGTTGCAAGACGGGCCATCGGGGATGTCGTCGATATTTCTCGCTGGGGATTGCATCAGGGCCTCCAAGTGCCAGGCGATGATGCTGTGGCGGTCTTGAGATCGAGCGCCGCCCGCGCGGCGCTTCGCGAGCAAGCTCTGCTCCCACCTGTTTCGGGCCAGTTTTGCCTGTGAGATCACCGCGACCGCCTTGTTGGCCCCCACCCAGATCTGCAGTGAACCAACAAAGCGGACTAGGTGATGCCACTGGCATAACTGGCTCGAAACAAACGTTGGAGCAGAGCTTGCTCGCGAACGCGCCGCGCGGGCGGCGCTCGGTCTCAAGGGCGCCAGAGGAATCAAGGCATGCACCTTTCGGCCCCGACCCGGTTGCAAGACGGGCCATCGGGGATATCGTCGATATTTCTCGCTGGGGATTGCATCAGGGCCTCCAAGTGCCAGGCGATGATGCTGTGGCGGTCTTGAGATCGAGCGCCGCCCGCGCGGCGCTTCGCGAGCAAGGGCTCGGCGCCCCCCTCGCTCCCACATCTGTTTCGGGCCAGTTTTGCCTGTGAGATCACCGCGACCGCCTTGTTGGCTCCAGCACAGAGCTGCAGTGAACCTACAAAGCGGACCAGGTGATGCCACAGGCATAACTGGCCCGAAACAAACGTTGGAGCAGAGCTTGCTCGCGAAGCGCCGCGCGGGCGGCGCTCGATCTCAAGGGCGCCAGAAAAACCAAGCCAAACACCTGCCCTCCCCACCACCCACTCCCCCCCAACCGATTGACCTTCCCCCCCACACTGCGTAGCCTTGCACCTTCGAGGTTCTCCGCCCAGCGGAGCCAAGATGGGAATGCGGTTCAAGCCGCAGCTGCCCCCGCAACTGTAAGCGGTGTGCGCCCTGGCGATACCACTGCGCAGAGCGCGCGGGAAGGTGCCAGGGCCGAGCCTGAGGGCCAACGCCGCAAGCCAGGAGACCTGCCTCGACACAGACTTCCACTTCAACCGGGCGGGGTGATCCGGTGGCGAATGCACCCGCGTGCCTGGCACCCGCGGTTCTCGTCCCGTATGCCCGCCATCCTGCCAAGGGCATCCGATGAAAACACTGGCCAAGCTTCCCGTCACTATCGTTACCGGCTTCCTGGGCTCAGGCAAGACCACCTTGCTGCGCCACATGCTGGACAACGCCCAGGGCCGCCGCATCGCGGTCATCGTCAACGAATTCGGCGAGTTGGGCATCGACGGCGAAATCCTCAAGCAGTGCACCATCGGTTGCACCGAGGAAGAAGCCACCGGCCGCGTCTACGAACTGGCCAACGGCTGCCTGTGCTGCACCGTGCAGGAAGAGTTTTTCCCGGTGATGCGTGAGCTGGTAGCCCGTCGCGGCGACCTGGACCACATCCTCATCGAAACCAGCGGGCTGGCTCTGCCCAAGCCCCTGGTGCAAGCGTTCCAGTGGCCGGAAATCCGCAGTGCCTGCACCGTGGACGCAGTGATCACCGTGGTCGACAGCCCGGCCGTGGCCGCCGGCACCTTCGCCGCCTTCCCGGACCAGGTCGACGCCCAGCGCAAACTGGACCCCAACCTGGACCACGAGTCGCCCCTGCACGAGCTGTTCGCCGACCAACTGGCCAGCGCCGATCTGGTCATCCTCAACAAGGCCGACCTGATCGAGCCCGAGGCCTTGGCCGCCGTGCGCCGTGAAGTCGCCGAAGAGCTGCCGCCAGCGGTCAAGGTCATCGAAGCCAGCAGCGGCCGCCTGCCGCTGGACGTATTGCTGGGGCTGGGCGCCGAGTCTGAAGAACATATCGATGGCCGCCTGACCCACCACGATCATCACCATGGCGATGACGATCACGACGACCACGACCACGATGCCTTCGACTCGATCTCCATCGAGCTGCCGCAGGCCGAAGAAGCGCGCCTGCTCGACGCCCTGACTACCCTGGTGGTCAAGCACGGCATCCTGCGCGTCAAGGGCTTCGCGGCGATTCCCGGCAAGCCGATGCGCCTGCTGATCCAGGGCGTGGGCACCCGCTTCGACAAACACTTCGACCGCGCCTGGGGCGCCGAGGAAGCGCGTACCACGCGTCTGGTGCTGATCGGTCAGGAACTGGACGCCGCCCTGCTGGAAAGCCAGCTGCGCGCCGCGCTGAACGGTTAAGCCATGCACCTGCTGAGAACCCAGCCCGGCGGTTTCGTGCCGGACGACAGTATCGCCGACCTGGGCCAGACACCGGCCGAGCTGGTGATTCTCTGCAGCGGTGATTCCCACCTGGCACTGCTGGCCGAAGCGGCCCTGCAGTTGCCGGACGATTTCCCGACCTTGCGCCTGGCCAACCCCATGCAGGTGCAGAACCATGCCTCGGTCGACCTTTACGTCGACCAGGTGCTGCGCCACGCCAAGGTCATTCTGATTTCCCTGCACGGCGGTATCGGGTACTGGCGCTATGGCGTCGAGCAACTGGTCGCCCTGGCCGAACGCGGCGTGCAGCTGATCCTGGTGCCCGGTGACGACCGCCCCGACCCGGCGCTCAGCGACCTGAGTACCGTGGGCCGCGAGGCCGGCGAACGCCTCTGGCACTTCCTGCGCCAGGGCGGCATGGGCAACGCTTTGTCGCTGTTCAACTGCCTGGCCAGCCAATTTCTGGGGCGCGCCTACCCCTGGGATGAACCCCGGGCCTTGCCCCGTACCGCCATTTACCACCCCGCCTGGCACGATGCGACTCTGGCGCACTGGCAGGCCGACTGGGTACCGGGCCAGCCTGCCGTACCGTTGATTTTCTACCGCTCGCATTTGCAGGCGGCCAACACCGGCTTTGTCGACGTGTTCTGCCAGCGCTTGCAGGCGGCGGGCCTCAATCCCTTGCCCATCGCCGTGGCCAGCCTCAAGGAGGCCGGTTGCCTGGCCCAGGTCGAGGACTGGCTGGATGCGGTTGATGCGGCGCTGATCCTCAACACCACCGGCTTCGCCCAGTCCAGTCCCGAAGCCCCGCACCTGCGGCCGTTTCGCCGTGACATCCCGGTGATCCAGGCGATCTGCGCCCAGGACAACCAGCCTGGCTGGGAGGCCAGCGAGCAGGGCCTGGGTTCCCGCGACCTGGCCATGCACATCGCCCTGCCGGAGCTGGACGGGCGCATCATCAGCCGGCCTATCAGCTTCAAGGACCTGGCCTGGCGCAGCGAGCGCAGCCAGTCGGACGTGGTCTGCTACCGCCCCCATGCCGAACGCATGGATTTCGTCGCCGAACTGGCGCGGCGCTGGAGTGAGCTGGCGCGCTTGCCCAACGCCCAGAAGCGCATCGCGCTGATCCTGGCCAATTACCCGACCCGCGACGGCCGCATCGGCAACGGCGTGGGCCTGGATACCCCGGCGGCCGCGCTGAATATCCTCGCCGCCCTGCAACAGCAGGGCTACCCCGTGCAGGACCTGCCCGCCAGCGGCACGGCCCTGATCCAGGCCTTGCTGGGCGGCGTCAGCAACGATCTGGAAAGCCTGGACCTGCGCCCCTGCGCCCAGAGCATGGCTATGGATGACTACCTGGCCGCCTTCGCCCGGTTGCCCGAGGCCAACCAGCAGGCGGTGCGCGAGCGCTGGGGCGAGCCGGCTGCCGACCCCATGTGCCGCAGTGGCCGCATGATGGTGGCCGGCCTGCGCTTTGGCCTGACCTTCGTGGGTATCCAGCCCGCCCGCGGTTACCACCTGGACCCCAGCGCCGTGTACCACGACCCCGACCTGGTACCGCCCCATGGCTACCTGGCCTTCTACTTCTGGCTGCGCCACACCTACGGCGCCGACGCCGTGGTACACGTGGGCAAGCACGGCAACCTGGAGTGGCTGCCTGGCAAGGGCGTGGGCCTGTCTGCCGAGTGCTGGCCTGACGCGCTGCTGGGGCCGATGCCCAACGTCTATCCCTTCATCGTCAATGACCCGGGGGAGGGCGCGCAGGCCAAACGGCGTACCCAGGCGGTGATCATCGACCACCTGATGCCGCCGCTGACCCGCGCCGAAACCTATGGGCCGCTGCGCGACCTGGAGCGCCTGGCCGACGAATACTACGACGCCCAGTTGCTGGACCCGCGCCGAGCCCGCGAGCTGCAACGCGAGATCCTGGCCCTGGTGCGCGACGCGCAGATCGACCGCGAACTGCAACTGGACGCCGGCTGGGACAGCGACGCCGACGCCGCCCTGTGGTTGCCGCGCCTGGACACCTACCTGTGTGACCTGAAGGAATCACAGATTCGCGACGGCCTGCACATCTTCGGCGAATCGCCCCAGGGGCGGCTGCGGATCGATACCCTCGCGTCGCTGCTGCGCATCCCCCGAGGTGACGGCCGTGGCGCCCATGCCAGTTTGATTCGTGCCCTGGCCCGCGCGCTGGAACTGGGTTTCGACCCATTGGACTGCGACCTCGGCGTTCCGTGGGAAGGTGCTCGGCCAGCCTGCCTGCAGGCCATGGGCGACGACAGCTGGCGCACCGCCGGGGACACCCGTGAGCGCCTGGAACTGTTCGCCGCACAGCTGATCGAGCAAGCCCTGGCCAACCCGGCACGTACGGCATGGCCGGAAGTGGACCTGATTCTCGACGGCCTGCGCGAAACCGTGGCCCCGCGCCTGGACGCCTGCGGCCCAGCCGAGATCGGTGGCCTGCTCGCCGCCCTGGCGGGGCGCTTCGTGCCCGCCGGTGCCAGCGGCGCGCCAAGCCGGGGGCGCCTGGACGTGCTGCCCACGGGTCGCAACTTCTTTTCCGTGGACGTGCGCAACCTGCCCACCACCACCGCCTGGCGCATCGGCTTTGCCTCGGCGAACCTGATCCTGGAGCGCCACCTGCAAGACCACGGCGACCATTTGCGCCAGTTGGGGCTGTCGGTGTGGGGCACGGCGACCATGCGCACGGGCGGCGATGACATCGCCCAGGCCATGGCCCTGATGGGCGTGCGTCCGGTGTGGGCCACCGGCAGCCAGCGGGTGGATGATTTCGAGATCCTGCCCCTGAGCCTGCTGGACCGCCCCCGGGTGGATGTGACGCTGCGCGTGTCCGGGTTCTTTCGCGATGCCTTCGCCAACCTGCTGCGCCTGTTCGATGCCGCGGTGCAGGCGGTGGCGGCGCTGGACGAGCCCGACGACCTCAACCCGCTGGCGGCCAAGGTGCGCGCCGAGCAGGCCGCTTTGCTGGCCCAGGGCATCGACCCTGAGCTGGCGCGCCGCGAGGCAGGCTGGCGGATCTTCGGCGCCAAGCCCGGCAGTTATGGGGCCGGCGTGCAGGGCGCCATTGACGGGCGCCTGTGGCAAACCCGCGACGACCTGGCCGAGGCCTACCTGAACTGGGGCGGTTACGCTTACGGCGCCGCGGATGAAGGCACCCCAGCCCGTGCGCGTTTTGCCCAGCGTTTGAGCCAGGTACAGGCAGTGGTGCAGAACCAGGATAACCGTGAGCACGACCTGCTCGACTCCAATGACTACTACCAATTCCAGGGCGGCATGCTCGCCGCCGCCGAGACGCTGGGTGGCAAGGCCACCGCCAGCTACCACGGCGACCACAGCCAGCCCGACGTGCCACGCATCCGTACCCTCAAAGAGGAACTCAACCGGGTGGTGCGGGCGCGGGCGGTGAACCCCAAATGGATCGACGGCGCCAAGCGCCACGGTTATAAAGGGGCGTTCGAACTGGCAGCGACGGTGGACAACCTGTTCGCCTTCGACGCCACCACCCACTTGATCGACGACCACCAGTACGCCTTGCTCGCCGAGGCCTACGTGCTGGATGCCGACACCCGAGGTTTCATGCAACAGCACAACCCTCACGCCTTGCGCGACATCACCGAACGCTTGCTCGAGGCCCAGCAGCGCGGGCTGTGGGGTGAGCCCGGCGACTACCGCGAGGCTCTGGAAGAGCTGCTGATGGATATGGAAGAAGACACTTGATGCGCGATATTCCCCATTTCCCGCTGGCCGCCGTGGTGGGCGCCGATGCGCTGAAGCTGGCCCTGTGCCTGAGCGCCATCGATCCCAAGATCGGTGGCGTGCTGATCGAAGGCCCGCGGGGCATGGCCAAGAGCACCCTGGCCCGTGGCCTGGCGGACCTGCTGGCCAGCGGTCAATTCGTGACCCTGCCCCTAGGCGCCACTGAAGAACGCCTGGTCGGCACACTCGACCTGGACGCGGCGCTCGGCGAAGGCCGCGCGCAGTTTTCCCCCGGTGTGCTGGCCAAGGCCGACGGTGGCGTGCTGTATGTGGATGAGGTGAACCTGTTGCCCGACCATCTGGTCGACCTGCTGCTGGACGTGGCGGCCAGTGGCGTCAACCGGGTGGAGCGTGACGGTATTTCCCACCGCCATGCCGCGCGCTTCGTGCTGATTGGCACCATGAACCCGGAAGAGGGCGAACTGCGCCCGCAGTTGCTGGACCGTTTCGGCCTCAACGTGGCCCTGGACAACCAGTCGCCACCCCAGGAGCGCAGCCAGATCATTCGCCGCCGCCTGGCCTTCGACGCTGACCCCCAAGGGTTCTGCGAAGAGTGGGCAAGCCGTCAGGACGCGTTGCGCCAGCGCTGCCAGATGGCCCGGGACGTGCTGGAGGAGGTGCCCCTGGACGACGAAGCCCTGGCGGCGATCACCCAGCGGTGCTTTGCCGCTGGCGTGGACGGCCTGCGCGCTGACCTGGTGTGGCTGCGCGCCGCCAGGGCCCATTCGGCCTGGCGGGGGGCGCTGGCTATCGAGGCGCAGGACATCGACGCGGTGGCTGAATTTGCCTTGCGCCATCGCCGTCGTCAGCCTCCCGAGGCACCTCAGGGCGCGCAGCCGCCACCGCCCGCCACTGATGCCGGGCAGAGCAGCGGTGCCCAGGGCCAGTGGGGTGGTTTGCCGCCTCAGGCCACCCCGATGGGCCAGCGCCGTGATGTGCCGAGCTGGCCAAAAAAGCCCTGAGCACCCGCCAGCCCCCCATGGCGGGTGCGCGACCCAAGGGTGGCCAGCAGCAAGGCCGGTGCGGTGGCGCGCGAGCCGCCAGTGATGGCGCGGTGGACTGGGCGGCGACCCTGCTGCAGGGCCGCCCGCGCCTGGCCGCCGACCTGCGCTGGCGTCAGCGCCGTGGCAGCGCGGCGGAACTGTGGCTGGTGGTGGTCGATGCTTCGGCCTCTACCCGTCGCCATCAGGCATTGGCCGATGCCAAGGGCCTGCTGGCCGAACTCTTCGACCAAGCCTACCGCCAGCGCGCTCGCCTGGCCTTGTTGACCGCCAGTGGCGAGCAGCCGCATTGGCAACGCCATGGCCTGAAGGCGTCGCAAGGCTTGCAGCCCTGGTTGCAGGCACTGGGGGCGGGTGGGGGCACGCCATTGTTGGCGGCCCTGCAACAGGCCGGTCAATGGTTGGCTCGGCGGGCCAAGGGGTTTCCCCATGAAGTGCGCCGCTGCCTGATCGTCACCGATGGGCGTATCAAGCGCGCAGCGGCCATCGCGCCGCTGCCGTGCCCGACGCTGCTGGTGGATATCGAAAGAGGGGCCATCCGCCTGGGGCGTGCTCGGGAACTGGCCCGCGAGCTAGGGGCGGACTATCAACATATAGACAGCGCGCCAGACACTTTATAGCGTACAGTACGGCAGTGCTGTGCGTTTATGTCGCAGGGCAACGGCAACCGGGTTTAATTAACAAGCGCTCCGCACCACAGTTGCCACTTCATGGAAGGCCAGCGCGCCACTTATTGTTGTGGCATGCTCCACGGTTGCAAGGCATAACCGCCCTCGGCGAGTTCGGCGCGTACTTCTTCCAGCAAGTGTTTCCACTGCGCCGGGTCCGAATAAGTGCTGCTCGGTACTTGTTTGCGGCCGATGCTGTTGCGGGTGCGGTCTACCACGGTCAGGCTCAGCTCGCCGTTGCCGTCCTGCGGGGCCCAGGCCACGCACTGGAAGGGTTCGAAGGCGTGGCCGGCAATCAGAAGTGCTTCGTTGACACGCAGCGGGGCGTTCATGGTTTTCAATCTCTCTAGTGTGCCCGAAAGGGGGCAAAGGCCGCCGGTGCGTTTCAACCATAGTGCCTTTGTCTATGTGTACTGATGCTGCCAACCGGGTAGCAAGTCACACGCCGGCAGAAAAATATTCAACGTTTTTTGCGCTGTTTTTTTCAGCGCAGTGTTGGACGTTGAAATGCAAGCGAAATTCCCCGTGGCGGAAAATAGTCACGGCCGTTTGCAGACCAACGGCGCTGGGCAGCGTCAACTTAGTTGCTACTGTTACAACGCGTGCGCCAACAGCCTGTTTCTAATAACTTTTATACTTCTGGCGCCAAGGAATCGGTCATGCTCGAGATGGCAACCACACGACGCCTGTTAATTGTCGACCCCTGTGACGACTGCCACCAGTTGCTGCCAGGCCTGCGTACCGTCGGCTGGGAGGTGGACAGTTGCGAACTGGACCAGGCGGCGGATCGGCCCTGTGACGTCGGCCTGTTGCGCTTGCAGCCCTTCCACCTGGAGCGGCCGGAAGCGGTCAAGGACCTGATCAGCCGCAGCAACACCGAGTGGATCGCCGTGCTTAACCAGGACGTGCTGCGTTTGCAGAACGTCGGTGATTTCGTGTGTGAATGGTTCTTCGATTTCCATACCCTGCCGTTCGACGTATCGCGTGTTCAGGTGACCCTGGGCCGCGCGTTCGGCATGGCGCGCCTGCGCGGCCAGGGCGCGGTGCACGTCAGTCAGCCGGAGCATGAGTTGCTGGGTGACAGCCGGCCCATTCGCGACCTGCGCAAGCTGCTCAGCAAACTGGCGCCCACCGAGTCGCCGGTGCTGATTCGTGGCGAGAGTGGCACGGGCAAGGAGCTGGTGGCGCGCACTCTGCATCGCCAGTCCCAGCGTCATGCCAAGCCATTCGTGGCGATCAATTGCGGGGCGATTCCCGAACACCTCATCCAGTCAGAGCTGTTTGGCCATGAAAAAGGTGCGTTTACCGGCGCGCACCAGCGCAAGATCGGCCGTATCGAAGCGGCCCATGGCGGCACCCTGTTCCTGGATGAAATCGGTGACCTGCCGCTGGAGTTGCAGGCCAACCTGCTGCGCTTTCTGCAGGAGAAGCACATCGAACGGGTGGGCGGCAGCCAGCCTATCGCCGTGGATGTACGGGTGCTAGCGGCCACCCATGTCAACCTGGAATCGGCGATCGGCGCGGGGCGTTTCCGCGAAGACCTGTACTACCGGCTCAACGTTCTGCAGGTGGTGACCGCGCCGCTGCGCGAGCGCCATGGTGACCTGTCGATGCTGGCCAACCACTTCGCCCACTTCTACAGCCAGGAAACCGGGCGCCGGCCACGCAGCTTCAGCGAGGACGCGCTGATCGCCATGGGCAAGCATGACTGGCCCGGCAATGTCCGCGAACTGGCCAACCGGGTGCGTCGTGGCCTGGTGCTGGCCGAAGGGCGGCAGATCGAGGCGGCGGACCTGGGGTTGATGAGCCAGTCGGCCACCGTGGTGCCCATGGGTACCCTGGAAGACTACAAGCACCGCGCCGAGCGCCAGGCGCTGTGCGACGTGCTCAACCGCCATGCCGACAACCTCAGCATCGCCGCCAAGGTGCTGGGCATCTCGCGCCCTACCTTCTACCGGCTGTTGCACAAACATCAGATCCGCTGACCCGCAGCGGACCTGGCCGCGTCGCGGTGCCTGCGGTCTACCTGATGCTGCGCGGCGCCTGGGACGCGGCCAGGTCCGCTGCAGAGGTCGGTGTAAAATCGGATTTGGCCGCGTCGGCGGTGCCTACGGTGGGCCTGCGAGATTCCTGTGCTAGCATGAAACCGGTTTCAGATTGTGCTGAACAGCCGGAGATCCTCATGCCCCTTATTCGACGTGACGTCGCCAAGCTGGCCCTGCTGGCCTTGCTTGGCCCAGCAGGCCCAGTGATGAACCGAGCCCAGGCAGCCCCCGCCGTGAAGACCTTGATGTTTCCCACCGCCCATGACTGGGTGCCCAACAACCCGCGTTTGCCGGTGCTGATCTACCCCCAGGCCATCGCCGTGCAGGGCAGTGACCCCGCTGCGTTGTTCGAGAGCACCTTCAAGCGTAACGGCTGGCCACCGCAGTGGCGCTACGGTGTGTTCGACTACCACCACTACCACACTCAGGGGCACGAAGTGCTGGGGGTGTTCAGTGGCCAGGCGCGGTTGATGCTGGGTGGCCCCGGCGGTGAGGAGGTGCAGGTGAGCGCAGGCGATGTCCTGCTACTGCCTGCCGGAACTGGCCACCGCAACCTGGGCTCCAGCACTGACTTCCAGGTAGTGGGCGCCTACCCGCCGGGCCAGCAGGGCAACATCTGCCGACAGGCACCGACCCCTGCGCAGCGTGCTGCCATTGCCGCGCTGCCATTCCCCGACCACGACCCCGTGCAAGGCGCCCACGGCGCGGTGGCCCGATACTGGGTGCCAAGCCGCGCCTAGACGTCGCGCTCGGCCGTGTCCAGCAACCAGTGGCGGAAGGCATCCAGCGCCGGCAGCGCCTGGTTGCGCGGCGGGTACACCAGGTAATAGCCCCGTGCGCTGGCGTAGGGCAGGGTGGGGCAGGTCAGTTCGCCGCTGGCCAGTTCGTCGGCGATCAGGATGCGTGGCACCAGGCCGATGCCAATGTCTGCGCGTACCGCCTGCACCAGGTGCGAGGTGAGCTCGAAACTGGGGCCCAGGCGCATGGTCTGGTGAGGCAGGCCATGGTGGGTGAACCACTCGCCCCAGGCATTGGCGTTGTTGGCGACACTGAGCAGCACCTGCTGGCTGATGTCCGCAGGGCTCCACTGCGCCCGCGTGGCCGCCAATGTCGGCGACAGGATCACCATCAGTTCCTCGGCGTGCAGCCGGTGGCAGATCAGGCCGGGCAGTTCGCCCGTGGCCACCACGATGGCGGCGTCGATGCCACTGGTGGCGAAGTCCACCGGTTCGATGCGCGAATTGATGTGCACCAGCACGTCGGGGTGGTGGCGGTAGAACCCATGCAGGCGCGGCAGCAGCCATTTCGAGCCGAAGGTGGGCAGGGTCGCCAGGCGCAGGCTGCCCGCGCCGGCCTGGTGGGCCATGGCGTGCAACGTGGCACTGCGCACGCGGCCCAGTGCCTCGGCAATCTCGCGCTGGTACAGGCGACCCACGTCGGTGAGTTTTACTGCGCGGCCCTCGCGGCGGAACAGTGTTACCCCCAATTGTTGCTCCAGCGCTTGCACCTGGCGGGTCACGGCACTCTGGGTCAGTGACAGTTCGGTGGCCGCGCGGGTGTAGCTTTCATGGCGCGCGGCGGCCTCGAAGGCCAGCAGCACGGACATGGAGGGCGTCAGGTTGCGGTAATTCATTCGTAAAAGTCATCAAAGGCGGCGGCAATATCGGTTTGTGCCCGGCGCCGAAGTCCGGGAACATGGGCATCATCCACTACCCGGGCAGCTATTGACCATAGCCGCCCTGGCCGTACTCATGATTTGCCTGACATAAAACGAGGCCATCCCCCGATGATCGCCCACCTGACCGGCACCGCCCCGGCCACCCTGTACCCTGATTTCCTCGACGCCCTGCGCAGCGCCGGTTTCCGCGGCCAGATGAGCACCGACTACGGCACCCGTACGGTACTGGCCACCGACAACTCGATCTACCAGCGCCTGCCTCAGGCCGCGGTGTTTCCGCTGGACGCCGATGACGTGGCGCGTGTCGCCACGCTGATGGCCGAGCCGCGCTTCCAGGCGGTCAAGCTGACCCCGCGCGGCGGCGGTACCGGCACCAACGGCCAGTCACTGACCGACGGTATCGTCGTTGACCTGTCACGGCACATGAACGGTATTCTCGAAATCAACGTCCAGGAACGCTGGGTGCGGGTGCAGGCGGGGGTGGTCAAGGACCAGCTCAACAAGGCCCTCAAGCCTCACGGCCTGTTCTTTGCACCGGAGCTGTCCACCTCCAACCGCGCCACCGTGGGCGGCATGATCAACACCGACGCCAGCGGTCAGGGCAGTTGCACCTACGGCAAGACCCGTGACCACGTGCTGGAATTGCACAGCGTGCTGCTGGGCGGCCAGCGCCTTCACACCCTGCCGTTGAACGAGGCTGAACTGGCCCAGGCCTGTGCCCAGCCCGGGCGCGCCGGCGAAGTCTACCGGGTGGCCCGCACTATCGAAGAAACCCAGGGTGAGCTGATCGAACGCACCTTCCCCAAGCTCAACCGCTGCCTGACAGGCTACGACCTGGCGCACCTGCGCGACGAGCAGGGGCGCTTCAACCTCAACAGCGTGCTGTGCGGCGCCGAAGGCTCGCTGGGTTATGTGGTGGAAGCCAAGCTCAACGTGTTGCCGATCCCGACCTACCAGGTGGTGGTCAACGTCCGCTACAGCAGCTTCATGGACGCCCTGCGCGACGCTAATGCATTGCTGGCCCACAAGCCCTTGTCCATCGAGACCGTGGACTCCAAGGTGTTGCTGCTGGCGATGAAGGACATCGTCTGGCACGCCGTGGCTGAGTACTTCCCCGAAGACCCCACCCGCCCGACCCTGGGCATCAACCTGGTGGAGTTCGCCGGTGATGACCCGGCCGAGGTCAACGCCCGGGTGGTCGCATTTGTCGAGCACTTGCAGGCCGACACCAGCATCGAGCGGTTGGGCCACACCCTGGCCGAGGGTGCGGCGGCGGTGAACCGGGTGTACACCATGCGCAAGCGTTCGGTAGGCCTGCTGGGCAACGTCGAAGGTGAGGTGCGCCCGCAGCCGTTCGTGGAGGACACCGCGGTGCCGCCCGAGCAATTGGCCGACTACATCGCCGACTTTCGTGCGCTGCTCGACAGCCATGGGCTGGCCTATGGCATGTTCGGCCATGTGGATGCCGGGGTGCTGCACGTGCGCCCGGCGCTGGACATGAAAGACCCGGCCCATGCCGCGCTGGTCAAGCCGATCTCCGACGCGGTGGCGGCGCTGACCCAGCGCTACGGTGGCCTGTTATGGGGTGAGCATGGCAAGGGCTTGCGCTCGGAATACGTACCGGCCTATTTCGGTGAGCTGTACCCGACGCTGCAAGCGCTGAAGGGCGCTTTCGACCCTCACAACCAGCTCAACCCCGGCAAGATCTGCACCCCGCCGGGCAGCGCTGAGGGCCTGATCAAGGTCAACGAGGCGCCGATGCGCGGCGATTACGACCGCCAGATCGATGAGCGTGTATGGCAGAGCTTCGGCAGCGCCGTGCACTGCAATGGCAACGGTGCCTGCTACAACTTCGACCCCGATGACGCCATGTGTCCGTCATGGAAAGCTACCCGCGAGCGCCAGCACTCGCCCAAGGGGCGTGCGTCGCTTATCCGTGAATGGCTGCGCCTGCAGGGCGCGGCGAATGTCGACGTGCTGGCCGCTGCCCGTGGCAAGGCGGCGTGGGTCAAGGGCCTGCCGAGCCGACTGCGCAACAACCTGGCGCGCCGTCGTGGCCAGCAGGACTTTTCCCATGAAGTCTACGATGCCATGGCGGGTTGCCTGGCATGCAAATCCTGCGCGGGGCAATGCCCGATCAAGGTCAACGTGCCGGAATTCCGCTCGCGTTTCCTGGAGCTGTACCATGGGCGCTACCAGCGTCCGCTGCGCGACTACCTGATCGGCTCGCTGGAGTTTACCTTGCCCTACCTGGCCCACGCCCCGGGCCTGTACAACGCCGTGATGGGCAGCCGTCTGGTCGGGCGCCTGCTGGAAGGCCAGGCTGGCATGGTCGACAGCCCGCTGATCAGCCGGTACAACTTGCAGGCCACCTTGACCCGCTGCAAGGTGCAGGTCGCCAGCCTCCCGGCCCTGCGCGAACTGACCCTGGCCCAGCGCGAGCGCAGCGTGGTGCTGGTGCAGGACGCCTTCACGCGCTACTTCGAGACGCCGCTGCTGGCCTCGTTCATCGAGCTGGCCCACCGCCTGGGCTTTCGCGTGTTCCTGGCGCCCTATAGCGCCAATGGCAAGCCGCTGCATGTACAGGGCTTCCTCGGTGCCTTCGCCAAGGCGGCGATCCGCAACGCTACCCAGCTCAAGGCTCTGGCTGACTGCGGCGTTGCCCTGGTAGGCCTGGACCCGGCCATGACCCTGGTGTACCGCCAGGAATACCAGAAAGTGCCGGGGTTGGAAGACTGCCCGAAAGTGGCCCTGCCGCAGGAATGGCTGATGGACGTCTTGCCTGAGCAGGCGGCCAGGGGCAACGGCAGTTTCCGCCTGATGGCCCACTGCACCGAGAAGACCAACGTGCCTGCCAGCACCCGCCAGTGGGAGCAGGTGTTCGGCCGCTTGGGCCTGAGCCTTTCAACCGAGGCCACCGGCTGCTGTGGCATGTCGGGTACCTACGGGCATGAGGCGCGCAACCAGGCCACCTCGCGTACCATCTTCGAACAGTCGTGGGCAGGCAAGCTGGACAAGGAGGGCGAAGCCCTGGCCACCGGCTACTCGTGCCGCAGCCAGGTCAAGCGCATGGCCGACAAGCAGTTGCGTCACCCGTTGGAGGTGGTGTTGCAACAGCTGGTGGGCTGACCGATGCTTGGCACGCGGCCCGGCCTATAGGGCCGTGGCAGCCCTGTAGGACCGGGCGAAGCTCGGGAAGGGGCTCGCTAGATCGACCGCGTTGTCTGCCTCCCCAGCCTGCGCCCGGTCCTGCAACCCAGCCCCACCAAGGCAATTGCTGCTACAGGGCGTTGGCGATGGCCTGGTTGAACGCTGGCAGGTCGTCCGGGGTGCGTGAGGTGATGAGCTTCCAGCCATTGGCCGGGCATTCCTTGACCTCGACATCCACCCAGCCAGCCGCTTTGGCATTCACCAGGTCAGTGCGCACGCTGGGGTAGGAGGTCAGGGTCTTGCCCTCGATGACTCCGGCGTCGATCAGCGCCCACGGGCCATGGCAAATGGCGGCCACGGTCTTGCCGGCGCTGACGAACTCGTTGATCAGGCGCAGGGCATCCTTGTCCTGGCGCAGGGTGTCGGCGTTGACGGTGCCGCCGGGAATCACCAGGGCCTGATAATCGTCGCCCTTGAGGTCGGCGAGTTTCTGCTCCGATTCAACCGTGCGGTCTTTCTCGGTGTCGTGCAGGAACGTTTGCACCGTGCCGCCCTTGATCGAACCATGGGTCACGTGGGCGCCAAAGCCTTTCAACGCTTCGAGTGGCTTGAGCAGCTCGTCGCGCTCCACGCCGGTATTGGACGTGATGACCAACACTTTCTTGCCTTGCAGTGATGTGCTCATGGGGTACTCCTTGGTTTGAACCCAGCAGGCGCTGGCGTGCCGGCGCCTGCGCGTTTTACGAATTGATCAGGGCCCGCGCTTCATGACGCGACAACGGCCGCTTCATGCGCTGGGACAGGGTGGCCAGCAGCGCTCGGTGCCCGCAGGCCACCACTGACTCCACCTGTTCATCGACGCACAGCAGGGCGACGAAGTTCATGGCATCGACGTCGCCGACCACCTCCACACCGTTCCAGGCACGCGCATGGCCCAGCACTTCCAGCGTCTTGCCATGTTGCAGGGTCCAGAAGAACGGAACGTCGGCGTATTCGCGCTGCGCGCCCAGCATGTTCTCGGCGGCCAGGCAGCCCTGCTGCTGAGCCACCCGCCAATGCTCAATGCGCAACGGGTGCCCGGCCAGTGGAAAGTTGACCATGTCACCCACCGCCCACAGGCCCGGCGCGGCGCGCATGCCCGCGTCGACGATCAGCGACTGGTCATCGGCCAATGCCAGGCCCCGAGCCAGCTGTGTGGCGGGTTTGACGCCAGTGCCGAACAGCACCAGGTCAGCCTCCAGGCGCTCGCCGTTCTTGAGTGTCACGGTTTCTACCCGGCCTGGGCCCTCAAGACTCACCGGTTCGGTGCCGGTGTGAAACACCACCCCGTTGCGTTCATGGAATTGGCGCAGGGCGAGGCTCACCTGGTCGCCAAGCTGCTGGGTCAGTGGTGTCTCGTGCCGGCTGACCACCCGCACGTGCAGGCCTGCCTGGCGCAAGGCCGATGCTGCCTCCAGGCCGATGAAACTGTCGCCGACAATGACCGCGCGCTGGCTGCCCCGTACTTGCTCCAGTATCCGGGCGGCATCATCGCGCGAGCGCAACAGGAAACTGCCGGGCAACTGCGCGCCTTCCACAGCGGGGCGCTGGGGCACTCCGCCCGTGGCCAGCAGCGCGGCGTCGTAGGTCAGATGCTGGCCGTCGTCCAGGGTGATGCGCTGTTGCGCGGCGTCGATGGCGGTGACGGTAGCCCGTACACGCCGCAGGTTCGGCCAGGCCAAGACCTCGTCGTCCAGCAAGGGCGGTACTTCGGCCGCGGTCTTTTTGCCAGCGATGACAAATTTGCTCAAGGCTGTGCGGTCATAGGCCGGTTCAGCTTCCTGATCAACCCACACCAGTTGGCCGGCGAAGCCTTGGCGGTGCAGGCTTGCGACCGCCGCCGCGCCCGCGGCCCCGGCGCCTGCCACGATGAAGGTGCGCCCTTCAGCCTGGGGGGCAGGCACCGGGGCGGTGGACGGTTGGTCGTCGACCCACAGGTAGTTGTCGCGCACCTGGGCGCGATAGCGCTTGAGGCTGGCCAGGGCAGGGGGTTCGGTGACCTCGCCGTCGTTCAAGGCAAACGCGGCTTTGTGCCACGGGCAGATCAGGCGGTTCTCGCAGATCGCGCCTTGTTCCAGCGGCGCCCCGGCGTGGGGGCAGTCCGCTTGGTAGGCGCGTACCTGGCCGTTGTGGCGCAGGACGATCAATTCCTCATCGCCGGCTTTTACCCGCAGGGCACGGTCGTCTTCAAGTTGGTCCACATGGGCCACGGCATGTTCGGTCATGGGGCTTTCCTCAGGCTCTCGGTTCTGCACGTGTGGACCGGACCAGAGACCTCGCGGCTGCATCGACCCGACGGGCGGAGGCGTTTTCGTCCATCCGTTCGAGGGCCAGTGCCGCTCGTCAGCGCACACGAGCCATTCCTTGAACGCCCAGCCCTGGCGCCTGACTGATATCGGGTGATCAGGTGAAATACGTGCCTGATCGCATCGCTTGCCGCTCCAGACCGTGCTGGAACGTGATGACCTGACCGAGGTGCCACCATGAGCGCTATTGTGTTTCAAGCCGATTTTGAACAGATACCCGAAGACGAGGCGCACACCAGTGTCGAGCTGGTCGAGGCCATGCACAGTATTCTGGAAACCACCCAGGCTGATTACGGCCACCCGGTGCGCAGTGTGCATGCCAAGGCCCACGGCCTGCTGGAGGGCTCGCTGCAGGTACTGGATAACCTGCCGTCGGAGTTGGCCCAGGGGGCGTTCGCCCGGCCGGGCGAGTACAAGGTGTACATGCGCCTGTCTACCAACCCCGGGGATATCCTTGACGATCGTGTGTCCACGCCGCGCGGGTTGGCGGTCAAGATTGTCGGCGTCGAAGGGCCCCGTCTGCCGGGCAGCGAAGGGGACACCACGCAGGACTTCGTCATGCAGAACGCTACGGCGTTCACCGCGGCCACACCCAAGGACTTTCTCAAGACCCTCAAACTGCTGGCCAAGACCACCGACAAGATGCCCGGCCTCAAACGCGCCCTGTCGGCGGCTTTGCGAGGTATCGAGACCACGGTGGAGGCCCTGGGTGGGGAAAGCGGCACCCTGAAAAGCCTGGGCGGCCACCCCAAGACCCACCCTCTGGGTGAGACCTTTACGACCGTGGTGCCGGTTCTGTACGGGCCGTACTACGGCAAAATCAGCGTCGTGCCGGTGGCCGAGGCATTGCGCGCGCTGACCGACCAGCCGGTCGACCTGGATGACAAACCGGATGGCCTGCGCGAAGCGGTGCAGGCGTATTTCACCGAGCATGAAGGGCTGTGGGAAGTGCGCGTGCAACTGGCGACGAGCCTGGAAAAAATGCCCATCGAGGACGCGTCCAAGGAGTGGCCGGAGGAAGATAGCCCCTATGTGACCGTGGCACGCATTCATGTACCCCGCCAGGCGTCCTGGACCCCTGAGCGTATTCAGGCCATCGACACCGCCATGGCGTTCAGCCCCTGGCATGGCCTGGCTGCGCACCGGCCGCTGGGCGGCATCATGCGCGTGCGCAAACCCGCCTACGAACACTCCGCGGGCTTTCGCGCCGAACATTCCGGCTGCCCCATCCACGAGCCACGGTGACGGTACAACCCTCTACGCCGGGTGCCGGCGAGGTTTCAATCGAAAAGCGGTTCAGGGTGGGGAACGAATGGCGTGCCACTGCCCCTAAGCTTTTTTGCGGCCTGGCGGGGGCGGGGTGAATGGCGTGGCTATTGATGGTGGCGTTGGCCTCTGGCCTGGCCGGTGGGGTGGTGTGGGCCGCGGGGGCGGCCCGGCAACAGCAGCGACGAGCGTTGGGGCTCGGGCCAGCAGGCGAGGGCGTGGCGATCTGCGGCGAAATGCTGCTGGCCATCACCCTGGTGCTGCTGGCGCTGCATTTTTGCAGTTGAGGGTCAGTGATCCAGCGCTTTGGCAGCCTCGACCCCTTTGGCCGTCAGCTTGACCGGGTAGGTCACCGACGGCAGGTGATCATCGATGCTGACGGTGCCGTGGTGAATGTAACCTTCGTCCTGCAGATGCTTGAGCATGCCGGCCACGGCTTTCTCGCCGGTGAAATTGTCCAGCACTTCCTTGCCCAGCCCCTGTGGGTGGGCGTGCAGCAGACGGGTCAGTACTTCCTTTTCCAAAGGTTTGTTGCTCATGAATACCTCGAGCCTTGGCTGCGGGCGCGCAGGGTTGCGCGACATCCGTATAAGGTGGGACAGGCGTGGCGGGCAGGGATTCAAATGGGTTTTGTCCGGGGAGGCCAATGGCGCGCAACTCCCGCGCGGCATCGCACTCCAAACTGGATAACCCCCACCATCAGAGGTGCACCATGGCTTCCGACCCCCTCGACCGCTCCAGCAACCCCCTGGCCCCCGACCCTGTGGCGCCACGGCCCGGCGATGAGGCATTGGACCCGCTACCCCTGGACGAAGACCCGGAACTGGACCCCGACAAGGTCCGCACCGAGACTGGCGATGATGACGTGAGCCCCGACGACCCTCGTTGAGCCGCCCTGCACCACGATGCTAATCTGCCAGGCCACCTTGCCTGGAGCCTCGCGCCGTGAGCTTTGCGACCCTCTTGCTGTTCGTGCCCGCCTGTTTCGCCCTGAACATGGCCCCAGGACCTAACAACCTGCTGTCGTTGAACAACGCCAGCCGTCATGGTTTCACCACGTCCTGCCTGGCGGGGCTCGGTCGCCTGCTGGCCTTCGCCGGCATGATCGCGCTGGCGGCGATGGGCCTGGCCGTGGTGCTGCACGCCAGCGAGGCGGCGTTCCTGGTGGTGAAAGTCGCGGGGGCGCTGTACCTGTTCTACCTGGCGGTGCAGCTATGGCGCGCGCCGGTGAACGGTGAGGCGCCGGGTGGCCCAGGTGGCCGCGGCCTGTTGAGGCTGGCCGTGCAGGAGTTCTGCGCCGCGGCGGGCAACCCGAAAGCGATCCTGATCTTCACGGCCTTTCTCCCCCAGTTCGTCAACGTCGACGCGCCGGCCCCAGTGGCCGAGCAGTTCTTCTGGCTGGGCCTGATGTTCCTGCTGCTGGAATGGCTGGCCATTGCCATCTACGCCTGGCTCGGCAGCCACCTGCAGCGCTGGTTCAGCCAGCCTCGGCCGCGCCGGCTGTTCAACCGCACCAGCGCGGTGCTGTTGAGTTGCGCCGGGGTGGGCCTGCTGGCCGCGCGCCGCTGAGGCGCGCTACCAGCTCAAGCGCAGACCTACCGTACCCGCCAGTGCCTGCTGTTGCTGGCTGTCCAACTGCTGGCTATAGCTGAGGCTCAGGTACACGCTGACTTCCTGGCTGAGCCGAGCGCTCACGCCGGCGCCGACGTCAGCGGTGGTTGCCCGGTGCTCGCTGGTCAGGCGGTCGGCGTGGTCGAACGCCAGGGTATCCTCGCCGCCGAAGGTGTGCCACAGGTTGGCCCGCAGCCACGGTTGCAGCGGCACGCCGCCCACCTGGTAATCGCCGGCCAGCCGTGCACCCACGCGGCCGCGCCAGTAGGGGGCGGCGTCGAAGCTGATGCGCGAGACCGGATCGTCGGCGCTGTCGAACTGAATTTTCTGTACCAGCACCTGCGCCTGGGGTTCCAGGGCCCAGTGGCTCGACAGCGGTATCGGGTAACCGGCTTCCACCGAGGCGCTGGCGCCGCGGCCATGCAGGTCCAGGGTCCAGCCGCGCACGGAGCGGCTCTGGCCATCGAAGCGAGTCCCCATCACCACCGCGTCCACGTAGCCCTGGCCCGGGCTTAGCAAGGTCCAGTAGGCGCCGAGGCTGTCGGCGTCCAGGCTCAGGTTGCCGGCGTCTTCGCCCTGAAAACCCAGGGCAAACCCTTTGACGTCGCCGGACAGGTGGGCGTGACTGACAAACACGCCCATGTGCTGGCGATAGCCGTCGCGTTCGCCGCTGGCGTAAAGGTCATGGCCTACCTGATAACCGCTGAACGAACCGTCCAGCGTCGGGGCAGCGGCGCCGCTCCAGCCCTGGCGAACCTGGCTGCCGAAGGCCCGGGCCCAGCCGGCGGGCAGGGCGCCCTGTTCTCCCAGCAGGTTCTGGTCACCCTGGCGCTCGTGAAAGGTGCCCAGCACGGCTTGCGCGAGCAATGCGGCGGCGGGTGGCACAGCCGCATAGACGGGCACCTCGACGCGGTAGAGCGGGATAGCTTCGCCGGGCGCGGCCACCGGTAGCACGGGGGTGCCCACGGCGGCAACGGGGGCCGTGAAGGCGGGGGCCGGAACCGGTTGAGCGGGTGTCACTGGTGTGGTCGGCGTGGTGGGAGCGGCAGGTGTCACGGGAGTGCCGGGCGTTGTTGGGGCGGTTGGTATGACGGGTGTCGCGGGCGTCGCCGGGGAGGTCGGGGGGGTGGGAGCGGTAGGCGTCACCGGAGTGGCCGGGGTTGTTGGAGTGGTCGGTGTGACGGGTGCGGTGGGTGTCGCCGGTGTGGTCGGCGTGACAGGCGTTTCCGGGGGCACCGGCGCGGCAGGGGCAGAGGCGGGTGGCGCGGCCGGTGCCACCACACTGGAGCGCAGAAACCAGCTGTTCTCGGTGCCCGCCGTGACGCCGCCCTTGAACAGGTAGTATTGATACGCGCCTGCCGACAGATTGTTGGCCAGGCTGAACGCGGCGTCGGAACTGGTGGCGCCCTGGGTGGCCTGGACCACCTGGATGCCGTTGGTGGTGGTCAGCGCGCCCAGGCCGCCGGCGTTGGTCACGGTGAGCGCTGTGGTGCCGCTCAGGGTCCCTTGCGCCACCACCAACTGGTCAGATGCGGCGTCGTCGCCCGCCAGCAGGCTCTGCACGCGAAGGTTACCGTTGTCGCCCACATAATTGCCCACCACGGTCAGGCGGTTGAGCGTCGGGGTGTCGCCGCGGCTCAGGTCCACCAGGCCGGCGTTGGTCACGGTGACGTTCTGCCCGGCCACTGAGGCAGTGACGACCCCGGTGGTCGCGCCGAGGGTGCTGCTGGCATCGATGTTCAGGTTGCCGGTCAGGCTGCCCGGGTCGCCGAGGGTAAGGGTGTCCGCCAGGTCCAGGGTGCTGGCGTTGGTCAGGTTGACGTTTTCCCAGAGCTGGTAGCGGTTGGCTCGGGTGAGGGTGCTGTGGTCGAAAATGAGCGTGTCATTGCCCAGGTTGCCCACCAGCAGCGGTGTAGGGCCCAGGATGCTTTCGTCGAGGTTGGCCAGGCGTGCGGTGTCATTGCCATCGCCCAGGGAAACCACCCCTTTGATCGTACCGCCGCCGTCCCAGGTGAAGCGGTCGTCACCGGTGCTCATCAGCACCTGGCCACCGACTTCGCCACCGGTGATGGTCAGCGAATCGGTACCGGCGCTCATGCTGATGTTGCCGCCGATGCGTCCACCCGACAGCACGACGGTGTCACGGCCCAGGCCCGTGACCAGATTGCCCAGAATGGTGCCGCCGCTCATCACAAAGATGTTGTTGTCCAGCTTCATATCGACGCGGCCGATGGTGCCGCCGCTGAACTCGGCCACATCGCCATCTTCGAAGGCACCCACGATGGTGCCACCGGTCATGACGAACTGGTCGCGGCCATCCCCCTGGTTCAGCGAGCCGATGCTACCGCCACTCATGAAAAAGCGATCGATGCCGGCGCCTTGCTCGACATTGCCGCTGATGATGCCGCTGTATACCTGGATATCGTCGGCGCCCCCGCCGAACCTCACGCTGCCGGCCAGCTGCCCAGTGCCGGCGGTGGGCAGGATCAAGGTGTTGCTGCCTTGGGTGTCGGTGAGCGTCGTACCGGTGCCGCTGTCGCAGATATAGACGTCGTCGCCGTCCGAGGGGGCGAACAGGCAGGCAGCCTGGGTTGGCTGCAACACGAGGGGGAGAAGGCTGCCGATCAACATGCGTTTGTACGACATACGGGCCACCCGCTTGAAGCGTATGGTCGGTATCTAGGACTTGTGTAACAGTTTCGACAACTGTCAACTTTGACAGTAGCGTTTTCGGCGCGGCGGTTTGCGGTTGTTGAATGAGGTAGGGCCAGTTGCTCGTCTCAAGGACAGCCCAGCCCACCATCCCATAAAAAAAGGCCACTGCCCTCGGGGTTGGGGTTCTCCGGGCAGTGACCATTCAAAGGGCAAACGCAAGACCATCCTGGTCAGGCCGAAGCACAATAGCCTTCGCGCTAATAATAAGCCAGCTAACAATTAGTGAAACACCTTTTCAGCCTCTACAACAATCGCCTCAACCGTGCGGTGGCTCGGCTCCCAGTTGCGCCCACATCCGTGCGGTAAGGCGCTGGCGGTTGTCGTAACCCTTCCAGGGGTCCTGCGGCAGGGTTTCCAGGCGTTCGAGGATGTTGCCCGCGTGCCAGTGCCGGGCACTGGTCAGGCCCTGCAGTTCTTCCCGGGCGACTGGCGTGGACACCGGCAGGCCAGGGCGGGCGCGCAGGGAATAGGCCGCGGCCATGCAGCCATCGCGTTGGTTGCGCAGGTAGTCGACGAAGATTCTGCCGACGCGCGAGCGGGGGCCCTGCGCGGCAGTGAAGCGTTCCGGCATCTGGGTCATCAGGTAGTGGGAAATGGCCTTGGCAAAGGCCCGTACCTCGTCCCAGCCAGCATGGCGTGCCAGGGGGATGACCACATGCATGCCCTTGCCGCCACTGGTCTTCAGGTAGCCGCGCAGCCCTAACTCGTCCAGCAGTGCCAGGGCCTGTATGGTGCCCTCCAGTACGGCGCGCCACGGCACCGTAGAGTCGGGGTCCAGGTCCAGCACCAGCCGGTCGGGGCTGTCCAGGCGCTGGCTGCTGGCCCCCCAGGTATGGAATTCAACGGCGCCGCGCTGCACGGCTTCAATCACGCCCGGCAGCCGGTCGATCTGCATCAGGCGCCCGTGGCCGGTATCCAGCGCCGGTGCCAGCAGGTTGATGTGGGGCACGCTGGGGTGCTCGGTGTGGCGTTGCAGAAACAGGTCGCCTTCCACCCCGTGGGGCGCGCGCATCAGCGCGACCGGGCGGGCCTTGAGTTGGGGAAGCAGCCAGGCGCCCAGACGCTGGTAGAGTGCAGCCAACTGCAGGCGGCTGGTCTGGCTCTCACGGTCGATGATGCGTTCAGGCTCGTGCAAGGAGACGCCCGCTACCGATTCGCGGTGCCCGTCGCTGAAGTCGTGGGACGGCTCGTCCGTATGGCGCGCCTGGGTCTCGGTGAGCGGGGCGCCGTGGTGCTGATCGATGTGGCAATCCAGCTTGATCCAGTCCAGGGTGCGCTGGCCATCCTGGTAAAAACTGCCGCGGCGCTTGCCGATCACACCTTCATGGTTGAGGGCGCACACGCCCTCCAGGATGTCCGGGGTGGCGGCGGTGAAACTTTCCGAAAAACGCAGCAGGCTATGCCGGCGGGTCCCCAGAAGACGCTTGAGTTGCGAGCGTCGGGTTTCCAGGGGCTGCTCGCGCAGGTCATGGCCATCGTGAAAGGGCAGGTCGAACAGGTAGTACTGAAGGTCCTGGCACTGGCCTGCCTCAAAGGCATGCTGCAAGGCGGTGTAGTCGGCCACGCCATGGGCATCGGCTTTCACCAGCTTGCCGTCCAGCCAACTTTCCTTGAGGTTCAACGCGGCGATGGCCTGGGCCTGACGTGGCAGCTCAGCGGTCCAGTCCGTGCCTTCGCGGTTGAACAAGCGTACCTGGCCTTCGCTCACCCGGCTCATCAGGCGGTAGCCATCGTGCTTGATTTCAAATAACCAGTCGCCCTCCGGGGGCTGCTCGACCCGCGTGGCTCGTTGTGGGGCCAGCAAGGTGGGCAGGGGGGCTGGCTCTGAGGGGGAGTCGGCAGCGGCGCTGCGACGGTCTTCGCTCAACGGCTTGGCCATGGTGATTTTCCTGGTGAGACGGCTGGAAATCCTCACAGCAGATGACCGTGGTCAACGGCGCAAAGTTTCAGCTCCCACGTAGGGTGCATTTTGCAGGATCACCGCCCTCAAAACGGGCAAGTTGCATGATGGCTATTTGGCTTTATGGGGGTAAACCGTTGATTCACAAGGAGGTGGATTGCTAGCTTGATAGGCATGAAAACTGCTGGGCTACTGGGCAGGACCCAGACCACCAGACCGGTGGTTCAGCGCGCAATCAAATAGCCATCTAGGCTGTCCGAACGACCGCTGTATCAATCACGGATGCTACCAACAAGAAATGGAGCGTTACCATGCTGTCCACCCTTGAACTGCGCAATATCATCGAATCCGGCTTTTTACCCCTGCGCTGCCAATGCACCGTAGCTCAGGACCAGTCCCTGACCATCAAGGTGTTCGACCAGGCGCGCGAGGGATCGGACTTCACGTTTACCGGCATCAAGCCCCAGCAGCTCAACAGTAGCCGGGCTATCTCCAACCTGATCGCCGGGTTGCGTGCAGACCTCAAGGGCCAGCCCCTGAACGAGGTCAGGCGTCAGGGCGAGCGTATCTGACAGCGGCCTATACCGATCAAACGGCGGCTTGGGAAGGCCGCCGTTCGTGTTTCAGCGCGAGGCCTGCATCTGTCGCAGGCTGGCCCGTTCGCCATTGCCGACACTGATGAAACCCAGGCCCAGCGCCAGTTCGGCGAAGACCGACACCAGGATGCCCGGCCCCGCGTGGCCGCTCAGCCAGTCGTACATGCCCAGCAGGCCCAGCGCCAGGCAGCCGACCATGAAGCCTCGCACCAGGGCTGCCCGTGCAGGCGATGGTGGGCAGTTGCGCACGCTGAAGAACATCACCCCAACCCCCAGCAGCAACGCGGCGATGCGCCGGCCCATCAGGGCTGACACTTCACTGTGGGGAATGTCCCAGAAGGCCAGCAGCCGCTCGGCCGCTACCCCCCAGATCAGTGCCAGGGCGAAACAGAGGAAGGCACAAAAGAACGCAAGTCGACGGAATGTCAGGGGCATTTCGGATCCTTGAAAAAATGGTGCATCCAGCGGAGAGGTGCATATTAGCGCGGTCGCCGACCTTTGGGCATGTGAATTTGGTATCGGGCAAGTGCCTACAGCCCCTGAATGGGGCGGCTAAAACGTGCTGTATGTGTCGGTTCGATGAACCATGTGGCAGCGGGACCGAAACGGGGAGGGGTACCGAGCCTGGCAAGCTGCGCTTGCACTGCCCTCAGTCGCGGAAGAACACCTGCACCAGGTGGTAGCCGAACTTGCTCTTGATGGGGCCGTGCACCGTACGCAGGGGCTTCTTGAAAATGACCTGGTCGATGGCACCTACCATTTGCCCGGGGCGTACTTCGCCCAGGTCGCCGCCGCGCTTGCCCGAGGGGCAGGTGGAGTATTTCTTCGCCAGCACGTCAAAGGCTTCGCCCTTGGCGATGCGTTGCTTGAGTTGTTCGGCCTCTTCGGCAGTCTTGACCAGAATGTGGCGAGCTTGAGCTTTCATGACGCGGCCCCCTGAGCGGTGGTAAAAAGCGCGGGATTATGCCGCAAAACCGCCGTCAGGGGCGGGTTGATTGATCATTTCGCGAATCTTGTTGGCCAGCAGGTCGATGGAGAACGGCTTCGTCACCATGTCCATGCCTTCGGCCAGGAAAGTGTGGCGCTCGGCGGCCTTCTCGGCGTAACCGGTCATGAACAGTACCTTGAGGCCAGGGCGATGCTGGCGGGCGATTTCCGCCAGTTGTCGGCCATTGAGCCCCGGCAGCCCCACGTCGGTCACCAGCAGGTCGATGCGCAAACTTGATTCCAGCAGCGGCAGGGCTGCCTTGGCGTCGGCGGCGGGGTGAGCCTGGTACCCCAGTTCGTCGAGCACATTGAGCACCAGCATGCGCACGGCCGGGTCGTCCTCCACCACCATCACGCACTCGCCATGCCTGGCCAGTGGGGCGCCCTGGGGCGCCAGCACCGCCGGCCTGCTGTCGGGTTGTTCGTTGTGGCGTGGCAGGAACAGGTGCACGCACGTGCCACGGCCTGGTTCGCTGTCAAGGCTGACGTGGCCACCTGACTGCTGGGCGAAACCATAGATCATGGACAGCCCCAGCCCTGTGCCCTGGCCGATGGGTTTGGTGGTGAAGAACGGGTCGAAGGCCTTGGCCAGGATGGCGGGCGTCATGCCGGCACCATTGTCGCAGACGCTCAGGCGCACGTAATCGCCGGGCTTGATGGCCTCGGGGCCACCGCTTGCCTGGGCCACCGTGAAGTTGCCGGTCTCAATGCGAATCTCGCCCCCTTCCGGCATCGCGTCGCGCGCGTTGATCACCAGGTTCAACAGGGCATTTTCCAATTGGTTGGCGTCGGTGTTGACCGGCCAGGTCTCGCTGGCAAGGCGGATTTTCAATTCGATGTGTTCACCCTTGGTACGGCTGAACAGCTCTTCGAGCGAATGCACCAGCTGGTTGGGGTCCAGCCGCTTGCGGTCCAGTGACTGGCGCCGGGAGAACGCCAGCAGCCGGTGGGTGAGGGCGGCGGCGCGGTGGGCGGAACTGACAGCGGCGTCGATGAAGCGGCTGATCTCGTGGCTGCGCCCGGCGTTGATGTAGCGCTGGATCAGGTCCAGGCTGCCAATGATGCCGGTGAGCATGTTGTTGAAGTCATGGGCGATGCCGCCAGTCAATTGGCCCACCGCTTCCATTTTCTGCGCGTGACGCAGCGCGTCTTCGGCGCGTTCGCGCTCCTGCATCTCGGAGTGCAGACGGCGGTTGGCCTCGGCCAGCGCTTCGGTGCGCTCGGCCACCCGCTCCTCCAGGGTTTCGTTGAGGCGCACCAGGGTCTTTTCCGCCTCGCGGCGCTCAGTGATGTCGATGGAGGCGCCGACGAAGCGTATGGGCCGGCCATGGTGGTCATTGTGGCTACGCCCGCGGGCGAATACCCAGCGCACCTCGCCGTCCGGGCGCAGCAGCCGGTATTCGTTGGCGTATTCACCGTCGCTGTGCACGCAGGCATTGATACTGCGCGCCACCTTGCCGCGGTCGTCGGGGTGCACGCCCTGCAGGTATTCGCCGATGGGCATTCTCCCCGCCAGGCTGGGGTCCACGCCGTGCAGCTGGGCAAAGCGGGCGTCGGCCTGGAACAGGTCTTCGCGGATATCCCAGTCCCAGGTGCCCACGCCGTTGGTGGCCTCCAGGGTCAGTTGCAGGCGCTCTTCGGTGTCGAGCTGAGCCTTGACGCTGGCCTCGGAACGGCGCTGCAATTCGTCGGTGACCCGGCGCCGCTCGTTGGCTTCGATAGCGGTCACCAGAATGCCGGCCACCACCCCCGTCTCGTCGCGGATGGGGCTGTAGGTCAGGTCCAGCCAGACTTCGGCGGCACCGTCGTCACGGGGAAGGGTGAAGCCCTGTTCCACGTAGGTGCGCACCTCGCCTTGCAGCACGGCCTGGTAGATGGGGTCGGTGAAGTCCTTGAGCTGCGGCCAGATCAGGTCCACCGGCTGGCCGAACGCCCGCGGGTGGTTGCTGCCCACCAGTTGGGCAAAGCCGTCGTTGTACAGTTGGCACAATTGCGGGCCCCATAACAGCAACATCGGCATGGGCGAATGGATGACGATGTCCACCGCTGTGCGCAGGCTTTGCGGCCATTGGCCAGGCGCTGGCAACGGGCTGTCACCGTGGGGCAGTTGCTCGATCAGTTCGGCGATGCTGCGGCCGACGGGGGTACCGCTCATTAGACTGGTCCTTTGATTTGCATGGCGGGCTGGTCTACCGCCAAGCTATAGCTTACTTTTCTATCAATGCCCTGTGGACCCACGTATATGGAAATCCAAGCCCTGCTAAAAATCCTCGCCAGCCAGGACGGTTCGGATCTGTACCTGTCCACCGGGGCACCGCCCTGCGCCAAGTTCAATGGCGTGCTCAAGCCATTGTCGGCCGAGGCGTTGAAACCTGGCGAAGTGGCGGCCATCGCCGCCGATATCATGGACAGCGAGCAGCGCATCGATTTCGAGCGCGACCTGGAAATGAACCTGGCCCTGTCGCTGTCGGGCGTCGGCCGTTTCCGTATCAACATATTCAAGCAGCGCAATGAAGTGTCCCTGGTGGCACGCAACATCAAACTCGACATTCCGCGTTTCGAAGACCTCAAGCTGCCACCGGTGCTGCTGGAGACCATCATGCAAAAGCGCGGGCTGGTGCTGTTCGTCGGCGCTACCGGCTCGGGCAAGTCCACTTCGCTGGCGGCGTTGATCGATTATCGCAACCGCAACAGCAGTGGCCATATCATTACCATTGAAGACCCGGTTGAATATGTTCACCGGCACAAGAAGTCGATCATCAACCAGCGCGAGGTGGGTGTCGACACCCGCAGTTTCCAGGCGGCCTTGAAAAATACCTTGCGCCAGGCCCCTGATGTCATCCTGATCGGCGAAATTCGCGACCGCGAGACCATGGAACATGCCCTGGCTTTCGCCGATACCGGCCATCTGGCGATTTCCACCCTGCACGCCAACAATGCCAACCAGGCGCTGGACCGCATCATCAACTTCTTCCCGGAAGACCGGCGCCCGCAGTTGCTCAACGACCTGGGCAACAACCTGGTGGCCTTCGTGTCACAGCGCCTGGTCAAGACCGTGGACGGCAAGCGCCGGGCGGCGGTGGAGGTGATGCTGGGCACAGCGACCATTCGCGACCTTATTCACCGGGGCGAATTTGGCGAGCTCAAGGGCATCATGGAAAAGTCAGTGAACCTGGGCATGAAAACCTTCGACCAGGCGCTCTATGAGCTGGCGCTGGAAGGGGCCATCGATGAAGAGGAAGCGCTGAAGAACGCCGACTCGCAGAACAACCTGCGCCTGCGCCTGAAACTGCACCAGGAAAAGGGCTTCGACCCCAGCACCCCGCCGGCACCGCCGACGCCGGTGCAGGACATCGACAGCGCCGACTGGAACCTGGTGGACGACGAGAAGCCGTAGCCGCGGACTCGGCAGCGTCACAGGCGCCGCGCAGTATCAGGCATACGGCCAGGCGCTGCGCCTGGATCACTGCGCCAACCACCCTCCATCCATGTTCCACGCCGCGCCGCGCACCTGGCTGCCGCCTTCGCCGCACAGGAACAACACCAGCTCACCCAATTGCTGGGGCGTGACGAACTCCAGCGACGGCTGCTTTTCGGCGAGCAGGTCCTGCCGCGCCTGTTGCGGGTCGATGCCGTCGGCGGCGCGGGCGTCGATCTGTTGTTGCACCAGGGGCGTCAGCACCCAGCCCGGGCAGATGGCATTGCAGGTAACCCCGGTTTTCGCCGTTTCCAGGCCCACGACCTTGGTCAGCCCGATCACCCCGTGCTTGGCCGCCACGTACGCGGCCTTTCCCGTGGAACCCACCAGGCCATGCACCGAGGCAATGTTGACGATGCGCCCCCAGTCACGCTGGCGCATGCCCGGCAGGGCCAGGCGGGTGGCGTGGAATACCGCCGAGAGGTTGATGGCGATGATCGCATCCCAGCGCTCCACCGGGAACGCCTCCACCGCCGCCACGTGCTGGATGCCGGCATTGTTGACCAGGATGTCGACGCCGCCGAATTCGGCCTGGGCGTAGGCGAACATCGTTTCGATCTCGCTGGGGTGGCTGACGTTGGCGCCATGGTGGCCGACCTTCACCCCGTGGTGGGCAAACTCGGCAAGCACCGCCTGGGCGTCACCGAAGCCGTTGAGAATCACATTGGCCCCCGCGGCGGCCAGGGCATGGGCAATGCCCAGGCCGATGCCGCTGGTGGAACCGGTGATCAGTGCCGTCTTGCCGTTCAGGGTCATGGGCGTGCCTCCAGGTCAGGGCTGCTCGGCCTGCACATGGGCGGCCAGCAGCAATTCACGGGTATAAGGGTGTTGCGGCGCTTCGAACAGGTCATGGCTGGGGCCACGCTCCACTACCTGGCCGTCCTTGACCACGATCACATCGTGGGCCAGGGCCTTGATCACCGCCAGGTCGTGGCTGATGAAAAGGTAGGTCAGGCCATGGTCGTCCTGGAGTTGGCGCAGCAGGGCGACGATCTGCTTTTGGACCGTTCGGTCGAGGGCGGAGGTGGGCTCGTCCAGCAGGATCAGGTCGGGCTTGAGCACCAGGGCGCGGGCGATGGCGATGCGCTGGCGCTGGCCACCGGAAAATTCATGGGGGTAGCGGTGCCGGCTGGCTGGGTCCAGGCCAACTTCTTCAAGCACGCGGATCACCCGCCGCTCGCGGTCTTCGGCGTCGCAGGGCACATGCACTTCCAGGCCTTCGCTGATGATCTGCTGCACCGACAGCCGCGGGCTGAGGCTGCCGAAGGGGTCCTGGAACACCACCTGCATGCGCTTGCGCCATGGCAGCATCTGCTTGGGGCTCAGGCCTTGCAGTGGCTGGCCGTCGAAGCCAATGGCGCCTTCGGAGTCCAGCAGGCGCAGAATGGCCTGGCCCAGGGTCGACTTGCCCGAGCCCGACTCGCCGACGATGCCCAGCGTCTTGCCTTTCTGCAGGCTCAGGCTGATGCCGTCCACCGCCTTGATGTATTGGGGCTTGCGCAACAGGCCGCCGCCGGTGGCGTACCACACCTTGAGGTCATCGACCTGCAACAGGCTGGGCCGCTCGTGTCGCGGCAGGGGCTCGCCGGCCGGCTCAGCGTTCATCAGCACGCAGCTGTAGGGGTGTTGCGGGCGGCAGAACAGGGTTTCGGTGTCGGCCTGTTCGACGATCTCGCCGGCGCGCATCACGCACACGCGCTGGGCGATACTGCGTACCAGGTTGAGGTCATGGCTGATCAGCAGCAACGACATGCCCAGGCGCTGCTGTAACGACTTGAGCAGGTGCAGGATGCGCCGCTGCACGGTCACGTCCAGCGCCGTGGTGGGTTCGTCGGCGATCAGCAAGTCGGGTTCGCAGGCCAGGGCCATGGCGATCATCACCCGTTGCCGTTGGCCACCGGAGAGCTGGTGCGGGTACGCCTTGAGGCGCTTTTCCGGGTGCTGCAGGGCCACCAGCCGCAGCAGTTCCAGGGTGCGCGCCTGGGCAGCCTTGCCGGTCAGGCCGCGATGCACCAGCAGGGTCTCGCCGATCTGTTTTTCCACCGTGTGCAGCGGGTTGAGCGACGTCATCGGCTCCTGGAAGATCATCGCCACGCGGTTGCCGCGGATCTCGCGCAGCGTCGCCGCCGGCGCCCCCAGCAGCTCGGTGCCACGGTAACGAATGCTGCCCTGGCTGTGGGTGCCGATGGTGGGCAGCAGTTGCAGGATCGAGTGGGCCGTCACCGACTTGCCCGAGCCCGACTCGCCCACCAGGGCCAGGCATTCACCCACGGGGATGTCGAGGTTGAGGTCTTTCACCGCCACGTGGCCGTTGAACTCGACCCGCAGGTTGCGTATTTCGATCAGGTGTTCGCTCATGCTCGCCTCAGGCGCGGGGGTCGAAGGCATCACGCAATGCCTCGCCGATGAACACCAGCAACGACAGCACCAGTGCCAAGGTGAAAAAGGCCGTGAACCCCAGCCACGGCGCCTGCAGGTTTTCCTTGCCCTGGGCGATCAGTTCGCCCAGGGAGGCGCTGCCCGCTGGCATGCCGAAGCCCAGGAAGTCCAGGGCGGTCAGGGTCGAAATGGCGCCGGTGAGGATGAACGGCAAGTAGCTCAGGGTAGCGTTCATGGCATTGGGCAGGATGTGCCGGCGGATGATCTTGGCGTCATTCAGGCCCAGGGCCCGAGCGGCCTTCACGTACTCCAGGTTGCGCCCGCGCAGGAATTCGGCGCGCACCACGTCCACCAGGGCCAGCCAGGAGAACAGCGCCATGATCCCCAGCAACCACCAGAAATTCGGTTCCACGAAGCCGGACAGGATGATCAGCAGGTACAGCACCGGCAGCCCCGACCACACTTCCAGTAGGCGCTGGCCGAACAGGTCGACCCAGCCGCCGTAATAGCCTTGCAGCGCGCCGGCGAGGATGCCGATCAGCGAGCTGATGAACGTCAGTGAAAGGGCGAACAGAATCGACACCCGCGCACCGTAGATCACCCGGGCCAGCACATCGCGGCCCTGGTCATCGGTGCCCAGCCAATTGCTGGCGCTGGGCGGGCTGGGCGCCGGTTGGGTGAGGTCGTAGTTGGGCGTGTCGGCGCTAAACGGGATAGGCGCGAAGTACAGGTGCCCGCCGCTATCGGTGATCAGCTTGCGCACATAGTCGCTGCGGTAGTCGGGCTGGAAGGGCAGCAGGCCGCCAAACTCGGTTTCGGTGTAACGCTTGAAGGCCGGGAAATACCACTGGCCGTGGTAGCTCACGGCCAGGGGCTTGTCATTGGCGATCAGCTCACCGCCCAGGGTCAGGCCGAACAGGGCCAGGAACAGCCATAGCGACCACCAGCCACGGCGGTTCTGGCGAAATCGCTGCAGGCGCCGGCGGGACACCGGTGACAGGCGCTTCATCAGGCAGTCCTCGCGGCGAAGTCGATACGCGGGTCGACCAGGGTATAGCACAGGTCACCCACCAGTTTTATCAGCAAGCCGAACAGGGTGAAGATGAACAGGGTGCCGAACACCACCGGGTAATCCCGCGCCACGGCGGCCTCGTAGCTCAGGCGGCCGAGGCCGTCGAGGGAGAAGATCACTTCGATCAGCAGCGAGCCGGCGAAGAACACACTGATGAACGCCTGGGGCAGGCCGGCCACCACCAGCAGTATGGCGTTGCGAAACACGTGGCCGTACAGCACTCGCCGCTCGCTGACGCCCTTGGCACGGGCGGTGACCACGTACTGGCGGGTGATTTCGTTGAGAAACGAATTCTTGGTCAGGATGGTGAGGGTGGCGAAACCGCCGATCACCAGCGACAGTACCGGTAGCACCAGGTGCCAGAAGTAGTCGGCCACCTTGCCCAGGGGGGACAGCTGGGCGAAGTTTTCCGAAACCAGCCCGCGCACCGGGAACCAGTTCAGCTCGGTGCCGCCGGCGAACAGCACGATCAACAGCATGGCGAACAGAAATGCCGGCATGGCGTAGCCGATGATGATGGCGGTGCTGCTCCAGATGTCAAAATGGCTGCCATGGTGCACCGCCTTGCGGATCCCCAGGGGAATGGACACCAGGTAGGTGATCAGCGTCGCCCAGAAGCCCAGCGACAGGGTCACCGGCATCTTGTCCAGAATCAGGTCGGTAACCTTGGCGCCACGGAAAAAGCTGTTGCCGAAATCCAGGGTGGCGTAATTCTTCAGCATCAGCCACAGGCGTTCGGGGGCCGGTTTATCGAAACCGTACTGGCGCTCGATATCCTTGATCAACTTGGGGTCCAGGCCGCGGCTGGCCCGTGATGCGCCTTGGGCCGAATCGCCGCCACCGCCCCCCACCGCGACCCCGCCCAGGCCCTGCAAGCGGGCGATGGCCTGTTCCACCGGGCCGCCCGGCGCTGCCTGGACGATGACGAAGTTCACCAGCAGGATAATCACCAGGGTCGGCACGATCAGCAGCAGGCGCCGCAGGGCATAGGCCAGCATCAGTGGGCCTCCTTGGCACGCAGCTCGGCCATCTGGGGATTGGTGAGCGGTGTGGGGCTGACCTGCCACCAGGTTTCCGGGGCCTCGTCATTGGGTGCCGGGTGCTCGGGAATGCCGAAGCGGTTCCACCACACCGTGGACGTGCCAGGCGGGTAGTAGTTGGGTATCCAGTAGTAGTTCCACTGCAGCACCCGGTCCAGGGCGTGGGCGTATTCGGTCATGTCGGCCTTGGTACGGGCGCTGACCAGCCCCTTGATCAGGCTGTCCACGGCAGGGTCCTTGAGCACCATGTAGTTGTTGGAACCGCTGTCGGTGGCGCTGGCGGAACCAAAATAGTTGTACAGCTCCATGCCCGGCGAGGCTGACACCGGGTAGCCGGTGATGATCATGTCGTAGTCGCGGGCCATCAGGCGATTGATGTACTGGGAGGGGTCGATTCGGCGGATCTGCAGGTCGATGCCGATCTGCGCCAGGGTGCGCTTCCACGGCAGGATGAGTTTTTCCAGGCCAGCCTGGCCGTTGAGGAAGGTGAAACTCAGGGGCTCGCCAGCAGCGTTCACCAGGCGGTCACCCTCCGGGCGCCAGCCAGCGTCCTTGAGCAGGGCCAGGGCCTGCAACTGTTTGTCCCGGATGAAACCAGTGCCGTCGGTACGCGGGGCTTCGAAGGCAGGGCCGAACACTTCGTCGGGGACCTTGCCGCGCAGGGGCTCGAGGATCTTCAGTTCGGCGGCGTCCGGCGGTTGCCGGGCGGCCAGCGGGCTGTTGGCGAAGAAACTCTGCTGGCGGATATACAGGCTGCGCATCAACTGGCGGTTGGTCCACTCGAAGTCCCACAACAGGGCAAGGGCCTGGCGCACGCGGCGGTCCTGGAAAACCGGCCGTTGCAGGTTGAACACAAAGCCCTGGGCCGATTGCAGGCTCTGCGGTGCCAGGTGTGCCCGTTGCAGCCGGCCATCATCCAGCGGTGGGCTGTTGTACTTGATGGTGTAGGCGGTGGCGGAGAATTCCCGGTTGTAGTCATAGGCGCCGCCCATCAGCACCTGGCGCGCCACTTCGGTGTCGCCGAAGAACTCCACGCCGAACTGGTCGAAGTTGTACAGGCCGCGGGTCACCGGCAGGTCTCTGGCCCACCAGTTTCTGTCCCGTTCGAAAGTGATGCTGCGGCCGTTGTCGATCTTGCCCACGGTGTAGGGGCCACTGCCGGGCGCGGCTTCGAACCCGCCGCCGGCAGCGAAGTCGTGGTCTTTCCACCAGTGTTCCGGCAGCACCGGCAGCGAGGCCAGGTCCAGGGGCAGGCTGCGGTTGTCGGTGCTGCTGAAATCGAAGCGCACCTGGCGTGGGCCCTCCACTTCCACCTGTTTGACGTCGGCGAACTGGGTGCGAAAGCGCAGGCTGCCCTGGGTCATGAGCAGGTTGAAGGTGAACTTCACGTCGTCGGCGGTAATGGGCACGCCGTCGCTGAAGCTGGCCTTGGGGTTGAGGTAGAAACGCAATGACAGGTGGTCGTCGGCCAGCTCCAGCTTCTGCGCGATCAGGCCGTACACGGTGTAGGGTTCGTCCAGCGAGCGCAGGGCCAGGGGGGAGTACAGCAGGCCGTCGACCTGGCTGACGCCCGTGCCCTTGTCTATATAAGGCAGCAAGTGGTCGAACTGGCCGATCTCTACCGCCGAGCGGCGCAGGCTACCCCCCTTGGGGGCCGTCGGGTTGACGTAGTCGAAATGGTTGAAACCGGCGGGGTACTTGGGCGGTTCGCCATAAACGGTCAAGGCATGTTGCGCGGCCGCGAAAGCGCTGGTGGGCAACAGCCAGTGGGCGGTCAGGAACAGAAGGGCGAAAACCGAGCGCATTGTCTGCCTTGTGGGAAAGGTGGGTTGCAGGCGTTTACAACCCTACCACCAACTGCCGTGCCGTTCACAAACAAAAAGGCCTGCGCGAGCGCAGGCCTTTTGGCAACCTGGCAGGATCAGTCCTGGCGGCTGGTCACTTCCAGCAGGTGGTAGCCGAACTGGGTCTTGACCGGGCCTTGAACCACGTTGATCGGGGCGCTGAACACCACGGTGTCGAACTCCTTGACCATCTGGCCTGGGCCGAACGAGCCCAGGTCACCGCCTTGGCGGCTGGACGGGCAGCTGGAGTTGGCCTTGGCGACTTCGGCGAAATCGGCGCCGCCTTCGATTTGTGCTTTCAGTTCATTGCACTTGGCTTCCGAGGACACCAGGATGTGACGGGCAGTGGCTTTGGCCATGGGGAAAGTACTCCAGAAAAACAGAAAGAAGGCAGCCTAACGCAAAATCGGCGTGGCGTCGCCTGCTTCAACCCAGCACCCGCAGCGGACCCGGCCGCGTCCCATGCACCGCGCAGCAGCAGGCGCGCCGCCTACACCGTCAACGCGTCCCGGGGCCACGGCTACAGCCGTGGGTAGCCGGGCGGCTGTCAACCGCGTAGCGCGAACGCCGCGTCGCGCAACAACGCTTCGGTATCCTCCCAGCCCAGGCAGCCATCGGTCACCGATACCCCGTAACGCATGCCCGGGCCGATGGCCTGGCTGCCCTCGAACAGGTGGCTTTCCAGCATGGTTGCCACCAGCGAACGGTCCCCCAGCAGCCGCTGCTGCAGGACGTCATTGAATACCTTGGGCTGGTTCAGCGGGTTCTTGCCGCTGTTGGCATGGCTGCAGTCGACCATGATGCGCGCCGACACGCCGGCCTTGCCCAGCGCCTGGTGCACCTGGGCGACGCTGTCGTGGTCGTAGTTGGGGCCGCGATGCCCGCCACGCAGCACCAGGTGGGTGTCGGGGTTGCCAGCGGTTTCGATGATCGCCGGGTGGCCCTCGGCGGACACGCCGAAGTGGCGATGCGGGTGGGCGGCGCTGCGCATGGCGTCGCAGGCGATGGCCACGCCACCGTCGGTGCCGTTCTTGAAGCCTACCGGCATCTGCAGACCGCTGGCCATTTCCCGATGGATCTGCGATTCGGTGGTGCGCGCACCCACGGCGACCCAGCTCAGCAGGTCATCCAGGTAGCCGGCGGCCATGGGCTGCAGCAGTTCGGTGGCCAGGGGCAGGCCCATGTGCAGCATTTCCAGCATCAACTGGCGAGACAGCTTCAGGCCGCCAACCATGTCGTCGCTGCCGTCCATGCGCGGGTCGTAGGCCAAGCCTTTCCAGCCCACGGTGGTACGGGGTTTTTCCACGTAGGCCCGCATGACCAGCAGCAGTTGGTCCTGCACGTCGGTGGCCAGGGTCGCCAGGCGTTCGGCGTACTCCAGGGCGGATTCTGGGTCGTGCAGCGAGCAAGGGCCTACCACTACCAGCAGGCGTGGGTCACGGCCTTCGAGAATGGCGCGGATAGCGTTGCGGTGGCCGCCGACCTGTTGGCTCAGTTCGCGGGCCAGGGGCAGTTGCTGCTTGAGTTCGACGGTGCTGGGCAAGCGTTGCAGGGCCGGCGCATTGGCGGCAGGTGCCAGGGGCTGGGCAACGGTGGTGGCAAGGGGCAGGGCACTGATGGAGATGGTCATGGAGTATTTTCCCTGGGTTGGCGGCGCACCCTGTGCGCACACGCAACCCTATCGCGATGTTCGACTATTGGTATGTGTTAACGCACGGCCACCCAGGCACGACCGGTCGGAGGCGGCAAGCTGTCCCGAACGGAGGGTGGTAAATCGCCAGGCGGTGCAATAGTCGTAGCGGTAATAGGTGGCGTAGTTCATGGGGTAAATCCTCTGTGTCAAATGGCAAAATGGAAAACGGGTACCGGAAAAAACAAAACCCCCGGTCGGGAGGCCGACCGGGGGTTTTGGAGTTTCTCAAACCGGGCGACCTGGGTTCTGGCCGCCGGATAAGGGTATCAGGCGCGCCAGTGGCTAAACCAATACCCATAGTAATAATCTGCAACGACGGCAGCCGAACGCACAGGCGCAACTGCTACCGAGCGACGTGCGCTGGCAGTGTGCTGAGACTGGGTGTGAAGGGCGTTGGACATGAATGTCTCCGTCAAGATGCGCCGAGCTTACTTCAGCGTTCGCGCGATGTTCAAGTGTTATCTGCGCTTTGTGCCGCAGCCGCTGTTCATGCAGGCGCGCGAACCGTATGAGTGATCGAAATCAGGTTTATGGCATCATTCACCTTGTCATTTCGAGATCAGGACAGCCCATGACTACCCTGGCGCAGCCCGTCGGTACAGCAAGGGGAGGTGCACATGCAGCTTGAACTGCGGGCCGCCACTGAAGGCGACCTGGACTTTTCCCGCAACCTGACGCGCAAGGCCATGCTGCCCTATTACGGCCGCTACAGTCTGCTGTGGCAGGAGGAGGCCTTCAACCAGGCCTGGTTGTGGCGGGACAATTTCATCATCCTGGCCGACGGCGTCGTCCAGGGCTATTTCAGCCTCAGCATTGACCGGCAGGCGCTGTTCATCCGTGAACTGCACCTGCTGCCCGAGGCGCGCAACCAGGGTATCGGTGGCTGGGCACTGGACCGCATCATGGAACTGGCCCGCGAGAGGCGCTTGCCACGGGTGCGGCTGATGGTGTTCCAGTCCAACCCGGCACGCCACCTGTACGTGCGCAAGGGCTTTGCCGAAGTCGGTGAAGACGAGTGCTTCTGGCGCATGGAGCGCCTCAGCGCCGACTGATTGGCCGTGCGGTCAGCCCGTGGTGTAGTCGGGCACTATTCCTTCCTTCATCCCCAACAAGACGGCCACCTTGTGTGATTCCCCGCGGCGGCCCTTCTTGCGTCCCGACAGCACCTGGTAGGTGGTGGCGGGGTCCACGCCGTGTTCCCTGGCAAATTCTTGTACCGATTTTCCCTGCTGGTCGAGCCAGGCCCTGGCTTGTGCGGCAGTCCGTATACCGTGCATAGTTCAAGTCCGTTTTATTGGGTGTAATTGTGGTTAAAAATATCACCCGGATGGGTGATTAATAAGGGATTATACATTCAAATGACTGGAATCGGTTCGCGTTTACGGGAAGAACGGGACAGGCTCGGCCTGACTCAGAAGGAGTTCGGCGACATCGGTGGTGTCGAGCCCAACGCCCAGGGGAAATACGAGAGCGGCGAGCGAACACCCAAGGCCAATTATCTGGCCAAGGTGGCGACGCAGGGCGTGGACGTGCTTTATGTGCTCACGGGGGTGCGCACGCCCATCCCCGCCGATCGCCTGAGCCAGGCCGAGGAGCACGTCCTGGGGCATTATCGTGTGCTGCCCCGGGAAGGCCAGGACGCCATACGGCAAATGGCCAACAGCCTGGCCGAGATGGCTGCCAATTATTCGGCCCGGCCGCGACGAGGTTCACCCCGGTCCAAATGAAGGCAACGGACGCATGGCGTCATGTACATGACGCTTTGCGCTAGGTTCCGGATCCGATTTTTTGCTAAGGTGGCTAACAATTCCTTCAAAGCCCAAGAACGAGGTGTCTGCTTGATTAGGGTCCTAGTTGTCGATGATCATGATCTGGTACGTACAGGCATCACTCGGATGTTGGCCGACATCGACGGGCTGCAGGTCATCGGCCAGGCCGAATCGGGTGAAGATGCCCTGAAGTTCACCAGTGATCTGAAGCCCGACGTGGTGCTGATGGACGTCAAGATGCCTGGCATCGGCGGCCTGGAAGCCACCCGCAAGTTGCTGAGCAGGCACCCCGACATCAAGGTGGTGGCGGTGACTGTCTGTGAGGAAGACCCGTTCCCCACGCGGCTGCTGCAGGCCGGCGCCGCCGGTTACCTGACCAAGGGCGCGGGGCTGGATGAAATGGTCCAGGCCATCCGCCTGGTGTTCGCCGGGCAGCGTTACATCAGCCCGCAGATCGCCCAGCAACTGGCGCTCAAGTCGTTCCAGCCGCAGACCACGAACTCGCCGTTCGACCTGCTGTCCGAACGTGAGATCCAGATCGCGCTGATGATCGTCAACTGCCAGAAAGTGCAGATCATCTCCGACAAGCTATGCCTTTCACCCAAAACGGTGAATACTTACCGCTACCGCATCTTTGAAAAGCTGTCGATCGCCAGTGACGTCGAACTCACCTTGCTGGCCGTGCGACACGGTATGGTCGACGCCAGCCTTTGAACATGGAAACCCCTTTCGATCCTTCTGCCTTTCTGTCCACCTGCAGCGCCCGCCCGGGTGTGTACCGCATGTTCGACAGCGAGGCGCGCCTGCTGTACGTCGGCAAGGCCAAGAACCTCAAGAAACGCCTGGCCAGCTACTTCCGCAAAACCGGTCTCGCGCCCAAGACTGCCGCGCTGGTGGGGCGAATCGCCCAGGTGGAAACCACCATCACCGGCAACGAGACCGAAGCGCTGCTGCTGGAACAGACGCTCATCAAGGAATGGCGGCCGCCGTACAACATCCTGCTGCGCGACGACAAGTCCTACCCCTACGTGTTTCTGTCCGACGGTGCTTTCCCGCGGTTGAGCATTCATCGAGGTGCGAAGAAGGCCAAGGGCAAGTATTTCGGGCCATACCCCAGCGCCGGCGCCATTCGCGAAAGCCTCAGCCTGCTGCAGAAGACATTCTTCGTGCGCCAGTGCGAGGACAGCTACTACAGGAACCGCACCCGGCCGTGCCTGCAATACCAGATCAAGCGTTGCAAGGCCCCCTGCGTGGGCCTGGTCGAACCACAGGAATATGCCGAGGACGTGCGTCACTCCATCATGTTCCTGGAAGGGCGCAGCCATCAGCTCACGGACGAACTGTCGGCGAGCATGGAAAAGGCCGCCATGAGCCTGGACTTCGAAAACGCCGCGCTGTTGCGGGACCAGATCGCCTTGCTGCGCCGCGTGCAGGATCAGCAGAACATGGAAGGCGGCAGTGGCGATGTCGACGTGGTGGCCGCCTTCGTCAACCCGGGCGGCGCCTGTGTGCACCTGATCAGTGTGCGAGGCGGGCGGGTACTGGGCAGCAAGAACTTCTTTCCCCAGGTGGGGATCGAGGAGGAGGTCGCCGAGGTCATGTCGGCGTTCCTGGCCCAGTACTACCTCACCAGCAGCGAGCGCGACCTGCCGGCGGAGTTGATTGTCAACGTGGTGCCGGAAGACGTGGAGGCCCTGGTGGCCGCCATCGACACCCTGCGCGGCCGCGAGCTGAGCGTCAGCCACCGGGTGCGCGGTACCCGTGCGCGCTGGCAACAACTGGCCGTGACCAACGCCGAACAGGCCCTGGCGGCGCGCCTGGCCAACCGCCAGCACGTGGCGGCGCGGTTCGAGGCCCTGGCCGACGTGCTCAACCTGGACGAGCCGCCTCAGCGACTGGAATGCTACGACATCAGCCACTCCAGCGGCGAGGCCACGGTGGCTTCCTGCGTGGTGTTCGGCCCCGAGGGCCCGATCAAGTCCGACTACCGCCGCTACAATATCGAAGGCGTCACCGCCGGCGACGACTACGCGGCCATGCACCAGGCCCTGACGCGGCGCTTCAGCCGCATCAAGGACGGTGAGGGCAAATTGCCCGACGTGCTGCTGGTGGACGGCGGCAAGGGCCAGTTGAACATGGCCCGTGACGTGCTCCAGGAACTGGCGATACCCGACCTGATCCTGCTGGGCGTGGCCAAGGGCACCACCCGCAAGGCCGGTTTCGAAACCCTGTACCTCAATGACGTGGCTCATGAGTTCACCCTCAAGGGGGACTCGCCCGCGTTGCACTTGATCCAGCAGATCCGCGACGAAGCTCACCGCTTTGCCATCACCGGGCACCGGGCCCGCCGTGGCAAGACCCGGCGTACCTCCACCCTGGAAGGGGTGGCGGGCGTAGGGCCCAAACGTCGCCGCGACCTGTTGAAACATTTTGGTGGCTTGCAGGAGCTGTCTCGTGCAAGCATCGATGAAATTGCCAAAGCCCCGGGGATCAGCAAAAAGCTCGCAGAGTCGATTTATGCGAATCTGCACAGCGAGTAGAATGCCCCTCTCACCCAGCCGCCAGTTGTGCCGATGAATATCCCGAACCTGCTTACCGTTCTGCGCGTCCTGCTCATTCCGTTTTTCATCCTGCTGTTCTACCTCCCCTACACGTGGAGTTACGCGGCGGCCAGCACGGTCTTCGCCATTGCCGCGGCCACCGACTGGCTGGACGGCTACCTGGCCCGACGCCTGGAGCAGAGCACGCCGTTCGGCGCGTTCCTGGACCCGGTGGCCGATAAGTTGATGGTGGCGGTGGCCCTGGTGCTGCTGGTGCAGGAACACCACAACGTCTGGCTGACCTTGCCGGCGGCGGTGATCATTGGCCGCGAGATCGTAGTGTCGGCCCTGCGCGAATGGATGGCGGAAATCGGTGCGCGCGCCCATGTGGCAGTCTCCAGCATGGGTAAATGGAAAACCGCGGCGCAGATGCTCGCCCTGGTCATCCTGCTGGCCAACCCTGCGCAGATCGACTTCTGGGTACTGCTGGGTTACACCTTGCTGATGGTCGCGGCTGGCCTGACGCTGTGGTCCATGGCTCACTACCTGCGTGCCGCCTGGCCGCACCTGAACAGCCAAACTGAAAATAAATAAAACTTTTTTGAATCAAGGGGTTGACGGCATTTTTTAAATCGCTAGAATGGCGCCCATCAACACGACGCGGGAATAGCTCAGTTGGTAGAGCACGACCTTGCCAAGGTCGGGGTCGCGAGTTCGAGTCTCGTTTCCCGCTCCAGTTTTTATGTGGAGCAGCGGTTGTAAGTTGCTGTACATTTGAGGCCGAGTAGCAAAGTGGTTATGCTCCGGATTGCAAATCCGTCTACGCCGGTTCGATTCCGACCTCGGCCTCCATTATAACGAAGTCCTGTAGATCAATGATCTACAGGACTTTTTTATTTCCAGGCGCGTTAATATTTTGTCTGGGAAAGTACCTGAACGTTGTTGCGTGTTCAGGGCAGGGTGTATATATTCGTTGGCTCGCAATCGCTGCACTAAAACGGTTCAAACGTTATTAGTGTTCGATGCAAAGGCGAGCAGGGGGCCTGAAAATCCCTCGTTGCACGCTGCACCGCGCTACCGCCCGGATGGCGAAATTGGTAGACGCATGGGACTTAAAATCCCCCGTTCGTAAGGACGTGCCGGTTCGACCCCGGCTCCGGGCACCAAACAAATCAAGGGCTTGCCAGACTGTTCAGTCGGCAGGCCCTTTTTGTTTTTTCCGCAATTCGAAAATCATTTCCGCAATTCGGTCATTACGTCGGCGTAACCTTCGCGCCGCGCCGCCTGCGATGAACTGCTCGCTCATGCCAGCGGTCGTGTGCCCAAGCTGGCCTCTCGGCTCTCGAATGCCGCCGGTCGCCGCCTCGGCAGGCAGATCCCTTGCCACGCATTTACGAAGGCGCCGTGGCCGAAAATTTCTCCCCGGACGGCGGAAGGGCCGAGGTGTTCCATCCCGACCTTATCTGCGCCATTGCCCGGCGCGATGCGTCGCTTGGGGCCCCCAGCCACCGTTACTTGGCCTGTTGCGCCTGGGGCATCTGGCCGGCATTGTCCACTTTCTTGCGTGCCATCCTTTCCTTAACTGCAAGGCGTGCGGGGTTTTCAATGAATCGGTACAGGAGTTCGGATATAAGCAGGATGACGGCGAACATCAGGATCTTCACTTGAAGGCTGGCGCCGGCACCGATGACAGTCGCAATATGGGTATTGACGATGTTTAGTATTACCTGGTGACTCATGTAAATGGCAAAGCTGATTTCTCCCAGGCGCACAAGAACGTTGTTCGAAAGCGCCTTGGAAATGAGTCCGTTTGTATGAGAAAACACGAGAACCATGAAAGTGAAAAAAGGAACGTAAGAGCCTATATAGCCAATTCCAAGCGGGGTCTCGACGCCCCAGGTGTTGAAGAGCTTATAAGCAGCAACCGGCGAAAGAATCGCCAGGAGTTCCAGGCCTGAATCGCGCCACATCACACGTTTTCCCTGATCGCCGATGCACAGGCGCCACATCCCGATTCCGGATCCTACGAAGAAAATCAGGACGTTCACCGGGGAAATCTTCATCGCCCACCAGGTGGTGTTCAGAAACTCGCCGCCATGGTTGAAGATGCCGTTCACCAGCAGGATCGCAGCGAGCGCCACTGCTGAAAACGCCAGGCACTTGGCAGGCGTGGTGAATGCGCCCAGGTTGCGCAGCGGTATCAGCACGAACGGGAAGCTGAGGTAGAAGAACCATTCAATGGACAGTGTCCACGCCACGGAGTTGAAGGCGAAGAAGTCGTCGTGACTGGGGTACCAGCTTTGGACCAACAATGCGTTGGTCAGCAATACATACAGTTTTGGCGGATCGCCATTCATGAATGCAAACGGAATGCATAGGGCAAGCACGAAAAGGTGAAGCGGGAAAATCCGACCGATCCTGATGGCGTACATCTTGGTCAGAGATTCTTTGGTTATTTGTTTGATGCGGTTTGCGTAGGTGTACGCAATGATAAAGCCGGAGAGGACGAAGAAGAAGATCACGCCAGGGCCGCCAATGTTCAAGTCGGTCCCCAGGTGCTCGATGATTACAGCCAATGCTGCAAAAAATCTGAGGGAGGTTAGAGGCTTTATCATTTGGCTTCCTTATTGAAAATCCTCTGCGCTTCAAACAGAGGGCGCTGATTCTAACAAACAGCCGCTGTGAGCGGCTTTTTTTCGTCGGGAGAAAAGTACAGTCCAGCCATCCCCGCGGCGTCCGGCACAACAACCCGTGCAATATCAATATCAGCAACGCCAACCATTGGCTGGGCCAGCTCCCATGCGACCCGGCCATCGAATTGCGCTTCTGCCGCTTCGATGAGCCGGAGAGCGGCATCCGGGCCGAGGGCAACCTACTTCAGACTTCCTACAACAAATGCAGTCGCAAGACAGTGAGGGCGCTCATCACGCCATCCGCCCCGAGTTTTGAGAACGACGCCGGGGGTTGCATAAGGCTGTAGCGCAACGGTGCGGCCTCGATTCGAGCCATGTGACCGCCAATATCAAGGATCCAGTGGTGCTGGGCGCTCTGTGGCGCAACGTCATCAAGCAAGCGCGTCAACTTCGAATACTCATATGCTGTGCTCACAGAAGGCCGGCGCAGCGCACTGGTATGAGCGAACCCGCGATCAAGTGGGCCGTGGCCGCTGGTCTGGTCCTTGCGCTGATGGCCGACAGCTTCTATGTAGCCTGGGGCCGGCTGGCCAACAGCTACGGCAAGCAACTGGCCGCTCAGTCGGCAGGATACCAGGCGGACCTAACCGCCATAAGCAATGCCGGGGCCGCGCGGCGGCAGCGGGGTGCCCGGTACCCCCAGCGCCGCAGCCTGGGCAATGCAAGAACAGTCAAACTAAGTGGAGAAGATGGGCAAGCTATTTTCGATTTACGTGCAGACCGCCACCGCGAACGCTTAACCCTAAAGGCCCAGGACTATGTAGCAGCGGCATGCCGTTGAAGAAGAGGCTTGCGGCTCCCCGCGTTGGACATGGACGCTTCTCTGGCAAACCGTTAGCCTAGCTGCGATCACCCGTATGGAAATGGACCAGCATGGCGTACCTCATCAAGCTAACGGATGTCTCTTGGCGACAACCATTCCGTGATCGTAAGAAAGAACACATACTTTGGGGTAGTCACACTGAAGTTCGTGAAAGATGCAAGCTTACAGATGGCACACGTCGACTATTACGGATCACTTTTGAGCCAAGATTTGAGCTCGATATCGTTGACTACTTTCAGATTACGAGCGGGCGTGAAATCAAATTTCCAACGGTGCTGGCTGATATTGTTCGTCCTGTTGTATTAGGAAATCCAGAGTCGAGCTTTATCGTTACGGTTCTGGACGTCGTCAACCAAGAAGGTTATGAAGCAGGAGCCCCAATGATCCCTGGGGATCTTATTACCGCTCGAGCAACGACAATAATGGCTCGTGTGGGTCAACAGAAGTTTAGGGCGAGATTAATGGATTTTTGGGGTGGAGCATGTGCACTCTCAGGCGTGAGGGAGCCGAGATTGCTGGTGGCTTCGCATATTGTCCCGTGGAGCCAGGCGAAGGGGGGCGCCAAACTCGACCCATTCAATGGCCTGCTACTAGCGCCACATTACGATCGTTTGTTCGATCAAGGGCTGATCTCGTTTAATGAAGATGGATCGATCCTCCTATCGAGCGTCGCGGAAAAGCTACCTCCAGAGTTTGGCCTGTCAAAAACCATGAAGTTGCGTAGGCTGCACGTGGAGCACCAGCCATACCTTGCTCAACACAGGAAAATGTTCGATTTTGCATAGCTTTTTATTTTGGAGCTATCGGTGCTGTCGCTGACCTGGGCTCCATTTGCACGCGCCTGCCCTCGGCGGGCCAGAGCTGCTTGAAGATCCTGCCGGTAGGGACCGTTTCGACCCGGGCATTGATCGGGGCACGCCGTTTGCACTTCGCCCATAAAGGCGCCCAACCCCTGCACACCGCATATGTGCCGTTCGTCCTGTTTGCCATGTAGGATGTGGGTGCGCCTGGAGGGCGCCACGTTCTAGCGCTCAATTGGCCTCGGGCGAAGAAGCTGATCATGCTCTGGATGACCGCCAGTTCGTTCAGACACTGCTCCGTTCCCGCATGCTGAGGCACAAGGCTCAGCCGGTGCGCAGCGGTATCGAGGTGGAGGAGGAGCGGGGGGGAACGCCTGAAGCGGATTTCCAGGGTCGCCAGGATACAGGGCCATTGGCCTTTTTCTCGGTTTTTCAAGGGTTGCTGGGAAAGTTGTGGCACCACCAACTTCCCCAGGACTCCGTGAAGAGCCTCTTTCTCAGGCTGGCCGGGTAGCGGCGTTGTACCGGGGGAAAAGGTTGGAAGCGGCCTTTCGCGCGTAGTTGCGGTATGGGGTTTCAACCAGGCGGTAGACCACCTCGCAAGCGATCATCAACATCGCGAACAGATAGAACCTGTTGAGGGTAACGCCGTTGGCGCCAATCACCGGCATCAAGTAGCGGTCCGTGTAGATGATTGCCAGCAGGTGAAGCATGTACATCGAGAAACTCAAGTTTCCCAGGTGCACCAGAAAGCGGTTGGACAGCATTTTCGAAACCAGACCCTTGGCCACGGAAAAGATGTAGATGCAAAAGGCAAACAGCGGCAAGTACAAGATCACATGGTCAAGCGGCATCCTGTCTTTCCCGCCATCCACAACCGTCCAGTGGTAGGTTGCTGCAATCAGCACCAGAGCGATAACCTCCAGAGCCGTGGCGAATCCTGGTGAAAAATGTTGGCTGCGCTTCTCCTGGGTGAGGTAGAGCGCGACGCCGGTGCCGATCAGGAAGATAAACAGGTTTATCGGCGATATGCGGATCAACCAGGTGGACGAGGCAACGCGTGCAGGGTCTCGGTACATCCAGAGGGTGAACGCCAGCAGGGCTGCCAGGCAAAGCCCTGACAACATGAGGCCAGAAGCGGCGCTCTTGTTGAACCCGAATTTCTTGATACCCATCATCAGGAACGGGAAGGCCAGGTAGAAAGCCCACTCGACCGAGAGTGTCCAGGACACTGAGTTGAGCGAAAAGAAATCACTGCTGCTCGGGTACCAGCTTTGCATCAACAGCGCGTTATAGACTCCCGTTGTGAAGGTAGTAGGCGCATCGGTGATGAAAACAAGCGGAATGGCCAATAGCAGCGTCAACAGATGCACCGGGAAGATGCGGCCGATACGCTTGGTGTAGAGGCTGGCCAGCCCTCTGGGTTCAAGGGTATTCACCTTGTCGGCATAGGTGTAGGTGATAATGAATCCAGACAGGACGAAGAAGAACATGACGCCGAGGCTGCCTGTGTCGGTTTGCAGCCCCAGGTGGTCTATGTAAACAGCGAGTGCCGCGAAAAAACGCAGCGACGTGAGGGGCTTGATCAACGCTATATCCTTATCTTTTGAGTTCAGCCCTTGTGGGTACTGACCAATAGCATCAGGGATTTTCAGGATCCTGAGCTGCCTGGTCGTGACGCTGGCATTCATGGGCCTACATCAGACTGCCACCACTCAAATGGTTCAGTGCAAAGCTCACTTGTGGGGAAATGGCCGCTCCCACACCCTGTGGCGGAATTGATTCACATCATTACGTCACCCCCATTTCCCCGTTACCCTCTTTGTAGTAAAACTACTCATCATCTCTCGCCCGCCCACGCGGAACCCTTGCGTTTCAAGGACTGAAACCATGACCTCAACCAGAATCCTGGCCTGCAGCCTGTTTCTCGCTCCCATGGCGGTAGCGCTGTCCGGCCACGCGGCCACGCTGGACCGCCCCTCGGCGAGCGAGGGCTACCATGAGATTTCCATTTTTGACATCCCGCTCAAGGATCAGGACCGTCTGGAAGACGCCATGACCAGTGCCCGCTTGCTGCGTGCCAGCATGGGGCAGGCGATAGGGCCTTCGGCTGAGGAAAAGGCACAGATCGAGCGCAAGTTGCGTGAGCGGCGCAAGCCCAGCACGTATGTGGAGGCGGTGGACAGCGCCAGCATGGCGTCGCGGTTGGCGCAAGTGCAGCGTGAGCGCCCGGCCCGCAAGCTGGCGAACGCGCCGGGGATGTACGAGGCGCCGCGCCTGGGCATGACGCGCCAGTGCGAAGTGCAGGTGTCTTACCGAATGGGGGTGTATACCGAGAGTGGGCTCAATGGCCTGCGCCGTTACCTGCATTGCCCCGACGGTGACCTGCTGTTGCAGGACATGGTGCTCAAGGGCGTAGCGGTAACGACCATCAGGGAGCTGGCCAATGTCGACCTGGGCGGGCACCGGGGCATGATGTACGGCATGCGCGATGCCAATGGCAACAGCTACACCCGGCTGACGTGGGTGTCGAACAACACCCACCACCTGGCGGACAAGGCAGGCACCACGCCTCAGGTGCGCAACTGGCTGGTCAGCTATGGCAAGGAGCTTGTTGCGCAGGGGCGTTGAGTCCTCCGCCGGGAACCTCCAGGTACACCGCGGTGGCGCTTCGTTCCCGCTAACGCCGCATTCCTGCGGGCAAGGTGCCATGTAAAAGCCACTTTTTTCGCAGCCCCGGCGATAGAATTTGATATCGTGCTGTCAGAGTCGTGACTGTCTGTTTAACAACAAGCGGATGACCACGATACGTGCCCGTTCCAGCGCAGAGAACGGGGCACGCACAAGGAGATCTTCTTTGACATCCGGCGACACTTCAGCGGCATTGGCTCAGGCCACCGCCAATTGCGCGAAAGAGCCCATCCACTTGCCCGGCAGCATTCAGCCCCACGGTTTCATGCTGGTGCTTGAACCCGATACCCTGGCGGTGCTGCAGGCCAGTGAAAATATTCAGCGCTGGCTTGGCGAAGCGGCCGAGCAGTGGTTGGGGCGGCACCTGCCGGAATTGCTGCAAGGCGGCGAACAGGTAACGCGGCTGTTGGCCGAGCGCACCAGTGAAGAGCACAAGCCTGTGCACGTGGCGGATGTGCGCTTTGCCGTGGGCAACTATGACGGCCCGCCTATCGCGCTGATGGTGCACCGCTTCGATAGCGTACTGATAGCCGAGTTCGAGCCAGCCAGCGATGTGCTCACCGCCTACGCCAACCTTTATCCCCTGGTGCGCACCTTCATCGGCCAGTTGCAAGGCGCCGAGAGCATCGAGCAGGTGTGTGCCCAGGCGGTGGCCGAGGTCAAGCGCATCACCGGCTTCGGCCGAGTCAAGGCGTACCGGTTCGATGAGGCGGGCGACGGCCTGGTATTGGCTGAACTGGCCGACGAAGGCTACCCCAGCTACCTGGGCCTGTGCTTCCCGGCGGCGGATATTCCGCCTCAGGCGCGGGCGTTGTATTGCGCCAACCGTATCCGGGTGATCGAGGACGCCAACTACGTACCCGCCGCCCTGGTGCCGGCGCTCAACCCGTTGACCGAGCAGCCGCTGGACCTCAGTTACGCCGCGCTGCGCAGCGTGTCGCCCGTACACCTGCAGTACATGCGCAACATGCGCACCCTGGCGTCCATGTCGATCTCCATCGTCGTGGGCGGCCGGTTGTGGGGGCTGATTTCGTGCCACCATGCCGAACCCCGGGCGGTGCGGTTCCAGAGCCGCACCGCGTGTGAGCTACTGGGTAGCGTGCTGTCGTTGCAGATCGAGTCCATGGAACTGCATGTACGCAACCAGCGCCTGCTAGGCGTGCGTCAGCAGATCGTGCAATTGCTCTCGGTCATGGCTGACCGTGACAGCGTGCTCGACGGGGCGCTGGCCTTGAGCGATACCTTGCTCGGCTTCGCCCGCGCCCAGGGCGCGGCCATCATCACGGCCTCCAGCTGCGATCTGGTGGGTGAAACGCCCGACGAGGCCATGGTGCTGGCGCTGACCGAGTGGCTCGCCGAGCGCGGCGGGCATGAGGTGTTCCACAGCGATAATGTCGGCCGCGATATTCCTTCGCTGCCTGGCCTGGCTGCCCAGGTGGGCGGCGTGCTGGCCGTGGCTATCTCGGAAATACATTCCCACTACCTGATCTGGTTCAAGCCCGAACAGGCACGCAGTGTGGTCTGGGCCGGCAAACCGGAAAAAAGCATCAGCGACAGCGGCGTGCTCAACCCGCGTCACAGCTTCGACAGCTGGCAGGAAACCGTCAAAGGCTACTCCAGCCCCTGGGACCCGCTGGAAATCGAAGGCGTGGCGGAACTGCGCACAGCGGTGCTGGGCATCGTGCTGCGCAAGGCCGAGGAACTGGCGCAACTGGCCGGTGAACTCAAGCGCTCCAACAAGGAACTGGAAGCCTTCTCCTATAGCGTGTCCCACGATTTGCGTGCGCCGTTGCGCCATATCGCTGGCTATGCCGAGTTGTTGGGCGACTTCGAGGGCGAGAAACTGTCCGAGCGCGGCCAGCGTTTCCTCGACCACATCGGCGAGTCTGCGCGTTTCGCCGGCAGCCTGGTGGACAACCTGCTGAGCTTCTCGCAGATGGGGCGGTCCGCGCTGCGCCTGTCCGATGTCGACCTGGGCGCGCTGGTGGAAGCCATTCGCGAGGAAATGCTTCCCGACTATGACGACCGCGAGGTGCAATGGCGCATCGAGCCGTTGCCACGTGTGCTGGCGGATGCCGCGTTTCTGCACCTGGCGCTGCGCAACCTGATTTCCAATGCCCTCAAGTACAGCCGTGGCAGCAACCCCGCGATCATCGAAATCGGTGCCACTGAGCAAAACGGCGAAACCGTGGTCTATGTCCGTGACAACGGTGTCGGTTTTGATATGGAATACGTCGACAAATTATTTGGCGTGTTCCAGCGTCTGCACCGCATGGAGGAATTCGAGGGTACCGGTATTGGCCTGGCCAGTGTCCGGCGTATCATTGAACGCCATGATGGCCGTGTATGGGCCCAGGGTGTCCTGGGCGAAGGGGCGACGTTCAGTTTCGCCTTGCCCCACGCACCGGCCCGCAATCCCGCATGATTTTACCGAGGCTATCGATGCTCAAACCCATCCTGCTGGTGGAAGATAACCCACGAGACCTGGAACTCACGCTGCTTGCGCTAGAGCGCAGCCAGCTGGCCAACGAAGTGATCGTCATGCGTGACGGCGCCGAGGCCCTGGATTACCTGTTGCGCCGCAATACCCACGTCGAACGCCTGGAGGGCAACCCGGCGGTGTTGCTGCTGGACCTCAAGCTGCCCAAGGTCGATGGCCTGGAGGTACTCAAGGTGGTGCGCGAATCGCCCGAGCTGCGCAGCATTCCCACGGTCATGCTGACCTCGTCGCGCGAAGAGCCCGACCTGATGCGCGCCTACGAATTGGGCGTCAACGCTTACGTGGTCAAACCCGTGGAGTTCAAGGAATTCGTCACGGCGATTTCCGACCTCGGGGTCTTCTGGGCGGTCCTCAACGAACCACCGCCCGGTTCGCTGCGCCTGCAACGTCGTCCCACCTGAGGGCGAGCCATTTGAACGAGATCGATACCTGCACATGCTGTCAAAGCCCCTGCAACTACTGCTGATCGAAGACAGCCCGCGTGATGCCGAACTGTGCCTGCTGACACTGGAGCGGGCTGGCCTGGTGATTGAGTCGACGCTGGTCTTCAACCACCAGGGTGCCGAACAGGTGTTGCGTACCCAGGTATTCGACCTGATTCTTTGCGACTTCCTGCTGCCGGGCTCCTCGGGGGCCCAGGTGCTGCACCGGGCGCGGGAAATCGCCCCGCAGACGCCGTTCATTTTCCTGTCCGGGGTATACGGCGAAGAAAACGCCGTGGAAATGATGCGCCTGGGCGCCATCGACTATGTGCTCAAGCAGAACCTGACCCTGCTGCCCAAGGCGGTCAAGCGGGCGTTGGCGGAAGTTCACGAGCGCCGCGAGCGCCTGCGCGCCGAACAGACCTTGCAGCAAATGGAGGTGCGAGCGCGCCTGGCCATCGATGCGGCACGCATGGGCGTGTGGGATTTCGCCCCGCACACCGGGCAATTGGTCTGGGACGAGCGCTGCCGGACGTTGTATGGCGTCGACCCGGCGGTCACCGTTGATATCGACTATTTTCTTGACCATTGCCACCCCCAGGACCGCCCTCTGGTGGAGGAGCGCATGGCCCAGGCCATGTCCCCCCAGGGTGATGGCAGCTACCAGGTGGAGTACCGTGCACTGTTGCCTGACGGTGCCGAATGCTGGATGTCCACCAGTGGCAGGGCCTTCTTCGAGGGGCTGGTGTGCGTGCGTTTCACCGGGGTCATCCAGGACATCAGCGAGCAGAAACAGGCCACCGAGGCCTTGCAGCGGCTCAACGAGTTGCTGGGCGACCGCGTGCAAAAGCGTACCCGGGAGCGTGACCGTACCTGGGAGCTGTCCCGCGAACTGCTGGCGGTGATGCGCTTCGACATGTCGCCCATGGCCCTGAACCCCGCCTGGGAAGCCACGTTGGGCTGGTCGCGGCAAACCCTGGGGCAGATGCAATTGTGGGAGCTGGTGCACCCCAATGACATCGGTGCCACCGTGCGCGAAACCGAGAACATCGCCAGTGGCAACGTCTCCACGCGGTTCGTCAACCGCATGCGCCATGCCGATGGCGACTACCGTTGGTTGTCGTGGACCATCGTGCCCGACGACGGCCTGATGTACGCAGCGGTGCGTGACATTACCGGCGAGCGGGCGGTGGTGGATGAACTGGCCGCCACCAACGAACAGTTGCGCCAGCAGATCAAGGAACGTGAGCGCATCGAGGCCACGCTGCAGCAGATGCAGCGCCTGGAGGCGGTGGGGCAGCTCACCGCGGGTGTGGCCCACGACTTCAACAACTTGCTGACGGTGATTTTGACCAGCACCACCTTCCTGGCCCGGGACGTGGAACGCGGCGTCATGGAAAAGGTACAGAGCCGTCTGCACAATATTCGAGAAGCCGGCGAGCGCGGCGCCAAGCTGACCGCCCAGCTGCTGGCGTTTTCCCGTCGCCAGCGTCTGGAGCCGATGCCGGTCAATCTCAATGACACTGTGTTCGGCATGTTCGAACTGTTGCAACGCACCTTGGGTGGCAGCATCTGGATCCAGACCCACACCGATGATGCCCTGTGGAGCGCGTTGGTCGACCCCACCCAGACCGAGATGATCATCCTCAACCTGGCCATCAACGCCCGTGACGCCATGCCCGGCGGCGGTACGCTGCGCCTGGCCACTCGCAACGCCGTGGTCGACCGCCCGGCGCTGCACCCCCAGGACCCGGAGCCGGGCGCCTATGTGGTGCTGTCCATCGGCGACACGGGCAGCGGCATGAGCGAGGCCGTGCTGGCCAAGGCCTTCGAGCCGTTCTTCACCACCAAGGACATTGGCAAGGGCTCCGGCCTGGGGTTGGCCCAGGTGTTCGGCTTTGCCAAGCAATCAGGGGGCGGCGTGGGCATTACCACGGCGCCGGGGCAGGGCACCACGGTGGAGGTCTATCTGCCGAGCCTCAACGCCATTGCGCTGCGTTCGGCCCCCGTGGCGGCGCGAAGCGAGCCTGTGCAAGGCGCCAACCGCACCGTGCTGCTGGTAGACGACGACCACCAGGTGCGCGCGGTGACGGCGCAGTTGCTCGACCGCCTGGGCTATCGGGTGGTGGAGGCTGCCAGCGGGCAGGTGGCCTTGGATGTGCTCAGTGAGGAAGTGGATGTGCTGCTGACCGACTATGCCATGCCCGGCATGAACGGCGCGCAATTGGCTCAGGTAGCGCGTGGCGTGTACCCTCGCCTGCCCGTGGTGTTCATCACCGGTTACGCCGACCTGGATGGCCTGAGTGGCCATGAGCCGCTGGTGGTGCAGAAACCGTTTCGTGACGATGAACTGGCCGAGAAACTGGAGCACGCCCTGACGGCGCAGCCCAGCCTGGAAGATTCGCAACCCTTGCCTTGAACGGCATCAACCGTTACTGAGTGAAGGCGGTCTCAAGCGTGCGACTGGGCCAACGGCCCAGGCGGCAAGGCGGGAACGCGGAGACCTTAGTGGTTGTGGTCTTCTTTTTCGGGGGCAGGGCTGCCAGCCTGAATGCGTTTGTAGATCTCTTCGCGGTGGACCTGGACTTCCTTCGGCGCATCGATACCGATGCGAACCTGCATCCCCTTGACGCCGAGGATGGTGATCTTGATGTCGTCATTGATGACGATGGTCTCGCCTACTTTACGGGTGAGTATCAGCATGTGCTGCTCCTTGCTGGGTCAGTGAGTCCACTTTTGACTTTCGGGTCGGGATTGAGACGCACGGGACCGGATTAAATTCCCCGAACTTGCCTTGATCCGGTCTTTTCAGAATAGGAAACAATTAAGTATCAGGATGTGATGGTTGCCATTATGGCTGTTTCCGCGCGTTTGCGCCTGCCTGTAATGAAAAACTTCATCGCGGCTAAAGAAAAACTCATCGAGTGCGGTAATAGGGGGCAGCCGGGTGAGCTGAGGCCATGATTATCCGGTTATACCGCGGTGCCTGCTTGGAAGGGGTGGGCCACGGATTTATGTCGGGAAGCGCCGCGCGGGCGGCGCACGGTCTCGAGGGCGCCGGAAAAAACCGAGGCATGCACATGGAGGCCCTGACCCAATCTCCAGGCGGACATCAAGGCGGACCAGGCAATGGCCCAGACATAACTGGCCCGAAACAGATGTGGGACCGGGCTTGCCCGGGAAGCGCCGCGCGGGCGGCGCACGGTCTCGAGGGCGCTGTAGAAACCCAAGCCATGCACCTGGCGGCCCTGACCCAATCCCAAGGCGAACCAACAAGGCGGTCCAGGCAATCCCCCAGACATAACTGGCCCGAAACAGATGTAGGAGCAGAGCTTGCTCGCGAAGCGCCGCGCGGGCGGCGCACGGTCGCAAGGGCGCCGAAAAAACCAAGGCATGCACATGGAGGCCCTGACCCAATCCCCAGCCAAACCAACAAGGCGGTCCAGGCAATCCCACAGACATAACTGGCCCGAAAACAGATGTAGGAGCGGGCTTGCTCGCGAAGCGCCGCGCGGGCGGCGCACGGTCTCGACGGCGAAGGAAAAACCAAGCCATGCACATGGCAGCCTTGACCCAATCTCAAGCCAGAAAAACAAGGCGGACCAGGCAATGGCACAGACATAACTGGCCCGAAACAGATGTAGGAGCGGGCGAAGCTCGCGAAGCGCCGCGCGGGCGGCGCACGGTCTCAAGGGCGCTGGAGAAACCGAAGCCATGCACCTAGAGGCCATGATGCGGTTTCATGACAGGCTTTCAGGCGCCCCGCTGGAGATCTCATCATGGCCACCAAGAGCTAGTGGATGGTTTTGCAGCGCCTTTGAGACCGTGCGCCGCCCGCGCGGCGCTTCGCGAGCAAGCTCTGCTCCTACATTGGTTTCGGGCCAGTTATGTCTGTGAGATTACCTGGACCGCCTCGTTTGTTTGGCTTGAGATTGGGCCAGGGCGGCCAGGTGCATGGCTTGAGGCTTCTGGCGCAAGCGCGCGGCGGCGATCATGAGGCTGATCCAGTCGGCGCGCATCAACGGGCGTGATCCGTATACTTATCTCAAAGATGTGCTGATGTAGCGGGCCAGCGAGATCGAGCGACTGCTGCCGTATAGATGGGCGCCCGTGTAGTATCGCGGCAAGTAGATAGTTTCGCGGATACAGCGATACCTAATTAATGTGCCAAGATTCGGCCACCAAGGATGAGTACCAATCGAATATGACTAGTCTTACCTCCGATGCCGATTTCATGCAGCTTGCTCTTGCTCAAGGGCGCTTAGCCTTACCTGACTGCCTTCCAAACCCGCCAGTAGGCTGCGTGCTGGTAAAGGACAACGTGGTGATCAGCCAAGGCCATACGCTGGCGCCTGGGCTCTATCACGCGGAAGCGATGGCGTTAAGCCGATTAGCGAATGACTGCTCCGGGGTGACTGCATTTGTCACGCTTGAGCCATGCTCTTTTCATGGCCGAACTCCGTCATGCGCTCGGGCACTGATAAACAGCGGGGTCGATAAAGTTTTTGTTGGGTTACTTGATCCCGATCCAAGAAACTCGGGAGGGGGCATAAGAATGCTACGAGATGCAGGCATTACAGTCGTTGTCGGCTTGCTGGCGGAGGAGGCTGCTGAGGACTTAGCTAGTTTTTTGGTAAGCAATTCCGGTGAATCGTCGGACCGCAACGATCAGTAAATCGTTAGCACCTCAGCGCAAGGTGGGATGCCCGGACGATCCCCTTGAGACCGTGCGCCGCCCGCGCGGCGCTTCGCGAGCAAGCTCTGCTCCTACATCTGTTTCGGGCCAGTTATGTCTGTGGGATTGCCTGGAGCGCCTTGTTTGTCTGGCTTGAGATTGGGTCAGGGCCACCAGGTGCATGGCTTGGGTTTTTCCGGCGCCCTTGAGACCGTGCGCCGCCCGCGCGGCGCTTCGCGAGCTTCGCCCGCTCCTACATCTGTTTCGGGCGAGTTATGTCTGTGAGATTGCCTGGTTCGCCTTGGTTGTTTGGCTTGGGATTGGGTCAGGGCTACCAGGTGCATGGCTTGGTTTTTCCGGCGCCCTTGAGACCGTGCGCCGCCCGCGCGGCGCTTCGCGAGCAAGCTCTGCTCCTACATCTGTTTCGGGCCAGTTATGTCTGGGGGATTACCTCGACCGCCTTGTTTGTCTGGCTTGAGATTGGGTCAGGGCCTCTAGGTGCATGGCTTGGGTTTTTCCGGCGCCCTTGAGACCGTGCGCCGCCCGCGCGGCGCTTCGCGAGCAAGCTCTGCTCCTACATCTGTTTCGGGCCAGTTATGTCTGTGCCATTGCCTGGACCGCTTTGTTGGTTTGGCTGGGGATTGGGTCAGGGCCGCCAGGTGCATGTCTTGGGTTTCTCCAGGGCCCTGGAGACCGTGCGCCGCCCCCGCGGCGCTTCCCGGGCAAGCCCGGTCCCACATCTGTTTCGGGCCTGTTATGTCTGTGCCATTGCCTGGACCGCCCTGTTGGTTCGCCTTGGGGCCGCCAGGTGCATACCTTGATGCTTCTAGCGTCCTTGAGATCATGCGCCTCTCAGGTGGAGTTGTACGATGACTGACCGTTTATCGTTTGCTTGCTATCTATAGTGGAATTAACCAAACGGTACATGTAAAATCACCGGCATTCGGCCAACGAGCCGCAGGAGCCAGCCTCCTTACTTCTTATAAAAAAGCCCGTCCATGCGACGGGCTTTTTCGTTTCCGCTTTTTGATTCACAGTCGCGCACGGACTGCGCATCCCTGTACCTTTTAGAGAGACCCCTACCCATGCTGCGCCTGGTCCTGCTTTTCCTGTTGCAAATGTTTCGCCGCTTGTTCAGTGGTACCTCGGTCAGCCCGCGGGCCGAGTTGCAAGGCACCCACGCCGATGAAGACGAAGGCCGCTGGACCGCCACCTCCATCGCCATCATCTGCGCCCTGGTGATCTACATCATCGGCGGCCTGGGCCTGTACGGCAAAACCCACATCTGGGACACCCTGACCCCCGCGCAGAAAGACTTCATCGTGCAATCGATGATCACCGACCAACAGGTCCTCTGACGACCATCGGCACTGTTTCAGCCGGTGGGCGCCCCCAGCTCCCACCAGGCCAGGCAGCGGCCCCGGCGATGCGGATATTACCGAGTGGCCTTCAGGCCACTGCGCTGGCCATGACGCTCCAGCGCCAGGTCGATCAGCCGGCTGACCAGTTCGGTGTAGGTCAACCCCGCCGCCAGCCATAGCTGCGGGTACATGCTGATGCGGGTGAAGCCGGGCAGGGTGTTCAGTTCGTTGATGATCACCTCGCCGCTGTCTGCGAGAAACACATCTACCCGCGCGAGCCCGCTGCAGCCCAGTACCTGGAAGGCTTCGATGGCCAATTCGCGCACGCGCTCGCTGGCTTCGGCCGGAATGTCCGCCGGCACCAGCACCTGGGCCGCGTCAGCATCGATGTATTTGCTGTCGTAGGAATAGAAACCGTCCTTGACCACGATCTCGCCACAGCCGCTGGCGATGGGCTGGTCATTGCCCAGCACGGCGCACTCGATTTCGCGCCCCTTGACGGCGGCCTCCACCAGCACCTTGTCGTCATAGGCCAGCGCCAGTTCCACGGCCTGCCAGTAGGCAGCTTCGTCCTCGACCTTGCTGACCCCCACCGAGGAGCCCAGGTTCGCCGGTTTGACGAACAGCGGCAGGCCCAGTTCGGCCTGCACCTGGGCAAAGCCGCGGCGCCGGGCGTTGGCGCGGTTGAGGCTGATGAAGGGGGTAATGGCCAGCCCGGCGTCGCGCAGCAGGCGCTTGCTGATGTCCTTGTCCATGCACACCGCCGAGGCCAGCACGTCGGAACCGACGAAGGGCAGGTCGGCCATGCGCAGCAGGCCTTGCAGACAGCCATCCTCACCCTGGGTGCCGTGCACCACCGGGAAGATCACGTCGATATGGGCTAGCGGCGAAGCGCCGGTTTCCACCAGTTGGCGCTCGGCCTTGCCGGGCACCAGGGCCAATTCGCGGTTGGAGCGGTTGAGGGCGATCAGCGCCGGGTCATCCTGATTGAGCAGGTAGTCGCCGGCGTCGTTCAGGTGCCACTGGCCGTCTTTGTCGATGCCGATCAGCACCGGCTCGAAGCGTTCGCGGTCCAGGGCATCGACGATGTTGCGCGCCGACTGCAGGGACACCTCGTGTTCGGCCGAACGGCCTCCAAAAATCACCCCTACGCGCAGCTTGGCCATCACGGTGTTCCTTATAGGTTTGGGCGGCTGAATCGGCACTGTTACACTGACTGCAAGAATGCATTGTCAAAGCCGATTTGTCCTGAAGGCAGGACAGGCATAATCTGACGCACTGAATTGTCATGTTCAACACAGGAATCACGATGTCCCAGTTCCCCATTGTTCGTCCACGGCGCCTGCGGCGTTCCGAGAACCTCCGTTCGCTATTCCAGGAAACCGAGTTCAGCCTGGACGACCTGGTGCTGCCGATTTTCGTCGAAGAAGAAATCGATGACTTCGTGCCCATCACCAGCATGCCGGGGGTGATGCGTATCCCCGAATCGAAATTGGCCGGCGAGATCGAGCGCTACGCCCGTGCCGGCATCAAGTCGGTGATGACCTTCGGCGTCTCCCACAAGCTGGACGCCGACGGCAGCGATACCTGGCAGGAAAACGGCCTGGTGTCGCGCATGGCGCGCATCGCCAAGGACGCCGTGCCGGAAATGATCGTCATGGCCGACACCTGCTTCTGCGAATACACCTCCCACGGCCACTGCGGTGTGCTGTGCGACCACGGCGTGGACAACGACGCCACCTTGCGCAACCTGGGCAAGCAGGCCGTGGCCGCTGCCCGTGCCGGTGCTGATTTCATCTCGCCATCGGCCGCCATGGACGGGCAGGTGCAAGCCATTCGCAGTGCCCTGGACGAAGCCGGTTTCATCGACACCTCGATCATGGCCTATTCGACCAAGTTCGCCTCGGCCTTGTACGGCCCGTTCCGCGAAGCCGGTGGTTCGGCGCTCAAAGGTGACCGCAAGGCTTACCAGATGAACCCGATGAACCGCCGCGAGGCAGTGCGTGAGTCGCTGCTGGACGAGCAGGAAGGTGCCGACGCCATCATGGTCAAGCCCGCCGGCGCGTACCTGGACATCATCCGCGACATCCGCGAAGCCTCGCGCCTGCCCCTGACTGCCTACCAGGTCAGCGGTGAATACGCGATGATCAAGTTCGGTGCCCAGGCCGGTGCCATCGACGAAGCCCGCGTGGTGCGGGAAAGCCTGGGCGCCATCAAGCGCGCCGGGGCCGACCTGATCTTCACCTATTTCGCCATGGACATCGCCCGCGACGGGATCTGATCCCGCGTGTCCCCTCGCTCGGTCCCACAAGGTGCGATGCTGCCCTGTGGGCCCGGCAAAGCTCGGTAAAAAGGCCCCACAGTATTCCGCCCCAGGCGAATAGCCTTTTCATCCCACGGAATAATCATTCGCCAGACCTGTGTGACAATTGCAGCTTAACCATCCAAGAGGCATTCGATGGACACTCTGCAAAACATGCGCACCTTCGTCTGCGTCGCCGAAGCGGGCAGTTTCAGCCATGCCGCCAAACAGTTGAACGTGGCCGTGGCCACGGTATCGCGCAGCATCGCGGCCCTGGAAGCCCACCTGCGCGCGCGCCTGCTGAACCGCAGTACCCGTCATGTCGCCCTCACCGAAGTCGGCCAGCGTTACCTGGCCCGCTGCGAACAGATCATCGCTCATGTCGATGAAGCCGAAAACGAGGCAGGCAACACTCAGTTGCGCCCCAGCGGCCGCCTGAGGGTGCATTCGATGATGGGCGTGGGGCGGCACTACGTGGTGCCGGCCATCGCCGATTACCGTCAGCAGCACCCCGACGTCAGCTTCGAGCTGACCATGGCCAACCGCATGCCCGACTTGATAGAAGAGGGCATCGACGTGGCCATTGTCCTGGCGGCGCAACTGCCGGACTCCGGTTACGTCAGCCAGCGCATCGGCCAGTCCTACAGCGTGCTCTGCGCCTCCCCCGACTACATCGCGCGCCACGGCGTACCGTCTACCCCCCAAGGCCTGCGGGACCATGAGTGCCTGCGGCTGATCAACCCCAGCAATGTCACCGACCACTGGGAGTTTCACGGTGATGATGACGTGCAGCGCATCAACCTGGGGCCGTCGGCATTCCAGGTGAACATGGGTGATGCCATGATCGACGCGATCGAGTCAGGGATGGGGGTAGGGGCGCTGCCGGTGTTCTCGGCACAGAAGGGGATCGACAGCGGCAGCCTGGTGCGGTTGTTGCCGCAGTACCGGCTGCAATGCCTGAACGTGTACGCGGTGTACACCAACCGGCGCTACCTGGATGCCAAGATCAAAGTGTTGATCAGCCAACTGCGTTCGGTATTGCCGGGTGGTAAGGCGCTGACGCAGTAGGATTCAGTCCTGGGCGTGGGTGTGCTGCGACGCCACCAGCGCCCGGCGACGAGCCTGGCCGCGGCGGTATTCACGGCGATGGTCCACGGCGATGCCACAGGAAATCAGAAACAGCAGCGCATAGGCGACGAGTCGAAGCATGGGGCGGTCCTTACAGGGTCTTCCAATCCGGCGCTACTCTACCAATGGCTAGGGTGCGACGCTAGGTCGCAGGGCGCAAGGCTGTGTTCCCGATCCGGTAACAATCCCCCTGAGCGGAAATGGGCTCAGGCCGGGATGGCCCCGTGGAACGGACAACCTGTAGCGCCCAGCTCCCAATAGTGCGGCTGATGGTGGGCATGCACTGCCCTCACGGTTACCCTCGGCTCATTCAACCGCCGCTGGAGCGCTGCATGTCGTTGCCCGAAACACCCCTGGCCATTCGTTCTCCCGTGCGCACCACCCTGGCGCTGGCGGCGGTGGTGCTGTTGACCGGCATCGGCGCCGGCCTGGGCGGCATGCTCCTGGCCTTGCTGCTGCACGGTATCCAGCACCTGGCCTACGGCTACAGCCAGGACCACCTGGTGGGCCACGAAAGCTTTCTGTTCGGTGTGACCGCTGCGGCCCCCGAACGCCGCGTGTGTGCCCTGATGCTGTGCGGCTTGGTCGCGGGCCTGGGCTGGTGGCTGCTGTACCGCTTCGCAAAACCGCTGGTCAGCGTCAAGAAAGCCGTCAGCGACCCTGATGCGCGCATGCCCGCACTCGCCACCCTCGGCCATGTGCTGTTGCAGATCATCACCGTCGCCCTGGGCTCGCCGCTGGGCCGGGAGGTGGCGCCCCGTGAGCTGGGCTCGCTGATCGCCGACCGCCTTTCGCGCGGGGCAGGGCTGGACGCCGACACTCGCCGGCTGATGATCGCCTGTGGCGCCGGTGCCGGCCTGGCGGCGGTGTACAACGTGCCGCTGGGCGGCGCGGTGTTCGTGCTGGAGGTGCTGCTGGCACGGTTTGCCTGGCGCGAGGCGATCATGGCCTTGGCGACTTCGGCCATTGGCGCCGCCGTGGCCTGGACGGGCCTGGGCGCCGAGGCGCAGTACAGCGTGCCGGCCTTTGTCATCAGCCCTGGCCTGATTGCCTGGGCGGTACTGTGCGGCCCGCTGTTCGGCCTGGCCGCGCACGGTTTCACCCGCCTGACCGGTGCCGCCCGTGCCCGTGCGGCTCGGGGCTGGTCATTGCCGGTACTGGCACTGGTCAATTTCACCCTGATCGGCTGCCTGGCCATCTACCTGCCCCAAGTGCTGGGCAACGGCAAGGGCCCCGCGCAACTGGGCTTCGACGACCAGCTGACCATCGCCCTGGCAGCAGTGCTGTTGCTGGCCAAGCTGGTGGTTACCAGCAGCAGCTTGCGTGCGGGCGCCGAAGGCGGCCTGCTGACCCCGGCCCTGGCTTGCGGCGCCTTGCTGGCGGTGATGCTGGGGGGTGGTTGGAACCTGCTGTGGCCCGGCGTGCCGCTGGGGGCGTTTGCCATCGTCGGTGCCGCGGCTTTCCTGGCTTCATCCATGAGCATGCCACTGACGGCCATCGTGCTGGTGGTCGAGTTCACCCGTATTGACCACGACTTCCTGGTACCCATCATCCTCGCGGTGGTCGGCTCGGTGTGCGCCAGCCGCCTGTGCCAGCGTGTGTGACCCTTACTTGGGGATCAGCGCGACCACGTATTCACAGGTGTCGCGGTATATTGCGTCTCGTGTTCTGGCCAGTTGAACCGCGCAGGGCGCTACAGCGCCATGGACATCCTGAGCGTGCGGTTCTTTTTGCTGTTGCTGGTCACCGGCTGGGTGGGCAGGGACAACCTGCAGCAACTGTTCACGCTCGACACGACGATGCTGGTCCAATTGGTGGAGCTTGCCATCGTCAGCGTGCTGTTACCGGTATTCGGCCTGCAGTTCGCCATCCAGCAATTGGGGAGCGGCCGCGCTGGATGAGAGCAGGCTGGTGGCGCGCCCGGACCACGCTGGCTCCAGCGCTGGTCAGCCAGTCGGCCTACCACCTGGCGTGGGCCCTCTACGCCGGTGGCATGGTGATGGGGCTGTTCGCCCTGTTGATGTGGGCCTTGTCACGCTCCACGGCCTATGGCGAATGCCTGTACCGGGATGGCGTGGCAGCGCATCAACCTTTGTCACAGCCGTCACCCAACCGGGTGTAGTTGAGTTCGTGCTGCACACCCTTGCTGTCGATGTACGTCATGTGGCCCTGCACCGGGCCGCACTCGCTGCCAGCGCGGGTGTTCATGCGTATTACCTTGGCGATATCCAGGTCCTGCGAGTAATCGTAGCTAGAACCGGGTTGGGATTGCGCGGCCTTGGTGGCCGCGGCGTCATCGGCACGGGCGAACGAGGTGAAGGCGGCCAGCAGGGACAGCGCGAGGGCGATGAGGTATTTCATGATGTGCTCCCCTCCATCGGGGTGTTCAGGGCATGGCGCCATTTTAGGAAGGCGGGCCCCGGTCTTTGAAATGGAGGGTGTCGATACCGGCCATCATCCAAACTGATGCTACCTGCCAGCGGCCCCCAGCCCGCGTCGGCGGTAGAGGCGGTGTGCCTGATACTGCGCGGCGGCTGTGACACCGCCGGGTCCGCTACAGGTCATCGACGGGGGGAGGCGGGGGGTTACGCACGCCCAGGGGGCTGCGCGCCAGGTAATCGAGCAAGGTTGCCGCCGGGTGATCGCCGGTGGCCAGGGCCACGTAGCCATCCGGGCGCACCAGGTACAGCGCATGGCGTGCGAAGCCGGCATGGCCGTGGTCCGCGTGCCAGTCGAAGGTGTGCAGGCGCAGGCCTTCACCGGCACACACGGCTCGCAGGTCGTCACCGGCTTTTCCGTAAACGTGCACCTGCCATTCGATAGCCTGCAAGGGTGTGAAGTTGTCGCGCCCGTCGACGTTGACCCAGGGCAGCCGGTCGCCGCCGTGGATATGACCGGCAGCGCCGTCGCTGAGGGCGCTGTGGCGGTAGTTCAGGGTCAGTTGCGACACCGTGCGAAACAGCCACTCGCGCACCGGGCCCAGGGCCAGCGCCTTGGGAATGAGCAGCGGCGCGAGGCGGGTGCGCAGCAGATCGGCCATGGGGCCCTGGGCCGTGGCGAAGGTGAATACCCGGTCGGTGGTGGCCACCAGTTGCCGGGCGAAGCCGATGCGTTCGGGTTCGTAGCTGTCCAGCAGGGCTTCATCGGCATGCCCGTTGAGCACACTGGCCAGTTTCCAGGCCAGGTTGATCGCATCGCCGATGCCGGTATTCATGCCCTGGCCGCCCGCCGGGCTGTGCAAGTGCGCGGCATCGCCGAGCAGGAAGGCGCGCCCCACGCGAAACTGCTCGGTGACGCGGTGGTGAACGCGGTAGGTGGAGAACCAGTTGAGCTGGTCCACCTGCACCTTGAGGTGGTCGATGGCCCGGTGGCTGATGTCCTCGAATCGCAGGCTTTCGGCCCGCGCGGCGCGTTCGTCGCGCACGGTGCCGATCAACCGGGCGCGGCCGCTGCCGGCAAGGGGGAACACGGCGAGGAAATCGGCCTCATCCAGGTCCACATGCAGCTCGCCATTGAACGCCGGGCCCTGGCCCTGCACGTCGGCGATATAGAACACCTGCTGGTAGGTGCCCCCGGGAAAGCCGCTGCCCAGCTCGTGGCGCACGGTCGAGCGAGCACCATCGCAACCAGCCAGGTATAGGGTTTCGGCGGACTCCACGTGCCCGTCGGGGTGTTGCAGCTGCACCAGCACCTGCGCGCCCTGATCCACGAAGCCACGCAGCTCGACGCCACGTTCCACGCTGATACCCTGTGCTTCAAGGCGTTCGATCAGCAGGCGTTCATGTTCGTCCTGGGGGAATATCTGCAAAAAGCTGTAAGGCGTCAGGCCCTCGCCAATAGGGGCAAAGGGCAGGTGCGCCGCGGTTTCGCCCTTGACCCACAGGTTGATCGCCGCCACGGTGTGGCCGTGCTGCAGCACGTGCTCGGTGAGGTTCAGTTGCCGATACAGTTCCAGCGTCCGGGCTTGCACGGCGAGCGCGCGGGAAGTGGTGCCGGGTTGCGGGTTCAGGTCGATTATCCGTGGCCGCACGCCTTGCGCCGCCAGCCACAGGGCCAGGACCAGGCCGGTGGGGCCGGCGCCGACGATGAGTACGTCGCTGCGGTGCATGGGCAAGGCCTCGTTTTTTCTGGGGCGGTTTCTGGAGTATGGCAGGTGTGGGGCTGGGGGCATGCCGTGGTGGTTCCCGCGTTCTTTAGATCGAGCGCCGCGCGGGCGGCGCTGGGTCTCAAGGCCGCCGAAAACCTCATGCAATCCCGATTCAGCTCACACCTCGAAACCAGCCTCACCCAAACGTAAACGCATAAGCCGCTACCCCAGGGTCCAGAAACTCGATACTGAACGTATGCTCCCCAACCCCCCCAGGTTGCCGCACCAGCTGATACAACCGCTGCTCCGTCACTTGCCCGCTACCATCGGGCGCTACATCGGTGCCATGGGCATCGCCCGGGGCCTTGCCGTCGACGGTGACCTTGAACCGAACCGGCCGGCCGTTGCTGCCCGGGCCCAGTACCAGGTGCAGGTCGCGTGCCTGGAAGCGGTAGGCGATGCGCCCATTGGCCTGGGCCAGGGTGGCCTGCTCGGCGCCGATGGTCCAGTGGCCTTCCACGCCCCACTGGTTCAGTTGCGGCTGGGCCGGCAATTGGTACTGGGTTTCCTTGTCGCCGGCCACTGCCGGGGTCGAGGCGAAGTGCTCGGCGCGGCGGTAACCCACGTAGGTTTCCGGTGAGCGCATGTCCTGGTTGTCGGCGGCCTGCTGCACGCCCTGGGCCTCAGCCTGCACCAGGTCGCTGCTCACCTGGGTATGGCCGGCTTCGCGCAGCAGCTGCTGAATCACGTGTTCGGACTGGTCGTAGTCGCCTTCACCGAAGTGGTGGTAACGGATATGGCCCTGGGCATCGACGAAGTAATGGGCCGGCCAGTACTCGTTGTCGAAGGCGCGCCACAGCGTGTAGTCGTTGTCGATGGCCACCGGGTAAGTGACGCCCAGCTTCTTCATGGCCGCGGTGACGTTGCCCACATCGCGTTCGAAGGCGAATTCGGGGGCGTGCACGCCGATCACTACCAGGCCCTGATCGTGGTATTTGGCGGCCCAGGCCTTGAGGTAGGGCAGGGTACGCAGGCAATTGATGCAGGAGTAGGTCCAGAAATCCACCAGCACCACCTTGCCGCGCAGGGCTTCGGCCGTCAGCGGTGGCGAGTTCAGCCACTGCACCGCACCACTCAGGGCGGGAAGGTCGCCCTCCACGGGCAGCGGTTGGTTGTCGGCCACCTTGACGGCGGCGGCCTGGCTGGTTCTGTTCTTCTCACCGAGCACGCGGTCGACCAGGTGTTGTTCCAGCCCCCCGGTGGAGGCGGTGGACAATTGCGCCAGCACGCCGGTGTCCAGCCCCAGCGCAATGGCGGCGACCCCTGCCAGCATCATTACGCCCAAACCCCGGCGAATCCACTCGCCCGCCCCCAGGGCGCGTTTCATCGCCGTGAACAGCTTGCCGCCAATCAGCAGTGCCGCGGCCAATGAAGTCGCCGCACCGGCGGCATAGGCCAGCAGCAACAGGGTGGTGCCGATGCTGGCGCCCTGCAGTGCCGCACCGGTCAGGACCAGGCCCAGGATCGGCCCCGCGCACGGTGCCCACAGCAGGCCCGTGGCCACGCCGATGAGAAACGACGCACCCGGGCGGGGGCGGCTGTCGTGGCCAGCGGCCTCGGAAAGGCGGCTGCCTGCGGCAACCAGAGGCCGGGTCAGGCGCTCGGCCAGTTGTGGCAGCAGCAGGGTCAGGGCAAACAGCGCGACAAACACCAGCGCCAACCAGCGGCCATATTGGTTGAGCTGCACCACCCAGGCCCCGCCGACGGCGGCCAGTGAAGCAACCAGGGCAAAGGTCACGGCCATGCCCGCCAGCAGTGGCAGCCCGCTCTTGACGAAGGGCTGGCCGGTGCGGGCGAATACGAACGGCAGCACGGGCAGGATGCAGGGGCTGACGATGGTCAGCACACCCCCCAGGTAGGCAAGCAATAGCAGCAGCATGGTGTGGCCCTTGTAAGCGTTGGTGAAGGATGAGGCTGATGCTAGCGCGCTGGCACGTGCGAAATCCTCACGGGTAGTTAAACATTTTGTGATACCTGGCGCGCCAATCAATCGGCCCAGGCCCAAGGCCGGCGTACACGTCGCGGTCCGCATCCAGCGCTGGGCTGGCAAGCACATAGCGCTTGCGTCCATGATGGCGCCCTCACGCCCACAAGGAAGCTCACATGAAAGTCAGCGCACGCAACGTGTTCAAAGGTACTGTCAGCCAGGTCAACGAAGGCGCGGTGAATGCCGAGGTGGCCTTGACGCTGCCGGGCGGCGAGGCGTTGGTGGCCGTGGTGACCCTGGCCAGCGTAAAGAGTCTGGGCCTGGCGGTGGGCAAGGAAGCCGTGGCGCTGGTGAAGGCGCCCTGGGTGGTACTGATGACCGACGCCGGTGGCTATCGCCTGTCGGCGCGCAATTGCCTGCAAGGCCAGGTGGTACGGGTCGGTGACGGCGCGGTAAACGCCGAGGTGGTGCTGCGCCTGCCCGGCGGTGCAGAGGTGTTCGCCATCGTCACCCGCGAGGCCGTGCAGGAACTGGGCCTGGCCCCGGGTGTAGCGGCCACGGCGGTGATCAAGGCGTCGCATATCATCCTGGGCGTGGCCGACTGATCACATCAGCACGCCGTCCACCGGCTCCTCGGGCAGCGGCGCCGGTACCTCCAGCAGTTCCTGCACGGCAATCTCGATGTTGCGGCACATGGCGTGCAGCGGCAGGTCGTTGGGTTGCAGGTCGAACGGGTCGGCGATCTGGTCGCCCAGGGCGTCCAGGCCGAAGAAGGTATAGGCCAGGATGCACACCGCCACCGGCGTGAACCAGCCGATGCTGTCGATCAGGCAGAACGGCAGCAGGAAGCAGTAGATGTGCACCGTGCGGTGCAGCAGCAGGATGTAAGGGTAGGGGATGGGCGTGCCCTTGATGCGCTCGCAGCCGCCCAGCACATAGGACAGGCGCGTGACCTGCTGGTCGATGCTGACCTGGACCTGCTCCCCGGCGCCGGCCTGGCGCGCCGCTTCCTGATAACGCTTGCCCAGCAACCCCAGCAATGCACTCGGCGGGTTCTGGTGGCCCAGCACCAGGTGCCGCGCGTGCTCATCCAGGTGCTGCAGCGTTTGCGGCGCCACGGCCTCCCGGCGCAGGTAATGCTTGAGCACGTGGGCGAAGCCGATCAGGCCCTGGCCCAGCAGTTGGCGCTGCTCAGGCGCCAGGCTGGGCAGCAGGCTCAGGGTCTGCCGGGTCAGGTTGCGGCTGACGATCAGCAATTCCCCCCACAGCGTGCGTGCTTCCCAGAAGCGCTGGTAGGCCACGGTGTTGCGAAAGCCGAGGAAGATCGCCAGTGTCAGCCCCCATAGCGTGAACGGCGTGGCCGTCAGCACCACCTTGAAATGGAACAGCGTGCCGTGAATGGCGACCACCGCCGAGCTGATCAGCACCGTGAACAGCACCTTGCGCCAGATGGCCGGAATGATGGAGCCCTTCAGGGAAAACAGCAGCGTCAGGGCGGACGGGTTGTGGGGGCGGACGATCATGCGGGGGTCGGGCTCCTGTGGCATCAAGGTATTTGCGATAGGCAGGACTAGCGCTATATCATTTGGTATATAGCGAATGCCGCTGCTGCATCCTACCTGTTCATTTTGGCCCCTGGAACGCTGCAATGCGCGAAAGAATCTACCCCTACACCGCCTGGCTGCTGACCCGCAGCTTCCAGCCCCTGGAGATCGAGCTGATCGGCCCCGGTTATGCGGCCAGTGGTTACGACCGTACCGAGTCCGGGCGCAATTACCACGTGGACGAGCTGTACCCCAGCAAGGCCGCCGCCATTGCCTGCGGCGAAGACCGCCTGGCGGAGCTGGCCGCGGATATCGCCAAGCGCCAGGCCAGCCTGGACAAGCGTCGCGACGCACTGTACCGGCACAAATGAAGTTGGCAGGAAACCTGCAATAGCTGACTTATAAGTCAGCTTTTCAGGTGGAAGCCATCGTTATATGCACTGCTATATAGCGATACATGAAAACAGTGCCCTATCCCAGTGCTGCCACCTGCGAAAGCCTTTGTATGCCCATGCCGAGGTGTTTTGCCATGTCGATGATTGCTACTTGCGAACTGCTGTCCCCGCCCGCTAATTGCACCTTCGAAGCCAATGACTGGCAGGTGCTGGCCCAGCACTGGTACCCCGTGGCCAGGGTGCAGGACGTCGAAGACAAACCCGTGGCCGCGCAATTGCTGGACGTGCCCCTGGTGTTGTTTCGCACGACGGCAGGCATCACCATTGCCCGCGATATCTGCCCGCACCGTGGCGTGCCCCTGAGCATGGGGTGGGTAGCGCACGATGAAATCGTCTGCCCCTACCACGGCCTGCATTACGGGGCCGACGGCCGATGCAGCAAGATCCCGGCGCAGCCGGACCTGACCCGCATCTCGCCGCGCTTCACCCTCAAGACCTTTCCCGTGGTGGAGCGTTTCGGCCTGGTGTGGACCAGCCTGCACAGCCTGGAGCCCAACCTGCCGCAACTGCCCACCTGGGACGACCCCGACCACCAGCCTATTTTGCCGCCGTGGGTGGACATAGCCGGCTCCAGTGGCCGTCAGCTGGAAGGCTTCATCGACGTGGCGCATTTCGCCTGGGTGCACCACGAAGCCTTCGCCGACCGCGACAACCCGGTGGTGCCGTCCTATGACACGCAATTGACCGACTACGGCCTGCGCACCGAGTACTGGAGCGGGGTGAGCAACTACCCCAAGGCCCTCCAGTACCTGGAGCCCGAAGGCTTTCGCTGGCTGCGAGTGTTCGACGTCTACCCGCCCTTCAGCGCGGTGCTGACCGTGCATTTTCCCGATGACGGCCGTCTGTGCATCCTCAACGCGGCCTGCCCGGTGTCCGCGCGCAAGACCCGCCTCTTCGTGCCGCTGACACGCAATTTCGACAAGACCGGTTCGGTGGAGGATGTGTATGCCTTCAACGCGCAGATATTCGCCGAAGACCAGGCCATCGTCGAATCCCAACGGCCGGAAGACTTGCCTCTGGACCCCTTGCTGGAGGCGCATTTCCAGGCCGACCGCAGTTCCACCGCCTACCGTCGTATCCTGTTGAACATGGGCCTGGGGCGCCAGCAGGTGGGGTGAGCCCATTCATGGCTTTTGGTGATACACCTCACACTACGGCATGAATGTGAAGGCCCCTCGACGGTGGGCTTTCGTCGATCGCGCCGTATAACGTTGTTACATATGCCTCGCGCCGACCCGCCATTGGCGGGGGCTGAATGGATTAAACAGCCCAAGCAATTTCCATACCCAGGCCCGGCGCCATGGGCTTGCTTGGGTGTGGGTCAATTTGACAGTATCGAAGATGGCACATAGATTGTTCGCAGGGTGTTCTGTACGCGAGCCGTCTAACTTCCTACGCATTCTTAGCTGTTCTTCACGGTATAAAAAAGCATGACCGGGCGTTTGCGCGGGCGGTGCACAACAATGTGGGGATTCACCAAGGAGCGCCAAATGATAACAAAAATAAGGTTCAGGGTTTTTTCACCAACCCTCGTGGCCGTTGCCGTCGGGTGTGCGGTCAGTTTCGACGCACAGGCCGTCAACTTCAATATCGGCGAAATCGAAGGGCAGTTCGACTCGTCCCTGTCGATTGGTGCCAGTTGGAGTACCCAGAGTCCATCGCAGAAACTCATCGGTTCGGCGAACGGTGGGCATGGCTTTACCCAGACCAACGATGACGGTCGCCTGAACTTCGACAAGGGCGAGACTTTCTCCAAGATATTCAAAGGCATCCATGACCTGGAATTGAAATACGACAACATGGGCGTATTTACCCGGGTCAAGTATTGGTATGACTTCGAACTTCAGGACGAAAACCAGGACTTCAAGAACGTCAGCAATGACGGCCGCCAGGAAGCCGCCAAATCTTCCGGTATCGAGCTGCTGGATGCCTTCGCTTACTACAACTACCAGATCGACGATAAACCTGGCAGCGTACGCCTGGGCAAGCAAGTGGTCAGTTGGGGCGAAAGTACCTTCATCGGCAACAGTATCAACTCCATCAACCCCATCGATGTCTCGGCGTTCCGCCGCCCGGGCGCTGAAATCAAGGAAGGGTTGATCCCGGTGAACATGCTGTACGTCTCCCAGGGCCTGACCGACAAGTTGTCTGCCGAGGCGTTTTACCAGTTGGGCTGGGACAACACCATCCTCGACAACTGTGGCACCTTCTTCTCCAGCACCGACGTGGCGGCCAAGGGCTGCCGGGCCAACTACAACATCCTCGACGCCACTACCGTGGGCGCTCTCAACCAGCCCGGCACCAAGGCGGCACTGGCCTCCCTGGGCGTGGGCGTGACCCCCGAAGGCCTGATCGTGCCACGCGGTTCCGATAATGAAGCGCGCGACTCAGGGCAGTGGGGCCTGGCCCTGCGCTGGCTGGGTGACAACACCGAGTATGGCGCCTACGCCATGAACTACCACAGCCGCACCCCTTACGTGAGCGTGCAGAATGCTGGCCGTGCCGACGTCATCAGGGCGTTGACCACCCCGGCCCTGGCGCAACCGATTCTGCTGGGGCGCGGCAACTACTTCCTGGATTACCCCGAGGACATCCGCCTGTACGGCCTGAGCTTCGCCACCACCCTGCCCGAGGGCACCGCCTGGAGCGGCGAGATCAGCTACCGGCCGAACATGCCGCTGCAACTGAACACCACTGACGTCACCACCTTGCTGGCCAGCAGCGTCGCCACCGCGGCGGCCACGGGCGGCGCGGCAGCGGCGCTGGCCCAGGCAGGCGCGATCAACACGGGGTACGTACGCAAGGAAGTCACCCAGGCACAGACCACCTTCACCCACTTCTTCGACCAGGTCATGGGTGCCCAGCGCCTGACCCTGATCGGCGAGGTTGGCGTCGACCATATCGCCGGGGTCAGCGACACCGCCGGCAACCGCTATGGCCGCGACTCGGTGTTCGGTATTCCGGAAAACGCCGCGGCCGACGCCGAATATGGCTCCGGTGGCTTTTACACCAGTGTTTCGTGGGGCTACCGCGCCCGCGCCATCTGGGATTACGCCAACGCCATCGCCGGCATCAACCTCAAGCCCAACGTCGCCTGGTCCCATGACGTCCACGGTTACGGGCCGGTGTTCAACCAAGGGGTCAAGGCGGTCAGCCTGGGCCTGGATGCCGACTACCAGAACACCTACACCGCCAGCCTCAATTACACCAATTTCTTTGGCGGCGATTACAACACCGTGTCTGACCGCGATTTCATCGCCCTCAGCTTCGGCGTGAACTTCTAAGGTGGGGAACCTCATGATGATTGGCAAGCAGGCAATGCAATGCGCCGCCCTGGCCCTGAGCCTGGTGGCGGCGAACGTGATGGCGGCCGTCAGTGCCGACCAGGTGGCCAAGCTGGGCACCAGCCTGACCCCGCTGGGCGGGGAAAAGGCCGCGAACAAGGACGGAAGTATCCCGGCCTGGGACGGCGGCCTGAAAACCAACGCCGCGCCTGTCTCCAGCAACGGGTTCATTGGTGACCCCTATGCCGGTGAGAAGCCGCTGTTCACCATCACCGCGAAGAATGTGGACCAGTACAAGGCCAAGCTGTCGGCGGGGCAACTGGCGATGTTCAAGCGTTACCCCGACACCTTTGTGATACCCGTCTACGTGACCCACCGCAGTGTCTCGGTACCGGCCAACGTCGAGGCTGCGGCCAAGGCCAGCGCTGCCAAGGTCAACCTGGTGGCAGACGGCAACGGCCTGGAAAACTTCGACCAGACCCGGTTCTACGCTTTCCCCATTCCACAGAACGGCCTGGAGGTGATCTGGAACCACATCACCCGCTACCGCGGCGGCAACCTGAGCCGTGTGTACACCCAGGCTGCGCCACAGACCAATGGTTCCTACAACATCGTGCAGCTTCGCGACCAGGTCGGTTTCCCCGACCAGATGCCCGGCATCGACCCCGAAGAAGCGAAGAATGCGCTGCTGTACTTCAAGCAAGAGGTTACCGCCCCGGCGCGGCTGGCCGGCGACGTGCTGCTGGTGCACGATTCGCTGAACCAGATCAAGCAGGCACGCGAAGCCTGGGTCTACAGCGCCGGCCAGCGCCGAGTGCGGCGTGCTCCCCAGGTGGCCTACGACGGCCCGGGCACGGCGTCCGACGGCATGCGTACCTCGGATAACTTCGACATGTTCAACGGCGCGCCAGACCGGTACGACTGGAAGCTGATAGGCAAGCAGGAGCTGTACATTCCCTACAACAACTTCCGCCTGACCCAGCCGACGGTGAAGTACGCCGACATTCTGAAGGCCGGCCATACCAACCAGGCCGATGCCCGTTACGAGCTGCACCGGGTGTGGGTAGTGGAGGCCACTCTGAAGCCCAGCGCCCGCAATATCTATGGCAAGCGCACGTTCTATGTGGACGAGGACAGCTGGTACATCGCCATGTCCGACCTCTACGATGGCCGTGGTCAACTGTGGCGGGTAGGGCAGGCGATGCTGGTGCCGTGGTACCACCGCCAGGTGCAGGCCGAAGCGTTCGAAGCGCTGTTTGACCTGCAGAACGGGCGCTATATCGTGACCGGCATGAGCAACGAAGAGCGCAACTTCGTGCAGTTCGACCTGAAGATGACGCCTGCCGACTACACCCCCAACGCCCTGCGCAGCGCCGGTACCCGCTAGACGGCGCCTCTCCTGTCGGACCGGGCTGCCCCGGGAAAAGAACGCCGCGGTGTACCTGATGCACCGCGGCGTTCTTTTGCCGAGCTTCGCCCGGTCCCACAAGGCAAAAATGGTTACAATACCTGCACATCGCGTGCTCGCCGCTTGGCCAGCGTTCACAATTGTCATTTGAATGGGCATTCGCCGTGACGCGAAGGCGTTACGTGCGTCTATGACTTAGACCCGTCACGTTGCCCCGGCAACGTTGGCCCACAGCACACCGTACAGGGAGCTCTCTACATGATCATCAAACCACGCGTTCGCGGCTTCGTCTGCGTGACTACCCACCCGACTGGCTGCGAAGCCAACGTCAAGGAGCAGATCGAATACGTGAAGCAGCACGGCACTATCGGCAATGGTCCGAAGAACGTGCTGGTGCTGGGTGCTTCCACCGGTTACGGCCTGGCCGCGCGCATCAGCGCCGCATTTGGCGCCGGCGCCAAGACCCTGGGTGTGTTCTTCGAGCGTGAAGGCGACGAGAAGAAGGCCGGTACCGCTGGCTGGTACAACACCGCCGCGTTCCACAAGTTCGCTGCCGCCGAAGGCCTGTACGCCAAAAGCATCAACGGCGACGCGTTCTCCGACGAGATCAAGCGCCAGACCATCGAAGCCATCAAGCAGGACCTGGGCAAGATCGACCTGGTGGTCTACAGCCTGGCCGCCCCACGCCGCCTGCACCCCAAGACCGGTGAATTGCTGAGCTCCACCCTCAAGCCGCTGGGCAAATCCGTGACCCAGCGCGGCGTCAACACCGACAAGGGCACGGTTGAAGAAACCACCCTGGAACCGGCCACCCAGGCCGAGATCGACGGCACTGTCGCGGTCATGGGCGGTGAAGACTGGAAGATGTGGATGGATGCCCTGCAGGAGGCCGGTGTGCTGGCTGAAGGCGCCAAGACCACCGCGTTCACTTACCTGGGCGAGAAGCTGACCCACGACATCTACTGGAACGGTTCGATCGGCGAAGCCAAGAAAGACCTGGACAAGAAGGTGCTGGATATCCGCGCCAACCTGGCCCCACTGGGCGGCGACGCGCGCGTGTCGGTGCTCAAGGCCGTGGTGACCCAGGCCAGTTCGGCCATCCCGATCATGCCGCTGTACCTGTCGCTGCTGTTCAAGGTGATGAAAGAGCAGGGCACCCATGAAGGCTGCATCGAGCAGGTCTACGGCCTGTTCAAGGACAGCCTGTACAACGCCGAGCCGATCGTCGATGCCGACGGCCGCTTGCGCGCCGACTACAAGGAACTGGCCCCTGAAGTCCAGGCCAAGGTCGAGGCCCTGTGGAACGAAGTGACCACCGAGAACCTCAGCGACCTGACCGATTTCGCCGGCTACAAGCACGAGTTCCTGCGCTTGTTCGGTTTCGAGATCGCGGGTGTGGATTACGAGGCTGACGTCAGCCCGAAAGTCGACATTCCCAACCTGATCCAGGGTTGAAAAAAGGGGCGCGAAAGCGCCCTTTTTTCATGGGCTCCCTGTGGGGTCCGCGTGGTACTTGCACGTCCCGGTGGGAGCGTAGCTTGCTAGCGAAAAGGGCCGTGCGGTGTACCTGGCGGACCGCGTTGTGCCCTTCGCCAGCGAGCTGTGCTCCTACAGGTTTGCGGGGTCCGCGTGGTACTGGCGCGTCCCGGTGGGAGCGTAGCTTGCTAGCGAAAAGGGCCGTGCGGTGTAGCTGGCGGACCGCGTTGTGCCCTTCGCCAGCAAGCTGTGCTCCTACAGGTTTTGCGGGGTCTGCGTGGTACTTGCACGGCCTGGTGGGAGCGTAGCTTGCTAGCG